>Ga0208692_1000064_pt1 | contig 108461 bp, 102 predicted proteins | sample June2015DPH_20_1_3_FD_184721 | JGI IMG/M metagenome (GOLD analysis project Ga0208692, IMG submission 184721) | Peatland microbial communities from SPRUCE experiment site at the Marcell Experimental Forest, Minnesota, USA - June2015DPH_20_100... | ecosystem: Environmental > Terrestrial > Soil >... | reverse complement strand
TATACCACAGCCTTAGAGAAGACCTGGCGAAGAAGGGCATCATTTTCACAGACACCGACACCGCACTCCGAGAGTACCCGGAAATTTTCAAGAAATATTTCGGAACCGTAATCCCGCCGGAAGACAACAAGTTCGCAGCGTTGAATAGCGCGGTCTGGAGCGGTGGAAGCTTTATCTACGTTCCCCCAGGCGTCAACGTCGAAGTACCCCTCCAAGCATACTTCAGAATCAACACGCAAAACATGGGACAATTCGAGCGAACACTAATCATAGCTGACGAGAACAGCCGAGTACACTACATAGAAGGCTGCACGGCCCCAATCTACTCAACCGATTCCCTGCACTCAGCGGTCGTCGAAATCATAGCCAGACCGGGTGCGTACGTGCGTTACACGACTATCCAGAATTGGTCTAATGACGTCTACAACTTGGTCACGAAGCGAGCTTACGCTTATGCCAACGCAACTGTTGAATGGGTTGACGGAAACCTCGGCAGCAAACTCACAATGAAGTACCCGTCCATCTACCTGCTCGGGCCGGGAGCTAAGGGCGAAATCCTCTCAGTCGCTTTCGCAGGTAAAGGCCAACACCAAGACGCCGGCGGCAAAGTGGTACACCTCGCCCCACACACGACTTCCAGAATCACTTCCAAGTCCGTTTCCAAAGATGGGGGAAGAACAACTTACCGAGGCCTACTACATGTTGCTAAAGGAGCTAAGGGGGTCAAGTCAACCGTGAGATGCGACGCACTACTACTCGACGAATACTCAAAGACCGACACCTACCCATACAACGAGATCAACGAAGACGACGCGACGACAAGCCACGAGGCAACGGTTGGCAAGATCGGAGACGACCAGCTCTTCTACTTGATGTCACGAGGCCTCTCTGAGCAAGAAGCACTTAGCATGATCGTCATGGGCTTCATGGAACCATTCACCAAGGAACTGCCGATGGAATATGCGATTGAATTGAACAGGCTCATCCAAATGGAAATGGCCGGCTCCGTCGGCTAGACACCTCTTTTTTACTCACGCAACCCGTACCGGTACTTGTAACCTGAGAAGGCGTTCGAGCAATGTCGGAGTTGACATTAACAAAAGCAAGCGAACAGCACATCCGCTCCTTGGCGGAATCCAGGCATGAACCCGAATGGTTACGGGAATTTCGCATCAAATCACTCAACCTGTTTCGCAAACTTCCCGTCGAACTCTCAAGCTTGTATACGAAGTACGCGGATCTTTCAGGCGTCGACTTCGAATCAGTCAGCTTAGCCCCTTCAGAGCCGTCCGAGTCACAAGTGGAGGACGTTATGGTGAAGCTGAAGTCTGACAAGGCGATCACGATCTTTCAAATTGAATCGAAAACGTTCCCAGCCGAGATGCCCGAAGCTCTCCGAAAGGAAGGCGTAATCTTTACGGATATCGGGACTGCGATTCGAAGCGAACCAGAATTATTCCGGCGCTATTTCCTGGAGAAAGCAATTCTCCCTGAAGATGATAAGTTCGCGGCATTGAACAACGCGCTCTTCACTTCAGGATTCTACTTACATGTCCCGAAGGGACTTGAAGTAATCGTCCCATTCAGGGTTGTAACCATACTCGACTCGGAGGGGCACGGGGTTTTCGCCCAGAACCTTGTGATGGGGGATAATCGGAGTAAGTTTACAGTCCTCGAAGAGTTGTATTCGACTCGCTCAACAGATCAATCGAAGAAATCCACTTACAGTGGGCTCTCTGAAGTCTATTTGCACGAAGGCGCAGAAGTTACTTTCGGAAGTATAAACAACCTATCCCAAAACGTGAACATATTCTCGAACAAGAAGTCAATAGGGGAACGGGATAGCAAGATCGTTTGGTCCACAGGATTGCTCGGGGGCGCCTATACAAGGTCCCGCTTAGAGAGCGTCATGAAGGAATCCGGTGCGTCCTCTGAGAACGTAGAGGTTGTATTTGGGGCTGGAACACAACGCTTCGACACTGTCTCGAACATTACTCATAGCGGACCAAATACTAGCGGCCACGCAATTTCAAAAGGAGTGGTCAAAGATAAGGCAAAGGCAATTTTCAAGGGCATGATTAGAATCGAGGAGAACGCTAAGAACTCACGAGCCTACCTCGCAGAACACGCCATGATACTCAGCAAAGACGCCCTAGCCGACGCAATCCCCGGCCTCGAGATCGAAACGAACGAGGTCAAGGCCACGCATTCAGCGTCGGTTGCGCAAATCAATGAAGAAGAAATCTTCTACCTAATGGCCAGAGGCCTCTCGGAAGACGAAGCGAAAAAACTTATCATAGTCGGATTCTTCGAACCACTCGTGGAACGCATTCCGGTTCCCGAGGTGGCAAGACGCATCCGACGAATCATAGACCTGAAGTGGTCAGGCAACTACGACTTCGCTTCCACCCTCACGGTGCCAGCTTTCGACGACGAATACTACGAAGAGGGACAGAAGACCCGCGACATATTCGAGGGACACTACAAATACCGTTAATGCCATTATAATTCAGCGAGATATTCGTGCCCTGCGTTCGAATACTTTCTTGAATGTTTGCGGTCCCGTGTTGCTCTGTTCTTGCAAGGACCATTAATGTCGTCCAATTTTCAAGTTATTTTCTCTTGTGCGACCATCGGAGTCATGTGAACTCACACAGCGAGGTCAGATGGCATATGGGCTACTTGGATCACTTGAGTCTACTGCCGCATGATTGACAGAAACTGGCGTCGGTTTTCACTGAGGCTCCGCATGACGGGCAAAACATCATATCAGAAGTTCCTACGGCATATGGTGCTAAGTATGGAGGCGCTGCTCTTTTTGGTCTGCGATGCAACAGAACGACGAGCACGACCACAATCGCGACAACGACAACAACTGCAATGACTAAAGCCCATAGCAACAAGGAGTTTGATTGGGTTGTTGAAATTAATTGTTCTGACGTAACCGTTGAAACAGAAACAGAACTAAGACTGAAGCAAAATTCTGAGAGGTAGTCCAAATAGCCTGTAACCGTAACAGGGGCAAGCACTACGGTTGTTTGCTGTCCCACTACAACAAACCTAATTGTCGTTGTACTTGATAGTTCTATTGTCACTGAGTAAGTATGTGCCGTTCTGGAGATCGTTGTTGGCGAAACTACTTGGTTTGTCATTGTCGTGGTTGTCGTTTGTGTTCCTTGGCGAATTGTGTAGGTTTGCGCAAAACTGTAGGTGTTTCCGTTAATCAGCCACTCTGTCGCGAATATGTCGCCTCGAAACGCAGGTAAAATTTTGACCTCGCCAGGTGTGCTTGGAACTAGAGTGCCTGATATTGTTGCGCTAGTGTGATTGCTTACTTGGAGATTGAAAGGTATCCCAACTATCCCGTATAGCCCGCCGTCGTTCCCTTCGAGAACATATGGCCCATGAACATCTGTGCATGATGTTGTTGTTTGCGCTTGAGCAGCCACGTTACCGAAGTAACTGTATAGCGACATGACGCTGCAAAAAATGAGGGCTAGAGAAACGAGCAGCCTTCTGTTGACGGTATGGTGCTGCTCAATCTTAGCCATTAAACTACGCCGCGTAGTGCGCAACTTCACTCCATATATAATCGGTATGGACGAATCGTCCACTACTTCCCCAGAATTCACTTGCAGCGAAGATGAACAGCGGGAGGGGTTGGAAATGTTTCGTTGCTTGGTAGAACGCAACGCGCTAGGATGATTCATCCATTTTGAATAAATATTGACTACGCCGCGTAGTTCACATCGCAGAAGTCGGAATTAATGCACAATCTTAGGACCACGATTGATATGGCGGTGAGTTGGGTGGCGACCAATGCTCGGTCCTTCAGTTACATTCTTCCGGACACATTGGAAATCGTGCTTTACCTTTCCCTCGCATTGTATTTTTCAATACGAGTTGGACAGCAAAGTCCAGTCTTCACTTGACTGCCTACGTCTCTGTTCTAAGGATGATTGATCATTGGAATCCCATAAAGAAGATTGTAACATTTCTCGGGAAGACTTGAGGAGCACCTCACTTTGATTCTATTTTTCAGTCCACCGTTTGCGTTATGTGCATAACGATCTCGTTCGCGATGTGCCGTATCCATAAGATTCCCGACATCGACAACGTTAGGGGAGGAAATTGATTGGTTGTTTCACGCTTCGCTCTTGGGGTCAACGTGCTGGAGGTTGCCTATGCGGATGTTCAGATCAGAAAAAAAGGTGTTTGGGCGTGGTCCAACTAAGCCTCGCCCAGTCTACGACTTCGCGGGGTTCATTTCTTTGCGGAACCAGCTTCCGTTTTCTCCTTCATTGCGTCTAGGAGGCTTCCGAGTTTTATTAAAACGTAGAAGACGCCTATAGTGATTAGGAGGACTGAGACAGCACCGATGGCTCCGAAGATGAACGATCCACCAAACCCCATGCCTCGCCCAGCGTACCGAGGAGCAGTCTGCAGAACTGTTTCGATTAAACTCAACTTTCTCACCTCGCTGGAAACTATAGCTCGTAGTTGGGATTGCCGTTAATTAGTTGTTGTGGACGAATCATTCATACGTTCCGAAATACTACGCCAGAATCTAAGCTCTGTTCGAAGAAACAGCGAACGTGATGTCAGAGTTACACTCCCAGCAGCACTCGAACTAGTAATTGTGGTCGGATGCCGTAACGTTCATAATTGGAAAAGGATTTGACGAACGCTACAGAAGCTAGTCTGCCGCGAGAACAGGATGACTCCGAGAATGGTAGCGCAAACTGAGATCAAGGGAAAACTTAGAAGACATGGAATGGTTACCGATTCGACCGCGCCGCTGATCCTAGGTTTCGGCGCGTATATTGTCGCTGCGGTTTCAACGTTTTCAATCCCCCAACTTACACTTGTTGGTCTTGATCCGCTTGGAATCGCACTCTTGACGTCAATAATGGGGCTTCTGGTCATAGGCCTGGGCTATGGGTCAATCGTACTCCTCGGAGGCATATGCTCGTTAAACATAGCCGGATTGATTTCGCGGCTCACTAAGACGAAGCAAGTGATCAGACCTAAAGAGGAAGAACCCTTGCAGCTAAGAAAAGCTCTGATCGAGAAATCTCACTTAGTCTACCTACCCCTAGTATTGTTCTTCACGTCCATTGCCCTAGGATGGGACATCTACATTGCTGACCCGTCAAGGACCACAACCAGCAAGCCCGCAATGCTAAGGCTGGTACTGCGTTCATTGAACTTCTTGGCTACTCCTCAGCATGCGACCGGTGTTCTATTTTCCCTCCGGCTTACACCGGCGTTGGTCGCGATCACTGTGATCTCGGGCTTGGCCCCTTCGATCGCCCTTCCATATTTCAGGCGGTTCAAGATTATTGGCATAAATTCAGGACCATTTCACTCAACTCTTCTAACCGCTGTATTGGGACCGATTATCGGTCTCAACATCGTGGTCAGTCTGCTAGGAATCTTCTACAAAGTTCTCTCGGCAGGAGCACCTACTTCTTACCACTATGCGCTCATAGTCCTTATCGGATTTAGTCTGCATTACTCTGCAGGCACCTGTATCGGCCGTGGCAAGGCCGAGTCAATTATTCTTCAGAGACTCGCGAATGGTCACTACGACGGCAACCGAATAGTAGTGTTGGACCGAACACTAAACCCGAATGCGGAGGCTATCGAACTGGGATCACTCCTGCGACCACAGCTTGAAGATTGACGGTTCGAGATACGCATTTGATAGCTTATCTGACGGTATGCCTTATGGATTTTCCTCGCTCAAGTGGCTGCAAACACTAATCCGGGCACCGAACCCCAGCACTCTAGCAAGCTAGGATCCAGCCAAGTCACGTGCTCAGTCGCATGGACCAGCGGGCTCACGGACTTGGTGCATGATTCATCCACTCCGGTTAAATAACTGCGCCGCGTAGCCGGGTCTAATTGGATTCAAGCCTCGTGAGCTGAGTTGCTAAGCTCGAACCATCTCCTTTCAATCGCTCTAATTCTTATTGTGCTCTCGTTACTTAGCAATTTAGCAATCAATCAGACAGCGGCAGCTCCCGATCTTAGCTCGCTAAACGTTTTACAAGCGTATAACTTTGCGCGGGTTGACCAGAACATGAATTCGACCTCTACTTCAACAACCAGTCTCCTAAATTCGACCTCAACAAGCTCAGGGCAGAGTAGTATGTCTATAACGACAACTGCAAGTCCCTCTTCGACATCATCCACCACGCCAACGACGACAAACTCTACTCAAATGACAACTACAATTTCAATGACAATTGACTCAATTTCAAATCTGACGGCGACACCAGGCTCGACTCAGACATCGACATCTTCCTTTGCATCAGCCACGACGATTAATCCAGCGGCCCCTGACGTAACTCAGAATGACGACCCTACGGTTACGAAAACCTTCACGCTTGGCAGCAGTGCCAGTTATTCGATCAGTTTCAACCCTTCGTATTGGCTTTGCACGGATGTGCAGGTGACCTTTACGGGGCCTCTGGTTGAAAGGGGGCTCTATGGTGACATGTTGCAGTTCCAGTACTACCAGTACAGTCCGGATTACCCAAGTGTGCTTAACCCGATTTGGACAGACTCAGGTCTAACGGTGACAAGTGATACCGTGATGTATGTTATCAGTGCCAATGAGTATGCCCCAGTGAATTTCGAATACATGCCTAACATAGCTGTGAAAGTGGTTGACGTAACTCCCAAATCAAACGGCTACATGCCCGGTCAAATATTCTTTCAACTTACGAACATTATCCCCGAAGGTCTTGGATACTGCCCAGTTATCTCTTCAGTACAAACTCCCGAATTTCAAGCTGACTGGATAATAACTATGGTCTCGGTGGCTCTGGCCTTAATTTTCCTCCAAGCTCACAATCATAAGCATAAGCTAGTGCGCACCAAGAAACTGCCAAATTAGCCATCAAGGGATGGCTCTTCAATCTTTCTAGGCACGAATCGAGGAGACGAAACCCAAAAGGAAAATGTTAGTGCCACTGCAAGTTGGTCGCCCACTCAACTCGACGCGACAAGGCTTGAACAGACCTCCGTTACGCGGTCGAGAAGCAGAAGGTAGTTCCCAAGGTAATATCATGGGCCGCGATGAAGCCAGTGTTCACTTCTAAAACGTACATTGACTTTACATCTGGCATGATAACCGGGCAATCATAGCTTGGGCATGGTTTTAGCTCAGGTTCAGTCCAGACCACTTGTCTAGCTGAATTGAACCAGATTATGTCCAAGGGAAAATTCATGTTGAACATCCAAAATCCCCAGTAGTCATCATGGTCGAAGACGAACAACATCCCTTCGTCACTGGGTAGCGATGGCAATCCGGAGAGGCCACGCTCCTGAGCGGGGAGGGTCGTGGCGAGTTCAACAGTCAAACGAACTCCCGCTATCACGACCTGAGCTGTAGAATTGTTTGCAGCCAGTTGTACAGCAGTAGGGCTGGTGCCTCTGTTTACCGTGATTTCGTAGGAGTTTCCCGTTTGGCCTGATACCGTGATGGTGAGGTTGTGGCGGCCGTCAGTGAACGCCTGGCCCAAGTGCCAAGCCGCGTCCTCCAAATCGGGAACCCCGGGATCGCTATTAATTAATTGGACTTCCCCGACCGAGAAGCTTTCGTTCACAAACGTGATTAGAACGCCAGCGCCTGGAAGTGCGGAATCGAAACCGATTTGTTTTCTCACTTCAACCAGATAATATTGACTTGAATTTTGCGAACCGCCAATGGGTACTCTAATGGCGTGGACATTGTTCGAAGGGACCTCAGTTGGGTCCACCATGATGGTGGAGAGCCCGGGCGAAGCTGTCTCTAGCATTGGGCCGCTAATGAACCCAAGTTGAATTTTCGGCCAAGCTGTCATATGAGCAGGAAGGGAACCCGGCGGGTCGCCGTTCCAAGACCCTTTATCCATGAGTTCCCACGGACCGAGAATCGGCTTGCCGTGGTCCGGCCCCTTCGTAGTATTGTAAAGGTCTGGCACTCCGAGGTCGTGCGCGAACTCGACGCACCATACACCGTTCGGAGCATTTGGCGGCGCCTCTAGTTCCGGGACAATACTGAACCTTGTGAGTGTCCTCGAATTCGCTTTCACGGATGCATCTAGGTAGGTTACTGACCATACGTCGTTTCGCATGAGGCTAGTTTCCTGGCCGGCACCGGAGTGGATGAAGACGAAGTAGTCGTAGTTGTTGAAGTTAACGTCCTTCATGGCTAGAGGTACTATGTCGTTTGCAATTTTCCACGATTGATTAGTCCCGCTGCAATCAGCGTCGTTGATCGCGTGACAATCCTTACCGTAATACGATTCAGGGTGTGGGAGCACGTACCACCCGTAAACGCTCCCTTGAATCGTCAACTTCCCATAAGATATTTCATGATAGTACGCGGGGACCGTTCCGAACCACTCCTGCTTTATCGCATCAATACTCAAGGTCGGCTTAACGTCTGGAAAAGCCACAGCGATAACTAGCACGCGGATGATACCGAGAACGGGTGTGATATGGGAGTTATAGCTGAAGGTTCCGACCTGCTCAAGGTATCGCGCATTGGAAGGAGCTAGACTAGTGATGGGCGGCGAGGGACTGATGGAGTGTGTGAGTTGGACTAAAGTGAAGTTGGCGGCCAGTGCTAGGAATACTAGGGCAACTATCGCTCGTCTGCCTATTGCGACCAAAAACTCGCCGTCCTAAGTTAGGTGCGGATGTGAGAATTTTCATAAAGTGTTTAGACGCATGGTGGGATGCGCGACTAGTTGGATTGGAGATTTCTAATTGACAAAATTGATGCAACGCAAACGTTGATCAAATCTAACTCAGTTCCAAGATTGGAACTTGACATACACCAAAAGCTACAACTCTCAATCTGTACGATGATGATCACGTGTTCTTGCCGTGCAACGGATTACAAACTGAACGTGTAGACAAAACCACGAAATTATCGATACTACGTGATTTGGAAGGGGGCAAACGACTTGAAGTTGAAGCGTTAAGCGGGTTGGTATGTAAACTGGGTCGGCAGCTCTCCGTGTCCACTCCGGTGAATGAGTTCACCTATGCCTCGCTGAAGCTCCAAGATATGAAAGCCGCTTGTGCCTTAGGACAGGAGTCGTAGTTCGCAAAGGTTGACGCAAACGTAGCGGGTCCGCTAGGATGTGAACCTACCTAGTTCAGACGGAGTTCATACCAAAGTAGCGGATAGGAAAGTGATAAATATCCAAGTGTTTTCCGTAGTCACATGGCAGATTCAAAGACGTTTGTTAGGCGAGCATCTGGCCTCGTAAGAGAGGTTTCAGCTTTCGACGTCTTGTTTTACAATATTGGCCTGATAAGCATCGGCTATGCGTTGTTCATGTTTCTTTTCTGGGCTAATTATCCCGGCGCGAGCCTGGAAGTAGCAGTTGGGATTTCAATAATTCTTGGCCTCTTCCAGGGTTTGACCTATGCTCTGTTAGCCGCCGCCTATCCGCGATCTGGCGCTGACTATGTCTACGTATCTAGAATACTCAATCCATCTCTTGGTTTCTCTATGAGTTGGACCTGGTGGGTCTGGTTCATTTTCTCTACGGGACTTAACGCTTGGACAGTGGGCATTTGGGGTGTGAGTCCTTTCCTCGGCGGAATGGGTTTGCTAACAAACAGTCAAAATCTGATTTCGATGGGAGCGTGGGCAGGAACGCCCAACGGACTTTTCGCAGTAGGAGGCGTCGCCGTTGTTCTAATGACGCTGCTACTGATATCTGGTAACAAGAGTTACTTCCTATACCAGAAGGTAGTCTTCGCGATTGCAATCTTAAGCACACTTGTTGTAATAGTACTCATGGCTACGACTAGCCAATCGACTTTCATAGCGCGCTTTAATGCCCTCGCGCAGCCATACTCCAACTCCACAGACACATACCACTCCATCATAACTAGCGCGTCCCAAGGAGGATACGCTGTGAACGCGCCGTATTCGTCCTTGCAGACGGTGTTCTTCTTCGTCTGGCCATGGTTTGCGATAGGGTATTGCTTTCTTTCGGCGTCATTCTCAGGAGAAGTAAAGGGCGTAAAGAAGAGTCAGCTGTTCGGGATGCTAGGGTCAGCTGTTATTTGTGGAATAATCTTCCTCCTACTCGCCTCGTTGGGGGGAAGGGTCTTTGGATACAATTTTCTTGGAGCCACAGCTTACCTTATGCTAAACAACCCAACGGCGCTAACAATCCCTGTAACACCTTGGTACAACCTTCTGGGAGCTCTTCTGACCGATAACGTGGGCGTAAGCGCCTTCATACTCTTCGGTTGGCTGATGTGGTTCATTCTCGTCTTGGGAACATCGTTCCTATACACAACTCGGGTTGCATTTGCCTGGGGAATTGATAACATGGCCCCACGTGCCTTCGCTTATGTCAATCCGAGGTTCAGAACACCAGTGACGACTATCATCGTAGGCGGAATAGGGTCGTTAATATTCCTGGCAGGCTTGTCGTACACGACGTATCTGGGCATCCTTTCCGGTACGATTGGATTCGGAATCGCGATTATCGTTGCTTCCGTATCAGCGGTCGTATTTCCGTTCGTGCGCAAGGACCTGTATAAGCGGTCAGGTATCAATTGGGAACTCGCTGGTATTCCTGTGATAAGCATAGCCGGTGGGGTGAACGTTGTATCTAACTTAGTGATACTTTACATAATTCTGACCGACGCCAGAGCTGGCGCGAACTCACTCACCTCCATGATGACGGTCTTCGGCATATTCGTGATGGGTTTTGTTCTGTTCTATGCGATCCGCGCCGTAAGGAAGAGACAGGGCATCGATGTTGACCTGCTCTTCAAAGAGGTTCCCGTCGAATAGAACCCATCTCTTTTCATTTCTTCAAGCGTTCCTGTAGCTAGAGTTGATGCTAGGTTAGAAACGATATGACAGCGAATGTCGTCATCGACTGTCATATGCACATCTATCCAACAAAGTCACTCGGCCGCGAAGAAAAACAGACTTACGACGTTTGGGAGTACGGCCATAAACCGGAGGTTCGCCTAAGCAAGTACGATGGTGATTTGGACGACGCTTTGCAAGCCATCCGAGAATCTGGCACATCAAAAGCAGTAGCGATGAGCCATCTCCTCGTAACCATCGCTAACCTCCGGGGGAATACCGAACCTTCCGGCCGGTCGACCAATCAGGCAATAGACACCGAGGTGAAGATCGCTCAAATGTTGAATGATTCAAATGTTTCAATCTGTGAACTCGCACGAAAGCATGCTGAACTGGTACCCTTCATCATAATCGACCCTTACGCGCTTAGCCCGGACGAATCGGAAGCACGTTTGCGTGAAATGGTAGCGAATCACGGTGCGAGAGGTGTAAAGCTCCACCCGGTGATCCAGCAATTCTTCCCAAGCGACAAGAGGATGTGGCCGACCTATAGGACGTGCGTTGAGTTGGGAATCCCAATTCTTAGCCACAGTGGCGCAGCGCGTGGCTCGAAGCAATATGCTGAACCACGAGCTTTCGTTGAGGTATTGCGTGAGTTCCCCAAACTTACATTAGTCCTGGCGCATCTCGGGGGAGCCGCGTGGCAACAGACATTGGAAGTTGCCCGCAAATACCAGAACGCATACTTCGATTGTTCTGAGGTCATAGAATGGGTTGGAGCGCCATCGGCTCCAACCTTTCGCGAGTTAGCCCAACTCATTAAGGACGTCGGCCCACAGCGAGTAATGATGGGCACCGATTTCCCCTGGTACGACCTAGACCGAACTATAGAGCTAGTGAAAGCGCTTCCAATCCTTTCCGAGGAAGAGAAGGAAGGAATCCTAGGGACAAATGCAACCCATATACTCGGAATTTGAGTTGGAGAGAAGGATTATACGATTAGAACCGATCGGACGAACGAGATATCTAAAGCCACAAAACAACTTTTAGGGAAAACAGGCTTCTCATCATGAGAAAGCTTGCGAAAAATTAGAGTCAAACAGAGCGAGAGCTTTTTTGGCCTAACTCGTTCTCATGGCAAGGATTTCGTGGTGGTAGGGATACCCTGGGACGCCACTTCTTCGTACATGCGCGGTGCCGCCGCTGGCCCAGACGCCATCAGACGAGCAACGAGTAGCCTCCTCTATAATCACTTCACAGAACGAGGAGATGACTTGACCAATCTTTGGAAGGTCTGCGACCACGGCAATGTAAAGAAAGTCACGACACCCTCTAGCCTCTACAAAGCTCTCTACTCGACAACAACTCTTCACGACCATGACAGGTGCCCAGTCCTTTTCCTTGGGGGAGATCATTTTGTCACATATCCAGCCTTTAAGGTCGTATCAGAAATTCGCAGGAAGCGACTATCACTGCTTTACTTCGATGCACATCCAGACCTGTATGCAAGTTATGACAATAGCCCATATTCTCACGCCACCGTTGTCTCGAGGATACTGGACGGAAAAGGAAGTTCTAGCTCGGGAGTGGTTTGCTACGTTGGCATAAGAGCCTCGACGAAGGAACAAGATGAACGCATCGAGTCCCTTAACCTCAGTCAATACACGGCGCACGACGTTTACACAAAAGGTTGCGATGCAGTCGGTTCTTCGGTAAAGGATAGGCTGCAAGGTGGACCTGTATACCTATCGATCGACCTTGACTGCCTCGACCCCGCTTATGCGCCTGGAGTTGGAAACCCTCAACCAGGCGGTTTGACCACGAGGCAGGTGTTTGAGATATTGCACGCCATCAAAGGACTTGATATAGTTGCGGCTGATATCGTTGAATATTCACCAGTTTGCGACTCGAATGCGCGAACGACTGCCTTCGCTTCAGCGATGCTAATCAAAGAGGTTATGGGAATCATTGGAAACGCGAATTAACTCGAACCCCACTGCCACAACGTGCCGCATAAAGCATCATTGCTATAACCTAGCATCATGACTCTTCTGGGAAGTGACGGCGGAGCTCTGGACTGTTGCAGACTAGGATTTTCTTCACGACCGACCTCCACGGTTCTGACCACTGCTTTCTGAAATTCATCAATGCGGGTAAGTTCTACAAGGCAAGCGTGATCGTTTGCGGAGGAGACATCACCGGAAAGATGATCGTACCTCTTATTTCAACGCCTGACGGCGGCTACGAAGCCGAGTTCCTTGGCCGAAAGGAAATAGTCAAGCGAGAAGATGAAGCGACCCAACTTGAGAAGAGCATTTCCCAAGCCGGGTACTACCCATTCAGAACCACTACGGAAGAATTCTCACGTTTGAACGCCGATCGGGAGAACGTCGACAGACTATTCTCAGAATTGATGACACAGAGGCTGAAGAATTGGGTTAAGATGGCTGAAGACAAACTAAGAGGCTCAACAATTAAGTGCATTCTGAATGCCGGGAACGACGACCGGATGGAAATCGATGACGTTCTCCAGTCCTCAGACGTCGTGATTTACCCTGAGGGCAAGAACGTCAACCTGGACGGGGAACACGAGATGATCAGCACAGGCTACACGAACATGACACCTTGGAATTGCCCCAGGGACATTTCTGAAGAAGAACTGGCAAAGCGAATTGAGGATATGACTTCAAAGGTTTCAGATATGCAGCATTGCATTTTCAATTTTCATTGCCCACCCTTCGACTCGAACATAGATACAGCACCCAAGTTAGACAAGGACCTCAAGCCTGTGGTATCTGGAGGGGGCGAGGTCGTCATGATTCCGGTTGGTAGCACGGCCGTAAGAGCTGCGATTGAGAAGTATCAACCACTGCTAGGCCTGCATGGACATATCCACGAATCGAAAGGTTCGGTGAAGATTGGCCGGACTCTATGTTTGAATCCGGGAAGCGAATATGCTGAAGGAATTCTTAGGGGAGCACTGATCACGCTCGAGGACAACAAAATCAAGAATTTCCAGTTCACATCTGGCTAATCTGCTCTACGATCCTGTTCCCGGGACGGCCCTCAGCGTTTCACTTCCTCTATGTCATTATACCATTTTTTCTTAGTTCCGATTTTGGCTCGCAGTTTCCATTTCGTCGACTTCGGCGTTCCCTCGATGACGCCCAAAATGGATTGAATCCTTTCAGCTACGATTTCTCTATCTGAGTTGCTCAACGCTTCATACTTTTTCAGACCTTCAGCGACCTTCCCCAAGTTAGTTACCACGGTGTAGTAGAATCCCCAGTCGTTGGCAAGAAGATTCGCGATATGGCCAACCTCAATATTGTTCTTGTCATTTACTTCAGATACCCCGTGTTCCCGCAGCAACACGATCGTATCTTGAATATCCTTTTCGTTGATCATAACTATCTGCATTTTCTCAAGGAGCATATCAGCGAGGTTCAGCGTCGGATAATCAAGTTCAAGCCTGCCACGAAAGTCTATCGTATGACACATCTCCAACTTATCTAGGAATACGTCGATGTGCGGGGTCGGCTGCGGCTTGGGCCGAAAGATCATTCTGCCTGAGAGTGCAACCTCATGCATCGCCTCATTATCTTGGATGTATCCTGCTTCCGCGAAGACCGTGACAATATCCTTGGATTGAGAGCTATAACCTGCAAAGTCTATGTCAGAGATTTCTCTGCCGAGAGCACCGTATAGCTGCGAGAAACTGGGGCAGCGAATCCTGAAGGCCAAAGCGCCCAAGAGACGAAGTACAACCTGTCTCTTCTTCGCGATGTCGAGAATTGCATCAGCATGTTGAATGAAGTCATCAGCTTTTGAACTCATGTTCTCCTTCCTTCGACCGTTAAAGCGCTTGCTTTACATAAAAATCTCTTACCTCGCAGTTAGCTGTTCAAATTTCAAGTTTGGCTCCCTTTGGAGACCGACAATTGTACGTATGCGGCAAGAGATTCTCAACCTGGATATTCTCAGCTAGGTCTTTAGGTTTGAAGATAAGTACCAGTGAACGGTTTCCTTTGCTGAGGTGCCGTTAGTTGTTTTCAATCGAAAATAAGGATGCCATCGACAATCTTGTCGTTGGAGCTACCATCCTTGGGACAGGCGGCGGAGGTAGTCCAGAAACTGGGAGAAAGACTCTCGAAAATGATTTGGAAGCTGGCCGCAAGCTTAGGGTTGTGGATCTTGATGAGATTTCAGATGATGCGCTGATTGTAAGCCCATATTACATTGGATCCATAGCTCCGGGAGTTAAGGCGAATAAGAAAGTAACCATATCCGAACCCTTCGCCGTGGCATTGGAATTGGTAGAGCGCCATTTTAAGCGCAAGGTCGCGGCAACGGTTGCTTCGGAGCTTGGAGGGGGCAACACGGCTGCTGCGTTGCATGTTGCGTCCCAGTTGAATATCCCGCTTGTCGACGGTGACCTCTTGGGACGGGCGGGTCCGGAGCTTCATCAAAGTACCGCTCACATCTTTGACGCGCCGATGGCCCCCTCGGCCGTCGTAAGTGAGACTGGTGATGTTGTTTTCATTGAACGTTACGCGGATATCGACGATTATGAGGCGCTTGCTCGATATGTGGCAGTTATCTCAGGCGGCCACGCCGTAGTAATTGATACGCCCCTCACAAAACCGACGGCGCTGAAAGTCATAATCAGAGGGACCGTCTCAAAATCCATCGCAATTGGAAAGGCCGTGAGGGACGCTAATCGCGATGGCACTGACCCTGTGGAAGCTTCGAGGCGAACCTTGGGTGGCTGGCTCGTATTCAGGGGAAGCGTCGAAAAATATGAGTGGAAAAACGAGAAGGGCTTTCTCTTCTCAGATGTGTCCCTGACCGGTAAAGATGAGTGGCGTGGCAGAACGTTTCGTTCATGGATTAAGAACGAGCACATTTTCGCCTGGTTGGATTCGAAGCCCATAGTCATGCCACCCGACCTCATAATGTTCCTAGACAAGAGCGGCTACGGTGTTACAAATACCACACTAAAGCAGGGACTTGAAGTATCCATAATCGCCGCTAAGGCGCCCGATGTCTGGCGGACACCAAAGGGCCTAGTATACTTCGGCCCGAGGCATTTCGGCTTTGATTATGAATACGTTCCTGTAGAAAACCTGGTTAACCCCAAATGACTCCACGCACGAAAGTTGGATTCATCACAATCGGCCAGAGCCCCCGCGACGATGTCCTAAACGACCTACCCGAGATGCTGAGGGATATCGAAGCCGTCCAGGTGGGTGCGTTAGACAATCTCACGGCTTCGCAGATTGCTGCATTGCAGCCGACTGATAACGAGACTGTTTACGTCTCGAGGCTAAGAGATGGATCCGAGGTGTCTATCGCAAAAGAACGACTGATTCCCATACTAGAAGAGAAGGTTGAATTTCTCAACAAAGATGTGGAAGTGATCCTAATGCTGTGCTCCGGAAACATCATGCTTAGAAATTCTGACAAAGTCATCTTTCCTTCAAAACTGCTCCGACAAACTGTCGAATCAATAGCCAAGGGAAAAAGGAAAAGGATTGGAATAATGATTCCCGACGAATCGCAGTCGCAATTAGCCAAAAACGAGTGGGTTGGCTTCGCTGAGGAAGTTAAGGTTGTCAGCTTTTCACCATACACAGATCCAATCGAACATCTCAGGGCTAGCTCAAGAAAACTAGACGATCGGGACCTGATCGTAATGGATTGTATTGGCTACAGTCGGCATCATACGAAAATCGCAGGCGATGTGGCCGGTAAACCCGTTGTCGCAGCCCGATGCGTAGCCTTTCAGTTTCTGGAGAAATTTATTGCGAGCTTGCCGAGACAGGAAATTGAACATACGGCCGATTGACCGGTCAGACACGCCTCTTGAAGTACGTCGATATGCTTATAGCCACTTAGTAATAGTTGGCGGTAGGAAGCGTTGTTTTGTCGGAACGTAAATTACCTGTTAAGAAGCTAGCAGCCGTTGTGATCATAATTGTCATCGTTGCAGCAGGAGTCTTGGGATACTACTACCAGACTCTGCAGAAGCCGGCAGTTCCAAAGATTGTGACTTACGCAAGTCTTTCGGAAATGGTCACGCTTGATCCGAGTACCGAATTTTCTAATTCAATACTCATATTGACGAGCATGTACGAACCGTTGATCTGGTACCAACCTTGGTCGAACCCAGTCTTCCAACCAGGCCTTGCAACAAGTTGGGAGTCGTCTAACAACAGCCAGACTTGGGTTTTCCACTTAAGGCAGGGCGTGAAATTCCATGACGGGACCGACTTCAACGCAACCGCAGTAAAATACTCCATCACTCGAACCACAACCCTCGGCCAAGGTGCAGCCTACATCTGGAGCACCGTGAAGCAAATCAACATCCTGGACACATACACCGTTCAGTTCATACTCAGCAGTCCGACGCCACTTGATGTTGTCGCATGTGCAAGTTACGGAGCTTGGATCATGAGCCCACAGATCGACAGCCTGGCCAAGGCGGCTGGGTTCCCGAACGCGTCCCAATGGTTCAACGCTGGCCATGATGATGGAACGGGACCCTACACTATCACCAAGTGGGACCCACAGAACGAAGTTGACATGCAAAAAGTTCCAGGTTACTGGGGCGGATGGACCAGCGACCAATACGATACGGCAGTTGTGAAAATAGTGCGTGATGAAACGGTACAAGAAGAAATGGTCAAGTCTGGAGAAATTCAAATCGCAGAGTATGTTCCACCCGCGGACATACCGAGCCTCCAAGCCGATCCGAACCTTAAGGTCGTCGCAACCCCACAATACCAGACCTTGTACGGCTTGCTTAACAATAAGAAATTCCCCTTCAACAATACTCTAATTCGGCAAGCAGTTTCCTACGCCATTCCCTACCAAGAGATGGTTACGAACGTCCTGCATGGGTTCGGAAACGTATCCGTCGGCCCAATCCCCCACGGAATGCCGGGACACTTCAACAATCTAACTCAGTACTCATACGACTTGACCAAAGCTAAGCAGCTGCTCGCCCAAGCCGGTTACCCGAATGGTGGCTTCAACTTGCTCCTAACCTACACTGCGGGCGATGTAAGGGAGGAAGGGACCTCGGAACTAATCGCAAACTCCCTCAAAGCCTTGAACATAAACGTCCAAATCCGTGCCATGGCGTGGGAACAGCAATGGAGCTTAGCGCAAGGTCCATTCCAGCAAGCTCAGGATATTTTCATCTTCTACTGGTGGCCAACAATACTCTCACCATACGACTTCCTACTCAACTTGTTCCACACCGAGTCATCTCCAGTCTTCAACCTAGGCTACTACTATCACCCAGACTTTGACGGTTTGATTGACACCGCCTATGCGGAGGAGGGCTCGAACAGGCCAGCTGCCTACCAATTGTACTACCAGGCTGAGAACAAGCTCGTCAACGACGCATCCTGCTTGTTCCTTTGGGACCTAACAGATGTACACGTCCTTCGGAGCAACATATCGGGATTCCAATACGACCCACTTTACACAACCGTCGTGTTCTTCTACCAACTCCACCAAACCTCCTAACAGAATCAACCCCCAGGCTGATTGGTCGAAGGCCTGGGACGGTACCGATCGCGAACGAGAGCGCAAGAGCCGCAGCGGAAGCTTGGGTTACGGCGAAGTCTGATGCCAATCCCCCGCCGGACATTGGCTGCCCCTACCTCGGCTACCGCGAGGCTTTGACTGTTCCCAGCGTTTGTTGCAGGTCAGGAAACTCTAAGAAATCAATTAAGTTTTAGCAATAGCGATTTGACGGCTTCGCGTTGGGCTCGAAGTGTAGAGATTTAGACCAACTGCTGCACGTGCTAATTCGACGGCCGCGCCGATCGGATCTATTACAGGGATCTCGGTTGCCTGCTGCGTAAACTGGGCTAAACCTCCCAGCCCTGTACAACCAAGGCAGATTACGTCGATGCGGCGATTATCTCGTAGGCGCTGCACTTCTTCGACAATTCTCTGCTTCGTTTGATCTAGATCCTCATTCAAATCGAGAACTCCCATTGGAATCCCGGTTATTGCTTTCACTCTTCTGTGAGGATCTAGCTGTCTGACTTTGGTCCGGATCATTGACAACGCTTCCCCATGCACCGTCACGACGCCGACTCTTGTGCCGATCATAGATGCTAGGGCGAGTGAGGCTTCGCAAGGACCCATTACGGGTTTTCTCAGAGCCTTCCGTAGAGCATCCACTGCCGGATCTAAATAGCAGTTTACCACAAGCGCGTCGAAATCTCGATGCATCTTCTTTGCAAGTTCGACGATTAATGGGATTACTTGCCTGTGTGCTTGGTGGGTCTCGACGCTCGGGGGGCCTTTCGGTAATGAAATAACGGTCATTTCAGAATTTGGATCGAAGCTCTCGTAAAGCTTCTTGTCTTGCTCGTCCCACGTCGTATGTCCTACGGGGTTGATGATTAGGAGCTTCGTCGTTCTCACTTTAGACTTGGGAATTACGTTACAACTTTTAAATACCCACCGGTGGATGAAATGATTCTAATCAGTTGACTGTCCTGTCACGTATGAGTGATATGAGAATTGTCTCCAATCGACGAGCTTGGTCCATGGATTGATGTGACCAGACAGATGCGTTATGCCCGTGCTGGTAGGTTGAAGAGTGCCGGGTCTACTATGCTGGAGATTTATTCCTGTGCGTACTCGGAGCAGCTGAATAGTGCAGCGACCAGAAATTGGTAAAAGGCCTTAGGCAATACATAGTACGCAGAGTTGCACACGCCGCAATAGTGATAGTTGGCGTATTGCTAATCACCTTTCTAGTCTCCCACGTTATTCCGGGAAACCCTGCGGCCCTCTATGCCGGCTCTCATCCGACCGCCGAAGAGATTCAAAATGCGAAGGAGACGCTCGGCCTAAACAAACCGCTATACGTTCAATTCTACATCTATGTCACAGATCTCCTGCACGGCAACTTGGGAATGTCGATAAGGACTCACAACCCTGTCTTGTACGATGTAGGAGTAGGATTGGCGGCGACCCTTGAGTTGATCACGTGCGCGTTCGTGATAGCGGTAGTTGGAGGCGTTCTTGTAGGCGTTTATTCCGCCTCACACCGGGACCACCTTCTAGATCACTTTGGACGAGTTGTTGCAATCATAGGGGTCTCAATGGCTCCGTTTTGGTTGGCCATGATCCTCCAGATCATATTTGGGCAGGATCTCGGCCTGTTCCCGTTAGGCGGAAGGCTCAGCACGGACGTGTCCATCATCTACCCGCTAAGGACGATAACTGGCTTCAACCTGATCGACAGCCTCTTCGAAGGCAATTTCATTGTCTTCTCCAACAGTCTATGGCACCTCTTTCTTCCTGCCCTAGCCCTTGCAACGTACCCGTTCGGGCTGACCGTTAGAATGGTTAGAACTATGATGATCGAGGCCCTCCAAGAGAACTACACCCGGTCCGCATTCGCCTGGGGTCTCCCTCAACGAATAATCCTCTTCAAATATGCTTTGAAGAATGCGATATCGTCAACTGTAATAGCACTAGGAATGTCATTTGCATATTCTCTGACGGGCGCCTTTCTAATTGAGATAATTTTCGTCTGGCCCGGGCTAGGAACTTACACTGCTCTCTCCATCCTAGCCCTGGATTATCCAGCCATAATGGGTACAGTGATCGTAGTCGCGGCGTTCTACGTCGTTATCAACTTACTCGTCGACATCTTCCAAGCCTTCATGGATCCGAGGGTTACGCTATGACCGAGCAGAAAGCGCTCGCAAGTTCACAAGCACAAAACGCGCAACGGTTCAAGGAGGCCAGAATTTTTCTCAAGCTCGTAGTGAGGAATCCGCTCTCATTGATTGGGCTAGCGATAATCGTCGTCTTTCTCGTACTTGGAATTATTGGGCCCTACGTCGCGCCATATCCGTTACAAGCTCAAGGTGCTCCAGACCTTGTGCATCAGCTACTTCCTCCGAGCTGGCAGTTCCCGTTCGGAACAGATGAATTCGGCAGAGATATTTTCAGCCGAGTAATATTCGGTGCTAGAATCTCACTACTTACAAGTGCGGCTATTGTTGGCTCAGCCCTAATTATCGGTGTCCCCCTTGGCGCGGTTGCAGGCTACTATGGGGAGAAAATTGGCTCAATAATAATGAGAATTACCGACATGTTCCTAGCTTTCCCGCCGCTTCTTTTGGCATTGGCGGTGGCGGCAACTCTCGGCGGGAGTATAATCAACGCGGTCCTAGCCTTAATTGTCACTTGGTGGCCATGGTACACAAGGCTGGCTTACTCGCAAGCTTTGGCTACTAAGAACCTGCCATACGTAGACGCAGCCAGAGCGATTGGTGTCGGCGACCCCGTAATTGTAGTGAGGCACATCATGCCCGCAACTCTTGCCCCAATACTCGTTCAAGCGACGTTGGATTTGGGATCTGCAATACTCTCGGTAGCCGCACTAAGCTTCCTAGGCCTTGGCGCCCAACCCCCAACCCCAGACTGGGGCCTGATGGTTAACATGGGTAGAGTGTTCTTCCTCCAGTACTGGTGGTACGCAACATTCCCCGGCCTAGCGATCATGGTGCTAGTTCTAGGATTCAACCTCTTTGGCGACGCCATCAGGGAAGCCATCGACCCGAAGCTATCTAGAAGGAGACTGATCTAGTTCCCAACATATTCTAACGAGACCCTTTTGTCCGTAGAGGATTTGGTCGTTAACTTCCACACCGTTGACGGAACTGTGTACGCACTCAACGGTGTCGGATTCAAAGTAAGAAAAGGCGAAGTGCTAGGGTTAGTCGGGGAAACTGGCTGCGGAAAGACAGCAACTAGCCTAGCTATGTTACGCCTGCTCCCCGAGAACGCTGAGGTACTCAGTGGCCGCATACTCTTCGAAGGACACGACCTACTCGCTGAAAGGCTAGATGAGGTAGCAAAAATCCGCGGCCGCAGAATCTCAATGATATTCCAAGACCCGGCATCCTCCCTCAACCCGGTCTTCAAGATAGGTGCTCAACTCATAGACGTTCTCAAGATTTACTACCCAAACGACGACGAAAAAAAACTGACCAAGATTGCTCAAGAGAAACTCGCTATGACGGAGCTTCCGGACGCCGAGTCCATAATGAGCCTCTACCCCCACGAGTTAAGCGGCGGGATGCAGCAGCGAGTAATCATGGCAGTAGCCCTTTCCAGTTCACCCAGCCTAGTAATTGCGGACGAACCTACAACCGCATTAGACGTTACAATACAAGCCCAAGTTCTTGCTCTCCTCAAGAGGTTGAAGGACGCGCTCGGCCTTTCGGTTCTCCTGATCACTCATAACTTGGGGCTTGTTCGTGAGCTTTGCGATAGGGTGGCAATAATGTACGCAGGCTCTATCGTAGAACTCGCCGACGTTCAACGCATCTTCCAGAACCCACAACACCCCTACACCCGCGGCCTATTGTCCTCCGTCGTTACGGGCCGTTTGAGAGGGCAAACCCTACACTACATAGCCGGAATGGTTCCGAGCTTATTCAAACCCCCCTCCGGTTGCAGATTCAACCCCCGCTGCCCATACGTAATTCCGGCCTGCAGAGACAAACGCCCCGAACTGGTAGAAGTTGAACCAGACCACTACGTTGCCTGCTACAATATTCCGACAGAGCCATGGTGGCGAACATGACAGATACGCTCGTTGACATACAGAACCTCAAAGTCTACTTTCCTATACGAGGCGGCCTCATACCCCGAGTAGCCGGATATGTGAAAGCAGTCGACGACGTAACCCTGAACATTGACAAGGGCGAAGTCTTTGGGCTAGTCGGCGAATCCGGCTCCGGAAAGACTACTCTGGCGCGCGCACTTCTCCGGCTTGTTGAACCCAACTCAGGCCACATACTCTTCGACGGCGTGGATTTGCTAAAGATCGGGAAAGGCAGCCTCAAGCACCTGCGCAAGGACATGCAAGTTGTATTTCAGAACCCCTTCCTCTCTTTGAACCCACGAATGATCGTAAGAAACCAAATTGCGGAGCCACTCACGGCTCACACGAAGATGAGTGAAGCGGAGATCACACAGCGCGCTTCAGAGCTGCTGAAATTAGTTGGACTATCTGACGAGCATCTGTGGAAGTACTCGATCGAACTGAGCGGAGGCCAAGCTCAAAGAGTATGCATAGCCAGAGCCCTAGCCCTAAGCCCTAAGCTTGTGATTCTGGATGAGCCAACATCGTCCCTAGACGTTTCGGTGCAAGCTCAAATCCTGAACCTCCTAGAGGATTTGCAGAAAAGGCTTGGCTTAACCTACCTCCTCATAACACACGACCTCGGTGTCGTCGAATATATTGCGGACCGGGTGGCGGTCATGTACCTTGGCAAAATTGCCGAGGTCGGAACCTTCTCGGAGATCTTCCAAGACCCCGCCCACCCTTACACCGAGGCCTTGCTATCCGCGGTACCGAAAGTTGACCCAGCCCCAACCGATAAGGCCCGCATCATCCTCCGAGGGAACATACCAAGCCCAGCAAGCCCGCCAACCGGATGCAGATTTCACACCCGCTGCCAAAAATACATAGGCGACATATGTCGCGACGTAGAACCCAACCTCACAACACTAAGTGCCACACGAAAAGTGGCCTGCCACCTCTACAAGCCCTAACACGATGCCTCAAATGGCGAAGGGCGGTCGAAAACTAAGAGCGCCGACATGCAGGATAGAAGAATAATAGTTTAGCTGAATGTTCCACATCACCGAAACCTGCATGACTATAGTTATCAATACGATTGCTAGATTCTTTCCAGTGAGTTTTATGAGAAAAATCAGAATCTTCTCCCCTGAAACTATCGATATCCCAAGACGGCCCGGTTCCCCTGAGCCTGCTCGGGAAACAACGGAGGTCTCGGAAAGCGTTCAGGTGGAAGTATTGCACAGGATGGCGCCAGATATGCCAGTTCGAATGGTAGAGGGCGACTACGAGGCTGACCTAGCGGGTGTTGTGAACGCGCGGATGGCGCTGGAAGCACAGCAAGAAGGATTTGACGCAGTCACAATATACTGCTACAACGAACCTGGCGCTAACGCAACGAAGGAAGTCTGCGATATACCAGTCGTAAGTTCACCCGCAGCTTCGATGGCCATAGCTTCCATCCTCGGAAACAAATTCTCAATCATAATTGCACTGGGAGGCGGCAAAGGCAAAGAGGCCGGAGGAATGGGCCGGACCGCATTGTTAGATATCGTCAAGCATTATGGGTTAGAACAGAAATTAGCATCTATCCGCGCAATCGACCTTCCCCCACCAGCCTTCAACGAAAGCCTCGTATCAGAACACGACATTGAACAACTCAGAAATGCGGTCCTGAACGAAGCAGTTGCAGCGGTCAAAGACGACGGGGCGGATGTCATCATATCATATGGCGGCGCTAAAGTAAACGAGTACATCCAGAAGAAACTCCCAGACGTGCCAATTGTAGACTCGCATGGATGTACGGTCATCATGGCTGAAGTTCTTGTCAGGTTGGGATTGAGGCATAGCAAGAAGGCGTATCCGAAACCTAGGGAACTCTTCAAGTACTATCTTCGGAATAAGTGAGCGGAAACCGCGCTCACTCTTTTCCTAGCTTCTTGGCTAATTCAGCAAGTTCCTTCTGTACTACCTTACCCTTCTCGAAGATTGGTACACCGTCAAGCCAGACTGAGGTGTTAAGGCAAGTTCCGTCTGTATGTGAAGCTGCTGGAATAGGCTTCCCATCCCTCGTAAGGTCGGGCCCGACATAGCCTAAGCCCCATTCGGTGCTGCCCCAAACCCTCTCGTCCTCAACAATGTTCCCCGTCAGATTGGCCCCTGGGTTTAGTCCGAAGGAAAGATGGGCTACTCGAAACATGTTGGGGTCGTTAAAGGCTTTCAACCATGCCTCGAACGCTAAAGCTTCGCTTTCACCCTCAATTTTCTCCACCCTTCCATTAGCAATGTGCAACTTGACAGGGCTCTTCACAAGGCCAACCGGCGGAACCACTGAACCATCAAAAACGATTACCCCGTTCACAGAACTTGAGTAACCTGCAGTCAGCTGACCACTCAAGAAGTGGGGGCCCGGTGTGTCTGCATAGCCGACATCGTTTACTACTGGCGCCTTAGGGTCAAATTCCATTTCCACATCCTCCCCAGCGGGGGATGTGAGCCTGATCTTCTTAGCGACTCTTAGCATGGCTGTGAGCTTGCCTTGAAAGTCTCCAAGGGCCCGCATATTCACTCTACCAATCGTTCTTACGAGCATGTCAACATTCATGCCGCTAAGGTTCATGTACCTTAACCGCTTGTTTTCCCTTTGAGCGGTTTCAAACGGAGTTGAGTAGAGAAGATACTTGTTGTTGAACTCGGCCCATGCGTCAGTTGCCTTCAACGCGGCTGTTAAGGGTTCAACGGGCAGCATGGGATCGGCTGCCTTGCCAACGCCCAAAGGCGAAGGAATCCATACCACCATAGGTTTAGCGCCTACGGTGAATGCTGCGGTCGCTAACGCGTCCACGGCCCTGCGGTCGGATTCCGTGTCCGCGGTTATGACTAATGTTTCGCCGGCCTTTAGTTTGAATAGCTCCGACGCTATTTTGTGAGCCGTTTCTCCCATTTCGTACTCATAATACTCAGGCAAAGAGACCTAATCACTTTCAATAGCTGCACCGTTGAGACCGCTAATAATCCTTCGGGCCAGAACCGCGAAACGATTTTGAGGTAGAAGATGGAATTACTGAATTATCCCGCAAACCATAGATTAGGAACTGAAGCCTTGTCAACATCCACCGACTTATTTGAAGTCCTGAAGAGAAGGCGAGCCTGCAGAATCTTCGTGCCCAAACCGATTCCAGCAGAGGTCTTGGACAAAGTGGTATACGCGGCGCACAGAGCTCCGACTGGAGGCAATACCCCTTATAGATTTGTCATCGTAGTCAAGGATCCTGAACAGTTGAAAATGCTGAAAGCCGTGTCGCCAGGTTACTTCGGTGATAGCACTGCCGCGATCGTCGTGTGCACCGACCTCCGTGTCGGCGAGGGAATTTCTAAGGGTGACGCGGATCATACCTCATTGTACGACGCTGGAGCCGCGGCCGAGAACATAGTCTTAGCTGCCTACGCCCTCGGCTTGGGCGCCTCGTTCATAAAATCCTACGCGGAATCCGCAGTCAAGGCCATTTTGGGCCTGCCAGAAGGGTGCCGTACCGAACTGATAGTTTCATTAGGGTACCCCGCCCCAGACGAACCTCCGCCAGTAAGAAAGTCTCCCGAGGGTAAAATCACGTACTATGACAAATATGGAGACAGGAAAAGCTCGGTTCACAACACTCCGCCGAAGACCCCTAACACGCCAGACCAATTCCTCTTTGAATACGCACTTTTCCTAGTAACGGCAGCCCGCGGAATTACAGGTGAACCACGACACTATGGTGCAATACGCCTCCTCGACGCCGTCAGCAAAATGACGGGACTCTACTCCACAACGACCGCATTGAAACCGGACCAGTTCTTGATCGAGGCAAAGAAGAAAATCGACACAAAGCTTGACACGGCCATGGTTTCCGAGGAGGATTTCATGAAATTCATCGACAGCCTAGTCGACGAGTTTGCGCATGAACTCATGAAGAGACATGGAAAGTAAACGCTAGGAAAGAATCAAGATCGGGCTCGCTTCGTCTGCGTCCGATAAAGAATCACAAGCCCGGCCGACCCGAAAAGAGCCACAAGGCCCATAATAACATACGGAGTCCAAAGGCCGAAGCAATCTGCACTGAGACCTCCCACCTGAGACATAACCGCGATCCCCAAGCTAAGAGATAGTTCATACTTCCCAATTGCCGAACCCCTGCTCGCCCGGGGCGAATGCGACACGAGGGTTAAGCCAGAAGTGTAAGACATACCTGCACCAACCCCGAGAACAAGCATTGTAACACCAAGCAACTCAGCCCTCCCCGTTAACCCCAAACCTACCGCGGAGATTGACAGTAGCAATCCCATGAGCATGAATTTGCGTTCGCCAATCCTCTCTGTAACGGGGCCGACTCCAAGAAACGTTGCCACCCTGGACGCGCTGAAGAGCAGGACGAGGAACCCAGCCGAAATTGCTGAAAAGCCAAGAAATGTTGCGTAAGCCGGAAACAGCGAAAAGAGAACGCCTAACGCCCCGCCGCTCACAAAAGCCGTCAGGCAAGCGGCCGAAATGTTTCCAGATTCCCATCGACGCGGAGTAACGTTATCTTCGCTTCTTAGGTCCCGTGTTCGGGTTGAAGCTTTGCCAAGAGATTCACGCGGCCTTAGAAGAACGAGGAGGAGCAGGGCTGCTGCTTGCGTTAGGAAGGCGACCACAAACGTTGTTCCGTAGCTGAACTCGTCTACAAGGAATCCGCCGAGAAGTGGGCCGATAACAAACGCCGAAGCCCAAGAAACGTTGTAGAATCCCATAACTCGGCCCCTAGCTTCATGCGGTGCTAGGTCGGCCAGACCCTTTTCCATTGAAACCCAGAATGCAATCCCCGCGAACCCTTGAACCGCCCTTATGCCCGCGAGCTGAAGAAAATTGGAGCCGTACGGAAATACCAATGTGGGAAGCGCGTAACCCAACACAGCGAGCTGGATGACCCTTATCGCTTTGGCTTTGTTGAGGAATCTACCAACAACAAATGGCACGAAGAGAGATGGGAGATTGTAGACAAGGGCGATGAACCCCAATCCCGATTGTGACGAACCAAGAGTCACCGCGAAGAGGGGTATCGTGAAAATCAAAATGCTGTAACCTATGGAGAAGAGGCCTGCTGACACGATGAGAGTCCCAACGTACGGCCTCACTCCTCTTCCCAAACCTCAAAATCTTGTTCTGACTTCCTTCAGCGAAACAAACCCACCACGAAACTCAACCCCCTAATTTTTGCGTTACCATCCACGTTCTTAGCCGCCTTTTGAAGACAAATCGTTGGGGAAAAGTGAGGGAGTGGCTATACCCCCCGGTGTAATCGCTATCCAAAATGCAGTCGCACTAATCGAGAGAGTGTGACTCAAGACGTTTTCGCCCGCCACGATTGATGCTGCCTTTCACAGCTCTCTGATTCTGAGAACAAAGGTGAGCGCTTAAATTTCGCAACCGTAGGCTACCTGCTAGGACTTCTCTTGAAACAAGTTTTGAAAGTTGGCGACGTTTCAGCCGAACCAGGCCAGAAAAATCATGGGCCCGCTACATGGGTTGAACTAAAAGACGGGTCTAGAGTTAATCTTCCCGTGATTCTAGTCAACGGACGTGGAGAAGGGCCGAAGGTTGTAATCAATTGCGCTACGCATCCCACCGAGCTCGTGGGTTACGCGGCGATTCAAATCTTAACTAGGAAGGTTGATCCGGCGAAGTTGAAGGGAAGCATCGTCGCATTTCCCATCTCCAACCCCCTAGGAATGCAGTGGGGAGAATACGTTAGCCCGCATGACTACGTCAACATGTACGTCGCTTACCCCGGCAGCAAGGACGGGTCGATCACGTCTCGGCTCGCGAACTTCATCTGGGAGAACGCGTCGAAGAGCGCGGATTTGGTGATGGACGTTCACGAGAACGTCAAACCCTGCCTCCACTTCTCATACGTGGAATATTGCAAAGATAAGAATGTGGAGAACAGGGCGCTAGAGGCGGCGAAAGCTTTCGGCTTCACGGTTATCCGGCCGAAGGGAAGTTTCGCCTTGGCGGGCATGAAGCCAGGCGATGTCGAATACGTTGACGCTCTACTGGCGGCCGGTGTGCCTGCGTTCACGCCCGAATTAGAGGCCGGCACAGACCTGACTCTGGGTGAGGAATGGATCAGTGTGAGAGCCGCGGTCCGAGGACTGATGAATGTTCTGAAGAAGCTGGAAATGATAGAGGGAACGCCGGAGCCGCAGACTGACGTTAAGGTCTTCCCAGGAAACTTCGCATTCTATGGCATGAGCGTCGCTAACAGAGGGGGAATCGTAAACCGCCTAGTCGACGTCGGCGTCAAGCTGAAGAAGGACACACCGATCGCGACCGTGCAGAATGCCTACGGGGAAGTAATTGAAACCTGCAAGATGCCCATCGACGGGTACCTTTGGGGCTGGAACATCGGTTCGCCACCAAACTTCAACTGGGCCGTTCAATCGGGAGACAGCGTCGCTTTCATCTACCAAGACGCCTGAACTCTCAAGGCCGGCTGACCAAATTCGAATATAATAGTGCGCCGCTAGGATCTGCCTAAACGCGCTTGCGTGCCTTACGATTTCGTAAGGCGCGTTCAAAGCCAGATGGAAATTTGGTCTATTGGTTTGCGCTTTATGTTGGGCACCGTGACGTTCTCAGCTGGATAACCGACGGGGATTAGTACGAAGGCTCGTTCGTTGGAGGGGCGGTTGAGAATCTCCTGAAGGAAGTGCATGGGGCTTGGTGTGTGCGTTAACGAAACGAGCCCAGCGTTGTGAATGGCCACTATGAGGACTCCAACGGCCAAACCGACGGACTCCGTTACATAGTAATTCTTGCGTGTCCGCTCTCCGTCCTTCTCGTATTCGACCGAGAATACCGCGATTAGCGCGGGCGCCACTTCGAGGAAGTCCTTATGCCAGTCGGTTCCGAGGTCGGCAAGGTCATCGAGCCATTCTTGCGACATTCGGCGCTCGTAGTTTTGCTTCTCTTCCTTCTCTGCTGCAATCCGAATCTTCCGCTTCAGCCCCGCGTCCGTTACGATTACGAACCGCCATGGCTGCTTGTTTGCCCCAGAGGGAGCTGTGCCAGCCGTGCGGACTAAGGTCTCCAAGAGTTCTCTCGAAACGGGCCTAGGTGAGAAGGTTCTGGCCGTACGCCGACGATTACAGAGCTCGAAGAATTCACGAGCACGTCTCAGCTGCTCGTCAGGAGGAAAACTGAGATAGTCATACCTAACGAAGTTAGGAGGCATGGTAGCCGGGACCGCCTAACGGAACGAAGTAGATGAGTCTATGGTTCTAATGACATTGAACTGTTGCAGCAGCCAGCGGCTATCTCCATTTGATTACGATTCCTTTTCGCGAGCTTCCTGAAAATTCTGTTGACGCACTCTGTTGCCTAAGGCGTACGTTCATTTCAAGCCGTATTTTCTCTTGAAGTCGACGGCGGGCAATTTGTCAGAACCACATTTCATTTTTGCTGAAGACTTGTGAGGAGTTGTTGCTTAGAACCAGAAACCTCAGTTACAGAATTTCTACATTTCCAGAAGTTTGAAGTTTGTGATGTTGTGATTCATGCATGACGAAGCTTGGGGATTCCAAAGTAACCGGAAAGTTCCAAGTTACGGTTCCTAGAAATGCTCGACGCGTACTAAGACTGGAGAGTGGAGACCGTTTAATCTTCTCGTTTGAGCGGAGAAAGTGGTTGTAAGAAAGGGCTCAGTCAGGGCTGAAAGCTAATTGATGCAAGCATACTGTACCAAGTCTTCTCAAGAGGAGCAACAACTTGCGATGGCGACATTAGTATGCATTCGGAAGGCCATATCGTTATAGATAGGCCATATCGTTGTAGCGATGGGTTGAGTGCTTTGGAATCAAGTAAGTCTCATCTAAACCCCTCCAGACGGCGTTTCCTGAAATATGCAGGCGCAGGTGCAGTTGCTGTCGCGGCGGGCATAGGCGTCTTCAAATTATTCGGCAGCTCCGCCCCGACTTCTTCCTCAAATTCGACAGCTTCATCTTCTATAACATCGACACCGCCCTCCGAGTACACGATGACGACTCCCATTCCGCCAGGCATCGAGTGTCCAAACACGGTTAACACCCGTTTTGGTACACTAAACTTCTTCGACGGTTTTCCTGACAATGCGAGTGTTCAGAAGATCTACGACAACCTAGACTTCCAACGCGCAGTACAAGCTTACCTGCTCGCACTTCCCGCCCTCAACCAAGCAGGCATGCGGAGCGGCACTCTTTCACTGGGGCCGGCGAACACTACGGTACCGTACCTCGAAAAACCAATGGACTCCATGGGAATCTTCCTCACTGCGGCCGTTGAAGTCTACACCGGAATGTGGCTTGATCTATCAAATGGGCCGCTCGTATTTGAGGCGCCCCCGGCGGTGGCAGGCTCAATCAACGATATGTGGTATCGTTGGGTGGCCGACATAGGACTAACTGGAGCGGATAAGGGCAATGGCGGCAAATATCTGATTCTGCCCCCGGGATATAGTGGCCCGACCCCAAGCGGCTACTTTGTCGTGCAACCGCAAACCTACAACAATTGGCTGTTTTGGCGCAGCGTCCCAACCAAACAATATCCGCAGCCCAGCACGGACTTGGTCAAGAAGTACACGCGCATCTACCCCTTATCCGAGGCCGCCAACCCGCCTCCGATGAATTTCATCAACATGTCCGGAAAGCCCTGGTGCACAGTCGCTCCCGCCGACTACACATCCTGGGAGACGCTCAACCAGATTGTGCAACAGGAGCCGACCAGCTCCCTAGACGCTCTGCGATTGGGATACTTTGCTTCCATCGGCATCCAGAAGGGGCAGCCCTTCGCTCCAGACGAACGCATGAAGGCGATTCTGACGGAAGCGGCCGCGGTCGGCGACGTCACCGCCCGAACAATAACCTACAAAATCCGAGGAGGACAAGAGGACTACTACTATCCGAACAGCGCATGGCGAATCCCGCTCCCCGGCGGCTACCAATTCCAAGAACAGGCAGGCGTCCTCAGCCTCGATGACTACATCTCATACTTCTTCCTCGCTACCGGCGTCACACCCGCCATGGTCGGCGCAGGCTCAGCGCAGACGTGGGCCTGCCTGGACTTGAACGGGAATCCATTCGATGGCGGCAAGAACTACAAACTACACCTGCCACCAAACATCCCAATCAAGCAGGACTGGTCGGTGGTTGTATACGATAACCAGACCCGCTCCATGCTCCAGACCGACCAAGAATATCCATCAGTCGGCAGCACGACTCCCAGACTCCAAGTCAACTCGGACGGTTCGGTGGACGTCTACTTCGGCCCAACAGCCCCATCCGGCATGGAGAACAATTGGGTTCAGACAATCCCGGGCAAAGGCTGGAACATACTCCTACGGCTCCACATGCCCACCCAACCCTGGTTCGACAAAACGTGGCGGCCCGGCGAAATAGAACCCCAACCATAACTTACAACGCTATTCCTACTGCGCTAAGGAATGTTTCGTTTCCTCGTTAGCTTGGATCTTCATCCAATGAGCGAATCCGTTAAAGTTCATAGATGCGAAATTTGCTGCCATCGAAAGATACAGGTAGGAAGAGTAGAAGTCCTTTCTGATCTGATCGTTTAACGCGACTTCGACTTTCGAATTGATCATAATACGGCGCCTACTCTAATTTGTCCAGGGCTTGCTTGTATTTGCCTGCGTGTGCCTTCTCGGCTTTGGCTAGTGTCTCGAACCATTTCGCTATCTCTTCGAAGCCTTCCTGTCGTGCCACTTTCGCGAATTCAGGATACATTGTCGTGCACTCGTACGTTTCGCCCTTCACTGCCGACTCCAGCATTCCCCTAACATCTAGCACAGGTACTTTCGTTACCGGATCGCCAACTTTCCTCATGTAATCGAAGTGCCTCAGGGCGTGTGCTGTTTCTCCGTCAGCCACCGAACGGAAAAGAGCGGAAACCTCGGGGTAACCTTCTTCATCTGCCTTCCTTGAGAAGTAGGTGTACCGCCGATTGGCTTGCGACTCTCCGGCGAAAGCTGCTCTCAGGTTCTCAATCGTCTTAGATTGTGCAAGTTCGGTCAATACAATTCCTTCAAACGTTTCTTGACAGCAGTAGCATATTTATTTTTCCCAAATTACTCGCGCAGATAACGCTCATTTCCAACTCAATCTTGAGACTCGATCCCAGCTAACCGTTCTTGTGGTGGTATAGCTGGTCCGAACCCAGACACAATGACGGTTCAAATTCAACGTTGCGATACGTAGTCTTACTCTAAGTCTGGAAGATTTCTTGTCGAAGCAACACAGTGATGTCAGGAGACGAGGGATCGTTTGCGATCGTTGGGAAGGAAAGGCGAGACGTACACCCATATCCTCAATCGATTGATGTCGTCGGCCGAGTGTGCGGAGTTTATGGAAAGGCAATACGAACGCCTCAGCGACAATCAACTTTATTCGGCACCGTCCCCGTGGGTGAGTGGTGTCTGAGTCGGCTAGTCTGTGGAATGGTCTGCTCTTCCAAATTGCTAAACATTGGATAGCTGGCGAGACCTACGAGGAGGCGATGGAACGCGCTCAGCAATCGAACGCCCACAAAATGCTGGGAATCATAAACCTTCTTGGAGAGGATGTCGCCGCACAGGAGGAAACTGCTGCTGCCACGACAGAGTATCTTCAACTCCTGAAAGCAATCGACGCACGTAAGATCCGAAGCTGCATATCCATCAAGCCAACCCAGCTAGGCTTGGGTATCGACAAGAAACTCTTCGAAAACAATTTGAACAGCATTGTAAGCACCGCAAAATTACTCGGGAACTTCGTATGGATCGACATGGAAGGATCCCCATACACGGCGGATACGATTGATTCATACCTAGAACTCCGGAAGAAATTCGACAATGTTGGGGTTGCGATCCAGTCATACTTGAAGAGAAGCGAGGAAGACGTGAACCGAATCCTTGACTCAAAAGGAATGATAAGGTTAGTCAAAGGCGCCTACAACGAGAAACCCGAGATCGCTTTCAAAAACAAGAAGCAGATTAACGAAAACTTCTCAAAGCTAATGCGAATGATGTTTGAGCGGGGAGAAGGATTCGCTATCGCTACCCATGATGAGAAATTGATTGAGGAAGCAGTGGAACTAAGTGGGAGTCGGCAGGTAGATTTCGAGTTTGAAATGCTGATGGGGATTAGGGACAAGAAGAAGATTGAACTCGCCCAACATGGATATCGAGTGAGCGAATACATACCCTACGGGAAGGGCTGGTGGCCCTACTCGGTACGGCGAATTCGCGAACATAAAAGCAACATATTCCTCCTAGCCCGCTCGCTCGTAAGCGGCTAAGCACCCCACTATAGATCAGCGGTAATGGGTATACTCGGTTCAACCTAACACCTTGGTCCCGTCTGGGTGGCTGAATTGAATTTGACCGGCCTTGGTGAGCTGGAACCGTTCGATGTTCAACTTGTTCGCTAACTCGAGTTGTTCAGAGATGGGGAATCGTTTCTGCTGCATCATCATCTTGAGGAGGTCGTAGCCCTGCAGAAGCATCATGTCAGTTCGGATGGCTTGGAGTTGTCTCCTGTTTTGGAGCAAACTATGTCAGGTTATTACGTTGTTGGGTGGGCGCACGCTTGAGTGTGCGATTGAATATGTGGTGTAGTTTTCTGGGTACAACATGTTACTCATCTCTAATCCGGGTGGAGAATCATGGTATCAGGGGAACGGCGGGGTATGAAGGGTATTTTGTGTTAAATCGCCGCCAAATCGGGGGCTTGCATGTAGAGCCTGAGTTGTCTTCGAAATAGGTCTCACGGGATCGTTGACTAAGGCCTAATAGCGAGTGACCCACGCAGATTCTACGTGGCTTGAAACGCCCCGCAAGAGAGACCAGGCTTTTCGCTTCTTTGCCCGAGCGGAGAACTTTGAAACCCAATAGAATTTGAACCCAGAGGTCGTCGGATTGACGGCAATTTACGATTGCGGGTACTATTACACGAAGAGCTCGGCGCCCTTTTCTCGCATTCTGACAACCATGTTTCATATAATGCTACGTGGCATAGACACTTGAAATTGATTTGCCCTCCTCTGACCGAATCTATACTAAGGAGCAGTTCATAGACCGCCTTCGGAAAATTAAGGAGAAAGGATGGATTCCAAGCGGTCGATCTATACATAATGTAGGAGCAGTTGGGAACACACTTGAGGACCTGCTAGGAATCAAAGAGAATAATCTCCCTATAGCTAACGCAGGTGCATGGGAACTTAAGTCGCAACGAAGCGGAACCAGTTCTCTCACCACGCTCTTTCACTTCGAACCTTGGCCGAGACAAGCAAAGATCGTTCCCAGAATACTTCTTCCCAAGTATGGTTGGCCCCATCAGACAGAAGCGAATGAAATGAGCTTTCGGGTGACCATGAGCGGCAATAAATATACTGACCGGGGCTTCAAGGTGGTCGTTGACCGAACAAAGGAACAAGTGCAGATCGATTTTGATTCAAACCAAGTTGATTCAAGCCACAAAGATTGGCTAAAGGGAGTAGAACATAAGGTCGGATTGGGAAAAATCGACCCTGAGCCCTACTGGCCTTTTGACAAACTTAAAGCCAAAACTCGACCCAAACTGAAGAGTTCATTTTATCTCCTTGCGAAAACGCAGATCATTGAAGGCAAAGAACAGTTTCTCTACGAAAGCTGCCTAATGCTTGAGGAATTCAACTTCGACAATTTCCTTGCCGGTATAGACAATGGATTTGTGCTCGTGGACTTCGATGCCAAGACGACTCACAACCACGGAACTAAGTTTCGCATGAAACAGGATATGTGGCCTGAGCTCTACGACATAGTTGAGCGAGTCTTCTAATCAGCCCTCTTCTGAAAAGGTGGCCTCCAGAAATCAAGTAGGTATTCGAACGTAGTTCCCATCGTAATGTAGTTAGACGGCCATCCAAAGATGCCTATCTGGTTGACGATGTTGGTGCGGTCCCAGATTATCGTGTTCCGAAGCTCATACCCAGCCTCGAGCATCGCATGGTAGGCGTATATGTGAATAGGAATGCGCTTGCCCCCATCTCCGTCGCTCCACCACATGTCGGGAACATTGATGACACTGTGACCTTTTGGAACCAACAGGGGAAGCAATTCCTCATAGATCGTTTTCAACTGGGCCGCGTAGTCTTCTATTTGGAGTGTTCCCAAGTCACGCTGGTCCTGGCTATACTGCTCCACTCTGAGATACTGTTTGTTCTGGCGCATGTCACCCCGCCTGCTTTTGTTAAGTCTACGCCGATTCAGCAAGTTTGCGTATGGCGGTGAAGTGAAGATCAGTTTGACAGTTTCCTCCTCTAGGTAGCTGGGAATGTTTCGGGCATCATCACATACAACGAGCTGACTTGACTCACCGGTAAGCTTGCTCTGTACCATCCTCTGTTCACTTGTTTCGCAGAATTTTTCACTGATATCGAAACCTACAGCGTTCCGGTCAAGGTCTTTGGCCGCCAAGAGTGTCGTCCCAATCCCGTTGAACGGGTCAAGGACTAACTCCCCTCTATGAGTAAAGAGTTCAATCGCTCTTTTCGCCAGCGCAATCGGCATAACCGCTGGATGAACGTCCTTATCACGAATATCCCTCTTCTCATAGAATACCTCCCACACTCCGAGCTGCGATTTTATCCAGTCCTTTGCGGACATACAGTTGAGATGGTTCCCTGTACATGTGCAGGTCCGAGCGTGTGAGATCCCGAGTTTTGTTACCGCTTCCGTTTTTCGCCCGCTCCGCCTTCGATAGCTTGCTGGATATTCTTTTTCATTCCCAACCGCCTGAACATTTCTTCTCTAAACTCTTCTCGCTTTTATCGTTCAGGGTCCGCATTATTTGACCAATCCGGACAGTTTGAGTTAGAAACTGGTCAGAGGCGTATATGGCTTATCATCCAGCAGACCAACTACACCCCTTTGTTTCGCTTACCGATGGGTACGTAGTTTCACTGGCATGGAAGGCCTTGAGTTGTGAATGATTGGATTATTTGCTTACTACGGGTTTTGGGCGCTGGTTTAGGGTAGACCAAGGGCTGTCAGCCATGAGTCGCAGCTTTGTCGCGGAGACGGGCTGCTTTCGCGGTGACCCGAACGAGCGGTGAGAAGCGAATTAATAGGGAGGGCTCGGGGTCTCGCGTCTGTCGCCCAACCAGCTCGGGTTAATGGTTGAGCGACAAGACATGGTGAACAGGAAGGGCAGAGCCTACGGGCGTACGCAGAGCCCCTGCTCGAAACTACGACTACTTCTAACCGAAACCGAAGCTGAACAGCTAGGCGAATCGGTCGCAGAGAGCGGCGCCTGCTCTAGGACTCTACTCATTGCCGAAGCCCTGCGCGCTGGCTTGGCGAACCCCTGCCACGCCTTGATGTACGGGAAGCGGAGCGTGATAGTTGACGCTTGGGTGCCGACGGCGCTCTTGGCAAGGTTGAAGGAATTTGCAACCACCCACCACCTCCCCCAACAACACCTCTACAGGTTATTCCTATTCCAGTACCTAGCGCTGGCCCGCTCGAATCAAGACGACTCCGGGAGTAAGAGCAGAACCGAGGGAGCCTTGCTTCAATGAAAATCAAACATGTGGGCGGCCCGCCGGACCCGGTAGTTAAAGTGCCTAAGCTTACGGAGAAAGACGCAGCTGAATACGAGCGAACCCGAACCCCAATCGTGAAAGCCCTAGAGAAGATAGGCGGATACCTGCCGGCCGTCGACGACTACTACGTCGACCTGATCGCCCGAACAATGATTTACGCGAAGAAGGCGGAAAAATTCCTTGACGCGAACACCGCCAGCGTAGAAACCTACGCAAGCGTCGCGTACACCAAACTGAAGTTTTCAAAAATCATCGACACCGCCATCCAGCAACTCGTACTCAACCGACGCGACAGATTAGGCAAGGAAACTCAATCCGATGTAATCAACGAACTTAGAGAAATTACGCAGCAAGGCCTGAAACTTGGAACACAATAAACTCGTCAAGCAATACAAGGAACTACTCACCAAAACCATTCCGGACCCCGTTCAGTTCGCTAGAACATTCCTACACTTCCAACCCTACCCATACCAAGAGGAATTCCTCCGGGACAAATCCCCGTTAATTGCAGCCTGCTGCGGCCGACAGGTCGGAAAGACCACCCTAGCCGCCATCAAAGCCTTACACTTCGCACTCGCAAATAGCCGTGTACGAATCCTGATCGTAAGCGCTGGCCTACGACAGAGCATTATACTCTTCGACAAAATCCTCGACCTAACAGAAACGGCGATCCCAGCGAGGCTAATGGTGGGTTACAAAACTAGAACAAAAGTTCGATTCTCGAACGGCTCGGAGATCGTAGCCTTGCCCTGTGGAAGGGACGGCTCAACTTTACGAGGTTACACTGCGGACATGGTGATTTTGGACGAAGCGAATTTCATACCGAGGATTGTCATTGAGTCGGTGATTAGACCGACTATGATTGCACGATCAGGGGCCAGAATGATCATGACCTCCACGCCATGGACTCGGGACCACCCATTTTATGAGGCGTTGAGCAAGCCCGAATTGGGATCCACGACCTATACTTGGCCGAGCGCCATGAACCCTACGGTTACCAAGGAAAAGTTGGAATTGGAGAGGAGAGCCATTGGTGACTTTGCCTTCAACCGTGAGTACAACGCCGTATTCATGGACGACCGATTCAGCTTCCTGCCCAGCAAGTTGGTGTTAGGCTGCACGAACGACGAATATGCGCTAAACGGGGAACCACTGCAAGGTGAAAGGTACAAGGGCGAATACTTTATGGGAATAGATTTCGGTAAGCACGCTGACCATTCCGCAATCGCCATTGTAGAGAAGACTGATGATGACCTACGCCTCGTCTACCTACACGAGTTCCCGCTTGAAACCCCCTACACCGCAGTCATAGGCACCGCGAGACGGTTGAATGAAGCCTACCGCTTCGCAGCTGGGTGCCTCGATAAGACGGGCGTAGGTGAAGGACCATACGAAGAGATCAACCAATTCATGCGAGGAATGGAAGGCGTCACCCTAACTGCTCAAATGAAGGAAGACATCATGGGCAAACTGAGACTCACCCTGCAACACGGAAGACTCACCCTCCCAAGAGATAACCAACAACTCCTAGTCCAAATGACCGAGCAACAATGCGAAACCACCAAGTCCGGGACGCAAAAGTTCAGCCACCCAGCAGGCACGCACGACGATCAACTGTGGAGCCTCGCACTAGCCATCTACGCATCAACACAACAGCCGCCCCGACCGAACTTTAAGCCATACAGTAGATCTTTCTAAAATCAACCGAGAACCTGCTCAGATACCGAAACTGGCGGAGAAGGGCTGGGATGCCTTCCTTTGCGAACGGTAGTAGCAACGCCACAGGTCAGAGCATGTAATAGGAAAACCAGTCCCACGGGGGCGGCAGAAACAAGCACTCGACAAGGCTCCGGGTATTTATGCGGTCCTGCGAAAACGAGTTTTTTCCACCAGACCGTTTAACCCCCATAGAACACTACAACAATACCCCAACCACATGACTAATTCACTCGCATATGCGCGAGGGGCTTAGGACCCTGTCCCGTAGGAGTTCAGGGGTTCGAATCCGACCCCCCGTAAAATCGACGGAACCCCCCGTAGTGGGGGCACGTCGGCGGGGATCGGCGAACATCCCCTCCCCCGCACCACCAACCCAGCTATTCTACAGCACGCGCTCTGGATGCAGCGCGAAGGCTACAAAAATTCGACAATCAAGTCCGCAATCAAAACCCTCAAAGCGGTTGCAAATCGCTGCAACATCACTAACCCGACGGAACTCAAAACCTACCTAGCCACCGCAACCTACACCCAAAACCGAAAACACAAAATCATCACCGACGCCAACAGGCTCTACCGGCAACTAGGAATAAAGTGGGAACGACCCCGAAGCGGCCCAGTCGAAATGCCCACCTTCCTCCCCACCGAAGAAGAAATCAACCAACTAATCGGCGGACTCGGCTCAAAACTTGCAGCATTCATGATGACCGTCAAAGACACCTACGCCCGCGCCGGCGAAGTCTTCGACCTCAAATGGACTGATCTCGATCTGAACAGCAACACAGTCAACATTACTCCAGAGAAAGGCTCCAAACCACGCCGAATCAAACTCAAACCCCAAACCATAGCCGCACTACTGGCCCGTCCACGAACAAACCAACACATCTTCCACACAGACCAACTAACCGACCTCGAAGAAACCTACGACGACTTCTACCGAAACTTCGCAAAACAACGCGCCAAAATCGCCTTACGGCTAGGGAACCCACGCATACGCCGCATCTCTTTCAAGACCCTACGACACTACGGCGGCACCCTCGAATACGCCAGAACCAAGGACTTGCTCTACGTGAAGGAGCGACTCGGTCACCGAAGCCTAACCTCCACAATAAAGTACATCCATCTCCTCCCGCTCGATTCCGATGAATGGATCTGCAAGGTCGCATCAACCAAGCAGGAACACACCGAACTGATCGAAGAGGGCTTCACCTTCGTCTCCAAGCAGGGCGAGGAATGGTATTTCAGAAAACGAAAATGAACTCAATGCCAAATGAAATAGATGTACGTTGCTTGCCTCTCAAGGTGTGTCCAACCGACGAGTCTCTGTGCCCTGTGGGTTCAAATCCCACCCCCGGCGCTTTCAGCTCCACCCAGGGGGTTTTTCTCCAGAAAATCGAACCCCAAGTCCTCAGCGAAATAATCAACTTCGGGTTATGGATGCGGAAGCAGGGCTACCGCCACTCCACCGTCAGATACTGCGTACAATCACTGAAATCCATCGCCAGAAGATCAAGCCTCCTACGAGCCGAATCAGCCAAATCCTACCTAGCCTCAGCCGAGATGAGCGAGTCGAGAAAAGCAAAGTTAACCGAAGACCTCGCAAGGTTCTACGCCTACAAACACACACCCTTCGACAAACCCAACTACAGACGAATCGAGAAACTACCCTTCATCCCGCTAGAGGTTGAAGTGGATCAACTAATTGCCAGCTGCAGCAGGAAAGTGGCGGCAATGCTCCAATTAATCAAGGAGACTGGAATGCGTGCCGGCGAAGCCTGGAACCTCAAATGGACCGACCTCAACCCGGCGCAGCAAACCATCAACATATCCCCCGAAAAAAACAGCAACCCGCGCCAACCCCACATCTCCACCCAACTCGTCAACATGCTCAACGCCCTACCGAAACGGCATAAACTCATCTTCCGCGACCCCAACATCGACCCCCTTATCATCGATGGAAACATTCCGCAGAATTCTCGCCGCCCAAAGAAGCAGAACCGCAAAGAAACTTCAGAACCCAAGAATCGAGCGCATAACCCTCAAGACCTTGAGACACTTCAAGGCTACAATGGAATATCACAAAACGAAAGACATCCTCCACGTAATGCAAATTCTCGGGCACAAAGACATCAGAAACACCCTCGTCTACACGCACCTCGTCAACTTCGAGACAGATGAGTGGATATGCAAAGTCGCAATGACCAAACAGGAACGCGTTAACATGATCGAGGACGGGTTCACTTTCGTTTCCAAGGAAGGAGAAGAGTGGTATTTCCGGAAGCGCAAGTGAATGATGAATGAAAAATGGCTGAAGTGGGCTGTTGCGCGCCACTTCCGACAGAAAGGATTCACAGTGAACATGAGGGGCGTCAGGGTAGGGAACGCGATCATCGACGGCGAAGTGATCGGCGACAAATGGCGTATGGCTCTCGAAATCAAGAGCGGGCATGACGACGTGATTCGAGGAGTGGGGCAACTGTTTGAAGCTTTGGCTCATGGATATAGTTCAGGTACTCTCGTATTGTCGCTCCGGCGAGCAAAACAGTTGAACCCGGGGTTATTCAATGTGGGAAGCATAGTGGCCCTTGGCGTCGATTCGAAAGCCCAAATTCACCAAGTATACCCATGATGTAAACACGGGAGCAAGAAAACAAAGACGATAACACTATGCGCCCCTTGTTCTCGGAAAAACAAATGGTCAGCGAACTCCTTTCGAGTTATTACAACGCACAGGGGAGGCCTTTTCCTTGGAGAAAAAAGGGGCTTCACGCATGGCCCGTTCTGATAGCAGAAGTCATGCTGCATATGACCATTGCTATTAAAGTGGGCCCAGTATGGTCAGTTGTTTTGCACCGCTATCGAACACCTGCTTCGATCGCAAGAGCAAAAGAGAACGAATTGCATCACATCCTTGAACCTTTAGGACTTCAGAATCAAAGGACCTCTCAACTGAAGCGCCTAGGGACAAGCCTAGTTAGGAAACACGGGGGTCAGGTACCGTTCGATGAAGGAAGTCTCAACGGACTCCCCGGGGTTGGCAAGTACACTGCTCGTGCATTCTTATGGACTGTTGGAAAACGCGCTGGGGCTCCTGTCGACCGCAATGTCTTGAGAGTATATCGTAGATTGACGGGCGAGCCCCGGCTCCAGGAGGACAAAATCGAAGCCATATTCGGCGATACACTAGAATCGAGTAATGATGGAAGGGCGACGTTCCTAGGTCTTCTCGATCTGTCAGCGCGATTCTGTCGCCCAAATCGGCCGAAGTGTCAAAATTGTCTCCTCTGTTCTTTTTGCGCTACTGGAAAGCGGAAAGTTCGGTTAGGTAAGGGTGGACTGAGTAACGCTTAGTCCTACTCGGGATGCCAGGGCAACGTCTAGACTCCACGCAATTGCTTGAGCCATCAGGGGAGGCACGGCGTTTCCAATTAGAGCATTTCTCACCTCTCTTGGGCATCTCGGATCGATTTCAAAATGGTCGGGTATTGATTGAAACCGCATGGCCTCCCTCGCCGTAATCAGGCGTGGCTCAGAGTAATGGAAATTGCAGCCCACGTTGGGTCTTCGGAAATACGTGTTGATTGTGTAAGCGGGACGTTCCGGGTGCAATCGGCCGTAAGTTGTCGTCCGCCCGCCTGTTCGCTTGAAATTCTTGACCCGTTTTGTCGCGATGTCGTCGGGTATGTCCAAATAGTTTCCTCCCGGAGGGATGTGCTCGACAAAAAGCTTGTCCATCTCTGACATTCTAGGACATTCGTGTAGGCTTACGTCTCTTAAACCTGCACTGCGCATCAGCCTTGCGAATTCAGAAGGCATTATGTCGAGATATGATACGCGTTGACCCTTCTTACCACAGGGTCCCAAATCTCCAATCGCAGCTGTTGCGGATATGTCGTGCTTCAATGAATCTATGTCGTAATGCTGCAAAGCGAATTTTGTTCCGTCGGGTTTTCCGGGTTGAGAACCCCTACATCCGAGGATTACGATCCGAACGCGCCTCTGCGGAACGAGATAGTCTGTCGCCACAAGCTTAGTTTGTGTAACGTGGTATCCGAGCTTCTCGAAGGCCGTTGTTAGCAAGTCTGGAAGCCTTACACCGTTAACTCTGCTGGCTGCCATCCCTGGCACATTTTCCATGACAAAAGCCAGTGGCCGAACAGTTTCTACCGCCTCAAGAAACTTGAAAACCAGTTCCCCTCTCGGATCAGCTGTTTTGCGCTGTCCGACGAGTGAAAATGCCTGACAGGGTGGGCCCCCAATTACTACTTCGGCTTCAGGCAGTGAGCGCAGATCGATCTCATGTATGTCTCCAGGGGTAGGCTCAAGGCCGAAATTCCTGGTGTATGCGTCAACAGCGTGCGAGTTTAGATCGTTGGCCCATATGATGTTGAATCCTTCCCAAAGAAAGCCGAGATCCAGCCCTCCGATCCCGCTGAAGAGACTGATGACTCTGAAACCGTTGCTTTGTTTCATGGCTGACGAGCTTCCACCCATCGGTCCAGTGAGTCGTGTACCTCCTCGATCAACCCCGCAGGATCACCGCTGTCAAGCCGGCAAAGTTCTATGGCTATCAGCCTGTCCAGTTCGTTCCGTTCTGGATGTCCGCTTGAAATTCTATCTGTCGAGATTGGATAGGGTAGGTGGCCGAAAGCCGTGACTATTTCATCTCTCACTGCAGGAAGGATTTTTCTTGGATCAATGACCCTGATTCGTTTCAGATGAATGTTCTCAACGCACAATACGCCTTCACGATTATAGCCCTCGCGCTCAAACTGTAGTTGACCAAAACTTGAGAGAAGAAAAGCCGCAATTAGCGTCGTGGCGACTCGCCTGTCCAGATTGGACGAGACGTCAGTCGCCAAGCAATTCGAGTAGGAGATGAAGTTGCTAGAGATACGGACCTGTCTGCTCGAAGGGTCGAACGCAAAGGGGTTGATGTGAACACGGTGCCCTGTTCTCATCTTCCGTGGGATTATAAGCTCTCCCGCATACGGTTCACGAAGTGTCACCCACAACTCTTTGGGTGGCAAGATGTGTTCGTTTAACCCAACAACCTTCCCGAGCTCGCGGATGAACGGCCCTATTCTCCTATCCGATCGCATGTGAGTTACGGCACGTCCTAGCTTTGATGACCAAACCACCCTCTTGTTAGTCAGATATGATGAGTCTCTCCTTAATTCCGGAGGCTCAAGTGTCGGACATCTTCTAACATTGTTCTCATCAAGCACGTACTTGGTCAAATCGTCAGCATTTCGGATAGCCCACCCACGATATCTGCCCGGTATTCGTGATGCCAACTGTTTGATTCGATGGTTTTGTGAGGGAGTAAGCTGCCCATCAGCCTCGGTACCCCACGGTTTATGCTTGCCGCGAGCCCGTTTTCTCTTCGGACCATAATCTACCTGGTTGAACGGGAAATCGATCACTCCGGTGCCTGCACCTTCTTTGTTAAGACTGCCCCTTCTAGATCGAGCGAAGAACCTCACGAAGGGTGTTAGGTTTCTCAGGTAGTCGTGCTTTAGCGGTTCATCGAAGTTGGTCTTCCACCCAACTTTCTCGTTGAGATTGCGCTGCGGAACATGTCTTACAAACCAATCGGGTGGCCAGTCAGCATTTTCGTGAAAGGCTTTGGCAATGACGGAGGTCCCAGCTTCCTGGGGGTCGGCTCTACAGCGAATGAAAGCAACTTCGTGCCCTGTGGAGACATTCTTTGACTTCTCGACGATTAACATTGAAGTGGACACTGTATAGTGTTTGAAGTAGAGATCGTGTGGATATTCGACAATGGCTTGTATCTGAAAGTCCTTCAACAGAAGTTTTCGAAGCGCTTCGCCGTACTTGTTGTGATACCACTTATTGTCTAGGATAATCCCTAGATGTGTTCCTACTCGTGCTGTTTTCGCTACGAATTCCACATAATAATCGAATAAGTTACTTTGGCCTTTCGTCGATGTTGCAGGTTTCCCGTCAATCGCTTTGATGGCGGAATTGTAGTATTTTCTCAGCTCGGACGGCACCGGTTTCTGGTCTTGAGACTCGTAACGTTTGAAAGGCGGATTCATTAGCACTACGTCGGCCTTTCTTACCAAATCCGGATGTGCGAAGATATCTCCTAGGAAAATGTTGAGTTTCAAGTCGGGGCTTAGCAGTTTCGGGTTTCGGAGGGCAAGGCGGAGTGATGCGATTCGCATTGATATTTCGTCGGCCTCAATGCCTATCAAGCTTTGGAGGGCCGTGTTCTCAGCGTCTCCCAAGTCCACGAGTCGATCATAGGCAGCGGAAAGCAGTGTTCCGTTTCCGCAGCCGGGATCGTAGACCAGAGTCGTTTTGTCTTTGATTGCAAGTACTGCCAAGATATCCGCAAGATCTGGATCAGTTTGCACCTTCCCGTCCACGGCCAAACTTTCGAAAGGATGCGTCTTCGAAAATAGAGTATCTAATAATTCGAGTGCGTCAACGCGCGACGCAAGCTGCACGACTCTCTTGGCGAGCAGGTCTTCGACATATAATCGTAGAGAATTCACGAGATCTGGGTCGGTTAAATTGCGGTAAAGATCGGGAGAAGAGGCTTCAAAGAGCGCGTGAAAATCGATGCCGCGCAATGTCTCAAGGGCGTTGGCGAGGGAGGACTGAAGACGTTCCGTCCTGATGACCGGAATCTTAGCTCCCCGACTATCATGGAGATTCAGTAACGTTCCTCGCAAGTACTCTACTAACAAGCAGCGAAGAAGGAATAAGCGTGCAGCGTTCAAGTCGCTCGACTCTCCGAAATAGGACTGGATGAGGGGCCAGTTGCTCGTTTTGGGAATCGGAACGGCTATGGCAGGAGAAGGCTTCACATTTAACGCGTGGCTAACGAGAGAGTCTAATACGGCAGGCCAAACAACTTCAAACTCGACTTGGCCGTTTGCTGTGACGCGCTTACACACCTCCGTCCAATGGTCGATAAACTTGGTACGATGCACTTCGAGCGTGTCCGACCGAAAGTCACCAGATGTGTATACCCCGTCTTTAAGTTGACATTCCTGAGGCGGACGACCGTCATGTAGAGCAAAGAGGATCGACGTTTCCAGATTGGAGATTGCGAAGAATTTTGTAGCTTGAGCCGGATATCGATTTATGTTATCCTCTGCATAGCTTTTCGCTTGATATTGATTACGCGTCGCGTAGACTGCTTCTCTTCGTCTCTTCACTTCAACGGTGAGAAGCCATTGCCCTGTCTCTTTGTTAACTAAGGCAAAATCTGGGAAGATCTTCTTCGGGCTTCTAGAAGGATGATGAATCCATTCATACTTCTCCACTAGATTGGCTTTCTCTAATGCTTTATCGACGGCGTCTTTGAAGGCGGGATGAAATAAAAGGACCTCATCGTCGGAGTAAGACAACCAGCCCATGATTTCTCTTCCTAGGCTGCATGTAGGAACTGCTGTTCCTGTTCTCGCAGAGTTGGAGGAGAGAGTGCGGGGTCATGAAATTGCTCCGCCAAAATACAGTCGATTTCATTTATGTAACCTCTAGCATTTGCTGGGTCCATCGTCATCCTTCTGCCTAGCTCTTCCATAGCGTTGATCGAATCGGTCCCTAAGACCTGCGGGTCCGGAATGAGTGCTTCGCGATATTCAAAGAGCTGTATCTTGGAGAGACCATTTCCTTGATTGCGGGATCGAGCAAGAATCTCAACTGATACGGCGGTCGAATTCATAAGAGCGAGAGATGCCAAAGTCGGTATGCCACAAATGTCGGTCAATCCATAGAAGTTGTCTGAGAAGCCGTATTCCTGATTGTAAATATGCTTTGGTCGCGAGCGCAGATAGTAATTGAACACTATCGGCGCGTGAGGGGCATTAGCGTGAAGATACCAAGCATCAGGCCTCTGCGTATACCACGTGAGTATTGAAACATTTGATTCCGGTTCCCTTATAGCTTCACGCAGTCGGCGAAGCAACTCTGTACGCACTTTCGGCTTTTCGTTAGGTCTGGTTACTATGAGAGCAGCTTCATCATGGTCAGTTGGAACCAAGTATCCTGTCACCTTTGCCACTTTCTTCAAGAAGGGTGTTGCGCCTAGATTCTTACCTTCCTTGGCAGAGCACATGAAGAAACTAGCTTGCTTCAATCGTAGGCCGCGACGCGTTCCATAAACCTGATGAAGCGGGACAAAACCTCTTACCTTCACGAATGGGCTTCTGTTTTGTCTCAAGCCTACTATTTGTCTCGGAGGCCCCAGGGGCGTTTTCAGTCTCCTCCTTCCTGTGATGATCGTGGCGTCCACGAGATGCCCGTCAAACGGAGCGTTCCCGACTGACTCTACGCATAGAGAACTGCAACAATTTTCCAGGTATTGAGCTAACCATAATCCAAACCTGGTGAATTGCCAAGAATCGTAGACTATGCAAACAAAAACTCCACCAGGTCTAAGATCCTGCACCGTCTTAACGATGAAATATACGTAAAGATTAGAGGTTCCCGGAAGTTCAAGACCGTAGCGCTTCAAGAACAAGCCGCGGTAGTGTCCCTTTCGTGATATCCATTCTTGTCTAACGAAAGGAGGGTTCAAAATTATGCCGTCGAATTCCTCGTCTTTCCGTGTCGTCAGATAATCGCAAGTAGACAACTCTACATGATTGCGATGCTTCTTTGCCCAGCTTCTCGTTGTTCGCATCATGCTGGGATCGATGTCTAATAGCGTGAAATGCATCGTGCGATGACTCTTCTGTCGGGTGAGAGCTATCGGGAACGTTGCCGGACCCACGCAAGGGTCCATGATCCGACAGCCGCTCAACCGTTCGGTCAGGAGTTTAGCCATATGATTTGCGATAGGCGACGGTGTCAACACCTGCCCATACAATTCTGACTGAGTGGAAGGTTTGCGTGCCGCAGACTTAGGGTCACTTCTAGTGGTTGGCGGGTTACAAGTTTCAAGAGCTAACATCAACGCCCGCTACCTATGGATTGATGTGACCGGCATTCGATTAATGCTTATGTGATATAACACTTGGCAGTAGTCTTGGACTTCATATGATTTGACTCACTTCATATTTGGTCTAAGAGGAGTTTGCAGCAACCGCAGTCACAGGCGAAGACGCATGGTCATCAATATGCCTCGAAGAAGCCTCGCTTAATGCCATTATCTGTGCGATTATCTTCTCTAACATTGTGAACCCTTTGTTCTTCTGGAGGCATTCCTTGAAGAACTCTCTTATCACTAACGGATTCTTCTTGGAGTAGTCAATCTTCGTGATTCGAAAACGCTCACCACACAGACTTAGAATTTGATTGAATTCAGGTTGGCCTATTTCGCTCTCGAACTCCTTCATTAGAGTCGTTTTGAAACATGCGAATACGTCTGTAACCCTCTCTGGCCAATCTTCAGTTGGCTGACCAAACAGCCGTAGTAAGTTGTAGTTATCTTCGGCCTTCGCGCCGGAACCTCCGAAGTCGCTATCCCAGATTGCATATACTGGTATTCCGAGTTTTCGAAATATGGTGGAGGGCCTATCGATGTTGCTTTTGCCCATGCAAGGTATGACCGAGATTTCGAGGTTCTCAAAATCTATCGCCTTGGCTGCCGCAAGCCCGAGTATAGCGGCGCGGTCTTCTTCTCCCTCCACAAGAACTACAAGCTGCGAGAAAAATCCCTCATTCATCCATGGTGTCATTAGCGCTTGGAGATGGGGTTTCAGAGCTTCGCCAGAAAACGTGCCCTCCGGTTTACTGCATGCTTTTTCGAGCTCTTTGGCGACTTCGTCGAGGGTCGTATGGGCTATCCTCGTAACCTTAGGTTGACCGCTCTCTACTTGATCCTTGCGGAATATTCGCAGTTGATCGAATCGTTCAAGGTCTATCATCAGCGGCGAATGGGTTGCGTAGATTACTTGTGTTTGACGCCGCGCCGGATTCGCTGTATCCGAAGCAAGTTGCAGAAGAGCCTTTGATAGGTACCGCTGCCGATTTGGGTGTTGGTAAAGTTCTGGCTCCTCGATCCCAAGAATGAGGTCTGCGCCCAAAACCACGTTCTGACTATCTTGGGGCGTGGAGGCGGGAACAGTTGGTTCCGCTGCTTCATCTGAGGTAGCCGTTACGGTTGCTAGGAATTCCAGCATTGAAATGATGAAAGCGCGTTGAAGCCCATGCCCACTGTGGCCAACCTCAGCAGTAAAGGCGTCTTCCACAAGCCTGATCTCAGCTTGAGGCATCGGGATTTCAATTCCCGACGATTTGAGCCAGTTCAGGTTTACGTCTGCATCGGGGAAGTATCGTTTGAGAATGTTCCCCAGTTGACCATCAAGGAGTTTTAATTGAGGTAGTTTATCGGGTTCCATGATCTGTTCGTATCGGGTTTGCGTATCTTGCTGTAGCTTCGCTACGTCCTCACTTTTTGCTAGGACACTCCGTACGACAATGTCCATGATATCAGAGAGAATGCTTCCTTTTCCTTCGGCTGCATCCTGACGAGCGTCACGAACCGCCGGAACAAAAACAAAACGAGTGTATCGTTCCAGATGAGCTTCTCCAACTTCCTTAAAACCAAAGAACTGCCCGTCATCTCTCGCACGTACACATCCGTCAGGGTGACCTTGCTCCCAATTTTTCAGGTTTGTTAGTGCATCATTCACATTTGTGTAACGTGGCATCGAAGAGTATTTGGCTGAGTCGAGGTTCTCGTAAGCGGCTTTCTTCTCTTTCGCGGTTTGTGCTCGGTAAAATGTTGCAAAATCAGGATTTTGCAGGCCATTACCGTAGTACTTTTGGCTTGTTCTGCTCCATGGCCATGCTAATTCCTTCTCGACGGTGAGTTCCTCATTTTCGAGATACCTACGAAAGAGAATTTTCTCATCCTCGGAGAGACGCGTAAAACTCATAGTAATCGTGATCGGTTGGGTCGTATTTCTGCCGTAGAAATCCTCCTCTGAATATTTGGCGGAGGCAGTATAGAAAATATCGATAGCCCTCAAGAAGGAGGATTTACCCGCCCCGTTAGGCCCGACTAAGGCGGTTAAATTACTACAGTCTAGGGTTTCATCCTTTATCGAACGAAAGTTGCGCACCTTGATAGCCTTGATTATCATCCGAAACCCTCAACTGTTTTCATTAAGCAGCGATGTGGGTTGCTCATCTTCAATAATCTCCGAAACGCCTGCCGACTTACGAATCTTGAAGATGTGGTCTGCGAATCCTTCGAGTTCTCTTTCGTGTGATACGAGGACAACTTGGGGGCAGCGCAATTCTGTGAGTATGTCACGTATCTTGAGGACTTGTTCCCGGCTGAAGCCGTCGGTTGGTTCGTCCAAGATGAGTAGGTTCGAGCCTCCTTCTATCGCTACTTCTTGGACTATGGTGTTTAACGCGAGTCGGTATGCGAGGGCTACGCTGGTTTTCTCGCCTCCGCTCAATCCGATGAATTCCTGTTCGTAGCCTTCATGTTCCACTAGGGGTGAGAAGTCTTCGTTAACTCGAACCTGCATGTCCGGGTCGTCGATGAGGATTTGGAACCATCGCTGGAATTGGTCGTTGAATCTCTGGTTGAGTGAGATCATAACGTGTTTCTCAATGTTCTCGATGGTTGGCGTTAAGTATTCGGTGAACCATATTTTGTGATCGCGTAGTAGAGCCAAGCTCGCTAGGTCTTTTTGTTTCTGGAGAAGTTGATTCTGCAGGTCGTTTCTGTTCTTTATCGATGCGGCCATTGTCGCCTGAGTTGCGGAGACGCTCTTTCCAACCCGGATAAAATCCGTGTCCAGTCGCGACGTTTCCTTCTCTAGTTCGCCTATGCGGCCCAGAACGCTCTGCAGGGGCTCGATTTCTTTTTTGGACGTTTTGAGGTTGTTTGTAAGTTCCTTTATGGAGGTTGTAAGTTTGGAACTTCGGTCGTTGTTTTGTTGAAATTGCGTGTTTAGTTCATTTAATTGCGATCGCAGGGTGGTGATCTGGTCTTGTGCAGTAAGATATGTTGTGAGGTCTCTCGTTAACGAGTCTAGTTGGGATATTGCCTTTCCGGTTTCAGCTATTTCCTGTTCTAGTTTCTTGCTGTCTTCTTCCAGATGGTGTGACTTGCCACGGAACTCGTCAGGATTAACCGTCCTTTCACATACTGGACAAGTGCCTGTTCCCACCAAAGACGTAAAATTCCCAATGCGTTCATCGAATCGTCCTTTCAACTTCTGCGATTCTTGAAGTTTAACTCTTAGGTCGTTTTGCTCCCGGGTTACATTTTCCAGGGATCTCTCGGTAGGTTTCTTCACAGATTCGAATTTGGTGAGGGCTGGCTGAATTTCTTTGTCGATTCGTCTTGTCATGCGCTCGTTTTGGGTTGTTGTATCGTTGAGTTGTTTCGAGTATTCGTCGATTTGTTTCTGCAATAGGGGGATCGTCCCCTCCACCTGTTTGATCTTCTCGCGTTCGGCTCCTAACTGTTTAAGTTCGTCCTCCGCCCCTTTGACTTGTTTTTGTAGTTCTTCTTCTAGAGCGTTCAGGGACTGTAGTTCTTTGGAGTACGCTTCGATCGCGTTGTCGTCTTCTTCGATCCTTTTCTTTACGATATCGATGTCTTGCGTGGCACCCTGTAGTCGGCTTACCTTCTCCTGCAGTTTCGACGCGAAGGTAGTTGAGTTGTTAGAAGCGATCTTATAGTCCTCTATTCGGAAGGCCTTCCTGAGTGTCTGTAGTCTATTGTCTGGGTCTTTGAGGATGACCTCCTTCATTTCTTCTTGGGGCGTGAATATCGCATAGCGGTAGATGACTGATTGAGCGCGTGGATTCGGTGGCTCATTGAAGCCGAGAATTTGAAGAACTTTTTCTTTCGTCTCGGTTGGAGATAGTATTGATTTCCCTGCTGGGCCGATGAGGTAGCAGTCTTCTTGTTGGGCGGTCTTTCCCTTTCTATGGAGCCCTCGGTGAACCTCGTATTCTGCACCGTTGACCTCGAACTTGAGCGTTACACCGCCCTCTTTCGCGCCGTTTCGTAGTAGGAAGGCTCCTCCTAACGATCCGAGTCCGAAAAGTGCGAATTCGATGGCGTAGAGGATGGTTGACTTGCCGCACGCTATGTCACCCTCAAACAGGATAGTGCCAAGGGGCAGGTTGATTGGCGGAGTGTCACCTTTGTAGCTGCGTATATTTTGTAAGGAGAGTGATTTCAGGATCAACTGATAGCCTCCTGAAGTCCTAGAGTCTTGGCAGCGTCCGACACGATTCTCTTTTCATAGTCTTTCTTGGTTTCGTTCTCCTTCATGGCCTGCTTCAATATTGAAAGAAGCTCTTTCGATAGCGCAACCCCTGTTTCTCCTTTCAGTTTCTGGTTTTCGACTTTCACCGTTCCAACGTGTTCCTTGAACAGTCGCTCTTCGATCTTTTGAGATTCTTCTCCGAGACTTGCGACGTGAATTGCAGCGTATTGTTTCGAGGTGAGCTTTTGATAGTTGAGTTGAACTTCGATGGCGCCATTTTCCTTAAGGAGCTTCTTCACTTTCTGGAAGTCTATGTCCGCACTCTTACCGGTGGCCATCTCACCTGAGACCTTTAGCAAGACAAGTCGACCTGTAAGATTCTTCTTCTCCCGAACAAGTTGCAGAAGGTCTTCTTCGACTTTTGTTGCACTTTTGTTGTTCGCGTCGTATTCTTCCGAATCATAGTCACAAACTGAGATGGGGATGAAATCCGTTCTCTCGACTTTCGTGGAAAAATGAATAATGTAGAAGCCTCTCTCTTCACCGCTAGCGCTTCTTTCAAGATCGCGATAATCAGCACCGAAGAGCGTTCCGGGATAGGTTATGTTGTAGCCGTGGGAGCTGTCACTGGTTTTCTCATGGACGTGTCCGCCTGCATAGTAATTGAATCCCTTCGGGAGTAACGAAATGGGCATGGAGTCTGCTTCGGCCATGTATTTTGGTTTGTATTCGCTAAGTGCGCCGTGGAAGGCGAAGATTTTGAATCCATCTTCTTTCTCAAGTTTCTGTCTGTCGAGGATCTCGTAGTATGCCCTGTCAATTCCAAGACGTCTCCCTGAAATCCCGCAGAGTTTGGCGCCTGTTCGCTGATCAATTTCGAATTCTAATTGAAGCTTATTGTCAATTGTCTTACCTTTGGTGACTTTTTTGAAGAGGCCTGAGCTCTCGAGGAGGTCGACAATTGAGCTTTGGGTGGGGCTGAAGTCGTGGCTGCCATAAACCACGTAGAGCGGTATCCCTTGTTCTTGGGCCTCTCTCAATTTTTTCACTGCGGCATTAGCTAATGCCATATCGGGGATGTTCGAGTCGAAGAGGTCGCCACTGATGAGGACGAAGTCAACCTTCTTGTCTACGCAGGCATCGATGGTTGCGTTCAATGCCTTGAGGGCTAATAGCTGAAGGGCGGGATGTCGGAATGCCCCGATATGGGCGTCTGCGAGATGAGCGAAGGTATACAACTGAGCTTACCCGCTATACTGTAGTGAGGGGTGCTCTGCAGGCGCTTTTTGTTCCTTCACGAGTTCATCGAATAGGGGTATCTGTATTGGAACTGCGAATTTCTGGAAGATGCTTGTGACAATGGCTTCTCCTTTGTCTAGGCTCGCTATCATGCGGTCATCGTCGGTCAGATCTTGTGCGGCGCTGTCGATCAGCGCATGCCTCTCGGTCGCCATTTCATTTCCAAGGATTATCTTCGTATTGATGTTCGTGAGGATGTCTCGTGGAATTACGCTCGTGAGCTGTGTTATGGCGATAAGGCCGACCTTGAATTTTCTGCCCTCTCTTGCTATTCTACCGTAGATGTTGTCGCCCATTTGTAATTGTTCGCTGCCGAGAACTCTCGGTGCTTCCTCGATCACGACGCTGATTGGAACCTTATCTGTGAGTGTTCCTTCGGCTTTGTAGTTTTGGTATGTGTTAAAGGTCTCTGTCGCAATCATACTTCCGATCAATAGTTCGGCTTCATCCCCAAGCTTCGAGGTGTCGATGATGACAATTTTCCCTGCTTGGAGTGCTGCCACAATCTCCTTGATGGTTGATTCTCCGCCTGCTGAACTGAACACGCGGTTCCTGCAAACGACTTCGTTGCCTTCAACGTAAATCGAAAGTTTCGTCTTGATTATTCGTTGGAGAACTCCCAGTGTTACGGGTTTTATTGAGCTTCCTTCAATGACAGTTCCGCGAAGAATCTGCTCGACCCAGTCCTCCTTGAACTCGTGGTGATATCGTCTCACGGCTTGCTCTTGGGCGTCTGTCAGGGCGATTATTCCGTTAAGGTGATCGGGCTGAATAGTTCTGAGATTGATGAGGAGCGTGCTGGTTCCCGTGATCGGGTTAACTGAGTAGTAGAGGACGTGATCTTTTGACTTATTATGGTCCTTCAGTCCCTTGCCGTTTCTTCCATAGTATTCGTCGTGTGCGTCGAGAACTAATATTCCAAATTTCCCTTGACCAATTATGCTCCAGAGCATGACTTTGACCAGGTTGCTTTTGCCGCGGCCGGTTGCCGACGGAATGAGGATGTGATGCGTAAGAGCTTCCTGGCCCTGCAGGTATACGGGAACGTCGATTATCTTTGATCCGCTCCTAACCTTGCCAAGGTAGATGGGATCCTCCGGTTTGCTGAGGAACGGCAAGTCCTTCTGTTCAACATGCCTTACGGTTCCGAAGAAGTCTGGAAGAACTTTGGCGGATTGAGGACGGTCAGTCATTCTGAGAACCGCCTTCGCCTCGGCCAGCAGATAGTTTCGTAGTTGTGGCTCGAAAAATTCCAGTCCAACTCCGAATCCTTCCAGCTTTAGGCCTGCTATCTGTTCCCTTGCTAGTTGGGAGATCTGGCTGCCGTAGAGTAGGTCGTAGACCTGTAGGATCGTGTAACCTGCAGGATCATCGACGACTAGGAGATCTCCAAGTTCGATTTTTTCTCCGCTCTTCTCTCTGATCAGAATCTTGCCCACTTCGCCCGCAACTATCTGTCCACAGATCGTCATTGCTATGCTGCCTCTTTGAGAAGATTCATGACTCCATGGGCGTCCATGGATTCCATGTGGCGTTGGAATTTTGTGGCTGATCCTAACTTTGAGATTTCGGACAGCAACATGACCCGATACATCTCCAACTCCTCTGTCCTCACACGAGCATTATCATCGGCATCAATAAGGCCGTAAGGATATCCGGGGAAGGTAAGATCGTTCGAATTCTGAGAGAGCGCGGTGAAGATCTCGTTCAATTCGCCGGTGCTTGATGTTTTCACCTGTTCAGCGTTTATTTCATACCTGAAGATTCGCTTTGACATGTCGCTGAGCTTTAGGAGGAAGATTGCGGCTTCATGCTCGGGGCTGAGGGATTCAGCAATCGGATAATAGTACCAGACCGGATGTGTCACGTTATCTAATGCGAGTCTTCGAACTGCGCCTAGAAGCGAAAGACCGGTTGTGGTAAAAAGTCGGCTGGTCTTGGATAGTCCGGAATAGACTGTTCCTCTCTCGTAAGCGGCATGGTATGCCGCCTTGGCGTACTTAGATTCATTCGCAAACGCCGTTCTAAGAGTTCCATCCATAACTAGGACGTCACCCTTGTCGAGTTCCTTCTCCACAACTCTTTGCGCAAAGCGCCATTCAGCAAATCTTCTCGCTATGGACGCGACGCGACCGATGTCTGCACGTGAATTCCCAACCATGAGGCTCCTATCTGCAGAATCGAATGAAAGATCAGTCTGATCGGGAAGATACGAGGGCACCACTCCGCTCATGGGAAACAGTGACGTATTATAGAGCATCTTGCCGTCCTCGAACTTGGCAATTGTTGCCGAAAGGAACTCGATGCGACTCGGCAGTTCGACGGGTTGAATCATCCTTCGTTTGTTGAATATGTTGAAGTAGGCTCGATTTAGTTGCACGGAGAAGTTTGGTGCTCCTACTAATTCCTGATTCCCGCCATCAATGAATGCCAGTCTCCGTTCCGAATCAGTTCTAGTTATGCCATTGAAGTTCTCAAGTCTGAGCGGGTGAGGGCGATAGTTATGGCTACTTAGGAACGGGTCGCCGAGATTCTGTTCAACAATTTTCGTGTCAAGTTCACGGACAAGCTCTCTGACGACTTCACCAATCAACGGATCTCGCCTCTATGCTACGCTCTGCACAGTCTTATCCCCATGATGTTTCATTTTCTATCTAACACCTTGCATACGCGAGAAGAAATCGCACCAACCCCCACGAGAGATTGCGACCCGCCCAAAATCAATCCGCCCCGACTCTGCTCAATTTGTTTGAGCGTTCCCCTGTTTGTAGGATCAAAGTGTCTGTGGGATGCGATTAGTCCTAATGCCGCTAAAACGGCACATGGTAAACCTAGAATCCAACTATGCTTTAACAGTAGAACCGTGCCGCCCGCGCCAACTATCCCAACCAACAGTAGACCACCTGGATCAAACAGCCGCCCATGATCATCTGCCTCAATCTGTCCGTCTGAGTTTGTCTCTCGATCTTGCTTCATAGATCCCACCTCCTCATCCCTTCTGAAATCCAACTGCAAATCCGGCCACGAATCCGCCGAAGGCTGGGACAGCAATTGCAACAGCTTGTGCCGCGGTCGAGAACCATGATATGCTGGCCGAAGCGGCTGAGTCGAGGAGCGCGTAGAGTCTATCCCAATTGATCGTTATGACTCCCTCGTAAGCGAGGTATCCAAGTGGTATTCCAATCAGCGCCGTGAATGCGGCCAAGACGATCAAGAGGACTTTCAGAAGTTTCTTGAAACCGTATCCGAGTAAAGCTCCGACTGCTCCCGCACCGCTGAACGAACCAATCGTCGGAAGAAAGTTTGAGAGATCGACTGTAACCATCTTTTCCACCCATACGATACTAGTATAGGTTAATTCCATAAACATTCTTATGTCAATCAGTTAATAGAGATTCATTCACAAGCTTAGTTAAGTTAATTAGCTGAAGCACACATGGGTACCCCTCGGTGTAGAAGTTAATTTTGTTAACTTCGAACAGTCATTTTCGTCAGATGGGCGAGGCGGATGAGAGGGATGTTGCCATTCTGCAGTTACTGCAACGAGATTCGCGATCTACGTACCAGCAACTATCCTCCAACCTGGCGAAATTCGGGATCGAAATCTCGACCGTAGGCGCCCTGAAACGGGTTCAACATTTAGTGGAGAAAGGCATCATCAGACATTTCACAATCAAAACAAACCCCGAGAAACTGGGGTTAACGACGCCCATTCTAATCCTCGTCCGACTTAGACCCAAGCCAGCTAGAGAGTTTGTGAAGGACATACAATGCGTCGAACTACAAGATCCAAGGATCCTCTCAATCCACACCCTGGCGCATCAATACAACCTCGCCATCTACGGCATCTGGGAATCAAAAGAAGAGTACGGAAAATGGAAGTCCCGCCTCCTAACCAGACTTGACAGCATTTTGGAGACGAACGAACTCTTCATCCTCGACTCGTACAAAGAAGGGGATAATCCGACAATTCAAATTCCGTCCCATATAGAACAAGAACTGAGCCAGGCGAAACGCTGAGTGATAAGGTTCAACCAAAGCATCCTTCCAGTTGCGGGCATGTTCGTGTTCGCCTTTCTTGGAAGGCTCGTCAATCTTGGTCGCTAGGCTCTTCACTAGGGGGTTTGCGGACTACCATAACCCTATTCCGATTCAGCTTCTAGTTGTAGATTGAGTTCAGATACTTCAGATTCAAGTTCACGGATTTTGACGGCTAGGTCCTCCGGTAGGGGATTAATTGTTGCCAAAACAGATCACAGCTTACGCCAAGTCGAGCTTAGCTCTGGCGATTCGCAGATTTAAGTTTGGCCGGTATTATTGCAGTTTACGAAGCCATTTCCAAACTCGTTTCGCGTAACGCTCATCTCTTATCCAATGAGGGACGGCCATAGTAATGTCGCCCCAGTCTACTCCAAATTCCTTCACCATCGTTTTTGATAACCGATATCTTGTCATTTTGTTCTTTTTCCCGTCACGCGTGCAGGTAATGATTCTCCTCTCGCTTATTGGCTGCCCTTTCATTAGAAGGCGACTTCCCGATTTTCTTCCTTTCACAAGAAAAAGCGCGCCTTTCTTTCTCTTGCATTCTTTGGTGAAGTCACGGTAGGATACGTGTTGATTTTTCGAGAACGCGTGGTCTAGAAGTCTTGATCTGCAACCCGGCTCGAATTTTATTGCAAAGTCAGCTTTTTCTACTTCGAAGTATCCAACGATGTATCTCTGCTTCAAATCCTCGTTCTTGAAATCGTAGGGTTCCAAGCCAGCGTAGAAGACCAATATGTCGCCTCTAGAAAGGTCACGCAATCTATTTCCAATGTGTCCGTACGTAAAAGTCTTGAACTCTGGGTCGTTATGGACCCGTGTTTTGGCCAACCCGTGGGGCAAATACGTTGAAAGACGAGGCTTCCCCTTCCTTCTTCCTCTCAAGTCCCAATAGGTCGGGCAATGCGAGCCAGGCCGGGCATACTCTTCGGGAATCGGAATGAATTCGAACCTGGGCTTTCAGCTCTTGAAGAGCGGGCTAAATATCCCCCCGCTTCCAGATTCAGCACCAATCTGCAAGAAACAAATCTTCAAGCAAGACTACGCCCGGTCGTTGTAGTAATCGATTGGAAGATGTGAATTTAGCATTTGAGATGATAGGCCGGAGACTCGCGAGAAGCGCTTGACCGGGGATTCAAACTCAAAGACATCTGGGTCATTATCCCCAGCGCCATGGCAGCCACCCAGTGGCTGTGTTTTCCACGCTAATCTCAATAATTGGCTAGTGCTATTCCAAGGATCGCCTATCGATTAGGAAGGCTTTGGTTTTGGCGAACTCTAATCGAAAAGAGGGGGGTCGGCACGTAGCGGTAAAATGCACCTACAATAACGGGAACGAAGGGGTCTTTGTTGGATTCAATGGAACCTGCTCAGAGGACATCATCAAATGGAACATAGATTCCGGGAGAATCTGGTGCAGTAACAAGCAATGTGAATGCCGGAAATACTACGACGGTGGCTTCAAGGGGAACCCTCCTACAGATCCTTGTTACGAAAGTCGGCTGTTTCGGGCCTGGGAATTTGGTGTAGGGCGTTACCACTCAGGGTCGAAGGCTGGCACACCAATGAGGCTTGCGAACGTGGAGAAGGGAAAGTTGGCTGTGCTGACCACTCGCTTTCCTGGAGACGATGAAGAAGATCGCAAGATCATCGGGTTTTTCAAAATTGCTGGGTTGAGAAACCCTCCGGATCACGAAACGTACTTGGTCGCAGATCAGAAGTGCGCGTTGAGGTTGCCGCTTGAGGAAGCGAAAGAACTTTTGTTTTGGGATTATTATTCGACAAGGGGCGGAATCAAGTGGGGTACTGGTCTCTTTCGTTATCTTGCCGACTCTCAGGTAATGCCTATTTTGGCTGACCTACGGGACACTATACGCGATCCCATTTCGAGACAAATGATCGACTAGTTACTTCGGGAAGACTTCAGAGGGATTCAGATACCGACTCCCTCTGGTCCGCGCTCAGTCAAAAGTGGCAGCCGAAACCGAAGGATAGCTATGGCAAGAAAGTACGGCCATGGCGGAGAAGGCGAAGAACATAAGCGTCTCAAGCAATGGGTTGCAACGCATCCCGGAAACATTGGGTTAACTGGCGTCACGAAGTGTCATGTTGAGTATGTCTTCCCTTCCGGAGACGCTGCAGACATAGTTTTCGAACTCTCAGACGACCACTACGCGATCGTCGAAGTTGAAACCTGGAATCCTTTACCCGGATGCTATCAAGCTCTGAAATACAGGGTACTCAAGTGCGCTGAGGTTGGCTTAGCAATTAACTCGCCAAATGTCGAAGCGGTGGTTGTCGCAAAGGTGTGCTCAAAAGAAATCAAAGATTTCTGCACGAAGTACGATGTTCGTTTTGTGCAAATGGACAAGCCCGTACATTGAAGACCAACAACCACGTGAGTTCACCGAAGACGTCCAGCGAAAGAAGATTGTGTTGTGTGGGGTGCGACTAAAATGAAGGTTCTATTGGATACAAATATCATCATTCATCGTGAAACGAAGGACCCGATCAACAAAGACATCGGGACATTATTCGGGTGGATCGATAAGCTAGGATATCAGAAATGCATACACCAAGTCACGCTAAACGAAATATCGAGTAATCAGAACAGTAAGGCCCGCGAAGCATTCCTAGTGAAGATAAAGAGCTATCATCTTCTACCAACGGTAGCTCCGCTTCGACCAGAAGTACAAGCAATATCAACGAAATATGACACAACCGAGAACGACGAAAACGATAGCGTCCTCCTTAACGAGGTTCTTTGCGGCCGTGTTGACCTGTTAATTTCGGAAGACCGACTAATTCACGTGAAAGCCCAATCGCTAGGAATTGATAGTTCAGTATTCACAATAGACGAATTCCTTGAGAAGGTCACGAGGGAGAACCCCAGTCTACTGGACTACAAGGTGTTGTCCGTCCGGACGGCCTATTTTGGAAATATCAACTTAGCCGATCCGTTTTTCGACAGTTTCAAGGAAGACTATCTAGACTACGAAAGATGGTTCAACAGAAAGTCCGATGAGCTGGTATATGTCTGTAGGTCAGATGAGAACATACTTGCCTTCCTTTACGTCAAGTTAGAGGATGTCTCGGAACCATACCCGGATATCACACCGCCCTTTGCCAAGAAGAGGCGCCTCAAAATCGGCACGTTCAAAGTCCAATCGAACGGCGTCAAACTCGGAGAACGCCTCCTAAAAGTGGTGTTCGACAATGCTCTGCGCCTATCCGTAAATGAAATCTACGTCACGATATTTCCAAAACGAGTCGATCAGTTACGGCTAATTGATCTCCTTAGAAATTTCGGATTCGAATACCATGGAATAAAGGAATCCGTTTCGAGAAGGGAGGATGTATATGTGAGGAACTTCTCGCCTAGGGCGTCCTTAGCCTCGCCAAGAACTACGTACCCCTTTCTGTCTCGGCACGGCAGGAAGTTTCTTGTCCCAATACGTCCCGAGTATCATACGGATTTGTTTCCGGATTCAATATTGCGGACTGAATCACCCGCAGATTTCATTGACAATGAACCCTTCAGGAATGCGATGTCAAAGGTCTACGTTTCCAGATCGGTCAATCGTGGTCTAAGGAGTGGCGATTTGATTGTGTTCTATAGGACTGGTGGGTACTATGCGTCAGTAGTTACAACGCTTTGCATAGTGGAGAGCGTTAACACTTCCATTAGAGATGCAGGTTCTTTCGTTAAGCTCTGCAGAAAACGGAGCGTGTTTCCGGACGAAGAACTAAGGCAACAATGGGAAACAGCTCCAATGACAAATAAGCCGTTTATTGTCAATTTGCTTTACGCGTACTCGTTTCCAAAGCGTATAAACATGAAACGGCTGATCGAGTTAGGAGTCATTAAGGACATTTACTCTGCACCTCGGGGCTTTGAGGTACTGCCCGACGAATCGTTTAGCAAAATAATCAAGGAGACTGGAACTGATGAACGTGTTGTTGTCGATTAGGCCTGAGTTCGCTTCAAAGATTTTCTCGGGAGAGAAAAGATACGAGTTCAGAAGGCGGAAACCAAAGGAACCGGTTGGCAAGGTCTTCGTCTATGAGTGCACTCCGTCGAAGAGAATCATAGGTTGGTTTAGCGTCAGAAAGATACACTCTGGGTCTCCTTACGAAATCTGGGAGAAGTGCAAGGATTCTGGAGGTATCCGGAAAGAGGAATATCTTTCATACTGTAGGGGCAGGAACGTCATTCATGCCTTCGAGATCGATGAAGTTTTTCGACTCAACCCACCGATGAATCCGTTCGAAGTGTTTTTCGATTTCAAACCGCCCCAGGATTTCGCATACTTTGATGGCGTTTTGAACCAATGAAATCAGGCGAAGATTATGCCGGAAATGGGAGAATATGTCGTTGGCGCTTATCTCAAGCTGGTGAAGGGTTGCCAACACGTTATGTACAATGTGCGACAGGGAAAACAGAGTGAGGTGGATGTGGTCGGCATTGACCTGCGACATCGAGTTGTCTACATTTGCGAAGTGAAGACCCACATTGGAGGTCTTCTGATAAGCAAAGGAGGAGCTGACGTAACCGGAGAAAAGATACGCAAGCAATTGGAAAATAACGTTCAGTATGGTAGGCAATGGTCGCGTGACTTTACTCCGAAATACATGTTCTGGTCGCCCTACGTACCGGCCGGAAAGAGAATGGCACAGCTTCAAGCAATTGAAACGAGGATCAAACCAAAAGTTGAGCTAATAGTGAACTCAGAATACACGAAGAGAGTTGAAGAGCTTCAGAAAATGGCTAGACACGACGACTCAACGAGCGGAGAACCGTTCTACAGAGCCCTTCAGATAATAGAGCACATGCGAGATTGATCGCCAGCCCCTCGATTCGATTCCACTTGCTCCAGACCATGTTTGATCGTGTTTCTCAATTTGTCTCAGCTTTGTGGAGGTTATGAGTTCTTCTCGTTTCCTCTTTCTAAATGGAGTATCTTGACCCATTCGCAATGCCGCACCCAACCAGTAGTATTGTGTTCCTCTTCGTGCAGAGCCTTCTCAATTATCCTAGTGCATTTGTCATCCAATATGCTGCCACATTCCACACATTTATGGTAGTGCTGATCTCGGATAGCTGACCCACATACGATGCAGATTGGCCCATTCTTGGTGATCCAAGTTTTCTTCTCCGTTGATGGTTTCTTAGGTCGTTGCTTGGGTGGACGCGTTGGCTTGGGGCGAGTTGTATGCTCGTTGAGGTGCAGTTCTCTAGCATAGACGGCCCGAAGTTTTTCGATCTTTGCTGAATTTCCATTTCGTACATCGATTTGTTGGCGAGGAAAGTTTCGAGCGTAGGGAAGGCCATCTTGCCCGAACTCCAGAGGGAATGTAGTAAGTTCTACTTCAGGCAAGCTAACTACGAATTGTTTTTCGCCTCTAGTCAACGTAATGTCGCGTGTCCTATCATAAACTCCATCAGCACAGTAAGCTATCCACAGTCTTTCCTGTTGAGTCGGAGAGTAGAGCGCAAGATAGCCAGATTCTTTTAGGGCAGAGAGAGCGACGAATTTAATGCAAATCCTCGAACCCTTAGATATGTCCTTGGTGAAATCAGACGGCGGGTATCTTAGGCCACTGGCTTCGGGGCCGAAGATCCAGACGAGTTCATGACCTAGTGAATCATAGGCGATTGTTCTGTTTACGAATTCATTTTCGGAGATTGGAGAGCACTGAAGTTCATAGCAGATTGTAGTGTCGCCTTTGAACTTCACGAAGATATCTGTGCGCCTTTTTCCTCCATGAATTTTGAATGTAGTCTCCTTTTCCACGTCCATGTCTTTTAGCTTGTTCTTTAGAATCTGTCCAACATACTCCAAGCCTTCGTTGTGCGTTTCGGTGTCTCTTTCTACACCTATGATTGAGCAGTTTCCCTTCAGATGCCTAAAATGAGGTATTCTGATGGTGGAGTCAACGAAAGTGAGGTGCTTCCCGCAAAAGCACTTAATCTTCCCTTTCCTTCGGGCGCGAATAAGCATGGTCCTATCTATATGATCCGCCCAGATTGTGTAATCGATCCCGTATACGAGAGCTCGCGAAACCAAGGATGAATCATCTATCTGTCAACAACGCGCCAAGTAGGTGGTCCCTACAAACAGACAGATACGCTTTAGCAATCTAATGTATCGGGATCTCCTACTATAGATATCACTCAACATTACATTTCATCGTCCAACTTGATTGAGAAAGCAACTCTATTCTTCTTCTCGAACAAGCCAAGAATTCTATCCCCTCCCGACCGCGAGGAGTTTACTAGCTTGACGATTCTTTCGGTATCTTCCTCTCCATCAATTCGAGTAGCTTTTCCCTTGAGCCAGTCCCCCTCTATTCTGCCGAACCTTGCACAAGGTGCTAAACGAACGACAGGGTTCCTTTGAAGCCTCTTCACTTTCCAAGATTTTGCCGGTGAATGAAAATAAAGCAGGCCGTTTTCTTCTACAAACCAAACGGGAGTCCTAACTGCTTCGCCGTTTCTCTTGTATGTTTCAAGACTGATGAATTTGGCTTTCGATAGCTGCTTAGTCACAGTCAATGATAGCTAACCTCACGCTTGAGTGAAAATCTGTCGCTATAATCGTGTGCGCCACACTTTTCTTCGAAGACAACTGTCGATAGGACTGCAACTCTTTGTTCAGGAGTTCATGATCTGGGGGCGGCACATTTGGTCTCGTGTTCACTTACTGATCCGGCCAAGATAGTTCTTCCGCAATGTCGGCATACGCCCTTGGATTCAACCGTAACTTTTTCGGGAATATCATCAATGTCTTCTTCCTCTCGCACTCTCTCTTTGATGGGCTGCAGCACTTCGAGCTTGCCAAACTTACCAGATTGTAAAGATACCTTGCCATTGTATGCGCGCGTATAGCCGTTGACTATCCGAATATCATCTCCTACCTTCACACGATCGGTTTCTGATCCCCATAGAATCAGATTGCACTCGTTTCCTTCCGCTTGGAGCACTGCTTCTGCGAATCTCAGCATAGTGCCATCACGTTTCCTGCGAAACTGCACTGGACCCATTCGAACGATTTTTCCAGTCGCAGTAACGGCTCTCATCCCATCATGTATGGCGGCAAATGACACCGGCTTTAGCAGGCTTTCGGCTTTCAGGCCTACATCATTTAACAATTGACGCGCAGTATTCTCTCCAACAAAACGCATCATCGACTCAGATGACTCGTACTGTGAGAGAATGTTCAAGCTCCCATGCCAGACAATCGAATTATCGATGACACAGATCTTTTCATGCGTTCTCGGATTAAGTTCCATTCGCGCGCCAATATCTTTGAGGATTTGAATTCCTTCCGTTGCTGATCTTTTCAGAGGTTCGCTGTCGAATTGTTTGTCGGGTGGTTTGGTGAGAATCCTTACGTTTACTCCGCGTTTGATGGCTGCGGTAAATGTTTCTTCGAGTTTCGCGACCCTTCGTGCGGTGACGAACGGCGAAACGATGGCGATGTCTTCCTTTGCGTTGGTCAGGTCGGATTCGAGTGCTGGGTAGAAGTCTTCAGCCTTGTAGGTTAGAATGCCTTCTTGGGAGTCTGTTTGTTCACTGCTTTCGCTCGGGTAAGTTAAGAATTGTTCGCCCATGAGTTGAATTCCGTTCTCGCTGCAGTCTCCGATTATCTTGGGAAGGAGTTCATCTGAACTCAGCTCTTTCGACAGGTAACTGAGATTACCGATTAGGATCAGTTTATCTTGTGCTCGTGAAACCGCAACGTTCAGCAGCCGTTCACTTTGGTTCTCTTCGCTGTTCTTGACGCTGACCAACCGACTTGGATGGTAGGGTTTGCTGTCCGAGACATCAAAGATAATTACCTCCTTCTCTCTCCCTTGAAATCGATGAACCGTAGCCACCTCAACATATTTTCTGAGGTTCGAATCTTCGATTCTCTTCCCAAGAATTCTCGCTTGGGCACGGTAGGGGGTTATTATTCCGATCTTCGTGAACCCATTCTTTATGGCCTCCTTAGCCATGTAAACAGCCAATTCCGCATGAATCAGATTTATGCGGGAATATGACTCGTCATGCGTCATTGACCACGGATTCAAATTCGACGTGTCCAGAAGGATTAGTGAGAAGCCAGCTCCCGGCGGTCTATCAACGTTCGGACTACGTTTGACACTTCCGTGATCCTGGAGGTGCCCTCCGTAGATGCGCGTGCTCACTATTTTTGAGATGTCAGGGTTCATTCGGTATTGGATTCTGAGCATTTCACACAGATCCGTACCTGCCTCTAGATCGGTGACACCTACAACCTGAAAGATATCCCGCCTCAGCCAATGTTTGGCATAGTCCGTCTCCGCCATAACGATGGCTGGAATCTGCTTGAAATCACCAACAATCAGAATTCGACCACTGGATAGGCCCGCAACAAAGTAGAGCATTGGCAGCGTTGCCATACTAGCCTCGTCGACTACGACCAAATCGAATTTTCGAGTCATTATCTCCGCTGTCAACCAGGTCTTAGCAAGAGTTGTCCCAATCACCTTTGCCTTGGCAATGATCTCCTTCTCAATACTGCTCTTCGCCTTTTCCAGCTCGCTAATGCGAGCCGTGTTTGCCTCCAAACTTGTTAAAGCCTCGTTGAGGTGGTCTGTTAATGCGGTCTTGTTTCCTTCTGTCCCGTATTGAACGAAATAGTCTCCGATGACATCAGCAGCTTTCAGCTGAACTGGCTGCAAAACGGTACATGTATAGCGATATTGACGTTCATCAGAGGCAAACTGGGTTTGAACACTTTGCCGTCGAGTGGATATCTTGTTGAGCGCTATTGCGATTTCGTCGACTTCTAGGCGGCGGAGTTTTCGGCCGATGGAGGACATAGACCGTGCTTTGTTTAGTTGATCTCGCTTGGTGCTTTCTTGCCGGTCCAGGTCTTGCAGTTGAGCTTTGGTTTGGCTTAGCTGTTCGCGTTGGTTTTTTTCCAGGGCGGTGAGGCGGTCGCACTCGTCAAGTATCCTGATCTTCTCTCGAAAGCTCTGGATTTGACTGTGAATAGTTTTGTTCGCTTTTTCTAGTTCCTGAATCTCTCTATCGATTTGTTCTTGTTTTTCCTTCGCGATCTGTTGCGGTAAGACGCTGTCTGGAACGTAGGCTTGGGGCACGCCCACTCTGACGATGTCGCCGGGTTGGTAGCCTGACTTCTCTCGAATTGATTTCTCTGCACCTGAGATGGCGTTGTCAATGGCTACGTTGGTGTTTGAGGAAATGAGAATGTTCTTTCCGTCTGCGAAGGCATGACTTATGATTGTTGAGATGGTGGTGGTCTTTCCTGTGCCCGGTGGGCCCCAGATGAAGAATACTTCGCTGCCGAGACAACGTTCCACGGCGGAGGTCTGGAATTCGTTTAGGTTACCGCTTACTTTGGTGCGTACTCGGCCGAGGTTCGGCTGATTTTCTGTACGGAAGAGTTTGTGTGCAAGTATATGGTTGAAGTTTTGAGGTGGGGATTTGAGGCAGTCTCTTAGTCGTTCGAGGATGAAGAGTGGGTCGGCAAACATTCTGGCTTTCGGAATATTTTCGGGTAGTGTTGACTTGACTGCCAGCATTATCTCTTGTCCGACGACTGATACGACATCTGCCTGGATACGTTCCTGCGAATCGCCAATTTGCAACTGAACAGGAACGTCAGTCTCTAATCGGTCGCCATCGAAGTCGAAGCTGTAGACGAATCTGCCCGCAATCTCTGAAATTCTCTCACCGTTCTTGATTGTGTAGGAACGGCTGCCTCCTTCCTTCTTTATGTGTTCAATTTCATCGTTGAGGGCAGCCACAAGATTGCTACTCAATGCGTCTCCCGTTGGTTCTTTGCCGGGCGGTTTCGTCTCGTCCCTTCGACTTTCTGTTCTGCCCGATCCCATCGGGACACCGCATTTAGGGCAGAAACGTAGTGGACGAGTTGGTTTTACGACAACTACAAAACCACATTTCTGACACTTCCATGATTGCGAATGAGTTCCGGATGGTGTCCATAGGCGTCCCCTACTGGAATTGCCGGAAGATTGGTTCATATTACTGCGCGCCACGAAACGCTTTGTCGAATTCTGACATAATTCTCGTAAAATCTTCCTCTGTCGAATTCTTGAGGGTAGTTGAAATCTCAGGTTTCGGCAGGTCTCTAACTTTGAGTGGAAATGGATTTCTCGGAAGCCTGAATTGTGCGATCTGCACTTTGAATCTTGGTCGTTTGAAGGCATACGAGTATAGGTGAGCTTGTCTTAGTGCTTGCTCCTCTGTTTGCGAACTCATTTTGGTGGTTGCTCGGAACTCGTACACGTAGTTGGTTGCAACGCCATCTGGCACGCAGCCTATCACATAGTCTCTCCAGTGAACCCATAGGCGAGCAGTCGGCAGTTTGTCTCCGTATATTAGTTGTGCGACTTCACCGAACTCCAAGTAATTCGACACGGGCGAATCCTCGATTAGTTTTCTTTCAAAGAGGCGCTTAGAGTTGGGATCATTGTGGTCCCATCGTGGATCTAGGGTCAATTGCCTCGCCTCTGAACCCCGGGGACCATCTAATTGTTGAACTTCAAGAAACTCTCGAATCTCATTCGCGTCCGCCGCCAATCGCCTATTTGCCTCCGCGAGCGTCAATTCGCCGCCATAACGTTCGAGATCCGCTTTGTATTCGTCCTGATGCATTTTCCGATGCGATAAGTCACGCGCATTTTGAAGCTGTTGACGAGCTATAGTTGCGGCTCCGAGGAAGATGAAATTCACACCGAGGGTTCTCGGAGATGTCAACCTTGCTTCACCGCCTAATCAGCACTTAGTGGGCGACCCTGTACCTGAATAGCCTACGGCTACGTTGATTGTTCGTAGTACTTCGCATTATCGGATTTGATTTTTGTTCAACCTAAAAACGGAACCTATGGCAAGGCTAGCCCTTTTCGCTTTTGAGAGCCCAAACAAAAAGAATGCGACTCGCAGTGCTCGAAGACTCATTTGCCCAGCGTGCGCAGTTTAGGCTCTCTCTTCTCTTTTAATCCTTTGAGCCGCACTGGTAGCGACATGACCACTCTCGTCTCCTTTGTCGCGTTCCAAGCAACAAAGGAAAGTGTGTGCTCTGAGCTGCCTACGACCCCCGCTTCTCTTACTGCGGACTCCAATTCTCGGACTGTCTCAGTGATAGTTTCGTGCTCCAGCTTATCTCGCGGAGTCTTTTCGGTCGGAGCCTTTTCGATCTCTTGTTTCATTTTGGCTAGAAAATCCTTCGCTGAAACACCACTCCCACGTCCTTCGACGTTAGATCTTACATGGAAGTTATTTCTGATATCAACCGTGATTGAATGTGGCACGGAAAACCAACCTGCGGAGCGATGCGAGACTGAATTGGTTATTGCAACAGCGTCAACAATGATGGTGTCACGTAGCAGTTGACCCATGTTAGAAACAAAGTAGCTGTCAGAATGGATCAAAGGGAATACGTAGACCGTATCGCAAAGCCCTGAGCGTCCTATGGCATCTAATGCGAAATGTTGATTCGGCAGAATACCACGGTTGGGAACACCATTGGTGTTAATTCTAAACCGACATTGGCTGCCATCCAACCCGCTTCGAGAGGCCTTAAATTGCAAAATTCTAGGATGACCCAACGGAATTAAGATGTCCGCCCCCGTATCGCGCTCACCACGATGAGTAAACCCGATCGCTACTATGCCAAGATTGGACAAAATCTCGTGAGTGATATTCAGTTCTAGAGACTTTTCATTGGCAAGTCTCAGGAGCTATCCCAGCCCCTTGACGGTGGAAGACTATCCTTATGAAACCTTCCTAGTCCTAGGCAGGAAACTCTTTAGTCAAGACTGGATTCTTGTCGTCACACGAAGTGAGTCTGATTCGTAAGGATTGAGAGACCGTTAACTCATCGTACTGTTTCCTGAGACTGGCCAAATCTTCGACCGCACATGCCTGAGGCATCTCCACTCTGACAGTTCCCAAATCGAACTCGTACGAGAAGAGCTTCATTTTGAAATTGTGGATCCTCAAAGTGACATTGAGGACAAATCCAAGGCTCGTTAAGGAATCAAGCATTTTTCTTGCACCATCCTTTGTAAGATTTGATTTGCATTCGAACTTGTCCACTTGAGTCTTGTTGCCTGTTAGGAGCGCCGAAAGTCTCTTGGCGTTTTCGAGATCCCATAAGCTTGCCGAACGAGGTTGTTTAATCATGACTCCAGTTTTCTGCTCAATGGTAAGCAGGTGTTCGAGCAGTTGAATCCATCTGCCGAGGTCCTGTGGGGAGTCAATAAATGGCCCGCCGACTCGCATGTACATCAATAGCTAGCTTCGAGAAGTGCAAGTCTCTCAATTCAGTTCTACCGCCACCTTTTAGTGGATGTTCGTCATCCTCCATCGACTCATTGATCGAAGAAAACCGAAACTCTACTGCGCCCACCTCATCGTGAGTTCGTCGATTACCGGCTGAAGGATTTCATGAACCAACTGCAATCGCGGGACTACTAACTTTCGTTAATTGACTACTTCAGCTAATTTGCGTTCCATAAACCTGTCTACGTCATGATCCGATTGTTGCTTATGTCGAGCTAACGTCAGCATATCGTGATCGTCCAATACGATAATGTACTTTTTGTCTTTTAGACGATCTCTGCAGTGGCCAATAGCTAATTCTCGATTAGATATACTTCTACAAACCAAGAGGCCGAAATTACCTCTATCATCGTTTAGTCTTCCAGCAAGTTGGTCATATTCCGGATTGCCCACGTCATCTGCATAGTTCTTGCATTCAACCGAGACAGTAGCGCACAGCACCTTTCGCAAATCACTCAAGTCTTTGAAAAACCCCGGCTGATTCCTATTGTGATATAATATGTCGATAAATCCTCTGGCCTCGTTGATTTCGCGCTCAATATCGGGGTCTCTCAGCTGATGATCGAAGATGTTGGAGATTAATCTCTCAGATAAGTGATGGAATTTTGCCTGTTCTGCTTTCCCTGTCTCAATGGCTTGGAGCTCGTTCATGAAAGTATCAAGGAAATTAATCGGACCAGTCTCTGCTATCCTGTCGTCCGCGTTCCTGTTCTTACCGCCTCTCTTGATCGCATCCAAATCGAGAAAGCTCGTTAGAAGGATCGGCCTATTCGCTCTGAAGACGTATGCTTGATTGTTCCCCACGTTAGGCAAGATAATGTCTTCATCTCGGGAGAAGCCAGAGGAGTTCATAGCATTGTAAACCCAAGCCCGATCCCATTCTCCATGAAAAGTCTTCGCCTGTCTGTCGACCCCCTTGAAGAAGCCATCGTTGATTCGCATTCTAGCCTTGAATTCGGTTGGGTCTCGCCAATTGTACCAGAACGCAATTCCCTTTTCCTTAATTTTCTCTCTGCATAATGATAACAACACCAAACGTTCTTCAGGAATTGGCATCACATTTGTGACATTGATCAACAAGACGATATCGACCTTATCGTCGAGTGCGAAGAAATCTTTCGGGAAGATCAGTTTACGGAAGTTATCGTATGTCTCGGCTTTTTTCCAGTATGCTTTCGCTTAAAATATTAACTGCATACCTTCCGGCCCAAACCGTTGACCTCCTAACTTGGATCGAAAGGCGAGGCGCTCACTTTGCGTGGAGAATAAATGCCGAGACCCTAACTGAACTTGAAAGCAATTTGCTATCGACCAAGAACCAAGACACGATGTTCGGTGAACTGATGCATGGTCGTTGCTTGAAACCACCGATATTGGTGGGGCTGGTGAGATTTGTACCCACCAATACCGTGGGTACAATGCCTCCTCCAGAGGTCTTGCGCTTGAGACAGTCATGATTTCTTCCGTTGACTGAATTCTTGGCCATTCAATCGGTCTGTTCTTCATTTGCTTGGACTTTGAGAGCCTCGTACTATCTCACAGAACAAACTCGATTCGTCTACCTCTACAATCCGAACATCGGCGTCGAGTTGGGCTGTCAGTGCGAGAAAATGGTCGCTGCTCATCGTGGTTGCCGTGAAGCCGTCCTTGCATACGATGACACCGTCCGTTGTTTTCTCATAGTCGATTTCTCCCACGAGTCCCGCCTTTGATTGAAGCTCAAACCATTCGAGGCGATCCTTCCAGAACCTTTCCGAGTAGCTTGAGAAGAGAACAGTGGCGCCTGCTTTTGCCACGCGGACACTCTCACTGACAAGTGCCTGTTGGTCGACGTGAAACGCGGAAATACCATTCTGAATGCAGATCACACAGTCGAAAGCCCCGTCGTAGAAGGCAAGTTTAACAGCGTTCATGCGAGAAAGCGCGCAATTCGGAATGTCAAGTGCTTCCCGTGCATATTCCAGACTCCCGCCAGATGTGTCGATCCCAACCACCCATCCTGCTTTTGCAGCTAACCTTGGAATTATCCGCCCATAGCCGCACCCCAGCTCGACGACTAGATCACCCGGACGAATCTTCTCCAAAACATGATTCACCTCTGCGTCGAGATATTGCCTGACTCTGATAGGAGCTATCTCGTACACTTGCTTGAGTCGTGTGGCTGAGAGCTTGTGCGAATAGTAGGCGCTCACATGTCCTCTCCTTTCATTTGAGCAGTTCAGTCCGAGGTTATGCTGGTGAGAAATTTAACTTGTCCTAGCGTTTGAAAAGTGCCGAGTGAAGTTGAGAGAAAATGCTTTTGTGCTTCACAATCTTAGTCATTTGCAGCAGCAATCGATCGTCCGTGTAGATTAGTTGAGTCCTCAATTAGATAACGCAGATATACTCGCCTTCCTAAGGGAGCTCGGTCTCACGAGACTACAGGCAGAGTGCTACCTATGCCTTCTGACGCAGGGTCGCTCGAAGGCAAGCCGACTTGCGAAGGAGCTCGGGCTGATCCGACCCGAAGTGTACCGTATTCTCTCCGAACTTGTGAGGAAAGGATTAGTAACAAAATTCCTGGCAAACCCAGCACGATACGAAGCTTCCAACGCGGAGCATGGACTTCAGAGATTGCTCATGGAATTCTCTCATAAGGCACGAGACTTGGTTACGAAATACGAAGAAATCCGTTCCTTGATAGAGAACAGAACTATATCAGCCGAGACTCCTCAGAGCGACTTCAAACTCTTGCCTGGGCGTGATCGTGTAACAACATCCACTCTGGAAATGATAGATCGAGCTCAATCGTACTTTGATGTTGTCTACAGCAAATGGGGTATGGCACGCTTAACTAAGAAGAGTTCGGGCTTACGAGCATTGGCTGCTGCTCACATACGAGGAGTTAGGATACGCATTGTCACTGAGATCGACAAGTCTAACAGCAAACAGATTTCCGCTGTCAGGGAATATTCGCAGGTTAGGAATGCTGACAACATATCGTTCTACATCAATATCTGCGACGGAAAGGAAGTCGCATTTGGGCCGAAACTGACGGACATTGACTCGGTTGGCGGAGCGCGGGAGGCGGATCTATGGACCAACAACAACGGCTTTGTGACCGCGTTTCAAGGAATGTTTGATAGCCTTTGGGAGGCAGGCACTCCGTATCATTCGAAAGCAAAAATGTAGTAACATTCGTTACTACACAACCGATAAATATTGACCTAAAACGATACAACCGAACTATGTCGAAGCGTCCGACGGTTTTTGTCCGGGAAGCTACGGGGTTAGTGAAGAACGTTTCATTGCTTGATGCAATAAGCATGAACGCGGCTTGGATGGGCCTCGGCGCAACGATCGCCCTACTCCCGCTCTATACAGTGTTCTTTCCGACAATGTCCGGCGTCAACCTAGTCTACGGTTCAGTAATAGGGTTCCTGTTCGTTCTTCCTCAAATGTTCATCTACACGATAATCCAGAGGCGAACTCCGCGCACCGGTGGCGACTACGTTTGGATGTCTAGACAGCTTGGTGGACTCTTTGGCAGTGCCATGGGTTTAACTGGGGCGTGTCTGAACTTCATCGCGTTTGTCGCAATTCTAATTCTGTCGGCTGTCTTCTCGATCGGATCAGTTGGAGTTGCTCTGGGAAACCAGAACTTTCTGGGCCTCGCGTTGCCGGGAAACATTCCTGGAGCTGCCCCAACGTCCCAATTCATTCTTGGGTCAATTATCTTCACAATATTGGTCTTGGTTAACATAGTCAGCCCCAAGACCGCAATCAGAACGCTGACTGTATTGGTCGTGTTCGGTACTATCGGGATAGTCTTGGCGCTCATCATTCTAGTTGGCGCAGGCAGAAGCGGAGTCGTCAGCTACGTGAATTCACTAGGGATTAACGGTACGACTTACAACTCATTGGCCAACTCCTATACGGGGCCATCATTCGATTTTGGAAACACTCTCATCCTGATTCCGTTCTATTTCCTGTTCCTCTTCCCATGGTTCAACATGTCCACAATCGCTGGATCCGAGTTGAAAGGAAAGACTGCGTTGAGATGGAGCGTCCCGATTTCTGGAATTACGGTCTTCATAATCTGGACGATAGTTTTCGCCGTCCTCTACGGGGTCGCAGGCCAACCATTCATCAATTCCGCCTTCGCAAACTCGACTCTGGTATTTGATTACGGCTTCAACTTCTGGACTCTTGCCATGGGCGTCGCGAACAATCTAGCCGTCTCGGTGACGCTTGGCCTCGCTTGGATTATCTGGAATATTATCTTCTTGATGGTGACCATAATGGCGGTTGCGAGATACATCCTTGCTTTGTCATTCGACAGGTTTCTGCCTGCGAAGTTTGCTTACGTGAGCCCGCGGTTTAATTCCCCCGCAGTTGCCCACATCTTCGACCTAGTCTTGGCGATTCTGCTGGTGGGCGCGACGGCCTTCTACTACGGTGAACTCTCAGCGTTGTCCGCCACGGCCATTGGCCCAATGCTCTTTTTCATGTTCGTTGCAGTCGCATCGATCTTGTACGGAGTTCGAAGAAAATCCGAATCGAATGCTGTTCGAGCTGGGCTTGTAATAGCGGGCGTGCTCAGCACCGCCGTCTTCGCATTCGTTTCCTATGAGTTCGTGATATTTCCAAGTATATACGGCGGAAACACACTAAGTTACGCATTCCTGCTATGCTCATTCATCGGCGGCCTAATACTTTACCTTGCACACAAACAATATCTGAAGAAGCAAGGTATCGACCTGTCGCTAGCATTCAAGGAGATTCCCCCAGAATAATCGTAAGACACAAGCCTAGTGATACGAGGATTCGAGTACGAAGGGACCCACTGCGGCTTCAAACCCTGCCCGAGGCTCCAAGAAAATACACCGGAGTCCGTTCCGCTTACAAGAACAAGGGCGACCATCCCTTTAGTAACAAACCCCGGCCACGATGCCGACGTCCAAACCATAAGCGCTAACAATCCGACTTTTCCCATGAAATCACCTCCATCCTAGAAAAATAGGAACCACGTACGCGTATCAATTCAATTCAAGTTGCCGGAGATTCTATAAGGAGAGGGGGACAACTGCTAATATTGATTGGCTATGCAGGCTGGTCCGCAAAGGCCGGGCATTGTGTTTTGCAGCAACTGCGGTATGAGCAATCCGGCTGCGAACAAATACTGTTACGGTTGCGGTAAATCCCTTTCAACCATAACCTGTTCCTACTGCAGTACCGTCAACCCTCAGTACGCCCACTTCTGCGGGTCATGCGGTCGAACCCTAGCCCGCTAGATTCAAGTATCTGCCTTTAACCGGTCTCGGAAGTGTTCCCGAAACTTCCTAACTTTGGGCGCAATCACAATTTGGCAGTAGGACTGCCTCGGGTTATTCTCGAAGTATTGTTGGTGGTAGTCCTCGGCCTTGTAGAAGGCTTTCAACGGTTCGACTTGAGTAACGACCGGTGCATCCCATATCCCGGCCGCCGTGATCTCCTTGATCACTTGTTCGGCGACCGCCCTCTGTTCGTTGTTATGGTAGAAGATTACGGAACGGTACTGAGTGCCAACGTCAGCCCCTTGCCGGTTTAGAGTAGTAGGGTCGTGTACGGTGAAGAAGATCTCAAGGATTTCCTTGTATGAAATCACTTCAGGGTCAAAGGTAACCTGCGCTACTTCGGCGTGCCCCGTTCTTCCCGTGCAGACCTCTTCGTAACTTGGGTTTGCCACCGTACCCCCAGAATATCCAGACTCAACCTTCACGACGCCCTTCAAGTCGCTGAAGACTGCTTCCGTGCACCAGAAACAGCCGCCACCCAGAGTAGCTATTTCCTGACTCATATTTCCTTTTTGGGCAATCTTAACCTATAAACAAATCACCTGCCCAAGCGAAGGATAACCTAACTCGTGGATCGACTTGGACTTTCCTCCATTTTTCTTGGTTGGCCTGAACGCGGCAATCACCTATTCGCCCGCATTCAAGGGGCCGCTCTTCTGTCTGGTGGATTTCTCGCAAGTCGAAACTTTGACAACTCTTGTGATTTAGTGACCCCCTTTATCGCGTTTCTTCTCTACCTATGGGTAAGGTGCCGAAAACATGCGACGGTCAATGAGTCGTGTGATGTTCCACGCGGTTGTTACAGGGGTACTCGAAGCATTCCTGTTTCTCATAGGCAATGCAGTGCAACTTGTCTACGGTCCTTTTTGTGGTGTTCTCCTGATCTTTAGCGTCAATTTTCTAATATATGTGAGGCACCGACTTGGGGTTTAGCCTCGTCATTTTTGTAAAGGCTGACCAATTTTCTCAGGCTCTAGAAGGTTCAGCGCAGCCTCCGCTAGGTTAATCGCATGACCTGTCATGGCCCACATCTTACCCTGCAGCCAACCTAGTTGTGTCTGGTAAGCGGTGCTTCCTATTACGAGCGCTATGATTGCTTCACGATTGCTTTGTGTGATGTCGTCGCCTCTAAAGGCGACCCTCCCAAATACTGGATGAGTGAAACAGTCGTGCCTCGTTCGAACCACTGACAGAGCGATAATAGGTATTCTTAGGCCCTCCCATGCCTTGTCTACGAATTTCTGAATGTCAACAAGAAACTGAGGAAAACCGTATTTCGCTTTAGATAACATGAGTTTAGATGGGCTCGCGAGCTTCTTCTTGGAAACGGCATCCGCCTCAATACTTTTGTTAAGATTGATCAATCCTTCAAGGCATTCGGTGTGTAAGTCGATTATCCTCTCCATATTGTGCAAAAGCACTGTGTTGGGAACAGTTTCTCTGAGTCCGCTAATTCCTGCACTATGTAGGATTTCAGGGTTATCTAAAGCGCTTGTCAGAAGTCTCTTTCCCTGGAAGACCAACGAATCAGCTACGTCCTCTTGTTCTTGGACTGCACCATATGTTTCTTTTAGGATGCTAGCGTTAATCGGCAAGGTTGAGGCCTCAGTAAACGCCCGCTGAACTCTGTCGCGTATGCCGAAGTATTGAGCGTGGAGATCCTCCAAGATTTCGCTAATGGTCTTTGTTGGGACCTCGAACTCCACTACTTGTTGGACCCCATTCTTTTCATGCTTCCTTCGCCCCAAATTTGTCCCCGGGAGTTTTCTCCGCCAGCGGTTGAGAGCTTCGAGATATTTTCCTTCTTCGTTATCGGGAAAGTTCAGCATTAATTTCCTACATCCGTTCAAATAACCGGAAATTAGCCCGAATTCTGCCTGGGTAATATCACTGCATTGGAGGGTAGCTTCAGCAGATCTGGCGGGAAACGGACTTAGGAATGCAAGTTCCCTTCCAAGAGAGGTGAATCGAACGATGAAGCGAACTTTCTCTTTCTCGTCTTCATTTGCTTCTCTTTGACAGATTTTCTGCCAACTTTCGGCCCATTCTCGTGGAAAACCTGCAGCAATCCAAGTTTTCCTTCCTGAGGTATAGATGCTAACATTCTTCTGAACCAATTCACTGCCCTCTATGGTATTCTACGTCAGCGGTACTTTAATGAGGGTTCCTCCGCGACCACTGAATCCAAAAAGTGCCAAACAACATCATTCAATCTGATTGATTGACATAGGTTGACAAAGTATGATACTTCAAATTCTCAAACTGAAGGATACTCTCTCGGTCGAACATAATGTCCCAGCCCTACCTAAGTTCCCTCACAGGGAGGACACAATAGTGGCGCTTGATTCTGAACTGACGAAGCTTCGCTGTCCAAGGTGCGGAGATAGGATCGTGATTTTCTATTCTAGCAAGACAGGGGACCGCGTCGGCTGGAGCTGTGAAACCTGCTCAGCCAGAGGATTCTGGTCACTCGGCAAGGCGATTATGACATCGCCCGTCGCCCAATGAGTGGAGACATCGAGCATGCGGTGCCCGATCTGCGGTTCTGGATTAGCCATCGAAAGCCATGAACTAGTTTGGGTTGCGGGTGAATCCAAGTTAGTTCTAGCGTACCACTGCGAGTCATGCGGCCGCGAATTTGACAAACCAAGTGATAAACTAGCGCCAAAGGATGAATTGACAACCGAGACTACCCCCTGAATACGAGCGTTCCCGCAATCCTTCGTGCTTTCATCATCACGGTTCCCGGCACCAACTCGGATTAAGCAATCCATCTTTGAATGCTATGTCTGCGGATTGGTTCAAATGCAGATCTAAATGGGGCTAGGAATATTGCTAAGAGGTTCTGCGAGCAAGACTTGCGGAACGAGGCTATTGGTTCTTGATCCTTAACTCTTGCCGAGCGTAGCCTGAACGCAAATGACGAGGAAGGAAGTCAAATCATCCACCGAACGAAGACTTGGCCGAACCTAAACAGATCATCTGTCCAAGCGAAGGGCATCCTAAATCGTGGGTCGATTTTGACCATACGCAGACAGAGGTCCCTTTAGTCGCCCACTTGCTAATGATGAGGGTTCAAGTTTGTTCGTTGTCTTGCTACGAAAGTTACGTTACCCAATCAACGGTAACGTCAAGTCCTCGGTTGATGCGCCAAAATATCCTATGAAAATCACAGTCGACTTTAGTGTCTCTGGCGACCGACCGGCTTTTTTCCTATATCACTACTTTCTGTCCAGTCCGATTCTGCCAAACAGTTGAGCGTATCTCGGGTCTGACCTGGCCGGTTCCAAGTAGACGTCAATACCCAGCCGCAACAAATTGAAATCATAATCGCTGTAGGCCCTCTCGAGCCACTTGAAGCCAGCGTCGTTGTCTTTGAGCTTGAAATAGGTAAGCGCTACAACGTACGGGCTCAGTATTTCTTCTTCGAACCTTCCCTCGACCTCGTCCAGCAGACTGCGTGACTCGCTCTCCTTGCCCATCGCCGCGTAAACGTAGGCGGTGTAGAGCTTCTTTTCCAAGGGCTGATTGGTAAGTCGAGACAGGTCTTCAATCGCCTTGAGCGCCTTCTCGTACGTCGAGTTGCCGACGCACTCCAGGACGAGCTCGCCGTAAGTAAAGCGGAAGCGGGGGTTCGTGCGTACCACGGACTCAAGTTGCTCTATCGCTCTGTCATGCATCCTCTGAAGGCCAAGGGAATGCCCTATAACAGCGTTGATACGCGGGGAGAGCGGATCGAGCTCCAGTGCTTTCAGGACCTCCGCGTGGGCTTCGTTGGGGCGCCCCTCGGCATGCAGCACTATGCAATACCACAGGTGAGCTGTCGAGTAGCTCGGATTCAATGCAATCGCCTCCGTGATTTCCTTCTCTGCCCGCCGAAAATCCCGTTCGTAGAAACACAGTACGCTGCCCAATACCGCGTGTGCCTCCCCGAGGTCCGGGTCGAGCTCCAGCGCCTTCCGGGCGAGTGCCATCGCCTTGGGATAGGCGATCGCGGGACGGGTGTACCCGGTCACTATCATCGCTTGGTGACAGGTTGCGAGCCCGGCGTATCCTAGTGCAAAGGTCGGGTCCTGCTGGACGGATCTCTCGAAATACTTGATAGCCTCTTCGGTGCTCTCCCTGCCTCCCTTATTGTAGTGATGTCTTCCCCTCAAGTAGAGCGTGTATGCCTCGGGGTTGGACGTGGGACTTTTCCGGAGATTCCTCTTTTCAGATTCGAGCAGCTTGACTTTCAGAGCCTCGACGACACTCTCCGCTATCTCGCTCTGCACCGCGAAGATGTCGTCCAGGTCTTTGTCGTAGTGCGACGACCAGAGATGCTCCTCGGTGCCTGCGCTTATCAGCTGGACGGTGACCCTAACCCGGTTGCCAGCTTTCCTCACGCTTCCTTCGACGAGTGTTCCAACCTCAAGCTCTCTAGAAATCTCGGAGACCTTCTTCTCCTTCTTCTTGTAACTCATCACCGATGTTCGAGCGATGACCTTCAGACTCTTCACCTGAGCGAGCCTGTCAATCAGCTCCTCCGTCATGCCATCGGCGAAGTACTCATCTGCGGGGTCGGGGCTTATGTTGGCGAAGGGCAGTACGGCGATTCGCTTACTGTCCAGACGCGACTTGCGATTCGTTTCCTGCCCAGACGCGACGTTATCCTTCGTCCATATGATTCTGTGCAGGTCGATCGGGTACTCTATGTTCTTCAGTTGGCGTGGTCCAAGGTTCTCTGTCGGGTAGGCTATTTTGTTTCTGACTTGGTCGTAGACCTGTTCGGATATGCAAACGCCGTCCGGCTCCGCCAGCGGTTCGATCCTTGACGCAATGTTTACGGCGTCTCCGAGGACGTCATTCTGCTGCCGTATTACGTCCCCCAGGTGAATTCCGATCCTGATGTGAACACGCCTAGCCTCACTTGACTGCTGATTATGGTCATGAAGGCTCCGCTGTACCTCGACGGCGCATTCTGTTGCTTCGAGGGCGCTTGGGAATTCTATGAGGAACGCGTCTCCGATGGTCTTGATCTCGTGGCCGTTGTGGCGGGCAACTATTGGGCGAACTATCCCTCTATGCTCCTCAAGCAGTTCAAGCGCTAGCCGCTCGTTCTTCTGGGTTAGGGAGCTGTATCCGACTATGTCGGTGAACATTACTGCTGCAAGTCTTCGCTGCTCCCCACTCATCCTCTCCAATCCTCCTCAGTTGGTACGGTACAACGCACTCCAAACAATGAAGATCATGAATCTACGAAGCCTAGACTTCGTTACCCATATAGGATTTGAGACTGAAGATACTGCGTGGGACTTTCACCCCAGTGGGTGTACCCGAAACACCCATCGGCTGGATCTGAACCGAGGGGGGTGTGTGTGCGCACCAGCTGACCTACACACACCGTAACGGTTCAGGCGATTCCTTATAGATGCGATTTGACTTAGGGCGCGTCACGTTCGCAAATTTCTGCCGCGTCCTTCCAACCCTGAATCATAAACTCCTTCTGGGCAGAAATACGGCTGGCAGCGGAATGGTCCAGCGGCGTCAGGGTACTACGAATAATGAGTTTGGTGCCGGTTGGAACGGATTCGGCTCGGAATTCGTCCACGATGCGGAAACCCACGCCGTTTGGGACCTCGAAGGTCCAACTTCCATCCGACTTCAAACTAAGTATCTCTTGCGCCTCTCGTGTCGTACCGTCGGGCCATCGCCAGTAGGTTCTAAGTTCGCGTCCATTCTGCATCTTGCGTTCAGTGACGATTCGATACGGTTGTTTGAGCACCCCCACAAAGTGAAATTTTTCCACAATCTTATTATTGAGGGCCAAGGCAACTACACGACGTAGTTAAGTACGGGGATTGTCCGAAGAAAAGGGTTGATTGGAGTGTCTAGCAAGGTACGTACTCTGGTGTTGTGCGTTATCGTTTGCGTTGCTATGATGAGTCTTCTTTCCAGTAGCAGCAATTATGTAAGTGCAGTGTCACATACGCTTTCTTCACATTCATGGTCCTCGCACACGTGGTCGGGTTCGCACACTTGGTCGGGTTCACATACCTGGTCGGGATCGCATACCTGGTCGGGTTCGCACACTTGGTCGGGTTCACATACCTGGTCGGGATCGCATACCTGGTCGGGTTCACATACCTGGTCGGGTTCACATACCTGGTCGGGTTCACATACCTGGTCGGGTTCACATACCTGGTCGGGTTCACATACCTGGTCGGGTTCACATACCTGGTCGGGTTCACATACTTGGTCGGGCTACTCGGGTTACAATGGGGGCTACAATGGGGGTTACAATGGTGGGTACAATGGGGGGTACTCGGGCTACCCTGTTTACTACATTTACTATGCTCCAGCCTACAATTGTTTCGTGGACCCGAATAACCCGAACGTATGTTACCTGTACCTGACCTACCCGTACCCCTCCCCGTACCCAACCTCACTCTACTATTCATCGTACTACAGCTGCTTTGTGGATCCGAATAACCCGAACGCATGTTACCCGTACTACTCCACCTCCCCAAACTACTCTAACCCATACTCAAACAACCCGTACCAAACCACTACAACGGAGAGCAGCGTTGTCACCCAAACAAGCTACGCAACCGAGACGACAACTTCGACTCCTACCCCCGCAATGGTTCTGAGCACCTTCACTAGCGTGGTCGCAACGACAGACAACTCTTCAGCCCCATTCTACGGATTCGCAATAGCAGTTCTTTTGATACTATTGGGAGCTAGCGTGTTCCTGCTCTTGCTGTCCAACTCCAGGACCGGTAAGTCGCCGCAGAGTTACGGTGGGACAGGATACTATTGTCGCAATTGCGGCAACCACTTGAATCAGCCTGACCGGTTCTGCGGGAAATGCGGAACCCAACAAACCCCAACAAACCCGCATACTTCAGGAACCGGCAACGGTCCATAGAGATTCACGAGGTTCGGTCAGTACTTAACTTCTAATGTAATTCGAAATTCAGGAAATCAATAAACTCGTGACGAGAACGCTACCACATTCGTGACGAACGGGAGGCCTGCTCATTAGAATAACCAGTCGCCGTTACGTTGTTTGAGCAACGGCGCGTGGATCACTTATCATATCGAGTGAGGGTGGAGAATTCTGCACTCCGTCTTAATCCATTAAGGCGCTGATTTTTTCAGCGTCAAATTCATCGGCCACTCCACGAAGCCTCATCACGAGACTCGCGTTGGCCCCGGTCCTGAAATCCCACTTCGACTCTTCTACGATTCGCCCGTCCCTACGCAGCAGAGCCTTCAACGCAAGAAGGAAGGGGCATGAAACAGACCTCAACCCTTCACTCAGAGCTTGCTCCAAAACGGGTGCAGAGCGGTAGTTCTCGAATTCCACCCTAACGTCCGCCGGCGATAATTGTACGTCTATCCGGTCCGCTAGGCCGTTCTTGGTGAAGAAACTGGCCAGAGCCTTCGTCGCGTCTTTTAGATCATCTGGATGCTGCAAGCCAGCCTCCTCTTTTACGAATTCCAGTATTCCCCTGCCAATGGCGTCTAGGAAGAGTTCTGCTTGCGCCCCCAAATACTCAAAGCCGTGAATCAAGCCATACTCCACAGCCTCGAATACGGGTATTCCAACGTGCGTATCCGAGGTCGCTTCTGGGATGGCCGTCAGGTCGGCTAATGCTGACGGATTTGGCGTAGCCTGACCCTCCCCATAAGGAACAAGCTCCATCTGCTCAAAGTAGTTGCCATCACTATCCACTTCCTCACTAACCCTTTTCCACGCGAGCGAATTCGACCTTAGAACCGAATTGTTGGCGATGCACATTGGACAGGCCAGGAGGATGGATCCCTTATTGCGGAGGTTCTTCATGAGAGGAAGATAATTCCAATTTTGCATCGTAACCGAGTATGCTTCGCCTTTCGGAGTGAGACTCACCTGGGCAATGTAGCCGTTCTCCCGAAAGATGTTGGCTATCTGAAAAGTCATCTGCATGGGGTCCTTTGATTCTTGAAGGATCCCCTTCTTCACTAAGTACTCCACTATGCCCCCGCCGACGTTGTCAAGCATCTCCTGCCCCTCATCGCCCAGATAGTCGAACGCCTTAGCGGCGCCGTAAAGCAACGAGTCGAGAGCCGGCAGGCTTATTGTGCCACCTTGCCGTGAGCTCATATCTTCACGACCTTGTCGCAGAAAGGCGAAAGCTGCGAAACCAGATCCCGCTCGGAATTCGTTTCCACCGTTATTAGCGAACCTGAACTGTTCCAGCTGCGCATCTTCTCCGTGAGGAGATGCGCGAACTTGACTACGGCATTGGCATCGTAGTAGATTAGGAGAGTTGACAGGCTGTCGAGTAATAGGAACCTGTCTTCTTTGATTTGTTTGACGGCTTTCGAGATGCATACGCCGAGGGTGCTCAAATCGACGCCCGAACCTACGCACGCGTGCGTCGCATCTTCTTCGACAGATGGAACGTCCGTGATCGCGTCAACGAAGAAAACAGAGTCGGCCGGTATCCCAGCCCTATCGAAGGATTTCAGCAGCGTCGCATACGGCTTGTTGAGGGTCACGTAGACTCCCCGCGGCGATCTGCTAGTAAAGTAGCGCATTAACCTCAAAACGGATTCCTGATAGCGTATCGGGTCCATTAGACCTAGAACAACGGGGTTCTCTAAACCTTCAAGCTCCTTCCCAAGATCGTCCGAAAGTAGACTTGATTTCACGGATTGGGAAGGTTGAACTTCTTTATCCACCGCTTGCGGCAGGACAGAATAGACAATGACTGGAGATTGCACGTTCTTGAGTTCACGTTCACCAAGCTCAATGGTCTTATACCCAATCTTGTTCCAGACCTGAGCATAGACCTCGCGTGAAATACAGATGCCGCCTGGCTCTGCTAGCGGTTCAATGCGGGAGGCAATGTTCACAGCGTCTCCATAAACGTCCCCTTCACGAAAGATCACGTCCCCGATGTGAATTCCTATGCGCAGAAGCATTTTCTTGCCCTGCTGCGATGTTTGGTCTGCAAAACTTTTCTGGATGTCAGTTGCGCATTGGACCGCTCGTAACGCGCTTGGGAACTCGACTAGAAATGCGTCCCCGATCGTCTTTATCTCATGCCCGGCATACTTTGCCAAGATCGGTCGAACGATACTGCGCTGAAGATCTAAGATCTGCATCGCGAGCGATTCATTTTCTTGGGTGAGCGCAGTGTACCCTACGATGTCAGTGAACATTATTGCCGCAAGTTTGCGCTCTTCAGACAATTGTATGAACAGCCGGAAATAGGGGAGAGATGTAGATAAAGTCTTAGAGGTTCAGGAAATTAACGAAGGCCTCATCCTCTGGTTTGCACTCTAGTGAAAGGCCAATCCAACCTCGACCTTACTCCAGTAACCAGTGGGGCCTCCGCGGGTGGAGTTAAAAGCGTCGGGCGTGGGAATTGAAATGTTCTGAGCGACAGCGAATGGGAGGGATGGCTCCAGTGGATGAAAAACGCGCACAGGTACGGGTAATACTGGAAAAAAATGAAGAGGAATCCTGGTTTGATCCATCATTCGGGAATTTCATAAACAACGAAATATTAGATCAGATTAAAGCCAATACGTCGAATCGTGCAAAGAACTGTCCAATACATCCTAGTCTCATCTGGGTTGACAAGTGAAGACTGCTCTTCGACTGCGTTCGGCTTTCATATCCTTACGTCCTCACACACTAACAAAACGATAACATACGGTATGGATAACGTGAAATACCCACTAACGAAGAGTATCGCGGGAGAATATAGGCTATGTCTGGGCCGATTGACATAGTGCTTTGTTTACACAATGCATTTCGTCGTGACACGCTGGAAGCCAATGAGGCTGCTTTCAAAGCGGCGCGGAACGGTGGGGACATGACTCGCGTTTTGGATCGACTTCACGTTACAGGAGAAATTCTGGACTATCACGCGAAGGGTGAGGAGGAGGCCGTGTTCCCTGCTCTCGACAAGGTAGCGCCGCTTGTAGCGAAGGCCTACTTTTTGGACCATCGTGAACTGGACATAATGGTTGCTGGACTGGAAGCGATGCGGACAGCACCAGATTCATTGACAGCGGCAAGGGCGACAGCTGTTCTAAACGCCTTTCTGAGAATTCACCTTAACAAGGAAGACGCTCATTTGTACCCAATTCTGCGAGAGCGAACTACAGAAAGCGAGCAAGCCTCAATCGTGGGGACGATGGCTAGAAAGATCCCCCCTGACAGAAATCCCACTGTTGTTCGGTGGCTTTTCCCGCTACTAGGCCATGACGACCGTGCCGTGGTCACCAGGGGCTGGATGACTCTCATGCCTCCGCAAGTTTTCGCTGGACTCAAGGCTCTCATACGAGAGACTGTTGGCGGAGACTGGGCCGAGCTAACAAGGCGAGTCCCAGAACTAAACTAACCCAATTGTGATCCGACCCACTCTCTACTGCGTCAATCTACCGGCTCTGTTTTGCCGATTGAATTGTGGATCCGTGCAGTTGCGTGTGTGGGTCCAATGGTACGGGCAACGCAAATTGAACAATCGTTATTGGTGGAGTAGTTCGGGGGTGCGCACCAGTAGTACCACACAAATCACGTCTTCTTCGCGGTTATTGCAATTGTCCAAAATTCCCGCGATACCTTACATTTGCTCAACTTGGTTTCACTCAAAATTGGTGCTATTTCGTCTGTCGCGTAGGAAGCGTTGAGTGACATGAGAAAACCTTGCTTTCTTTCTTTAGGTATAGCCCGTTGCAAGAGTACTCTTGCGAAGAGACTCATATCCCTACGTAGGTCGCTTATGTAATACACCCCGCCGGGTTTCAAGACGCGATGAATCTCGTTAAGGACGATTCTTGGGTCAGACCATTCGTGCAAGGAGCCGTTTGAGAAGACGGCATCAAATGTTTCATCGTCGAACACAATTTGCCGCGCATCGCCCAAAAAATATGCAGCTCGGTCATCCACATGGAATTCAGTCGCATTTCGCTGAGCTACTCTCACCATGTCCGCGCTGATGTCCAACCCCTTCAGGAAAGTGTTGGAGGTTTTCGTCAACCGATCGATTCCCAAATACCCGGGGCCAGGGCCGACCTCAAGCGCAGTTCCCGAGTTAATGCCGGCCTTGATGAGTTTAGAGGTATCAAGGTAGCCTTTCTTCATGAGGCTCCGCATCATGCGATCGTATGATTCTGTGGTTAATTGCCCTGTAACGCCTTCAGGTTCCCTTACTCTCGGCCTTGGCATTTCCAATCTCCTGCAGCCTTATACCTATCTCAATTGGAAGGTTGGGTCATTTTTCTGTGTGTGTCTAATGGTGCGCACACACAAACTTTTACGAACGAACGACGATGGTTCAAATTTGGATGCACGCACTATTGGACGCACACACCAATCACGTATACCATCAACGACACTCCCTGCGGACCTTTAGGCAATGAAAACTGAATCACTAGCACTGAGGATATGTCGACGCTTGCACAGACAAATACGCTCACTGCGAGCATTGTTCACGGGAAGGCGGACACGAGTGCGTTAATAGGCGGCATTCAAGCTAGACGTTCCAGCTCTCATGCTTCAGGCCATAAGGATGATTACATATCGTTTAGAGACAGAATCCAGCAAGTAGCTGTAGGGCCGAGATGTGACAACTTGAAGAGCATAGCAGTCATTAAGTTTGGCGGAAGTTTGGTAGATCTCACCGGAAGTAACATCAGCTTAATTGTCAAACGCATCATAGAGCTTAAAGAGGCTAAAGATCTTGGCCCTCTTGCAATCTTCTCTGCACCGAAAGGTGTCACTGACAGACTCCAATCAATTGGCGAAGCCAAAGCTCTGGGTTCAGATTATGACCTTGATTCAATATTCGCTTCTTACTCAGACTTTGCTTTGCGTCACGTAGTAGGAGAACAACTTCTCAAGGATTGCCAAAGCGTGCTTGCTGGGTTGAAGAATGAGGTTGAAAAGACTCTTGCAAAAGTTGATAGACGATTCGATGGCGTAAATCGGGCTAAGGTGCTCACCTCGGGAGGCGAGTTACCAACCGCAGCTCTGATGAGTTACGTCCTGAACTCGGAAGCGGTACACTCATGCCATCTTGACAAGGTATTGTGGCCAATAATAACCGATGACATTTTCGAAAACGCTACACCAGATTACGAGATGAGCGCCAAGAACCTATCTGGCCTTCTAAGTCTGTTAGAAGACGGAAAAGTTGTTACAGTTGGTGGGTTTCTGGGCTTGACTCATGATGGTCTTGAAACGGTGTTGGGAAGAGGTGGATCCGACCAGACAGCGGTCTTCCTCTCCCGACTGTTGAGCAGCCACTTCGCCGTTGAGACGATTCTGTTCAAGGATACACCTGTGCAGACTGCCGATCCAAGCATAGTCAAAGATCAGCCGCTCGAGAGAGTTCCAATGATGACCTATAACGAAGCACAAAAAGCGACAATAGCTGGGATGAACATAGTTCAGAATGCAGCAGTGAGAATTGCAAGGTCGCACAACCTTACAATCATGGTTGCACCTCTTTCGAACCCAACGCTAGGGACTATGATACAAAGAGACGACACGACCAATCAGACTGTCAAATGTGTAACGGGCTCAAGGAACTGCGCCATCATAACAATGAACAACGAGAAGAGCAGATCACTTGAAGATTGTCTTAGGCTTTGGGAGGACTATGATGGTTTCCTTGATCTTGGAGCGGAAGTCATGGATACCGGGCAGGTTCTACGCGATTTTCTGATTCTGGACGCTAACTTTGTCAGGAAGTATGAGAAGCAGCTAAGGTCATTTGACAAAGAAATGCAGGTCGAATATGGTGTAGGAATAGTCACTCTTGTCGGGGACAAGATGAGAACATCCCCTGGCATTGCATCAAAGGCCATACATTCTATTCCCAACATAAACATCAAACGAGGCGTCTTTGCACCTCACACGTCTCAAGTAATCCTCATACTCAATGAAGCCGATGTTCCGGATGCGGTCAGGGCAATTCATTCAGCAATTGACATAGGTATCTCAAGCAATTGAGGCAACTTTGGCCCGGTCAACCGTGTGGTCTTCCAAGCCACCCGTCCCTAGGCCTTGTATCCCTGGACCAGCTCGAAATGTTTTCCCGCAAATGCCAATGCCTTATGAGGATCAATCATGAAGTATGATTCAGACAAGAACTTCGATGGTGTTGCAGCATCAAGGGGACAAAACCAGAAGAAAATAGAAAATGAACAATTCGGTCAATCGAACTAGTTTTTGGTCAGCTCTTCAGGCAAATAGATAGAATATCTCAACAACATGATTATTGAACGGGGTGTCAGAAATTCCGGTAAAGCACGTTAGATTGGGTTCCGAGCATGCTCTATGGGACAGAATACAGATTGTATTGATAGGTTCGTACATTGTTGTGATGTTGTTAGATGATATCAGCACCGTTTCCTTTGGATATTCGAGTATATTGGCAAGAGTTTCCGCGTATCCAATTCTTCTTCTGCCCGCGGTTTTTCTCATCGCGGTTGGAGCATATCTGATTAAGGAGTCGCACGCCGCGGTTTTCGGCAAGGCAGGCAAACCTGAGTTCGTGGATTCCGGCGTTTATTCCCTTGTCCGTCACCCGATGTATCTTGGAACCATGATGATTTTGGTTGGCTTTCTTTTTTTGAAGTTTTCGTTGATTGCATTTGCAATATGGGTGATTTTTCTTGTTTTGTGCGATTGGATGGCGAGTTACGAGGAAAAGGATCTGTTGAGAGTACTTGGCGGGAAGTATGCAAATTATCAGAGTAGGGTGCCAAAATGGTTAATGTTCAGCAAAATAGGAAAGACTCCTCAATAATTTCAAACTTGCTTTACTACTCGGGATAAGGTGATGAATGAACCTCAATGGTGCGCGCACACACAATTCCTGACGATGGCGATTCGAATTACGCATTAACCAGGAGGATACGGCTTGAGAGTGTAGACAAATGCAAGCCTACCAGCTTGAGATTGCTCTCAGTCTTCTAGCCAGTCTTGTCGGGAGCCGGTAAGTTTGTCTTCGGTCGTATCTTATCGTGTTCAAGCCGAAGCGCTATACTCTCCACTCAAACCCACTTTCTCGAGGAGTGAGACGAATCGAGGGTCGGATTTGACGTTTTCAAGTTCTGTGTCGATGTTCATCAACGTAATGTTCGCGTCGCGTTGGTTGTACGCTTTGTTGAGCCACTCAAAGCCCTCATCGGTTTCTCCTAGAACGAAGTGAATAATGCTCATCAAGTAAGAGCTGAGGAATTCTTCCCCGAACCGCTCTTTAACCTGTGCCAGAAGCTTGTGCGCTTCTTCCTTGTTCCCGATCGATGCATAAACGTACGCCTTCACTTGTTTCGACTCTAATGAATTCCCTGAGAGCTCAGCGTATTTTTCAGCCGCTCTAAGTGCCTCGTCGTACATGGATTTCCGCAGGTAAGCCTGGATTAGGCTGGGGTAGACCTCATCATAATTCGGATCCAACTCAACGACCTTCTTGAATTGCTCTATTGCTTTTTCATATTCCCCCAGATAGTAGAGAGCATCTCCTAGGCTTAGGTTGATGAATCGAGAGAGAGGGTCAAGCTCTACTGCTCTCCTGATTTCGGCGAAGGCTTCGGTGAAACGCCTCTCCGAACATAACACGTGCGAGAGGAACTGGTGGGCGTTGGCATAGTTCGGATTGAGCTCTATGGCCTTCCTAAACTCTGACTCGGACTCCTTTGGTTTGTGCTCGTAATCAAACATGAACGCTCCCAGGTCTGCGTGGGGCTCGGCTAGGTTCGGGTTAAGCTCGAGTGCCTTCATTATATACGGTGTTGCTTTTGTGTACACGGTCACCGGGTCAGCTTGGCCGGTTCTTGCCAAGGTCCCGTAGCATTCTGCGAGTCCCGAGTATCCAAGCGCAAATCCAGGGTCTGCTTCCACTGCCGCCTTGTAGTGCTCGATTGCCTTCTCCATTGCCTCCTTGCTCCTTAAGTTCCAGTAGTACCTGCCCTTCAGGTACAATGTGTACGCTTCACTGCTCTCAGTGGGAGCCGTCTCCAACCTCCGCTTCCCTGACTCAAGCAACTTCACCCTAAGCGTCTCGGCCACCTTCTCGGCAATCTCGCTTTGAACGGCAAAGACATCGTTCAGCTCCTTGTCGTAATTCTGCGCCCATAGATGCCCTTCATTTCTCGCATCGATGACCTGCACGGAAATTCTGACTTTATTGGCTGCTTTTCGCACGCTTCCTTCGATGATGGTCCCGGCCCCAAGCTCCCGACCTATCTCCGCGACCCGCTTTACTGCAGTCTTGTAGGGCATCACCGAAGTTCTGGCGATAACGGTGAGTCCGCTAATCCCAGATAAGGCCGTAATCAATTCCTCCGTCATTCCGTCGGCGAAGTATTCGTCGTTTGGATCAGGACTCATATTGCTAAGGGGGAGCACGGCGACTCTTAGTCTGTCGAGCTCGACTGTCTGCGCCGCCTTCTCCTCCCGGAGCATCTCTACACTGTAGACATCAGTAGGGATACTTACGTTCTTGAACTTCCGCGACTCCATCTTCACCAGACGAAAATCGACCTTGTTCCATACCTGGTCATACACTTGTTCCGAAATGCAGACCCCACCGGGGTTTGCGAGGGGTTCAATCCGAGACGCAATGTTGACAGCGTCACCGAAGATATCTCCTTTGTTGTGTATCACGTCGCCCACATGAATCCCAATTCGGATCATCGCCCTTCTCTCGGGCGAGCGGCCTGAGTTGACTCTGCGATTCTCTTCTTGGACTTCAACAGCGCACCGAACAGCGTCCAGCGCATTGGGAAACTCGACTAGGAAGGCGTCACCCATCGTCTTAATCTCCAGTCCACCGTATCTCTGGAGGATTGGGCGTACCATCTGCTTATGCTCATCGAGGATTTCCATCGTAAGAGCTTCGTTACTCTGGGCCATAGAAGTAAAACCAACCAAGTCGGTTAACATAATTGCTGCCAGCTTCCGGTCCTCTCTAGGTTGCTCGGCATCTTGCAAGATTATTTGGCTCCATTCCCAAAGTTTGGCCGCGCGAATTATAAGCCTAGGCGTCTCCGCGGGTAGTCCACCTAACTCTCGGATTGGCTTTCGTTCCAAACTGACTGCGTGAGTTCCCAGTAATGAAATAGGCGAAGCATGTTGAACGCAAAAGTGTGTATTGTACCCTACTTGCTCTGAAAGCCGATGTGCAGATGGGTATCGTCGCAAAACGGTTTGTTGCTTGATCTGCCGCAGCGACATATGGTAACTTTGTTACCCCTGTAAACTGTCCCATCTTGTCCGCGTACCTCAAAGGGGCCGCGCATATGAAATGGTCCATTCTCAGATGGAATGATCTTCAACGGGCCGGTTTGCGGTAGGACTTTCTCAGTTTTTGTCTTGTTTTCGCCCAAGAGACCGTTGTGCTGAAAGTCGACCTCCTCATGGCTGTTGTCACAGAACGGTTTGTTTTTTGATGCGCCGCAGCGGCACAAACTCATGCGCACATCCCTTAGCACGAACTCACCGTCGGGCGTCTCGACCACAATCTCGCCACGCACGTGGAGCGGGCCGTTGAGGTCCATAGAAATTGTGTTAACCGAATCCGGAACTTCTGGTGGGCCGCCGTCTTTGCGGGTAAAGTGCAATGCCCCAGTGGGACAATGCATGATTGTTTCGGCTACTTGATCCGCTGTTGCGGCGTCCGGAAGGACCCAGGGCTTTCGGCTCGTATCGAACACGGCGGCAAGCCGGGACGTACACTCGGCTGCGTGGATGCAGCGCTTGGCACTCCAAGTCACTTCGATCTTTTCGCCATGATAATACCGCAACTCCTCATCCAGTATTCATCACCACTTTTCCAGAGGGCTTTTGCCTACGTAGCTTTCCAAGTGAACGCTTTCTCTGGTGAGAACTCAGCGATGGCTTCAGTAGTCCAGCCGTACTTCTCCTTCTCTGCCTCCAGCGCTTTCCTTGCCCGTTCACTTTTGCTGTCCAAGAAATGTGCAACTCCTTGCAAGATGGCTTGGCGTTTCCATCCGTCAGCGATCATCATCGTAATTGCGGGGTTCTGTTTGAGGTTCTTGTAGCGGGCTGTAGCTTCGTCAACTCCCACATAGATTGTTCCCTCGACAGCAACAAGATCTACAGGGGAGAGGTGGGGTTTTCCTTCTGCTTTTACCGTAGCGGCCAGGATCAAGACGTGAGTGTTAGCTAGCTCAAGAACCTCTTTAGCGGTCAGGGGGTTCTGACCATACACCTTCCTAGAATGAGGACTCGCTTGGGCCAAAGACTTCTCCATCACGGACTGCAAATCACCCAAAACCATCACCTAGCTGTAACCAAGCCCGTTTGCTGGATCCATCCACCGTTCGTTCGTCGTACGCAAAAAAGAAAACCTAAATCCCATTTCTACGGACCCGCTATTTCACCTTTATTTCAAACTCGTTTCGTGTTTGCGGTGGCCACTGACTATGCAGATCGTGATTACGCTTATGACTACACCCGCAATGAGTGGCACAGCGGGGTGTTGATACCTATCACGCGCTCGCTGCGGATTTCAGATTTTGATTTCGAGGAGATCATGGCTTGCTATAACTTCGCCGCCGAACTTGCTGTTCACACTCTTGACCATTTCCTTCTCTCTTCCTTTCCATAGCGGGAACAAATGCGTCAGAACTACCTTTTCAACCCCTGCCTGATTTGCCACCTCTCCAACTTCTGATGCTGCAGAATGATTCGTCAGTCGCGCGAGTTCGATCATATCGTCTGGGAATGAACATTCGTGAATCAGTAAGTCGGCGCCTTTAGCCAGCTCGATCAGGGATTTGGAAGGTCTTGTGTCGCCGCTAATTACTACCGTGCCTTCCCCAGTCTCTAACCGATATGCAACTGCCGGAATCCCATGCTCCACTGGAGTTGAAAGCACTCGGTAACTGTCTGTTTGGCATACAAGGCCTTTAGTTGCTTCATATGGTTCAACCTTCCACCCATCTTCTCGCAATCTTCTTACGATCTGAGGTGCGGATGGGTAGATTTTCTCGAACAATGTCTTGCAGAAATCCGCCGCGCCGGGTGGACCGTATAGGTACACTTTTTCTTTTCTACCAACGAGGTAACCTTCGAAAACTATGGATGGAAACTCGAGGCAGTGGTCCATGTGTAGGTGTGTGAGGAACATCCGGCTTACTGCCGCGGGGCTGATGCCTGCTTTCATTAAGTTCATTCCCGTGCCAGGCCCGCAGTCGAAGAGCAGTGATTCGTCACCTGCCACTATCACTTGGCTTGGGGCGGCTCTCTCGGAGTCCGGCCAGGAGGCACCCGAACCTATGATGACCACCCTCATCTCAACACCACTTTTCGACATGACTCGCCGGCCTCAGCAATAAATTGGTTCGCCTCTCGCAACTCAGAGATAGAAAACCATATGGAGAGTAGGAAATGTGTGAATTGGAAGTCGGAATATCTGCGGTGTTGATGACTTGGAGGCGTGCTCGGTAGTAAGCCTGCAGGTAACGGTTCTTGCCTACGGAATTTCAGCGTGTAATGGTTTGGTCTATTCGGTTAATGCCTTGTTAGTGTTGCGGAGCCGACGAACGAACTCCTGGAGTACTTTGAGCGCTATCTTAGGATGCTCAGATATTAGCGAATTGAACGACCATGCAGAAAGAATTAGGCACCTTGAGGGCTCTATGGCAACCACATCGGCCGACCTAGGTTGATTGTCGACGACTGACATTTCACCGAAAAACTGCCCTGGTCCCAGTTTTGACAGAGTGCTCCCATTTGATCTGATCTCCACAGAACCTTCTAGGATTAGGTAAAATCCTACCGTGCCCTCTCCTTTTCGTACGATAACCTCTCCCGTTTCATACTTGCGTTCCTTCGATAACTGAACTATGAATTTTAGGTCCTTCCTGTCCAGACCTGACCACAGGGACGCCTTTTCCAGCATTTCAATAACCGGGTCGCCCCCGGTCCCTCGTCGTTTCATGATCTCCATCCCAGAAGCCATTTAGGAATGGTAATTGGGCCTTTAATTCTTGTGCCTACGCCTCGCAGTCTTCGCACGCGGAGAAATCGCTTGCCCGCACTTTTTCAATACTTCTTCGATTTCGGCCAGCCCAGGCGGTGCCTGCGGAAGCATCTTAAGCCATGCGCAGTACTCGGAGAGTTCGGCAAGACGTTCGCTGAGGATGATCCAGGCCGTGCGCCTGTGGGGGATCAGGTAGGAGTGTCTACGGTAGATCTCGAATGCGGGGCCGGCAGTTTTCCCAGGAAGGTTGGGTCCGATTGGGAGCGCGGTCAGATATGTTCCGAGCGGTCTGATTCCGCTATACATTGTATCCACAGCGGTGTTGGCTAGAACCTCAAGCTCAGCGGGCGTCGTGCCCACGTGTAGAAAGAAACGAGTGAGCAACTGAAGCATGATTTCGTATGTCGAGTTAAAGAGGTCAGCCACCCTGAGCGTTAACGGGTCAGAAATTTTCACGATTGGTTCCGTGACATCGTCGTGGTACCTTACGTACGCTGGGACTACTGGTCTGGCAGGTTCAAAATCCGGATCACTCTCCCTCATCTTCTTGTATTCCTCGTAAACGGCAAGAAATTTACCGAAGTGAGCCTTCTTCCAATCTCCGCGCGCCCCTTCGCCTTCGATAATGATCTCCTCAATTGCCGCCGTTGCAGATGAGACATCACTTACTGGGACAAGCTTATCCCACCCGAAGAATTTCTTGGTTGCTTGTGCCTTTCGTGATCCTACGAACAAGTTCCTTTCGCCGTACTTTTTCGCTAGTTCATGTATGCCTTGCTCTATGCCCCTGTACAAATGACCGACACTAGAGAATTCCTGATGAGATGGCATCATACCTTCTAGTTGCACGGTCTTCTTCTCCTCTGCCGGCGCGTTGATCAGAGCCTCCGCGTCCTCCACTTTCATTCCCTCTGGTCTCTCCAGAAAGAGGGAATGTCGGAGAGCATCTTCTCCGAACGGGAGGAGAACCATCTGAACTGCAGACGGAAAATACTTCGAACGTTGGGGAAAATTCGGTCTATCGAAGCTTGGTGGGCCGCCGACAGCGCTCAGCAGATTGTTCACGAGGGCCAGGTGCAACATCTCTTGGACTGCAACTGCCGTAAGGGCTCGATCCCATCGCTGAACAGTATTCAGCTGTTGTGCGCTCAGCCTTTCGCTCTCCTCGCGTTTCAGGCTGAAGGTGGCGAATAAGTAACCGCACATAACCATGTGCTCGAGAGTGGCAGCGTCCGACAGTGTGTAGATTAGGGCTGAACGATTGTCGATTTCGATGGGTTTCTCTTTCTCCTCAGACTTCATACTTCGCGTATTGGATTTCTCAAATAAAACTGTTAATGGTTAGTGAGTTGCGAGTTGAGAGAGACCAGCACGCCGACTGTTTGACTTTGCATCAAACTATCCAGCAAGCGTCGGTCAATCCCCGAAAGTGTATGCGCGCGCACCAGCTGACCCAGACACGCTGTGTTGTTTCGTTCTGTGTGTACACTTAGTGTAGATCAACATCGCCGCGTAGAAGCATAGATAAGGCTATCTAGCAGCTCGTAAAACAATCTCGATTGAGAAACTTGGTTAAAACACACGGGTTGGATCGGGCTGCCTATTACCTCGTCCTCATTGGCGGCATTCTACTGGTACTTTTGAACATCCTGGCACTTATCGGACATGCCATTTCAATGCCCTTCAGCGTCCCACTGGTAGGGATGACGTTTGGCTTCGCTTTCCTCCCCTTGATTCTGGGAATAGTGGCAATTATCCTAGCCAAACGTGTCTTTGAACCCCTGTGGGCTATTGTTCTGATCGTCGTTGGTTTTCTCGGTGGAGGCATTGGAGGTATCTTAGTGTTATTGGGCGGGTTGCTGGGTCTGATACTTCACTTCATCTAGAAAGCATTGTCAATGCATTAGTTACGGACAAAATTCCTAGTAGGTCAAATGTATAGGTATGTGATGTTCACGGTTGCAGTTACTTGTTGTGGGCCTGAGTTTATTGGAGTAGGCAAATTGGTTTCAGTTGCTCCTCCATAGCTAATTGGTTGTGGCATGATACCGTAGCCATAGTTCGTAGAAACAGACGCTACTCCAATGATTACTCCACCGAGCCCACTGACGATGGCTGACGCTTGTGAGTTGGCGTCCTGGACTGCTTTGCGATACGCTTGTGCCTGTAAGTCATTGTAGCTCGAATCGTTGTATGTGAAGGAGATTCCGTCTACTTGGTTCACTCCTGCCTTCACTACTGCGTCGATAATCTTGCCGACATTCGGCAGATTCTCAGTTCCATTCACCAAGACTTCCACAGAGTTGACGGCGACGTATCCCACGACTTTGCTGTAATTATATGAATCATAAGCGGCCGAGAGTGAGTATCCAGTTGTCTTGACGTCACTCTTATTCACGCCCACGGCAAACAATGAGGCGAACACGTTGGTCATTATCTCCCCATTCTGCGCTGCTGCGTTTACTGCCGATTGATTTTGGGTTCGAACTGAAAACAGCAACTGCGCCTCGTTGGGGTAGGCTGTTACCGTTCCCGTTCCAGTGACATTGACTCTTGGTATGACGACGAAGTACAGTAAGGACGCTAAAATTACTAAGCCGACCAAACCTATCGTGATTGCACGCTTCTTCATTTGCATTTCACATCGCTCTGGATCATCGCTGAGTTGTGCTAATAGTCTAGACAATAGAACACAAACCAGCGGCTGTTCTAATTCGTGAACAATACTGAAAGCACGAAGGTTCCTAAAGGCCGGTAAGGGACCAGGCAACAGGCCTGGCATAGCTTGCGCTTAGTGGCCCAGAAAACGAGGTCAAATTCTGATGCTCGCACCATGATACCACACACAAATCGACTGGTTCAAATCGGCAATTCAGGTGCGATGAGATCGCCGCTCCCATAGCACCAGTAGATATCCAAACATTAATCCTTGCGCGGTTATCTCTGGGAGCGTGGCCAAGGTGAAGAACACGGGAGTGGTTGTGAAGACGATGTGTTCGATGATTCCGCCGCTTCCTCCTATTGTGCCTATCAAGAGGCAGAGCGAGGAGACGGACAGCCAACCCCAACGTTTCAGTTCAAGAATTCTGCCTAGAAACGGGTACAGCGCCACTGCCAAAATGAATCCTCGCAGAATCTGAGAAGGAATGACCCAGGGTGCATACTCGCTCGGAGTCTTCATGTATGTTCGCATGACAGATCCGCCGTACACACCGCCCCATTGAATGAAGTAGGCCAACATGCCAGCGACAAAATAGGCGACGGTGTGAACGACGATTGTTCTCGAAGTAAAGAATGCAAACGACTTACCCGTCAACTTGGACTCGCCTCGCTGACATGCAAGTGGGTACGACCATTATTTGTGTATGTGGCGCATATTCCGAGCTTCAAGACTTCGGATTCTCATTTATTTAGCATTTATTTTGCCTCCTTACTAAAATCATTTTCAGGCGATAATCAGATATGTGCCTATGAAAATCAGCAACAATGCAAATAATTTGAGGGCAAGTGTCTTTCTGTCAATTTCTTCTTTCAGAATTTTTGGGAAATGTTTGCTCAGAAGAGTTGCGAAGACAAGCGTGAATAATGGGGAGATTATGCTGATTGTTGAGACAAGAGTGATTGGACCCAACGAGGCTGCATAAAAGAAAAATACTATAGCAACGGTCCACGAAATCGAACCCACTACCAGTGCAAAAGCGAAATTTCTTTCAAGTTTTCCGATTTCCGCGAAACATTTTCTTCTCGCCGAGTTGATTGCGAAGCCCGGAATAACAGCAACAAATCTTCCGAACATAAACATCATCAAGAACGGCCAGAAAGAGATTTCATCAAGGCTTATTTTCGCAAAAGTCTGGTCTAAACTGTACGCCAAATTTGTTGCGATTAAAATGAATACGAGCGAAATAGGAATGAGTTTTTTCACATTGTTTCTCTTGTATGAGATGAGTGCACCTCCCAAAATCATTAGAGCTATCCCAACATAAGATTGTGCTGAGAAGATTTCATTGACAAGAAAGACCGCGAGAACTGCCACGAAAGCTGGCGAGAGCGACGTCAAAGCTGATATTCGCGAAGCTTCTTCCTTCTTCATTGAAATTGCGTACAGAAAATATCCTCCACAGCTTATCATCCCTGCTGCGAACGCAATGAAAGATGGGATAGAAAACACATTTGTTGGGAAAAAGAACAACACGCATATCGAAAACACAAATGCAGGAGGAACAAACGTCACATAATACGAGAATGAGCTGAGGCGCTTTGCAAGCATGAGCTTGTCAATTATTGTTGTGAATCCGAAAATGATAACTGAAGAAAACACATACAGAAACCAAAGTTCAAACATCATGATCAACTAAGAACTTGTTTCCATACTTCGTTCATGTCAGTTAATCCTAACTTTCCTTTCTTGGCTTGCCCTTCACTGACTGGGAAATGTCGAGCAGCTCGATGATTTTGTCGAATTTGCCGACGAAAGAATGCTCTGGACTCGCAGTTGGTGCCCTGACTGATCCGAAATAGACAACGGCTTTAGCAGACATTTGCCATACAAGAGAATCTGAAGGAGTTCTTGCGTAATAGCTTCCGCTAGTTTTCCATTTGTGGGATACAATTCGAGTTGCCACATTAACATGATATGCTGGTGCGCGCACACACTTTGACACAGTTCGAATTCAGTCGCCCGCACCAGCTGACGCCTCACACAATTGACGGTTCATTACGGTAACTGCACCGTTAGAGCTAGATCTCTCTAAACCCGATATTTCGGCGAGCAGGCAGAGACTGGTTTAGAGCATTTTGCGGATTTCTTCCATGTTCCGGAGGAAGTCCTTCTCCGTATGCGTGTCTGGCGAGAACGTAGGGTCTAGAATTAGCTCGTCAGGTCCATACGCTTTGATTGCTGCCACGTCCTCCTTGATCTGTGCTAGCGTTCCTGAGAAGAACGCTCTATCCTTGCCCTGCGGTTGTGGAGTAACGGCGAAGTTGTATCGAGTAATAACCTTCACATTAGCTGGATCGCGTCCCACCTCTTTCACTATGCCTCTGAGTTGAGGTAGAGTCGATTTGAGTTGCTCGATTGGCATGCCTACCGGCATCCATCCGTCAGCCAGCATGGCTGTTCGTTTCATTGCACCTGGGGAGAATGCGGCTAGGTAAATCGGAGGGTGAGGTTTCTGGACTGGTTTCGGTTGGATAATGGATTTTGGAAGTTGGAAGTATTTGCCATGAAACTCCGCGGGGTCCGTAGTCCATATTGCACGAAGTACGCCAATGAACTCATCTGCGCGTCTGCCACGTGTTTTCATATTGGCACCTGCGGCGTCATTCTCATCTTTCGACCAACCGAGCCCGAACCCAACTCTTAGCCTGCCACCAGAGAAAACATCCAACGAGGTTAAGCTACGCGCTAAGACCACTGGATTATAGAAGGGTATGTCCAACACGCTCGTTCCTAACGTTATTCGACTGGTATGCGCAGCAGCGAACGTCAGCGTCTCCAACGGGTCGAAAACACGTTTGTAGGGGTCAGGTAGCGGACCGCCATAGTATGGTGTCTGAGGATTCGTAGGGTAGAGTAATCGATCCGTCACCCAAAGGCTATCATACTTCAACTCCTCAGCTCGTTTCGCAACCTTAACAATCGAATCAACGTTAGCAGCAGGGCCTATCTGTGGAAGGAAAAATCCGAGTTTCATAAGCAATCCAGCGTGTAGGAGTCACCGCGCTATAAATCGGTTGGCATTGCAGATTCATTCATTCCTCACTAACCTTAACCTGTATCGCTGTTCCAAGTCGACTGACATGAAATTAGATACCGAAATACTCCTCAAGGTTTACGGGTCGAGTATGCGAGTCTGGTGTGAATGACTGAAGAGAGTTTAGTCGAACCGTCCGTTCGTGAAAATGTGGGTGCGCGCGCACCAGTAGCCCCGCACACAAATAATAAATGAATCTTGCGGCACTCGCTATTCAACTTAAGCGATCATGACCGTAACATAACAGCACTTGAAGTAGCTATCAGATCTCGTCTTTCTCTTCGTCCATGATAATCTATCCGAGTGACTAGGATAATCTTGTTCGCATCGTTCCATAACAATACCTTTACGCCCGCGGCAGGCTATTAGAGGGCGATGAGGGAGGTGAATTGTTGTGAAAACAGATTCAGAATTGCAACGAGATGTTATGACTGAGCTCAAGTGGGAGCCCAGCATTCATTCGGCGGAGATTGGTGTTGCTGTCAAGGATGGAGTGGTGACGCTAAGCGGCGACGTTGACACCTACGGTATGAAATGGGCTGCCGAGCGCGCTGTCAGGCGGGTTTCGGGTGTCATGGAATTGGCTGAAGAGATCAAGGTCAGGCTGCCTGACCCTTACAGGCGTAGCGACGAAGATATTACCCGGTCGGCGACAAACGTTCTCGAATGGAATTTTTGGATACCTCGTGACCGCGTCAAGGTGATGGTGCAGAAGGGTTGGATCACTCTGAGTGGTGATGTGGATTGGTTTTACCAGAAAGAGTATGCAGAGGATGCCGTACGTCACATGATAGGAGTTCAGGGAGTCACTAACTCGATCACCATTAAACCTCCGGTGCGGACGGTGAAAGCGGTCGAGGTGAAGAGCGGAATCGAAAACGCACTTAAGCGCAATGCCAGATTGCTTCGAGTTGCCGACAAGATTCGGGTGGAAATTTCAGGTAGCAAAGTGATTCTAAATGGCAGCGTAGGCTCCTGGGCAGACTATGATGAAGCCGAATACGCCGCCTATTGTGCTCCCGGCGTGTCTGAAGTCGAGAACAAACTAGCGGTTACAACTTAGCCTAAACAGGCAAAACCCTGTTCCTATCTTCTCTCTTTTTTAGGCCGCAATAATTGTGTGTGTGCACACCAGTAGAGGACGCACACAAATACCGGTTCAAATTGCAGCGCCCGCACCACTAGTACCACACACACACTTTTACGACGACGAACGACGGCTAATTGTTGAATGCTAGAAAACTACATAGTATTCTCTAATAACGGAGAATACTATTAGCGTCGTGTCGCGCAGTTCCACAAGATCACACAAAACCTTGACCCATTGCGGCGCGTTCGAATCTTCGCCCTTCCTCTTACTCATCGGAAGTTGCTTATTCGAGTGTCAGTGCTATCTTGTATCTGAGAGGTGACTAATGTATGGCAAGCAAGAGAAGTAGGGGAGCTAAGAAAGCGTGGACGGCTGGTAGAGATAAGAAGGTGGCGAAAGCACGCGAGAAGAAGAAAGAACGCAAAGCCGCCCTTTCTTGACGAACGGCTGTTCAAAACACGACGCCTGCACCAAGTGACCCACAGAGACGAAAATTAGATGGACGACGATGGTTCAATTTCGAGTGCTCGCACCAAGAGAGAGACACACACACGAAATTAACTGAACCTAGCCGGGTTATGCGTATCTCAATTTGACAAGTTGTGGTTATGCTCATCTGAGTAATTCCGGTTTATTCATCGAGAATGTTTAATTTGCGGTATAATGTTCGGTGCAGTTTCAACTCAGTCTGAACTTAAGATCGATGATTAGCTTTGCCACGACTTCTAGCCTTCGTAAACATTTTTGTCGAGTCCCCTTGTTTGGACGAAGTCGTACAAGCTCTTTCTAAATTGCCTAATGTGGAAGAACTCTACGAAGTAACTGGGGAATTCGATGTTGTCACACTTGTGTCAGTAGCGGACATAGATGAATTTAGAGACTTCTTGAAGAATAAGGTTCTGAAGATCAAGGGTATAAGGAGTACAGTAACCTCTATCGTGTTCAACGCGCCAAAGGGCCCTAGAAACTGGAACCACGCTCCCAAATCTCCCGCGCAATAGCGATTCACTGACAAAATTGCATCGTCGTCGGGATAGCTGGTGCGCGACGACGACACGACGACGCTAATACGAACGACGACGACAGGTCGATGAAATATAAATTATAAGACTTCAAAGACGCGAAGGCTACACTACAGGTACCCATTCCGTACCATAGTAAAATTATATGGGCGTACTTCGCCCAACTAAATCTGTACGCCCTGCTCTCTTTCTACTCACGAAGGCGCTCTTGCTGTTTCTTCGAGTATCTGCAACCACAGACTGCACAGCCATGAAATCCTGAGTGAAGTCGACTCAAATGATGACAAACATTGCAGCACCATCGTCGATGAATCGTCCAATGATGTTCATGCAGTCGGTCGATGGATCGAAATATCTTAGGTGGGTGACACAATTTACACTGGTGGCTCAATGGTTGAAATCACTCTTCCTCCGTATCGGTATAGAACAGAGTACAACGTCAAGTCGGCTTAATGGTTGCCAATATACAGAAGATATCGAGAATAAGGTGCAAGCAGTCGGTCGCGTGAGCTACTTTTGACTTGCGTTTTGGATGATTGTTAGCCACTTGTATCGGCCTTTGATTTCGATGCCGCAAGCCAACTCAGAGCGATGGTCGTTGTCGTTTGGTACCGGAAGGCGCAAACCATTTGGTGTCTTTATCTTGTTGCCTTTATGGGGTCGTGAAATAATATTTCGAGCCAGTAGATGTCTCTCGCCCTTTGCCCACAATCGCCTTTCTTGTTAGCAAGCTCTCTAATGCTACATTTACTCGCTCTACAGTAGGGTCATTTATTGGTTTAACCACGGCTGTCGCAAAAAGGTTTTGAACAATCTCAATAGAAGTGTAGGCCGATTGACGATTCTTGCTGAGGAAGTCGAGGACTTCTTCTTCTAAAGTTGGGCCAATTGCTTTTAGTTTCTCAAATTCGTTCCTAGAGATCGGCAACTTAAGTCTGGATTCAGGTGAGCGTTGTAGCTTAAGAATCCTTCCGATTGTCATGGTAAAGTTGCCCAAATAATTAAGCGCCATTACCGAACAGTTTTCGAAAAGCGCCCGATTCCGAACAGAGTCAGACGATGTAACGCTAATTACGCGCAGACGCCCATTCGAAAACAAAGAGCCAGTGAAATTGCCCCCGAAATGGACCCTGCTATGTGTCAAATGTCACACTTCATTCGAGAAGATTGGCTGGATTATTGGAGCGAGAGCTGGTATCGGAGGTATTCCAGGCTACGCCTGGTATTATGTCAAGTGCCCTAATTGTGGCAAACGACACTGGAACAAACTCATCTCGAAATAGGCAAACGATCACAATGACATCTGTGTGTGCGCGCACCATTAGACCCACACACCTTCGAAGTTCTTTAAAGTCAGCATCAGCTCACACGTTTGTATGATTACCAATAAAGGATCATCGAAAAAACCCACCATCTTCTATCTCGACGCGAGAAATCCAACAGGTATCAACTTAACGGGTTTGGCTCGGAAATATAATTCTGAAAAGGGAGATACTGCTTCAATGGCCTTCAAGACGCTAGGAGAGTTATCCGAACGGTTATGCGCTGAATTGAGTTCAAAGTATCAAAGAGTTAACAGCGACGGAAGCCCCGCCTCGATGACTTTTGAGAACCTTTGCTGGGCGGCTAGCTTGATACTCTCAAGTTGGCTCGGTTTGACATTAGAATCCAAGTCCATAATGCACTACGGAGAACCGCATCCTGACGAGGAACATCTTCTATACTTTGAGGTTATACCGAGTGTTCTAAATGCATTCAAACAGGGAATAGAACAGGCAATAACTGACAAAGGAAATTGAGCGGAACCACAAAGTATAGCAACGAAAATTAATTGTGAAATCTTCACGTTTTATGACTGACGACAGCGAACGGCTTTCGTTATTCGGCGACTAAGATGAGTGGGCGTCTTCTGCGACGTCGGAAATTGTAGTTTGGGGGCGTTTATGGCTTGGATTAAGCTAATGTTACACTTATAACTTCATGTAACAACGGTTATATATGAGTCACAGGTATATCATACATTAACAATACTTGGAGTTAGTAGGTGAATATAATGCAAGCAAACAAAATGTTCCCGACTTACGTGTTCGCTAAGGTCCAGCGTGACCGTCTGCCACAGGTGATTGAGGAACTACGCAAGTACAGCGAGATAGAGTTCAGCGCACCAGTGACCGGTCGATACGATATTGTCATGCGAATAAAGACTAGTAACCCAGAACAACTAACCAACACAATCAACAAAATACGCACCATCCACGGAGTAAACGTTACCAATACTTTCACAGCAAATGACGGATTCGTTAACGGTCAGAAGCTTGACGCGCAGGGCGTTTGGGGATTCAGTTTACTATCAGTCAATAGGCCATTACCGGAAGTTTTACAGAAGCTGAAGAGCCTACCAGCCATATACGACGCGTGGAGTATCCCAGGTCAGTTTGACATCATCATGAGTTACAAGGCTCAGAACTATGAACAACTCATGAAATCTACGGTCGAACAACTAGGCCATACCGATGGCATCTGGAGAAGCGAAACACTATTCGCGTACCAGCCTAACGTTAAGGCATAAAGCCGAAAGTAACCTGGGGGACATACGCTCCCAGTTACCCCCGTTTTCACTTTGTCGAAATTTTACTCTCTCGTAATTAATGATTTAGAGGAGCTCGTGCGCGGTGCTCAAGGGTTATCGAGAGTGCGCGCACACTCAAAGGCTAAAGATCAAATTTTGTATGGCGTACTGACGTTCCGCGAATACTCTTTGAATGTGTGCATGCTCGTTCATTTGCCTGAACTGCTAAGATCTGTTAGTTGCCTGACTTGGTGAAGCTTGCTACTTGCGCGAATTCAAATGCATCATGTATCTTGGTGAAGGAAAAAGCGTACAATTATACTCGCAATGGGTGTCCGACGGCGACGTTGAAGTGGTCAAAGCTAGCCATCAAGCTGAGCTTTCCAAAATCAAATTCGAAAAAACCCTTCTTCCGCCACCGCGGGAATATCGGCGAACTCCATAGAAAGATGATAAAATAGGTGTGTTGGCTGCTTAACTGAATGCCTTGGTTATGAACTAGTCAGGCTGGAACCCTCGTTTTGTGTGTGTGCGCACCAGCTGACCCACACATACAAATCCACTAAATTACGGAAACGTCGGTTCATGCCCATCTGATCGAAAAGTTCAGATGAACGAAACCAGCTACACACCATACAAAGTGGAAGCATCATGGGCGACTCTCCGTCGAAGGTCAAGGCTGCTGTAGTACAGGCTGCTTCACCACTGTTCGACCGCGCCGCTTGCGTTGAGAAGACCTGCCGGTTGATCGACGACGCCGCAAGCCAAGGCGCCAAACTGATTCTTTTTCCAGAATCTTTCATTCCTGCTTATCCGCGAGGATTTACGTTCGGTACGGTTGTGGGCAACCGAACTGAGGCCGGAAGGAAAACGTGGGAGCAATATTGGCGGAACTCATTAGAAATACCTAGCGAAGCGAGCAATGCTATTGGAGAAGCAGCTCGCCAAGCTCAAACATATGTTGCCATCGGAGTAATCGAACGAGACACAGAATCCAGCCACGGAACACTGTATAATACTCTGCTCTACTTCGGCCCGGATGGTAAGCTACTCGGCAAACACCGCAAACTCAAACCGACCGCCATGGAGCGAGTGATTTGGGGAGAAGGTGATGGCAGTACCCTGACCGTCCTCAACACAAACGCGGGCAGAATTGGCGGGCTGATCTGTTGGGAAAACTACATGCCGCTTGCGCGCATGGCACTATACCAAAAAGGCGTTGAGATTTACCTAGCCCCTACAGCTGACGCACGCGAAAGATGGCAATCAACCCTTAGGCATATTGCCCTCGAGGGGCGATGTTTTGTGCTCGGCTGCAATCAGTTCATGACCAAGTCGATGTATTCATCCGACCTGATAGAAGCCGAAGGCCTCTCAAGTCAACCCGAGATACTCTGCCGGGGCGGAAGTGCCATCGTATCGCCATCTGGGGAGTATCTTGCTGGCCCATTGTTCGACAAAGAAGGTATCTTACTAGCGGACCTTGATCTGGCCGAAGTAGTGCGTGGCAAGTTTGATTTTGACGTCGTCGGACATTATGCCAGACCCGACGTGTTTCGTTTGATCGTCAACGAACGTCCGATGCGCGGCGTCACTCAAGATTAACTACACTCACGTGAATCGTAGTCGCAAGTTGCGATAAGTCACTTCTGGTCAAGCTGTCCTACACACACCACGATTTCAGGGAAAAGGCTCTTACTTAGGTACATAAGAAAGTATGATTGGGTCAGTCATGGCTCTCTGTTATGTTCTTTTGAACGTGGAGCTGGGCTCGGAAGAGAAGGTGCTTAATGAAGTACGTAAGGTTCCAAATGTGAAAAAGAGCCACCGAGTCTACGGAATCTATGACTTGATTGCAGAAGTCGAAGCTGATTCGATGGATGCGCTGAAGGAGATCGTCACATGGAAGATAAGACGGCTTGAGGGCGTCCATTCCACTCTCACAGCGATTGTCATAGAATAAGATCATCGCAGGAACTAACGATGAGTCCAACACGCCCAATGACGTGAACTTTGCACAGCAGCCCAGACAGCTGATGAAACACTAATATATCTATGATGGTACATCACTGTATCGTCGGTCAATATGTTCACCAATCAACAGGCAATACCCATCCTGAGTCTAAAGCGAAGCACCCGTACCCACCAGAAACCACAAGTAGAGATCCAGAACGTTGTAGCCACAGCGAATCTCAATCAACGCCTCGTTTTAGATGCTATTCGCGAAGTGACACCCGGCGCGACGTTCAATCCAGAGAGATTCCCCGCCCTCGTTTACAAACTAAAGAAACCGAAAACCACCACGCTTCTGTTCTCGTCAGGGAAGATGGTCTGCACAGGTGCCAAGTCTTCTAGGTCCGCAAGGACCGCCATAGCGCGAATAATCAGCCAGTTGAAGGGAAACGGAGTTATCATCATCGCAAATCCAGCCGTGGAAATCCAGAATGTTGTGGCTTCGGGCGACCTGTATGGAACGATCGACCTGGAGAATCTTGCTGAACGACTATTCCGGACAATGTACGAACCAGAACAGTTCCCCGGCCTCGTCTACCGCATGACTGAACCAAAAGCTGTGTTTCTTGTCTTCGCGAGCGGCAAGTACGTCTGCACAGGCACCACGACAGAAACCGATGTCGACCTCGCCGTCGAAAAACTACTTGACACATTAGAATTCAATGGACTCATCTCATTCCATAAACCACCATACCCCAACGAGGCAGGTTTGACCGAACTCCTGAACGAAAACCCAGTACTCCAAAGGTGAGCAGGACGCTATGTGCGCTCGGCATGAGTATCACCATACGATGCCGCTAGGCGTTTTGCTGTGCATAAATTGCGGTCATAGAAAACGGGAGTATTTCGCAACACGAAGAGCAATACAATAATCAGAATCTAGGGGATAGGGCTGTCTAGCCACTAGGAGTTTCATGCGGCGTTGTCTCGTTAGCCCCGTCCCAAACCCAATTACATGTGCAGTCTTTCTCTATACAACGCTTTCTTACGGGAGAATTATTTGCAAAATGATTGATGACAGCATGTCCGCAATTCTTGCACCTTCCAACTACATGTTCGAGAGATTGAGTTTGACTTCGAACACTAGGCTGAGGAAGCATGAACAAATGAACTTACTGAGGTGGTAAATGGGTTCTTATATCATATGCGCCATAAATTCAGTCGCAGAAATTCTCCATGATTTACAAGCCGGTTTATTCTCAAACCGCTACGTCTACTGGAAATGCAATAAGAATTCAAAAAGTGAATTCAGTAAGGTCACATGCAGTGTCTTCCTTATCCAAGTCCTTCTGGTAATTCTGACCGCCTACGCGTTGCTCTCGAAGAGAAAAACATCGTAGCCTCGACCGTCTTCTAGAGCGCTAGTGGAAGTTTTAGATCCTTTTTTCAGACAGAATTCCATCCGTCATGAATTTCGTGTGTGTGGGTCCAATGGTGCGCACACACACCTAAGCCGGAATGAACTAAGCGAAGCATGCTGAACGCTGCCAGCAAGGCGCACTTTGGCGACTGTTGAGATAGCGTTAAGGTACTTTCTTTAGAGCCTGTTTTACCTGATCCTCTGGAAACGCTCTGAGGCTCATGAATTTCGCAGCGTCTATTGAGAGCGTGCCGAGGAGCATGGCGAGTGCAGCGTCGTCGTTGGGCACGTCAAGTATTTCAACAGCGTCGTACGGCCCAGCGGTTACGTAGCCCGTAAGCTTGCCCCCGGCCTGCTCGACCGCTTTCTTGAACTGATCGCGGGTCGCTGTGTAGTCCTGTTTAAAGTTCCCCTTACCTTTCTCCGTCAAGTTAACTAGCAATACGTACGTTGGCATAACCCCATCTTATCGCCCGTGCTCCTAAAAGCCTTTAGAAAGAAGCAACCATTAAACTGACTTGACGTTGTACTCTGTTCTATACCGATACGGAGGAAGAGTGATTTCAACCATTGAGCCACCAGTGTAAATTGTGTCACCCACCTAAGATATTTCGATCCATCGACCGACTGCATGAACATCAT
>Ga0208692_1000059_pt1 | contig 113205 bp, 114 predicted proteins | sample June2015DPH_20_1_3_FD_184721 | JGI IMG/M metagenome (GOLD analysis project Ga0208692, IMG submission 184721) | Peatland microbial communities from SPRUCE experiment site at the Marcell Experimental Forest, Minnesota, USA - June2015DPH_20_100... | ecosystem: Environmental > Terrestrial > Soil >... | reverse complement strand
TACCTGCTGGAAGTGCTGGTTGCCTGAGGGGAAGGCGCCCCTAGTACGAGAGGAACGGGGTATCGCAGCCTCTAGTTTACCGGTTGTCCGACAGGGCACTGCCGGGCAGCCACGCTGTCGAGGATAAGGGCTGAAAGCATCTAAGCCTGAAGCCTCTCCCGAAAATAGGCAGCCATTCTAACCCAAGACACTCGGTAACGGGCGTCAGGGTTGGACGAGGGCTCCCAAAGAAGATGGGTTTGATGGAGCAGGCGTGTACGCACGAAGACTTCGGTCGACGTGTTTAGCGTGCTGCCCCCAATCGCTCAAGGTGTTGAACTGAAAATGGAACCCACCGTCAAATGGACGTTCGAGGCCTATGCACAGTGCGAACCATTTTTCTCATTTAGCCAAGAACTAGTGGAGACGCGGAAAACCAATCGTGCCACACAGAACCTTATGACACATTCTCCATGAATCACGCCCAATCCTTGGCGTGTCAGCAAGAAAGTGTGAGTGCCCGCACGCTTCATCGTTGATTTCAATGTGTGGTCTATCCAAACCCTTTTTCGTCTGCCGATAACCCTTCAGCGCAGCGGAGGATTGTGGCGTAGTTTTCTGGGGACAATCAAAATCGAGCCCCATCGATTAAATACGGCCGCAGAAAATCGTATGCCGAGTGACGCGTAAATGAAAGCAGTAGCAACCTATACTCCGATCAAATGGGACGAAAAACCTTACGAGCATATATCGACAAACATGAAGATGACAAAAGCCTCCGTCGCATTTGCCTTTGTAGGGCAAATTGAAGGTAACGCCTCAGTTGAGTATCTGATGTTCTATAGGGATTATGATGAAAAGGACCCACACAAAGCAGCAGCAAACTACGTTGGCCTAATCCGGCTTCAGGGTAAGCTCAATGGCCACTCTGGTAGTTTTGCAATGGAAGATAAAGGCGTCTTTGAAGGTGGGACAGCTCATTCCATTTTGACTGTCATTCCAGGTTCTGGGACAGCAGAACTCAAAGGAATAACCGGTAAGGGATCGTATGTTGCGACCCAGGAAAGTTGTAACTGCGAGCTAGAATATGAGCTGCGATAGTTCCCATGCAAATTCATTTTTGATTTCACTCCAGTTTAGGCCACTGGCTTACCGGCTGGCGAGGCAGAACTCCTGCCCCTTAGTTTCTTATACGCGTCGCATCTTATGATAATCCTGCTTCTTTCTAACCATGGAGACCTCAGCATGACCAAAAAGATTCACATTCAATATCGCTGTGCCTTGCTCCTGCTACTCGCCTTCATAGTCCTCTTCACAAATGGAATCCAAGCGACGAAGTTCGCAAGTGCTCAGGGATCGATTCCGAGCATAATCTCATACCGCGTAGACGGTGCCCCTAACTATGATGCCCCCGGGAGCGAGTCATTCTGGAATGGTATCGGCGCGACAACAGTTCCTTTAGCGGCCTCGGCGTCACCAGGTGGGGGTCATACTGCGAATGTTCTTGTCAAGTCCGCCAATAATGGGTACGATATCTATGTCCTACTTCAGTGGCATGATGACCAGGGCCCGTCCTTTGGCTCCGCAAGCGAAATCTACCAAGCTCAGAATGGAACGCTGCTACCTTTGGATCCTGCGAGCACTTCCAACGTGGGCCAATTGTTTTACAATTCAACCTACTACTACCAAGACCGAGCAGCAGTGCTCTGGTTCCTTCCAAGTGCTTCCAACAGACAGCAGTCGCCTGTAATGGAACTTGGGTCAAGTGGCGCCATTACTGGCGGCGCCGCGGACATTTGGCATTGGCAGTCAGTGCCAACCGACAATAACCCCAACGATACGGATTTCCCAGGGGGCTATACAGACCCATCCGGAAACCCCATCTTCCCATCCGATAACCTGTCGTTCGCGGAGGATGACTACACCAACACAACAGGATTCTTTGTCATTGCAGGCAGTTTTGGACAAGACTCACCGAACCTAGTGCCTTACGCAGACCCCTACCTAGTCCATGCTGGAAATTCCTTCTCTACAACTGACAAGACTTGGACGGTTGAAATGGTCAGGGCTTTCAATCCCTCGGACGCGGCGGGATATAGAGTTCTGCTTGCAAACGGGGCGAATTATCTCGCTGCCTTCGCTATTTGGAACGGAAGGTTGGGAGAGTCTGCCCATATCAAGTCTGTTTCACAATGGTACAACCTAACGATGAGCAACCAAACACCACCAACACCAACAACCCAACCCACTGTAGGCGGCGTTAGCCCGACACTATCCGCTGTAGTTGCGATTGGTCTCCTTATCGTTGGAGTCGTCATTGGAATCCTGGCAAGACCAAAACCGAAGAGAAGCAGGCGGTGACGCAATGGCCGCGCAAGAACGGTGGCGGAGAGTTAAGGAAACAAGACGGAACTTCCTAAAGCTCATCATGACCTTCTCGGGTCTGTTGGTTGTCGGCGGTGTTGCGGCGATCGCCAAATCCATAACAAATTCAGCTCAAGGCACGAAGAACCCTGTCGGAACAAAATCATTCCCAAGGGTGAAGGTCGCCCAACTGGCTGATTTGAGCATCAATCAACCAGTGGTCTTTGCGTATCCATTGGACAATGAGCCGAATATTTTGGTTAAGTTGGGGCAGAAGGCCGACGGTGGAGTTGGCCCGGATGGAGACTTGGTCGCATTTAGTGGCGTCTGCCAGCACTTGGGGTGCATCTACGCCTTTCAGGCGCCCGGAACATCTCCGGCGTGTAACGCTTCCTACAGCGCTGCGGGGCCAGAAGGGTATTGCTGTTGCCATGGGAGCGTCTTCGACTTTCTACATGGAGCAAAAGTGCTTTCAGGCCCCTCTCCGAGGCCTCAACCTCAAGTTCTCTTGGAAGTTGATGAATCAGGTAATGTCTACGCGACGGGAATGACTCCGCCTACAATCTTCGGACATAACACCGGGTCCAACGACATTTCCTCAGATCTTGAAGGCGGAAACCCAGTGAGTTAATGTCCTGTGAAACGAAGCGAATACGATAACCGGCTTGCCCGTCTGGTTAAATGGTTTGATAGTAGGCTGGGGCTCTCTTACCCACTCCTAAGGCCTGCCCCCGCCTATTCCATCAACCCGTTCTACTGGTTGGGAGCGCTCACCGTCGTAGCCTTTCTGATTCAAGGTGTCACGGGCGTCATAATGATGCTCTACTACGTCCCCAGCCCGGCCGCGGCTTTTCCGTCAACTCAGTACATCTTCCAAAACGTCTACTATGGTAGGTTTCTGCAAACTGTTCATCTCTACACGGCCTATGCAATGATAATGCTTGCATTCATGCACATGATGCGAGGTTACTTCGTGTCGGTCTACAAGAAACCGCGAGAAATGATGTGGGTTGTTGGGATGGTAATGGGTTTCATTACGCTGGGTTTCGGTTTCACAGGATATTTGCTCCCGTGGACGGTGGTCTCAAAATCCGCGACGGATGTTGGAATTGGAATAATTGATGCCTTACCGTCGCAGCTGGCTTCATTTGTTAGCTTCCTAATTGTTGGTGCAGGTGGGGATGCCACAGAGCTCCTCCGTTTCTATGACCTACACGTCGTGGTTCTCCCAGCGGTCTTGCTAGTTCTCCTCACAGCGAAGATGTACATGCTGGAAACCCATGGCATATCAAAGCCGGCCACGCGGCAACCCGGACGCCGGAAAGAGACTAAGCTAATCCCGATTTTTCCAGATGTTCTCATATATCTCCTCGAACTGGCAGCAATCTTCGGGAGTGTTATGTTGTTAATTTCCGCTATTTTCCCGCTGAGCCTTCCTCCGCAATACACTCCAGAACTTGCAGCCCAATTCGTCCCGCAACCAGATTGGTACTTCCTCTGGATCTACCAGATACTCAAGATCTCAGTGTTCGAGGGGGCGGGTCTTCCTGTGGCGCTCGCATTGGTAACCGTGCTCTTCATCATACTATTTCTTCTTCCTTTCATCGATCGCGGCGAGAGCAGGATGATTGTTGAAAGGCCTAATTTTGTCACCCTGGGTTTGATCTTCGTCGGCGAACTAATTGTCCTTGCATATTGGGGCCTATTGACGCCAGGCCAGGTCATTGCCTCGGTTCAAGCAGTCGAAGTCCTAGGAGGAACGGCTCTTCTCATTGCTCTAACCTCATTCGTTCTTTACAGACTCGCACAGAAGAAAATGGTAGGCAACCTCCAATCCGGAAAAACCCCGCTGGGAGCTTCACGGAGACTGCCCGTCGCGTTTGGTTTCGTTGGTGTAATAGCGCTTGGTTCTCTTGGAATCGGCACATCTCTGAATAGTATCGTGGAGATGGCTTTAAACGGGTTAAGCCTCGCGAGGGGCGTCAGCCTCGGCTTTTCCCTTACCTTGATTGGGAGCGCAGTGTTCGCCTCAATGTACCTATTGTACCGGCTGGGCTTCGAAGAAGGTTCACTCAAGAGGAGAACCCACTTGTTCGAATTAATGGTGGATAGAAATGAACCAAAATGAACAGATAGTTAGTCTACTCTTTCTGCTGCAGGCAATCGCGACCGTATTCCTTTGGACCCTCAGCGCGTTGAGCAGCGTAAGCGAGGGGAAGTTCGCAGTCTTCCTAGCGGTAGATCTACTCTCATTCGCCATGATCTCTCACATATACCGGACGCAGCGATGGACTAAGCTTCCGAGCAGGCCTTGGCTCCTGACGGGTTCAATTGGACTAGCTATACTGATACTGTCAGGTCTGCTCTTCCCATGAGCCAAACGTAATCCTAGACAGAACCAACTATAGCTTCCCCGAAGAGACTGAATTATAACCGATGCCATTTCGACCCCTGACTGGTTCGTCAGAGAAATGATCGAAACCGGCGGGACCAACCTCGATGTTTCGCTATTCACAATTAACAGATTCAATAAGAATTTGCATTGAGAGGGTTTTCACGGTTTTTTCCCAATGATGATTGAATCATTTCCGGCAGGGACTGTGCGGATTGCGGCAAACCCTGCCTTGGAGATATCATCAATGATTTCATCTTCGTTGATGATTGGCGGGCCAAGCTTTCTCAGCATGCGGCCCCCGTGAGTCTTCTCGACAATTAGCAGCCTACGGGCAGGCCTGAGAATTCTTAGGAACTCGCCAAGGACCTTAGCCCGCGATTCGACTTCATGGAAGACATGAACGAGGAGGATGCCGTCAACACTCTCATCCGGAAGATCGATTCGCGTTCCATCACTTTGGATTAGTCCAATATCGACCCGTTTCTTTTTCGCATACGCGGCCGTCCTTTCAAGCATGCCTGACGAAATATCAACCCCATACGTCTTTCGCGCGATTCTTGCAAGAGGAACCGTAAAGTATCCAGGCCCACATCCAAAGTCCACCATCACATCTTCCGGGCCGATCTCAAGTTTCGAGATGAGATTCTCTGGCGGGCTAAGGCGCCTCCTCAATGGATTGTTCAACATGAATGCGAGTCTTTCAGGAAAACGTTTGTGTCCCATTCTCATGTTTCCTTCTGCCATTTTCTTGCTGCGATTTTCCACCTAATACGCCGACGAATGAAGTAGAACTTGGTGGGCCTGGCCGGATTCGAACCGGCGACCCCACGATTTCTGAGATGCATCCTATCAGTCGTGTGCTCCAGCCAAGCTGAGCTACAGGCCCTACCGTGCCGTTTTCGAGTCTTTTGTTTTAAGGATTTGTTCGAACTTTGGCTCGCGTGGAGTGCAGTAGTTGAAACACCAATCGCGGAGCTCGGGGGACTGGGTCAGTCGAAGAAGCCGCGGCAAGTCATGACTTATGGAACCACAGGCTGATTGTGCGTAGTCATTGCGTAATCCGCAATCCCGCCTCAGGAGGTCAGGTCGTGAGCTATCGTATGTTCCCTCTATAGAATCCATACGCCACTATAATTAGCATATACTTACAGGGTGGCTGCATATATTGGAGTCTGAAGCTAGTGCATGAGGTTAGATTTCACGGTAGAGCAGGTCAAGGCATTCTGACTGCCAGCCGCTTGGTCGCGCAAGCCGCAATTCTAGACGGGAAATACGCACAGGCCTTCCCCGACTTTGGCCCGGAAAGATTGGGGTCGCCCGTAGCAGCGTTCGCCCGCATAGATGACCAACCCATCGAAATTAGGAGTCAAATCTACACACCAACCGCGGTCGCCGTCTTCGAAAAAAGCTTGCTGGCCACAGTACCTGTAACGCGAGGCCTAATTCAAAATGGAAAGTTCGTCGTAAACTCGACAGATTCAGAGGCGTCCGTTGTCAAGAAGATGAGTGACGAGACTAAGGCCTCCGCCTTCCTTGTCGACGCTTCTCGCATCGCAAGGGAGCTAATCGGCACCCCGACCGTGAGCACGATCATGCTTGGGGCCTTGGCGAACGCGTCAGGGTGTATAGGCATTGAAGCTTTGGAGGCCGCTGTGAAACAGAGGTTCCATGGCGATTTGGGGGAAGTTAACGCGAAGATGGTTAGGATGGGTTTCAAGGAGGTCAAACAAATTTGAAGACGGGGACCAAGCCAGGCTGGCGCGCGATGGTTCGCGGCGCTGTAATCGTTGAACCGGGTTCAGCGAGAGAATTCAAGACCGGTGACTGGAAGACCAAGAAACCTGTTTTGAATGAGGCGAAGTGTACCAACTGCCTCTTCTGTTGGATTTGGTGCCCCGAGCCGGCAATCTTGCGCGGGCCGAAAGCAATCTCCTTCGACTACGACTATTGCAAGGGTTGCGGCATATGCGCAGTTGAATGCCCAGTGAAAGCAATCACGATGGAGGAAGAATGAACAATGCAAAATACGCAAAAGACCCAACTTGTTCCGATGAGCGGGTCGGAAGCCATTGCCAAAGCAGTGATCCAGTCAAACGTGGATTTCATCTCTGCCTACCCGATCACACCACAGACAATAATCGTCGAACGCCTCGCCGATCTTGTAGCGGGCGGTGAGACCAAAGCAAAGTTCGTGAACGTAGAATCAGAGCACTCAGCCCTCTCAGCGTGCGTTGGGGCAAGCCTGGCTGGTGGGCGTGCCTTTACCGCAACCTCAAGCCAAGGATTGGCTTTGATGCATGAAGTCCTCTACCTCACGTCTGGTCTCAGATGCCCAATTGTGACGGCGGTCGCGAACCGAGCACTCTCGGCTCCGATCAACATTCACGGCGATCACTCCGACATGATGGGATCAAGAGATTCCGGATGGATACAGCTCTACGTTGAAAACGCACAAGAAGGATACGATTGGGTGATGCAGGCCTACCGTATTGCAGAAGACGAACGTGTTGCGCTACCTTTTACAGTAAACATGGACGGTTACGTGATAACACATTCAGTTGAACCCTTAGCGCTAGTCGATCAAACCGAAGTCAACAAGTTTCTACCCCCGAGACAATCCCTCATGAAGCTCGACGTCCAGAAACCAATGACGTTTGGGACACTAACGCTGCCTGACTACTATTCTGAGTTCAAGAAGCAACAAGACGAAGCGATGCGAGCCGTCCCGGAAGTCTTCAGTGAAGTGACGCGGGAGTTTGCCAAACTAACAAACCGCGCCTACGATCGGCTTACTCCTTACGCTCTGGAAGATGCGAAGGTCGCGATTGTTTCCTTAGGTAGTGCCTCGGGAACAGTGAGGTGGGTTGTACGAAACCTGCGAAAACAAGGACTGCCTGTGGGCGCTTTGAAAATTGCACTCTATAGGCCCTTCCCGCATGAGCAGGTAGGAGAACTCCTCGAGCACCTCGATGTCGTAATAGTCTTGGAACGTGCCCTTAGCCTAGGCGCGCATTGCGGACCACTTGGGAACGACGTAGTCTGCTCCTTATACAGCCGTTCAGGGCAACCAAAAGTGTTGGACATTGTTGCTGGTTTGGGAGGACGCGACCTCTCGCCTGATAGCATCGAGCAGATCTTTAGGACTGGGCTGGAGGCCACGTCAAGGCCTACGGGCTTAGAAATGGAGTTTGCGGGGGTGCGAGAGTAGATGCCAATGCTAAGAGAGCTACAAGTCGAAGAACTCTACGGCCCAGGACATCGCCTCTGCGCTGGATGCGGTGCATCGATTACAGCTAGGATGACGCTGAAAGCAATGAAGCGACCGACGTATGTTGTAAACGCAACCGGTTGTCTTGAAGTCGCAACTACAATTTACCCCTACACGGCTTGGCGTGTTCCTTGGGTTCACGGACTTTTTGAAAACGCCCCGGCTATAGCGAGCGGAGTCGAGACCTACCTCAAATCAAGGAACGACGGCAAACTGGATTCAGACATCATAATATTCGGCGGCGATGGAGGAACTTTCGATATTGGCCTTCAAGCACTGTCAGGTGCTTTTGAAAGAAGGCACGACTTCGTGTACATTTGTTATGACAATGAGGCGTACATGAATACGGGAATTCAACGTTCAAGCGCAACCCCAGAAGGAGCGTGGACAACAACCACACCAGTAGGCGTGGCATCGCCTGGGAAGGTGGGGCCAAAGAAGGACCTAATCGCGTTCGCATTAGCACACCACGTGGATTACGTAGCTACCGCCTCAACCGCTTACTGGAGTGATTTTATCATGAAGGTGCAGAAAGCAGCGGCGGTCGAAGGCCCAGCGCTAGTTCATGCCTTAGCTCCATGCCCACTGGGATGGCACTTCAAGACTGAGCAAACAATCCAGATGGGAAGACTCGCAGTACAAACGCGCTACTTCCCCCTGTATGAGGTCGAGAAAGGGAAGTACAAACTCAGCGTAAACCCCCATGTTGAGCCTCTCGAGACCTTCCTCAGAATGCAGGGCCGATTCAGCCACCTCTTCCAGCCACAGTATGCCTACGAGCTAGATGCTCTGAAAACTCAAGTAGACCAGAAGTGGGCTGCACTCCAAGAGCTCTGCCAGGGAAGACACCCGACGTGGTAACGTAATCTAGTCGAACTCAGATGTAGGGAGGTGAAAATGATTGGGAACGATCGGAAGGTGCGCCGAGTGCCGGGATTGCTATGGTAATGATTGTTCACAATGCACGATTTGCGGATCTGGACCATACGACGTGTGCCTTCACTGCCCACCGAGCATGATACTTGGAGGGTAAGAATTCCAGACCTGCCATCATCTTCTTCTGGCTGCATACTGCCTCGAATAAACCGTTTAAAGGAGAGTTGGTTTTCTAGGGTTCAGGGCCGGTAGTTCAGCCTGGTATACTCAACTTGTGGCTGAGGCCAAAGAACGTCCGGTTCGCATTCATCTGAAAGAAAAACCGGAAGGCCGCGGGTTCAAATCCCGCCCGGTCCACCAGATTTCGTGACCATTTCCATGTGTTTCGAGTAACTCTATTAGCAAGTGATTGAGATTCGCCTTCGAATCATTATTGTGAGAGTTGCCAATATGTTGAGGCCAAAGCTGGCAGATGAAAATTCATCTAGGGAGAGGTTGGCTCAACCATCCATCATCCTCACAATTCTTGCCTCGATGATTGCATTCGCGCTTCTTTTCAAGTCGCCAGAATTAACAGCGTTCTTCCTATCCACGTTTACTAGAGTTCAGCAATTTTCTGAGCTCTATGCTCACTTCGATTTCGCATTTGTCCGCACCCAGGCGGAGATACTGCAGAATTTCTCTGGTCAAATAATAGCTAAAGGAGAATTGGCATCATTCGACCTTCGGCCTCAGCCTTCGCCAATAGGGGTGAGGCTTAGGTACATGTTCATGGTTGCGGCGACCGACATTTCAGTTATCGTTCCGACCCTGAACGAGGAGAAGTACCTGCCTAGATGCCTCAGCTCCCTCATTAACCAGTCACGAAAAGAAATCCGCGAGATCATAGTTGTAGATGGAGGTAGCTCTGACGAGACCGTTGAGGTGGCACGAAAATACTCAGACAAGGTTTTGGTGAAGCCCGGTCAAGCCGTGGGAGCATCTCGAAATATCGGCGCAACAGAGGCCAAGGGAGAAATTCTCGCCTTCATCGACGCTGACACAATAGCATCTGTTGACTGGCTCGAGGAAATTGCCCGATCCTTCGGTGACGACCCCAACGCGGTTGGAGTAACGGGCCCAACACTACCCTATAGTGGAACCAAGTTAGACGAGCTTGCGTACCAAGTAGCGACGGGATGGGCGCAGCGTTTGTCACTGAAACTCGGTTTACCACATGTTGCTGGGTTCAACTGCGCCTACAGGAAAGGAGCGTTTTGGCAGGCGGGAGGATTCGACGAGAGCAGGGAACTATCCGAGGACGTAATGCTCAGCCTGAGAATTCGCCATGAAGGACGAATCCTATTCAACCCTGACATGGTAGCCTACACCTCGCTCCGGAGAATCAAGAAATATGGGTACCCTTACTTGACGACTTACTACGCGATCAACGCTGGCATGTTGCTACTATTCAACAGAAGCCTTGCCTACCCGAAGATCCGCTGAAATATCTACCGAGCTTCCAGGCTTATCTATTCCTTTTCCACACCCTTGGCACCTGTAGAGACCACAATATGATTAAGGGAACATACCAGAAAATCACTCTCAACGGCGTTCCATCAACCCTCCATGCCAGGAACTGAGGCAGCGTGCTAATCAAGAAAAGAAATGCCGAGAAGAGGAAAGCATTTCGAATCCTCCTTTGCCGTCCTACCAAGCGAGCCGGGATCAGTTTCCTCTCCTCAATGGTCAACATGTGAGTGAAAAGCCCCAAGATTGCCACAAGACCGGCCAGGTCCAAGGCATAAACGATGGAGGCATAATCGAACATCGAAATTGCCTTTGCTGTATTGACAAGGCTGAGCAAATATGGTTCAACGGATACTAGGAAGAGTAATGCTATGTTCCAGGAGACTGCTGTTGCGGTCTCTAGCGGTAGCGCGGACATTATCTTAGTATAGCGTAGCCATACCGAAATTAGAATTATGAAACTAAATCCGAAGCCGAGGACAGCACTTCGAATGTCAGCCGGCGTACTTGGGGTTTTGCCGATGAGAGTCAATGCACCGATCGACAATGCCAATCCAAATACAAGGTCGGACAGAGTTTCAATGCGCGGTCGGGGAATCGGCCCGGCTCTGTTTCGAGGCACAGGTCTCATTCAACCAAAATGGTTCTGCAACGTGTTTTATCGCACCAGAATCTCACGGGGAACCCTTAAAGGTCTATTTCCAAGGCCGTCCACATGATTCAGATGCGAGTCCACTTCTGGCCCCTTCTGATTGGTGCGTTGGTCCTCATTTGGGGAATCGCAACGCTGGCGAGTCAAGTTCTAGGGATAAAACTACCTATTTCTTGGTGGGCGGTAGTCGCAATAATCATAGGCCTTTGGATTCTCTCGCACGCCATTCGCAGACCGCAGGCATAGGTAGTTGAAACAGGCGCAAATAGCGCTTGGACATCGATGCATACCGTTCGGTCCTCGGACTGAGCAGCTGACCAGCCACGTGGAATTAGAGGCTCATTTCAGTTTCAAGAGGTTCTTGGCGTTCTCCCTTAGAACCATACTTTTGATTTCTGAACTCAGACCGAGCCCTTCGAAGTCTAGGAGCCATCGTTGTGGGCTCAGCATGGGATAGTCTGTCCCGAACAGGAATTTCTGTGGGATCATTTTCGTCATGTAAGTGATCAGAAGTGGCTGGAAGTATTTGGGAGACCAACCCGAAAGGTCAATGTACACATTGTTTTTGTGAGTCGCGATTGCCAGCTGCTCGTCCTGCCACGGCCATCCGGGATGCGCCATGATAAGCTTCAGGTCGGGAAAGTCTGCAGCCACATCATCCAGAAGCATGGGGTCTGAGAACCGCAGCTTTATGCCCCCTCCGCCCTCCAGACCAGCGCCCCAGTACGTTGAACCAGTATGGAATGTAACTGGCACACCAAGTTCGACACACTTAGAGTAAAGCGGATAATAGGCGGGGTCGTTCGGCTCGAAGGCTTGCACTTGCGGGTGGAGTTTCAAACCAACAAGACTCAGTTCACGGATTGCATATTCAAAGTCCTTGACAGCGGATTTCTTATGCGGGTCAACTGACGCGAACCCTATGATTCGCTCAGGATACTGGTCAGCGACTTTGGCGACAAATTCATTCGTAACTCTCGGCATGTGGCTGGTTGTTTCGGCGTCCCAAGCGAACAGAACTAATTTTTCAACGCCACACCTCGTGTATTCATCGAGCATCTGTTCGAAAGTTCTAAGTTCAATTGTGCGGCCGAATTTCTTGACGGCAGCTTCAACATGCCGTCCGCCAGAATCTATTAGGAACTCTTTGGTGGGCGGATGAACATGCACATCAATGTAACCGCCCTTCTTTTCCGAGGACACCAACTTCCACCTCGCCTTTCCTTATTCGGTCTGCGGTGATAAGGATTAGAACTGCTCGCAGGAACTGATGCCAAGATGCTTTTGTACTGGGATTGGCTTGTGGTGGATCTCAGATAGGGTTGTGGTAATGGCTTGAAGCAAACCTACTCGGCCGCGATGGGAGTCATCGGCGGCATTGTTGACATGGTTGCAGGCTTGGCGCTTCTTCAACCTGCGGGAATGATGGTTTCTTCCACTGCTATGTGGGGCGGCTATTTCCTTCTGATGTTGGGGTCAATGGTTCTATTGACCGGCCTGTATTTGCTCACGTCGCATGTGATGAAGAACCGCTCGACGATTGGAGGAGTAATGGTGCTCTACGGTGTAATTATGTTGGTTTTGGGAGTGGCTATGCTCGGGCAAGTGTTCTCGATGATGCAGGGTTCAACGCTTTCGGGTTCTGTTATGTTGCTGATGGGCATATTGATGCTCTATAGTGGTTATGGCATGGCTAAGAAATAGCCAGCTGATCAGCGCGTATTGTTATTGTTCTATGAGCCAATTTGGAGAGTTGGGATTCTAGGGCGGTTTTTTGTTTGAGTATGTCCTTACCGACCTCGTCGATTCTTCTTTGCACTTCTCTGTGACGTGTCTCTACTGTTTCTTTTTCGTTGCGGGCTTGGGTTAGTGATTCTTCGGTTTTATCCCTTTTCTGGAGAAGCCCATTTGCGCGCAGCTGCCTGAGTGTTTCCTGAATGTTTGCCTGGATGGTCAAGTATTCCTGACGCATTGCCTCGATAGCTCCGTTCTTGACGCTCAGAATTGTGTCCTGCGCTTTTCGTTTTTTCCGTTCTTCGACGTCCAACTCATTGTGCGATAATGCGTCGTCCAACTGTCCCAGGATTTTGAGGATGGCGAACGTTTGGCCCGTTGCTAGAGTTTCAACGGGCGATTCGACTAAGCCACGTAACGTTTGAGTGTCAAGAGCAGGGCTCTGCTTGGCCGATACTACTCTCTCAAGCTTGACGAGCGGCTTTACGACCGGTTGAAAGAACTGCCTTATTTCATCCTCCTTCACACGCATTAATTCCTCGTAACGTCGCAATTCAAGAAATTCTCCTTGCGAGGTCAATTCCATCTGGCCTCGTAAGAAATCGTTTTCTCGCTCTGAGATTGACTGCAATGTGGCCACGCATTCCGTTTCATCTTTCCTTAGCGTGAGAAAGTCCTCTAGCCTTCGCGCTAGTATGTCTGTTTCTCTTCTGATTGATTCGATCTTGGCTCCGGGTGACTCATCCAATGCTGCGCCTAGTGACCGCACGGAGTTTTCGAGTTTTGCTAGGGCGGTGTTTAGAGCAGCCATTTCGGTCTTGAGGCCCCGATGAAGTTTGGGAAGATACTTTCGTATTGTAACTATGATTTTATTGAGGGCATGAATGGATTCTTCATGGAATTTCTGAGCATCTGGAAACTTCGTCTTAGGTTCCGCTCGGGTAAGTTGTTCGGTTGTTTCTTGTATCGTGCGTGCTAAGCGCATCCCATACTCAGATGCAACTTTGTCCATGGTTCCCCACGCATTTTTCACGCTTGATTCAAATCTGCCAGCAGTGATTGAGAGTGTGCTTGAGGTTTCTCTTATCGCCCTAGTCCTTTCCGCAAACCGTTTTTCATGGCCTTTCATTACGTCTCGTGCCAATGAGTCGCAGAACTCGATGACTTTCTCGATGGGGACTTCGCTAGCACTCAGGATAATCAACCTGTCCGGTGCCCATGAGAACCATAGGCAGAATTAAGGTTCTATTGAATATTGTCTGCATCTGGAGTAATTTGTCTCTTCGATGACCGCTCAACAGTTTGAGTCACTGCTAGGCCGAATTCTTGACAGGCAGCCTTTCTCACCTCCAGCGCGTCGTTCGAGGTGGTTCTATTGAATTCATCGAGCTTGGCCTTCAAGAACTCCTGGCGCTCTCTTAGGCGACCCCTCTTTACCTCAAAGTTTGCCCTTAGTTCGTCTAGGTTAGTTTGCAGCAATGTCCCCTCGTGATCAAGGTCAGTTCTCTTCGATTGCAGCGCATTCGTGCTCGCGTCGAGTTTCGCGCTAGACCTATGTAAGATTCTTTCAACGATTGAAGGTTGCTTTCGAAGCAGCTTGAGCCGTCGCTTGTCGAGTAAATCAATCTCGTTCCTGAGCTTCCCCAATACTTTTTCATGTCTTTTTCTGGCTTCATTCGTTGCAGTTCTATACTCATGTTCGAGCTTTGAGAGCTCAAGTTCGAATGCACTCAACTCTTGCAGTATTTTTGATGTTTCTCCAGAAGTGTTTTTCTCTGCATCGACTTGTTTACCCAGTGCCTCGCGGAGTAAGGACAGATGGTCTTGGACGGTTACTCTGTACGCCTCGTCCGCCATTTCAGGCAGCTTCGTCTCGAATTCCATCAATACTGTCTCGACATCCTTGGTCCAGCGTTGAAAATGCTCGGAGAAAGGTGGAAGAGCAAAGCGTTGTGTGCCAAGGTGTTCGAGGGCGTTCAAAATTCTTGAAGAAACTTGTGACGGATCGATTGGTTCTTCTTCTAGATAGGACACCGAGGCTTCGTGTTCGCCCCTCCTCTCCTTTGAATGTTTCCTGGTTGATGGCCTGCGAAATCTTGTCCCGCGCATTCTAGGCTCGGAGCTCATGCTTGGTCAGTTTCCATTTCATTGTATATATGAAAACGCATGGCTAGACCCTGGTTCCAAGCCGCGCCTTCTTGAGCCAAGAGTAATGCAATGCTAAACCGACAACTAAGCCACCTGCGTGGGCCAAGAAACCGCCACCCGCGAAGATGTCGAGGCCTATGAAAAAGATCATTCCCACAAGGCCTTTCACCCCCCCAGCTGCTCCTAGCAAACCCCATATTGCGCCAGAAGCCCCAACGCCAATTGCGTTTCCTCCTAGGAACAGGAAGGCGATGTTCCCTGCAATTCCACTTGCAAAATATGTTGTCAGCCACTTTCGGGTAGAGATTTGTTCTTCTAGGGACGTTCCGAATATCAAGAGGAAAAGCACGTTTCCGCCCAAATGCGTTGGGTTTGCATGTAGGAACATGGCCGTAAGCAACATCCAAACCGCGCCGTGCCACACGTCCGTGTTAACTTGGGCCAGCGGATAGAACATATCATAATTCAATGAAAGAATATTGCCTCCTGCAACTCCCAAGACCAAGTAGACGATTACTAGGATTACTGACATCCAGACTGAGGGTGAATCCCTGATTCGTGAATTGTGTCCGCTTTCCATCGCTTTGCCTCGCCTGAGCTGATAAGGCACTTCCTCTAGTCCGATTTAATAAGTGAAATCGCAATCTCAGGGAATTTGTGTCAACAGCTCCAGCGGAAGCATTTCAAGCTGGCGAACGCATCGCCAAGCTCTCTGTAATCACCCTAGTCAGCATAGGGTTAGTGGAACTTACAATTGGATTCTTGACGGGGAGCCTTGGGCTCAAAGCTGATGGAGCGGACTCAATCTCTGATTCTGTGATTTCCTTAATCGTATGGCTTGGGTTGCATTATTCCAGAAGGCGGCCGGATGCGCGTTTTCATTTTGGCTACCAGAAGGTGGAAAGCCTATCTGCGCTCATTGTTTCAATAGGAATGGTGGGTCTAGCAGCCTACGTAATGTTCCATGCCTACGCAACCTTCCTAAACCCAAGGGAGATCGCCTATCCGTATCTAGCTCTCGCAACGTTACTCGGTTGTGGAACGATCTCAACGTACCGCGCTTTTCAGATGCGAAATGTCGCGAATAAGTACGGCCTACTGTCACTTCGGACAGATGCGAATAATTCGATCAAGGACGGAACTGCCTCATTCGTCGTCTTCGCTAGCGTTCTTGGCGCATCCCTTGGATTTCGGCAACTCGACGCTGTGGGAGGAATGATAATCGCCGTCTACATTGTCGCAATAGCGTACATCGCCTTCAGGGAATCCTCTCTAATCTTGTTGGATGCATGCGAAAGTCCCGAGTTGACATCTGCTTTGGCTGCAGCTCTCAAGACTGTGGAAGGAATTCGAGGCGTAACGAGCATAAGGTTGCGGCCTTCCGGCCAATTCTTGACTGGAATAATCGCTGTTTTGGTTGACGGTTCAAAGAGCGTGACGGAGACTGAGCAATTGCGGAAGAAGTTACTCGAAATAGTCTCAGCGATTATTGAGCCGGTCGGTGAGATGTCTATCGTCTTCCGGTCCGATACTCAATCCTAGCACGCATTGGAGACGTGGTCAGAGGCGGTCTATGAACTCGTACCAAGAACGCAGTTTTGCAAACTTATCAGAAAATTCGTTTCCCGAGTAGATCAATGGGTTGACCGCTCCGAAGACTGCAAAGTCGGCGAGGCTTGGCTTCTCAGCGACGAGAAAACGATGGTCCTTCAACATATCTTCGACGATTTGGAAGTGGTTCTCCATGTCGGCCTTGAATTCGGGCCGTCTGGCTTCCAAGGCTTGCAGAGGCCCGCGCTTCAATTCTTGTATTTCGATGAATACCCAACGTTCTAAATCGTCCTTGAACGTCTTGGGGAAATCGGCGACAGCGTACCGCCACACAATCTCCTCAAGCCGGTAATGTGCCCAGTCTTCGATCGCTTTCGTCAAAGCTTTGGTTCCGTCCGGGTAAATTGTGGGGTGGGCGTGGAGCTGCTCTAAGAAGTCGGGAATGCTTGAGTAGGTCACGACCTGGCCATCGTTCACTATGGTGGGAACATAATCCTGTCCAGTCGCCTTGATGAGTTCCCTCTTATCGTGGTAACCGACCATTTTCGTCTCGAATTTGATGCCTTTGTAATCCATGATTTTTCTGGCTTTAACGCACCAGTGGCTGAACGGTTCTTGGAAGAAAATGAGCAATGACAGAAGCCACCTTATTCTCTAGGTTTTGATTTTCTCTACGAGCAGCATTTTTCCAAGCGTAGTTAATGTGACTTTAGTCTTTCCCCTAGCGTGTCTAGTTGCTTGAGCTAGGCCTAGGTCAATTAGGCCTCGTGCGTCTTCTGAACCATGAATATGATAGCTGAGTAGGGGTTTGCCATAGTTTGTTAGTTTGCTCAATTCATCTAGGCTCTCAACTTCTCCCCCAGCTTTATCCAAAGCCCTGAGTATGTCCAATTTCACGTCAGAAACCATCTCAGTATAGCTGAGTTTCATTGGTGGAAGCATGACGCATTCATCTCCCTTGCAGAAGAACGCTTTGAAACCCAAGATGAACGACGTGACGGCAGCAGCTATGCAAATCATCTTATCTCCGCTGCTAACGTTTAGGAGGAAATCATCGAACTGCTCCTTGTTCTTTCCGACAATATCTGAGAAAACCTGCATGATGTCTTTGTACGAATGTTCAGGCCTAATCGTGTCGTAAACCTCAACCTCAGCCTTGAGTGTGTCTGAGATCCGTGTTGCCAAGCGTTTGGCACTCTCCTTGTCGTGGTCATAACAAATCAACGCGAGCTTGTTCGCGGGGGCGTTCCTGACTCCGGCTAAGACTCCCTCAGAATCTTCGCCTACAGTAGCTATTTGTAGTGTCTTCCGGAAAGTACCCCCTGGTTCCTCCTCAGAATCTCTTGTACGCCGGCTCGCGACTTCCGCAACGCTCAACGGTTCTAGCATCCCAATTCATTTGAAGAACTCCCTGTTGAAGTAAAGCTTGCTGGTCCTCGAACGGTCAAGTCCTCCAGAACAGCCTCTAGGTTCCAAAGGCGCCGGTTCAGTCCCCTCAAGACTGGATAATTCTTCTAAGTCAGGAGTTACCTAACTATATGCGATGATGGCTTTGAGTGTCAAGATAGGGTGCAGCGGCTGGTCGTACGGAGATTGGGTTGGCCCATTCTACCCGAAAGATACTGCACCGCAGGATTACTTGAAAGTCTATTCACGTGTCTTTGATTGTGTGGAGATTGATTCCACGTTTTACCGCGCGCCATCACCAGCAATGGTACAGCAATGGAGCCACGTAACTCCATCCGGTTTCATTTTTGCGCCGAAGCTTCCAAAACGGATTACACATGACCAGAAACTGAAGGACGTTTCATCTTACTTGGAGCATTTCGAAAGGACCTTAGGCCAGCTTAGGGAGAAGCTGGGCCCATTCGTTGTTCAACTGCCTCCATCCTTCAAGCTTCCCAAGCATGAAAAAGCTTTCACAGATTTCATTACAACCCTAGACCCAAAGTACAAGTTCGCTATAGAGTTCCGCCACAAATCGTGGTTCAACCCAAGGGTGGAAAAACTACTCCGAACCAAGAAAGTCTGCCAAGCCTGGTCAGTGAACCAATACTTGACCACGCCTCCCACTGTAACATCGGATTTCGTCTACATGCGGTTCGTTGGGGACAGGGAACTCACCAAGTTCGGCACGATACAGAGGGATCAATCTGAAGTAACGAAGACTTGGAGTAAGACGCTGCAGGAGGTTGGTGATGAAGTCAGGGAGCGTTTCATTTTCTTCAACAACCACTTCGCCGGTTTCGGTCCAGCCTCAGTGAACGAGTTCAGACGACTGATGGGGTTGGTTCAGTTAGATTGGTCAGGACTAAAGGACGGTGAAGGCCCGCAGAAAACGCTCTTCGACTTCTCTAAATCACACTAATCTAGTGGTGGAGTGAAGTTGGCGCGAGTCATATTCCATGTGGACCTAGATGCGTTCTATGCTTCAGTGGAGCAAAGGGAGAACCCTTCTCTACGTGGCGTTTCGCTTGTCATTGGCGCTGAGCCTAAGGAGGGCAAGGGTAGGGGCGTCGTCGTTGCATGTTCGTACGAAGCGAGAAAGCTTGGATTGCATTCGGGCCAGCCAATATCTAGAGCTTACAAGTTGTGTCCACAAGGCGTCTACGTGCCACCCAACCTAGCTTTGTACGGCCAGGTCTCAACCGATGTTATGGAGAGAATCAAGAAATATGCTGACAGGTTTGAACAGGTTAGCATAGACGAAGCCTACTTGGATGTAACTGAGAGCTGCAAACGCCATGGCGGCCCCCTTGAATTGGCGAGGCTGATCAAAACTGAACTAAAGGAAGAGGAAGGACTCACTTGTTCGATTGGGATAGCTCCGAACAAATCTACGGCCAAGATAGCGTCGGATTTCCAAAAACCCGAGGGGTTAACTTACGTGGAAGCCGCGCACGTGAAGGAGTTCCTCGCTCCCCTGCCAGTTTCCAAGATAAGCGGGGTTGGAAAGAAAACAGAGCAAACACTTATCCAACTTGGAATCAAGACGATTGGCGATCTTGCCAAGTACCCTCCCAAAGATTTGCTTAAGAAATTTGGCAAGCCAGCAGTATGGCTGTGGGCTATAGCCAACGCAGAGGAGCAAGTAGAAGTTCAAGAGAACTACGTGATGAAATCTATCGGGGCCGAACACACATTTGAGGTGGATACTAATGATTGGCCTGTCATAGATAGGCAGCTGTCTGACCTGATTGACCAGGTCTACAATCGATTGATGAACGAAAACAAGGCTTTTCGAACAATAACCTTGAAGGTGCGATTTACCGGCTTTCAAACCTACACCCGAGCAAAGTCACTACGGTTCGCAACCTCGAGTAAGGAACCGATAGTTGAGGGAATACGAGCCCTCGCAGCCGAATTCAGGAATAATCCAAAGAAGGTACGGCTTGTCGGGGTCAGGCTGTCAGGTTTGGAAAAAGAGAAGGCTGGGAAGCCCATCGCGAAGGGGACGTTGGATTCGTTTGCGGCGACTAGTCCTTAAGCTGGTAGTTTCATCTCTGGCAGAATGCGGTTTACTGTAACGCGTAAGGCCTCTACCTCGTTAGCATGCATCGATCGTAGTGGTAGTCTCACATAGCCTCTTTTCAGGCCCCTCATCTTCAGAGCCTCCAGGATTGGTGCCAGGGGAGGTGTGGACAACGCATTGCGAAGGGCGCGTATTTTGATTTGCAGAGCCTTTCCCTTTTCAAAATCCTTCGTGTTGTAAGCTTCGTACATTTCCACAAAATGTTCGGGAAATGCGTTTGCGGTAGCTGAAACGCCGCCGTGGATACCGGCGCAAAGGGCTGAGAAAAGGTATGAGTCCGTTCCTGTGATTACGTTGAAGTCGTCGGGAACATTGCGCATGTAATCTAGAAGCTGCGTAAAGTCTCCACTGCTATCCTTGATGCCAATAACTTTCGGAATTTCACTCAATTTCTGGAGTAGTTTGGCATCGACGTTAAACCCTGTATTTGGTGGAATGTTGTATACGAACAAGGGGAGGCTCGTGGTACGTGATAATTTCTGATAATACTCGATGATTGCTTCGTCTCCCGGATGATAATAGAAGGGGGTTAGGCTGGCCACCGCGTCGGCTCCGATCTTCTCGGCGTGGAGCGCAAGTTCCAGGCTGACTCTGGGCTCGGAAGCACCAATCTGCACAATGACAGGGACGTGCCCATTTGTTTCTTCCACAACAACTTCAGCGACTCGTTTTCTCTCAAAGGCCTCCATTGCCGGACCCAAGCCCGTGGTCCCCAGGGGATAGAAACCGTTCACTCTGGCTTTCAACTGGAATCTGACAATTTCGCGTAAGGCCTCTTCGTCAACCTCGCCGTTCTGGGTGAAAGGGGTAACGAGCGCCGTTATGATTCCTCGGAGCCTAAAGTTGTCCACCATAGAGACAATTCGCCGCGAAAGCCGTTTGCTGCGCTAACTAAAATGCGTTCGCATCGTGAGTATGCTCACTAAGGCTGAATGCTTGAGCAGTCTATGATCGCCTATGCTCAAGGAAACGGGTTAGGCGTGTCGACATCTTCAACGCAATTCTCCCTGGGAGGGTAATGAGATAGCGCCCTCGGTCCCCTTCCTGTACCACGAGGCCAGCTTCTTCAAGGATTTTGAGGTGACTAGAGATTGTGCTCGGGGAGATATCCTTGAGAACGGATTCTATCTCGCTCGCGTACCTCCCTCCGTAAAGGAGTTCGCTCAAAATTCGAAGGCGATGCTCGCTGGCCATCGCGCCCATCAAGGTGGAAGCCCTTTCTGCTTCCGCGGCGCTCATCGACCTCGCTTGGGCTTTTGCCACGTGACGATCGAACCAAGCGCCTGTGGGATCCACAAGGACCGATCGTTCAATCTCCGAGGATATCCCGGAGATTACGCTCTGAACAACGTCGTTAACGTACTCTGATAGGGACTCGCCGAAACTTGGTCTGCTCGATGTTTCCGACTGTTTGGCTTTCTGAGAAGGAATAGCTTGCGAGAGGCGCTGTACTTCTTCTCTTAACCGAGCCACTTCTTCCTTCAGGTTGCCAATGTTGTCGGGTGATTCGTTGATTTTCTCGGGCAATTTCATCACCAAATTGGGTTTGAGAAAAACCGAATTCAATTCGAGCATAATAAGTCTTGCTCACGGAAAGCATTAGTGGAGAATTTGACTTGTTGTTCAGGGATAGCTTCAAAGCCATGAGCACTCCTCGCGCAGCAACAGGGAAAGGAATACGGAATTACACTTGGCGGATTTTGAGGGGGATCGTCTGAAGAGTACGGATACAATTCCCGTGCTTTTCTACGCCGAATGGTGCCCGTTTTGCAGAAGTTTCTATGCGGAATTTAACGAAGCGTTAAACGGCAATGGAGTCCGATGGGCTGAGGTTGACATTAGTGACGATGATAATCCGTTGTGGGAAAGGTTCGGGATCAGCATTGTCCCAACAGTAATTGTCTTCAGAGACGGCCGGCCGGTCTTCAGAAGGGACGGTGTACAGGGCCGTGGCCTACCGAAGAAAGCCATCGAGGAGACCCTCAAAGAAATCGAGATGCACGCAACGCATTAGGCCCTTTATTCGTACTCATACACAGTTTCCTTCTCCAGGGCTTTACCCTTCCTAAACTTCCATATCTCAACTGTTCCCCGGAAAGCTTCTCCCCAAAGCTTGAGCGTTTTCCGTTCTGATTCCGTTGCTCTGCCCTGTCCGCTTTTGACCTGAACCATGAGTATACGCCCGCCACGTCCTGCGAAAATGTCAACTGGTCCATGGGAGGCCGCGCTTCTACTGCAGAACCAACCTTCTGCTCTCAATAAGCGTAGGACTTGGTATTCGCGGCTTCGGCCCCTTGTATAAGGCGTGGACACCATTCTGCATCAATTCCCTCGAGTCTTCTATTCTCCACCTTGAATGCGTGGTATTCTCATTAGCGCTGGGTGTTTACCTCGAACGCAGATATGTAAAATGCTTAACACCACTCTATAATGCTGGTTAAAACACATTTCTTGGCTCAACAGCTTACATAATCGAGTTCTGTCATGACGACGATTCCTTCGGGGCAAAGTATTTTCATCCTAAAGTTCTGTAGGAATAAGACTCAATTCTAGTCTGAAAATGAAGCTCATCTAGCGTGGTCTAGGTTGCGTTTAACAGTAGCCTAGAGAACGTGTTCAAATTCGGTCGCCCGCACCATTAGACCCACACACACAAAACTCCTCATAGTCAGATTTCTTTGCGGTATGAATCCGGATATGTGAGTGATGCCCTGTCTGCGTGGCGAAGAGACCGCTTCGGATTTCGTTTGGGAATATCAGCTATCGAATTCACAGCGGTAATTCCGTATGGAATGGCAAGTGTTAACCACGCATAGATGACTATTGTTCTTCGTCCTTTTCCGGCTGGGCAAGTTAAGCAATTACGATATGAGGAAACAGAGGAGGTGAAATGAGATGGGAAAGTTCCTAGTGGCTCACACGCTACCGTCGCCCGCAACGATTGAGGAGGCTGGAGTGTTCGCTAAGAAAGCCAAAGCCAATGTCACCTTGGACGCTTATTGGATTGGTGGTACGATACAGCTAAACGAACAAGGAAAGGCGGTTAAGATATTCTGTGAGTGGGACGCAAAAGATGCTGAGTCAATACGCAAGGTTCTCGCTAAAGTTCCTGGGCTTCCAGTAGACGGAGTATACCCAATGGCGAAAGTTGACGCGGAATCTTACAGGTAACGATTCGAATGTACTCCTGCTCTCGTATCGTACCATCCTAGCCTTCCCTGTTTTTCCCTCGTCTCAGTAGTACTTTGTGTGTGTGCGCACCATTAGACCCACACCTATGAAAAGTCGGTAGCCTAGGATTCTTCTCTGCGATTGGTTCTCTTGCGTGGCGTTCAAGTGCTAGTTCTGCTTGCATTATCTGCTTTCTTCCTGTTCTTGTCGGTCGTGGTAGTGGGTCTAATGGTGTTCACATACCTCTAATCATTGTAATTTCATGAATACTCTCGCCATGTCCGTCCGCATTTCGTACACCTGAAGAACTGTGTCGAGGCTTCATCGCCACCGCGAGTTTGTACCATCCAATAGAAGGCTTCTCCATGCCCGCATTTTTGGCAGCTAACTTTCATGGTCGGGAGAGTCTGTAGGTTCTTCTCACCCTTACCGATTACCACGACGGATTCCTTGGCCTTTCCGAATTTCTGTACCATCGGATCCGACGGTCTAGTTTCTTCTCCGCACTTAGGGCATGCTAGCACAACAATCTTTTCCTTCTTAATTGGAATGAGCGCCAAACTACATTTCGGGAAGAACTGCATGCTAGACTACAACCGAATTGCGGGCGTGCAGTCATATACGCATTTAATCTTCCTTTCTTACTTCGTTGAGACTTCGTCAAAGAACCATACCCACCTCTGAGAAAACGTAGTAGCGATCCTATGTCGAACCAGGAAATGAGGCACGTTTGCTTTTCTTCTGATCTTCCATCTTCAATTGTCACAAAGTATGAGCACGAAATCAGTTTTTATGGTGGTCTTGCCTATTGCGTAGGCAGTATACTGGAGGTCTTACCTGCGTGGATGATGGGAGAGCCGTCAAGCTCGTGCCGATTATCGCGGCGAGTATTATCTTTCGTATAACTAGAGAATAGGACGGTGGAAAACAAAATGGGTTATCAGAATAGAAGTTACGGTGCCCCGAGGCAAATGACGAAAGTCAAATGCTCTGAGTGCGGTGCAGATACGGAAGTACCGTTTGTGCCGACGACGGGTAAACCGGTCTACTGTAGAGAGTGCTACCAGAAGCACCGAAGATACTAGGCGAACATCCTAGGACCGGTAATGAACGGAAATCCCAGTTTTTTGTCAAACATTTTCGTGTGCGTGGGTCTTATGGTGCGGGCAGAGGAAACTAAATTCTGGGACAATTCTTCTTGTGTAAAGGAAAGATTTCTGAACTGTTCGTTTCGAAACCACACTTATCGCACACAAATCGTTGTCCTTCCTTTTCGAACCTAGACATCATGGTTAAACAACGCCATCAGTTATTCAAACATACACTAATACCTTATCGATTCCCCTACTTCAATTAGGCCCCGGCCCAGGCTAGAGGTGAGTTGATGCACTGGTCTCAGAATTGGCTCGTGGTGAAATTGGTGAAAGAGTGGTAGTTAGGGGGCACTCCACTAAAATCAGACAAGATTTTCGTGTGTGTACGCACCAATAGTACGGGCATATTACGTAAGCGCTGTTTTGGGATGGCCATGTGGATGTGGTTTGGGGGACGTGGATGTCCACGTGTAAGCGTTAAGGAACATGAGTCAATGATTACAATTTTCCCTTGAATGCCATGTCAAGGATAGAAGGGAGCAGTGCGTCTCCGATTCGGGACTACGGGTAGGTTATGAGCTCTTTCTCTTCAAGCGTTTCTTGCAGTTTTGCGATGGATCTGTGAACGTCCGCCTCTTTCTTGGCGCCCGTACAAACGAGCTTTCCGGTTGTGAAGATTAGTATGACTACTTTGGGGTCGTCCATTCTGTAGATGAGGCCAGGGAACTGTTCGGGTTCATACATGGTGCGTTTCAGTGAGTAGGTTACCTTTTCCAAATCAATATGGCCGCCTAAACCTGCCGAGGCTACTATGTTTTGAACCTGAATCTCAGGCTTACCCAAAATGACGATCCCGTTACGGCTGAGCTCGTCCACAACCTTCATGACGGCCTTGTGAGCCTGCCGCTCCGACTTCGACCCAGTACAGACCATTTTACCCGAGCCGAAGATCAAGGTGGTGGCCTTCGGTTTCTTCAATCGATATACTAAGCCCGGAAATTGCTCAGGCCTATATTCTACGCCAGGGAATACGCGTACGATAGAGTTCAAATCAATATTCTGATGGATAGTTGCTGTCGCGACCACGTTCTCGATGTTGATGTACGCTTTGTGTTCGGCCAGAGGGCGCACCTGAGTGATACTTAAGGTGCTCTAGTGAGGGAAGCCTATATGAATACAATTTGCGGAGCACGCAAGAAGTTCCTGAACCCTTGATTGAGAATAGAATTTCCGCTTCCTCATCCAGCAAGTAATGTCACGCAATGCGCATAGATATGGGGAGGCAAATTCCAGAATCAGGCAAATGCGATGTCATCGTTGAACGTGACGGTAAACCCGTGAAGTGCGATAAAGTCACGAATAATATTCATAATGTGTGGTGGGTTTGCGATGACTGCCTCCAGTATGCCAGAGAACATGGCGGTTTTCCAATCAGCGCAATCAGGAAGATCACGCCATGAGCCGACACGTTGGTTCCCGCAATTTCATTGCCTGAGCCATCGATGAAGGCTGAGGGTTATCTGGGTGGAGCCTTCTTTTGGAAAGGTTCAGACTTACGCGGCTCGTTCTTACATGTGTTGTTCGGCGGCATGTTCTTACTTGACCTTGGCCTCCTTGACCAACGAGTTTGCTATGTCGGGATCTAACCAGGAAGGAAAACGAGCAGTTTGCCAAAAATGCGGCTTCGAGACAAACAGTCCGGAGATATTTGCACTCCACAAAAAGAATTGTCCACGAGTTTAGTTGCATCATATTTGCGATTTCGCCCTAATTGTGAGCGTGGGTTCTCATGGGACGCAACTTGTCCAACCACAGCTAGGGCGTGAAACAAACCGGTGGTTCTTCGTATGTGGTATAACTGGTGCGTTCCAGATGGCCTTTCAAGTATTCAGGCCACGTGACAAATCGCCCCGCATCTTGTTCTTGACTCATTTTCGCCACTTCCTATTTCAGGTATTTCCACGCGTAATACATGAGTCCGATTGCGAGTATGCCGCGTGCGACTCGTTCAGCGTTGTACCAGAAGCGATGCGTGTTGCCGGGTAGTAGGATTGAGCCTACTGCGTCGATCAGGAGGAAGAGGCCTGCGATGAATACGAGTTTGTCCATTTCCATTTCGCCAACGGGATTATGGTTGAGCGTGTGGTACTAGTGGTGCGAGCACTAGAATTTGAATCGTCGTTTGTGTGTGTGGGTACCATTAGTTCCAAACAACTTCGAAGTTCTTTAAAGTCAGGATCAGCACACACGTTTGCATGATTACCAATAAAGGATCGTCGGCAAAACCCACCATCTTCTATCTCGACGCGAGAAATCCAACAGGTATCAACTTAACGGGTTTAGCTCGGAAATTTAATTCTGAAAAGGGAGATACTGCTTCAGCGGCTTTCGAGACGCTAAGAGAGTTATCCCAGAGGTTATGCGCTGAATTGAGTTCAAAGTATCAAAGAGTTAACAACGACGGAAGGCCCGCCTCGATGACTTTTGAGAACCTTTGCTGGGCGGCTAGCTTGATACTCTCAAGTTGGCTCGGTCTGACCTTAGAATCCAAGTCCATAAAGCACTACGGAGAACCGCATCCTGACGAAGAACATCTTCTATACTTTGAGGTTATACCGAGTGTTCTAAATGCATTCAAACAGGGAATAGAACAGGCAATAACTGACAAAGGAAATTGAGCGGAACCACACAAATTATGGCAACGAAAATTAATTCTAAAGAAGGGGACTTGAAGCGAGATCTTTGGGGTTCTTGGTTCTTTCCCATGATTTCACCGACGGAGCCAAGAGAAGGGTCGAAGAGATCTACCGAAAGACTCTGACTCCTGTTTTACTGATGGAGGCACAGTCGCGAAGGCCTTGTACCTCAAAGCGCTTGGTCTCTACAGAGAACATCCAAAATGCATCATTTATCGAGATTGAGGATCTTTTTGGACGAAGGGGGCAAATACCCGAGGACGCTATGGGACTACATGTTTAACAGAGCAATTGAACGAGCAGGAATCTAGTTGTTATTGTCTCATTTTTTTCGACACAGACCGGCTAGGCACGTACAAAGGCCACTTCCTGTCATGTTCTTCTGTCGGGGCGTTATATCTGCGTTAGCTCTTCAAGGAGAATTGTCGGAAGTCTGCTCTCATCGGAGGCGTTCTCTTATCGACCTTGTTGAGTTACTACTTTCAAAGTAAGTTTCCATGCAACTGAATTCAATTTTCATTGAATCAGCTCAAAATGAAACCCTTTTCGCGGTTTAACCAACACTATAGCGTGCTCTAAAATACTTAAGGCATGGGGCTTCGAACTCACGAGACGAGAAGACCGGGGTTGCATCTTTCCGCGCGGCCATTGTTAACGCTCGCGTTTTGCCTTGTCGTAGCTGGTCTTATCACACCATATGTCGGAGCCCAGCTCTCTTACTCGGTTTCAGTTAGCATAGCAGGCCTTCCATCAACCGTTAGCACTAACCTCTACGTTGATGGGACCTTCAACACAACCATTAACGGGGGCCAGACCCTTTCCTTAACGTTCTCCGTTCCAAACACCGGCCACATAATCACAGTAGATTCTTACGTCCCGAATAGCATCTTAGCTAACGGCACGCGTTTCTATGAGCAGGACGCGTCATGGAGCTTCACCGCGGCCGGCAGCCACATTTTCACTTACACAGCGCAATACTATCTCACCGTAAAAACATCTTACAGCACCTCGACCGGTCAAGGGTGGTATGAATCTGACACGGCGGTGCAAGCGACCGTGAATGACGCGAATGTCGATCAGGGTCAAGGAACACGAGAAGTCTTCACAGGATGGTCAGGAGACGCGTCTGGAACTAGTTTGACTACGGCGCAAATATTCATGACTGGGCCGAAGACCGCCATAGCGAACTGGAAGACGCAATTCCTTTTGACAGTGGTGTCCAACCCCGCCAACGTTTCGGGCCTCTCCGGCTCTGGTTGGTATGATTCGGGGAGCGAAGCGACCTTCTCCGCTGCTGCAGTTCTGCCGGCCAGTGACAATACGCGTCTTATGTTTGAACACTGGAGCGGAGACTACTCGGGTCAATCAACGACTGGGCGGGTCCTAATGGACCGGCCACAGACAGTCAGTGCGAATTTTCTCGCTCAATACTTGCTTGCCGTTCAATACAACCCAGTGAGCATTTCCTCAGGATATAACGAATCTCATGCAGGCTGGTATGATGTCAACTCAAATGTCCAGCTTGGCCCAGCTCCATCAACTGTCAAATTGAGCTCCGTCGAGCGCCTTAGCTTCATCGGTTGGACCGACAATAATTCAACTTCTTCAAACCCGTCCTACACAGTGGTCATGGATCAGCCGCGTACAATCACCATCTCGTACAAGACCCAGTATTATGTGGATGTGCGATCTTCGCAGGGTTCGGTTGCAGGGTCAGGGTGGTATGACCGCGGGTCCACAGCAAATATCACTGCCACTACTAGTTCTCAAACTTGGCCTATTTCATACACTCTAACTGGTTGGCAGCTCGAGCCCTCGTCAGGGGTCCTCACGAAGACTGATCATTCATGGAGTCTGACTGTGGACAGACCGTACGTTGTCCAAGCTGAGTGGAGCTTTGACTATCTTCCGCTTGTCGAACTCTTTGGTGGTGGCGGAATCGCGGTCGTGGTCGTCGCGGTGGCGTTCGTTCTTGCACGCAGACGCGGTGCGTTCGACCGTGCGCGACCAATGCTTAATCCTCCTGCTTCAGTAGGCGCGCCCACCGCCCCGGTTGGAATGCAGATTTGCAGTACCTGTGGGAATCTTGTTCCGAAGGGGACATTCTGTGAAAAGTGCGGAGCTCCGATGGAAGCGCCCATGGTACCGCCTTTGGATGATAAGGTATACGATTACATCGTGAAGCATGAAGGCGTAATCTCGTTAAGCACGGCCTCAGCGGAACTCGGAATTCCTATTGAAGAACTCAAGACAATAACGAGTCGGCTAAAGAATCAGGGTCGCTTAGCCTAGAAAGGCGAGAAGGGTGAACGCGCTTGCTGTTCGCCACCCATCACGTATTGGTCGGATTGAGACCCCAGCTTCGGCGCCAATCCCCAGTAACATTCCGTGCACAGGCTTAGGACTCCATATTGTCTGTTACAGGATGCACAAATTGACCTTCCACATCTTGAGCAGACGAATGCTGATGGCAACTCGGAGTGATAGTAGCAGCTTCCTTGCCTCTGCAATTGCCTCGGAGCATAGGTTAATGGGGACATAGGAGCTGCGGGGGTTGGCTTCATGGAAGCTGTCAGAGGTGACTTCACATCAACTTTGACAGGTGGTATATTGACAAGCGACACGCCGCAGCTGAAACAGTACCTTGCATCATCCGAGTTGGCTTTGCCACAGGCCTGACACATTGGCATCTTTGAACCACGCATTCAATTGGTATCAAGCATTTCTTAACGGTTACTTAAGCGCGGATGCGCTTACCCATTCAAATTCGCCGTGAAATGTGGCAATTGATGGCTTTGGCGATAGGTCTCTTGCGAATGTGTGACACGGTTGATACAAGATTCTTCCTACGTCAACCTTAGAATTGATTCATGAAACTCCTCGTCTTTGCCGTCAACAAGAACCCTGAGATAGTCACCTCGGCCCACACTCTTTCCCCGCTTCGAATGCCCATCCAACAACCTTGTTCCCTCAGACGTTTCTAAGAGTATGCGCAGCACTTTGCCATCGATTTTGGCGTGGCGACGAATGTTTTCAGCCAAATTCCCCTTTGAACGACTGACCGTGGAGATCATTAGGTCGCCCCGTTGGGCAGGTTCCCTGGTCGTCCCCTCCTTTCCGCATACGAGGCATTTCTCGCCTCGCTTCAAATCCATCGGAGTGTACCGATTATTTCTCAAATCCAAGAACAGAACTGACCTTAGTGGCTGGCCGCTACTTTCTGGCCATCTTGCATTGGATCGGTATTCTTCCATTCCAATGATCAGCTTGATCGTTTCTTGGGCAAGTATTGATGAGACCAGTGAGATTGTTGTCGAAAAGGATGGGACGGCTTCCTGCTCCAACGGGGCGTCACACGGGTTTCGCAAACCAACGATTTTCGAGTATTGGTTGGGCGGAAACATGCATACAGGGCAGGCATCGTTGGGGGGGAGGTATACGTGGATTCTGCCGTTCATCCCCGTGATTCCGCCATCAACCAACGGGACAGAGTATTTTCTGCAGATCTGGGTTAGGAAGATTCGCGAAACGACGTTGTCGAGGCCGCACACTATCACGTTTGAATCCAAATAGAATTTCAGTGGCAATCGTTCAAGGGCGCCACGGAAGGCGATCGTTTGGACGAAGGGATATTTCCTGTGGATTTTCCTTGCAAGGACTTCAGCCTTGTTCTTTCCCAAGTCGCTTTTTTCGAAGAAGACCATGCGGCTAACATTAGACATTTCCACGGTGTCCCTATCTACGATGATAATTCGCCCGACACCTAGCATAGCTAGGTTCTTGGCTACCTCGTTGCCAATGGCGCCGGCGCCTGCGAGGAGCACCGATGAATCTCTTATCCTTCTTTGGCCATCCAGGCCCCAGAGGAGCAAGTGTCGCGCCCACAGGTAGTCAATGGTCACCGTTTCCTTAATTCTCGAGAGACGTGTATGATCCGGTAGCGGTTTCCCGTGGGCTAGTAGTCTGGTGAGTTCAGGTTCGATCCCTAGTTTTTTGCAAATTATTCCTTTAAGGTCTCTCGCCGTCTTGTTGGGGTTCAGCTCCACTTCTATTTGCTTGTAGGAAGGGAGGGAAGCATTCACGCGCATCAAGAAGACGCTCGATGTCCCCGTCCAGAAAGGTCGAACCTAACGATATCCCCAGCCTCTGAAGCCGCATTCCTCGTTTCTGGCACAGGCACCACGTTGAATCGGACGATGTCGTCGGTTTCCTTACTTTTCGGTTTGACTTTTGTCATTTTGGGGAATCCATAGGAGCGGCATACGTTTGCCGCTTTGAGGGCGCGGGGATTGTCGAACACGCTCTGAGGGTTCGGATCCGTTAGCAGGTAATGTAACGCATTTACGACCGAAATGAGTTTCAGTCTGGGGTCCCATTTTTCTCCGAGTATTGAAACGCATACAGCATTCGGGATTTTCGGTACTATGTTTGGGTGTGAAATTTCCGTGAGCCAAGTCGCCACGGGTGGTTTCAACGGGTATTCTGGGGGAATGTCAAGTCTGAACCGGTGCCAGTTGGTGTAATCAGTGAAGGGCCAGACTCCCTTCTCCGATAGCTTCATGACCTCCCCCTTTTCGCAGCGGATCAGGCCTTCGAATTGGGTTGGAGGATCGTTCATTGCGGTGACTGTTGGGAATTGGTGGTTGAGCAGGTTCTTCTCCTTGAGCAGGAGTGGAACATCCATTGCTAGTCAGACTACCCGCCGATGATATTGTATGGCATGAGTGCAAGCTGAGAATTCTCTGGAATGCCTAACCTTGCAACGGTCGTGCTCTCGTCCAGTATTGCGCCACCATACATGAGAGCCACAGTACTTGGGTCAACGTTGAAGGATTGGCAGACCTGTTGCTTTATCTCCGCAACCGTGTGGTCTGGAATAACATCGATCTCCGCAAGGCCTGTCTGAGGGCCAATAGGCGCTTGAACAAAAAGTTTCATTTGCGACGTTTCACCTCCACTCATGCTGACCTTTCATTTTCACAGATGTGCTTAAACTATCTTACTATGAGGGGGGACCGAATGGAAAAATGCGGTCCCAGCCGCCCTGATTACTTTCGGGATATATCGCTTGCTGAGATGCCCCGACATTTGAACGCAACTCTAGGCCTGCGGCTAACACAGCTGGGTTGGTTGACGTGTTGCCTTTCCTTCTGGGAAGGATAAGTCTAATTGAGACAGCCTCCATCCAGAACAAGATTGAACCAATCGACAAACGTTCGGCAAGTCCTAGGTACGGAGCGGAAATCGAGATTACTACAAACACACCAAGGGCGGTCGAGATCGGCAGCATTGCGATGCTGAAATGGACGTAATTCTTCCAGTGTGGGTCGGGGCGGAAATGACGCCAAAAGAATGCCATTGCGGTCAGCGAGAGGAAGGTGATGACTCCGGCAAGCACAATGTGGAAGGTGCCCGTTATCGTAACAGGAAACCCTTGGGGATAGTCCTCTGGAAACAGAAACAGGACTAGGCCTAAGGCGCCCGTGCCCAAAAGCGACACTGGTCCCCAGAGGTGCCCGCCCTCGATTCCGTAGTAGAGGCCGACCGCCAAGAGGATTACGCAGACATTGTAGAGCCCGAAGAGGAGAAGCATTACCTCTCTGACTTGATTGGGTGAACTTGCCGAAGTGAGAGTGCTAACTGTATCGCGGTATTGTGAGTAGCCGGGCCACAGAAACCCGCCAAGCAACAGGGCTGAAAGATAAATGACGGGACCCACGGCCCCGAAAACGCCGAGTGTTCGAGGCATCCTTGATGGAGTTGCACTCCCTACTTCCAGCGTTGGTACACTCATGCGGGGAGCAATCGTTTCTTGGGGAATCGCTTCATAAACTCCGGAAAAGACACTGATCCTCTCAGCGGGTAAACGTACGGCCTCACCTGTCCGAGAGTCCACGCGAAAGAACCCAACTTCCCCGGTCAATGTGTCCACGACCATTCCCACAATCAGTTTCGAGAATTGCTGAAGGGTTCTTTGAGTCTCGATGTCTGTTTCAGAGAAGAAAAGTCCGCCCAAGGTATGTGAATGGTACCAACCCACAATGTTCCCTTTTATTAGCCCAGTCACAAGCCCGTCCGCGATTTTCGCCAGAGCGTTCGAAGAGAGGCTTACCCTGTGCGGCGCGGCTGAGGATTCACCGGTAATTGAGTTTTCTATTATTAGCGTATTACCTTCAAGTCTTCCTAATAGCAGGCCGACGATCTCATTTTTGTTGTTACGCGCAGCGTGCACTATCTTTTCGTTAACAGGCTTCCCTATGCTCACGTAGGACAAAGCCTACACCCAGAAATCGGAAGGAAACAAAAAAACGGGAATTTTCCTTTTGGCCCTAGCGTCCGAGCATGCCGAGTATTCCGCCCAGCACGCCCAAAACGAATCCGGCCACAAACCCTCCGCCGATCAACAGGCTCAGGACCGCCAACGGAAAGACTACGATGCTTCCAATTGTACCGAATCCTAGCAGCATTAGTATCGATCCGATTACCAGTATGAGCCCGATAATCGCGCCTATCGCGAACGTTAGGCTCGGGGGGCCAACAGCTGGCAACCAGAAGAAGATGCCGGTCCATAAGCTGTAGAAACTTGGTGAGAGCAAAGCTGCTGCGTTAAGGATCACGAGGATTCCTGCAATCATTGCTAGTATGAATCCCCATAGCGCTCTTGGCGGGGACGGTTGATAGTATTGTGGCATCGGCGCCATGAAAGCCTGAGGGCCACCCATCGGTGGTCCCATTTGCATTTGCATAGGTGGTGGTCCCATTTGCATAGGTGGTTGCTGCATCTGCATAGGTTGTTGCATTTGCATAGGTGGTTGTTGCATTTGCGGAGCTGCTACCATTGGTACAACGCCTTGGTAACACTGCGGACAGAGTACCAGGTCCATGTAGGCCTTGGAGTCGTCGCGGCAAATTGCTCTTCCACACCGGTTACAGACGTAGACGGCGGGCAGGTTGGGGTGATAGTAGCATTGGCCGGGTGCCGGAACCCTGATTGGGTTGCCCGGGCTGACGGGAGTCACAACGCGGACTGAAGGGACTGGTTTGAGTGCTGGCCCCACTGAGCCACCGACTGAGGATCCACAACTTGAACAGAATGCTGCGTCGTCGCGGTTATTGTAGCCGCATGATGGGCATTTCTTGACCATTTTCCTAATTAGCCTCCTTTAGTTGAATTAACTCGGAACTACCGTGCCGTCGTAAACGCACTTAAGCGTTTGGATAAGCATTGTCAAATCGGTGAATGATAAAACCCTAATCATACCATTTCTTGACGCAAAAGATAGACAATTGCTCAGAACATTTCAACGGGGGGCTTCGAGGTGTAAGCCAGCTGACCAGTAATACTTGCTTTTCACCAATGGCACCATCATTGCAAACCACTAGGAAACAATGAAGAATCATGTAAGCGGGCAGGGTTAGAATCTTGGGCAAGTGGGGCGTTGTCAGAGTCGTTTGATTCTGAGAAGCTCACATATGGAATTAGACGCAAAGAGTTCCTGGTCAACGCCCAATGATTGCGTACCATCACCGTTCATTCTGAATTCTTGAACATCTTATGAAACGTTCAGAGTCTTGTAGCTAGCTTCTCATGAAATGTGTCGACTGAATTTCTAATTTTTTTCGAAACCTGTTCTGAGTTCAGCATCTATTTAGCGAAGTTGTGCATAGGGGCAGTTCGCGAAGCCCCGGTGGCTCAGCTTGGTAGAAATAAAGCGCCAACAGCGCCGCCTTGGTACGAACTCACAAAGAGGCGAAGGCCGCGGGTTCAAAAGCGATCGTGCTATCGCTGAAAGTCCCGCCCGGGGCTCCACCATATTCTAGAATAGACTGGCCAGTGTGTAGGCTTTCCTAGGCTGGCATCACGCCTTCTCGCACTTAGCCAAGTTGGAAAAAGAGGGGATGAGTAGCGCGAATTCGCGAATTCAATGTGCGAAAGACTTGGGTATTCTTTGGCTAGTGTGCGGTTTTTGCGTGTGTTTCGAGTTCTTCCTTCGTTTTGAAGAACATCTTACAGGCTGGACAAACATATGTTCCTTGGGACGTACAACTCACCAAGAATTAATTACGATTGCCTCAATATATTAAATGGCGACTTCAGCGAGCGATAGGAAGAAATTGGATTATCTCGGATTGCGACGAGACTTTTTCTTCCGTTTGTCTGCTCCGAAGAACTCAATCCAAATACCGTCAGAGTCCTTCACATACGCGAGTCTTTCTCCACCATTCGAGAATGGTGCTACGGCTCTTCTAGCCCCCCTTCTAATCAGCTGAGCGTAAGTTCGGTCAACATCATCAACCCAGAACCCGAGATGGTCCATCTCCGTTCCCGGACGATATTTCTCGTAGAACCTGTTCTTGGGGGGGTAGTAGTTCAGTTCTAGCCTCTGTGCTGAACCGGGGTGCCTTAAGTGGACAAAGACGCCTCCGTGAAGCATCGTTCCCTTATGGATTACCTTCATGCCCAAAACTCTCGTGTAGAACCGTAGTGATCGATTCATGTTCCTTACACGGATGCCAAAGTAAACGAAGCGCATTGCTACCAACCACTAGATCATGGTATCTGGATATGTAAGAAGCTTACCAGCCTGGGACGGGAAGTGACGGGCCGGAGGTTTGAAAAGGCGCAAATGGAATTTCACAGCCCCAAGGAAGGTTGGGATTGGAAGGTTCATTCTCGGAATCGATTCAGCTAGCCAGTCGCCTGCGCGAGTTAAGCGATCAGCAGCGGGGGATTCTTGAACGAGTTGACGAAGCCTGCAAGGAACTCTACCTTCCTGAGTTCGAGCACTACCTAGCGCACAAGTACAATCCTGAGACCCATACCATCTTGAAGAAATACAATCTCATGGGCCTGACAGTTTCGCCCGAATATGGAGGAGTTGGGGCAGACTCGCTGACCTGGGCACTAGCACTTGAACGATTCGGGCAGCTTGGGTTGAGCGTGGTTACCTTCGTCGATGTCCACTGCCTCCTAGCTTCGTTAGCGATTCAACAATGGGGCAACGAACATTTGAAAGCGGAATACCTTACCCCCGCAGCCAAAGGAGAGAAGATTCTAGCTTATGGCTTGACGGAGCCCGAGGCCGGAAGTGACCCCACCTCACTAAAGACGAGTTACGAGGAGCGTGATGGCAAGTATGTTCTCAGCGGTACGAAGTACCTGATATCAAACGGATCCGTCGCTGACGCGCTGATCATATTTGCCTATCCGAAGGGCAAGAAGCAGGGCATGTCGGCTTTTGTCGTCGATTCGAAGTCTGAGGGTTTCTCTGTTGCCATGCACTTGGAGGAGAAGATCGGACTCTTCACATCGGATACGGCGATGCTTGAACTTTCTGATGTGCACGTCCCTGAGGAGAACCTGCTGGGAGAGCCTGGGAAGGGTTTGCATGTTGCGTACTCGGCACTGTTGAACGGCAGGATTGGGATAGGGGCGGGATGCGTCGGTATCATAGGAGACTGCCTGAACTCGGTAACGGAAAGGGCCAAGTCCCGTGTGCAGCATGGCAAACCGATTGGCAAGCACCAATTGATTCAACGCCACCTCGCAAACATTGCTATGAACTTAGAGATGGCAAGATGGCCGACTTATTACGCGGCTGCAGAGAAAGCCAAACTAGACACGAACCCCAACGACCTCGAGCTAAGAAAGAAGGTTGACCTCCAATCCGCTGTCGCAAAGCGCATTGCGTCCCGATTGGCGTACGAGAGCGCCGACCTAGCCGTTCAGGTGTTCGGCGGCTTCGGCTATTCCCTGCTCTCTCCGGTTGCTAGACACTTCTGCGATGCCCGAGTGGCAAGAATCTACGAGGGAACCGACGAGATAATGGAGCTTAAGATTGCTTCATTGATTCTAGGGAAAGGTTTCGAAGCGTACAGCTGAAAGAGCCTATACGGTCGTCTTTTCCTTCAACTTGGTCTTGAGGTTCTCGATAACCTGTTCAACCATCTTGCTGGACGTGGAATCTAGAAGTTTTGTCCCAAGCCCAGCCATAATGCCTCCAACATTCACGTCGGCGACCCAACCAACTTTACTTCCAGTCGCTGCTTCTTGAATGGTGAATCCTGTCTGGATTTCGATTGTGCTACCCACCCCACGACCGGTACCGATGAGTTTCGCCGAACTGGGCGGGATCTTGTCGGTTGTTCGAAAATCGAAATCCATGGTTCCCTTTACAAGAGATAAGCCCACTCTGATCTTGGCCTTGAAGTTATCCGGAGAGAGTACCTCCATGGATTGCAGGTCGGGGAAGCATGGTGCGATATCCTTGGGGTTAAGGAGGAAATCCCACACGGTCTTTTGAGGAGCTGGAGTTTCGAATGATCCTTCAAGATGCATGCGTTTTATGTCCTCCGTAGTTGCCCGCCTTTGATGCAGGGGATGGTAAAAGGCTTCATATTCGCGCAAAGGAAGCGCGAGGACATGATATGATTTTTCAACCAATGACTCCGAAACTGCCGACGAGAGTCTAGGTTTTAACCGTCAAAAACCGATCTCGTTAAGCTAAGAATGACTCTGACAATTCACGAAGCATTAATACGCTCAACCAAAGATAACCAGCATAATTCAGGGGCCGATCTTGGTCAGTTTGGTCACGCTCATCGCATTTTGGAAGAAAAAGAACTCCCAAACCCTTGAACCTGAACGGATAATCCCCCTCCCAAACCTGCCCGCATCGACTTTGGAAACACCTCGCTCCACTTCACTCGAAGCCGTGAACCGTGCGAGAGAGACTTTGAAAGTGCTAAAGCTAGAACGGCAGATACTCGGGTCCGCTGTAACCACCATCTACGAATCCCAGACGAAAGGAATCATCACCGAAGCCGAAAGGGATCAACTGCTGGAGAAGTATAAGGTAGACCTGAAGCGGCTTGAGAAGGCTATCAATGAAAACCAGGATGTGGTGGACCTCTATGATTTGGAGGTTGAGAGGGAAGATGTCATCAAGAATTACAAGGCCAGACTTGCTGAGATAGACGCAAAACTCAAAGACCTAAAATCCGGCTCCCCCTCACGATCGGAAAATCCAATACGCCGAACTCAGGGGCAAACCGAGAAGAAGATTTCTGGAGAAAGTCGAGAGGGGCAGCCAAGCCAAGACCCGCAGGGAAACCAGAAGGAAGATGAACAGGTCACCGACGCGGAAAAGCGAATTGACAAAATCCGCGAGGAAATTCTTCAGGCCATGGATCGACTCGAACAGATTGAAACGGAAGAATAGGCTTGTCTTGGGTTGAGGGCGCTAAGAGCAGGGCCGTCCTCAAAGCTCTGTCGCCCATTAAGAACGGTTGGGTAATCGGCGTCGGGAGCGGTTCCACAATGGCCTATGCGGTCGTCGAACTCGGCAGGGCCAGTAAGGCGAGGAAACTTCAGGTATCGGTTGTCCCAACGTCCCACCAAATTGAAAACCTAGCCATATCTCACGGGCTTAGTGTCCGGAGCCTCAACGAAGCAGTCGTAATTGATTATGCGATTGATGGAGCTGACCAAGTACAGTTGCCATCGCTCAACTTAATCAAAGGTGGAGGGGCAGCCTTGCTGAGGGAGAAGATAGTTGATTCTGCTGCGCGTAGGCTGGCGATAGTGGTCGATGAAACCAAACTGTCCAGACACTTAGGCGGCCGACAACCTGTTCCATTAGAGGTTTTGCCGATGGCGCATAGGTCCGTCCAGATTCGGGTAACCAAAATGGGGGGAAGAGCAAAGTTACGCGAAGGCGCGGGGAAGGTTGGACCAGTGATAACAGATAATGGAAATTTCATCCTAGATGCTGACTTCGGACGGATTGAAAATGCAGCGCGGCTCGAACGGCGGTTGAAGGCGGTACCAGGTGTAATCGAGACTGGGCTATTCTTGAACATGGTTGATGCCGTCTATGTGGGCCGGCAGAATGGAAAAGTTGACCTATTGGAGTAGCCTTTGCCCCCAATTGGGTTTGAAAGGCCAGCATTGACAATATTGTTAGGATTCCATTGGCCGAAGAAGTCGTCTCCTACTTGAAGCGAACAAGTGTTTTGGCATAACCTAGTAAGAAATCGAAGGCCTGTCGAATCCTTGCTTCCAGAGCCCGTGGGCAAGCGGGTGGATCCACCCATTGAGGGGTGGTGCCAAACGGTGCCAAGAGTGCTGTTTGACTATGCGAACCAGTGTGAGTGGTGCCGGGAGCGGGATTCGAACCCGCGGCTTCTGGGCCCAATGCTTTCCAGATTATGAGTTTCGTCCCTTTAGCCTGGCTGGCGCTCTACCAGTCTGAGCCACCCCGGCCCAGAGCAGAAACCAATCGATTGATGTAAAAACGTTCTCTATCCATATCTTCCGCGCCTTACAAGACGTTAAATGAATAGGCAACCTGTTTGAGTTCGTAGGTTGGACGCAGCGCGCATGGAGTTCGACTACCTAACCCTCGACGACTTCGAGCTGCGAGACAAGCACGTACTGTTAAGGTTAGACATCAACGTGCCTTTAGATCCCAACACCAAGAATATCCTAGACGAAGGCCGGATCATAGCCGCCACGCCCACACTTGACGCGTTAGCAGCGGCCAAGGTGACAGTTCTTTCACACCAAAGCCGCCCGGGGAGGGATGATTTCACGTCACTTCAGCAACACGCGAAACTCCTGCAAAAGAACTGTTCGCAATCAGTTCGGTTCGTTGAGGATGTTATGGGGCCTGCCGCCCGCCAGGCAATAAGAGAGGTTAGAAGCGGAGAGGTTTTGGTGTTAGATAATGTTCGGTTCTGCGCCGAGGAAATCTTGGAAGCTAGTGGCGAGAAGCTTGCTAGAACAAACCTCGTATCGAGGTTGGCCCCTCTCTTTGATTTATACGTGAATGACGCTTTCGCAGCCGCTCACAGGTCGCAGGCATCACTCGTAGGCTTCCCATTCCTACTTCCTTCCGCTGCCGGGAAACTGATGGAGAAAGAGCTTGTGGCGCTCAAGCGGTTACTCGTTGAGCCTGACCGGCCCAGCACCTACATTCTTGGTGGGGCAAAAGTTGAGGACAAAGTACCCGTCATCGAGAACATCCTTTCGAGCGGAAAAGCTGATCATGTTCTTGTGGGAGGAAACGTTGCGAAGGTATTCCTAAAGGCTGTTGATCGGAAGTTTGGCCAGTTCGACGAAGAGGAATTGGGAAATGTTACTGATGAGGTTTTGAAAGCGAACCGAATTATTTCGAAATTTCGAAAACGCATCGTTCTCCCTAGCGATTTCGGAACCATCATTGACGGTAAACGTGCTAACACACCAGTCACGAGGTTGCGACGCGCCGGGAGAGCACTTGATATAGGGACGAAAACGGCTGAAAGATTCTCAGAAATAATTAGTAAATCACGAACTGTAGTGGCCGCCGGGCCGATGGGCGTCTTCGAGGAAGACGGCTTTGAAACTGGAACCAAGGCCGTGCTAGAATCAATGGGCAACTCTGATGCCTTCACCGTGATAGGCGGGGGGCATCTTTCAGGTTACGCGGGTATACTCGGCATTTCGGATAAGCTATCGCATGTCAGTACAGCTGGGGGAGCAATGCTCTCTCTATTGGCCGGAGAAGAGCTCCCCGCCATCGAGGCGCTAGTGGACGCAGCCAAGCGCCACAACAAGTAACAAGTTATTCTTCGCGAGAATTTTAAGCACGTTCGACGATAGTCGGCCGGCGCCTCGGTGGCTCAGCCTGGTAGATGCCCATATTTCGGGCACTGGGGAGCAGCCGCCTTGTAAACCTGGCCTCAAGAAAGCGGCAGGTCGCGGGTTCGAACCCCGCCCGAGGCTCCAAATTCTCAGTCCGGAGCAATTACGAAAACCAGGTCCGCCCGCTTTAAAGCGCCTTAAGGAACCTGAACCATGACCGAGACCGGAATCGAAAGTGACGACATCCAAATCATCGAGCGCAGGTACGAAAACGCCCTACGCATACTGCACATCAATGGAAAATTCTCCCCGAGAACAGGGAGAAGATCAGTATTCGGCAACTGGACTCGTCCCCTCGTTAGCGTCCGATTCGAGATTTTTTGCGCAACCTGCCTTCACCATGCTTAACGAATGTGCCGGTTAGGTTACTACTCGGATTGTCCAGAAGTCGCTGGATTGGTTGCGGTCTAACAGGTACTGGTAGGGTAGCGTGAAGTAGCCTTTCATTCCCCAGCCTTCTCCCCAAGAGTTTCTCACGGTGAACCACTGCTGGGAATCATCATAGCCAACTGCCATCACTGCGTGGCCTCCAATCAGCTGATCACCTGATGCGGGCAAGGAAGCGTGGCCAGTCTGGGCCACTAGCTGGCTTTCGAAGCTCTCATACACTTTGAAACCGAACACAAAGGGGTAACCTGAAGCTAAACACCCCTTTAGCAAATCTGAGGTTTGTGTTAGTCTCTGGTATTGTACCGCCTGATACTTTCTAGCTTGCGTGTAGCATTGCGGCGGTGGCTTAGCTGAGAATTTTGATATGTCATAGGGCCAAAGGGTTTCTGGGCAGTCGCCTTGGTGGGAGACGCTTTTGATGCCATCTCGAATCTGGGCGCCGGAGTCTGAGCTTACGGTTCCTTCGATAGCTCGCTCGTTGTAGTACAGGAATAATCGTGAAGGCATGAAGATGTGTTTCTGTTCCTTCATTAGGTCGAATTCCACTGCTGCGGTGATGGCGTTGGCTGTGCAGCTTCCAAGTTGTCCCTGGTCGTAAATTGTTGGACACTGCAGTCGCAGGTCGGCGCTTACGGGGAGGACTACAATTTCGGGTAGGGCTGTGTAGAGTAGGTCTCTTTTGTCAGGAGTGTCGGAAACCCATCCATATCGTTGGATTTTGTAAACCATTCTCATTCGCTCATGGGGGTTTTCATAAGCACATTACTCTCAGAACTTGGACTTTATTATTATACGCATCTCCATAAGGTTTACGAACAGAAGTAAAAATACGGCATTTCTCCTTATACACAATCGCATCCACAGGGAGGGCAGGCGTGATTTGACCTGACAAACCCCACCGCGGTCCTTGACACGAGCATGGGCGTGATTAAGTTAGAGTTGTTCGCTAACGAAGCGCCCATCACTGTTCAGAATTTTATGAAACTTTGCGGAAGTGGCTTCTATGATGGCTTGATTTTCCACCGTGTAATTGCCGGCTTCATGATTCAAGGTGGTTGTCCAATTGGAGATGGAACCGGAGGTCCGGGATATGCCATCAAAGACGAGTTTGTTGCAAGTTTGAAACATAGCACGCCAGGGATTCTATCCATGGCAAACGCTGGCCCAAACACCGGCGGCTCACAATTCTTCATCACACTCGCCCCCACACCATGGCTCGACGGAAAACACACTATCTTCGGAAAAGTCACCGAGGGCATGGATGTCATGCAACGAATAGGTAAAGTTCGAACAGACAATCATGATCGGCCTCTCGAAGCAGTGAAGATCAGTTCGGCCAAAATTGCTGATAAATGAAGACCGCACACTCCAACCAGCGATTTCCTTTATGTCCAGTAAGTGGTATTGCAAAATCAGTTGTCTCATTAAACCCATCGTGAATTGATCTCACATGGATGTTCTCAGTACCGTAGTCACCGTGCTTTTGCTTGGGTTGGCCAGTTTCTTTTACACGATGGCGGGATTTGCTGGCGGTTCAACGTTTACCGCGCTTCTACTTCTGGTAGGTTTGTCTGCCGGTCAAGCTGTGGTAGGCGGCCTGCTATTCAACGTAGTATCCGCCTCTAGTTCCATATTTCGATGGCGAACGCATTTCTCAAAGGGGTTCGTGTGGTTCATTGTCGGTTCGGTTCCAGCCGCTTTCTACGCAGGCTTATTCATTTTGCCTGATAACCTACTGAAAATATTCATGGGTGTGGCCATTTCTGTCGGCGGTGTGAGTCTAGTCATTATCACATTCCCTTTGGGTCATGTACGTCTTAGTTGGCCATTCAAAGTCTTGATTGGCCTCGTCATCGGGGGTGTTGCCGGGTTCACCGGAATCGGGGGTGGCGTCTATCTGGCTCCGGTATTGATTCTGGCTGGAATTGCCAAGCCTAAGACAACAGCCGCGACCACAACGGTGTTCATTCTACTAAACTCAGTTTCGGGGATAGTGGCTAGAATCCCTCGTTTAAGCGGTATGATTATGACCACTCCAGTCTTCGGTTTGAGCATCCCCGTTTTGATTGTAGCAGCTCAACTTGGGAGCCACTTCGGGTCCAAGCGGCTAAGCCAAGTGAATGTGAAGCGGACGATCGGCCTCGTTCTACTTACGGTTGGAGTCTATATCACTCTCTCAGCACTCTAACGAATGAATGTGACTCGCGGCTCTTTCCCCTGCGCATAAGTTAAGCCAGCTGTTCAGATTGCAAGCAAAGGAGGACGTCAGGGCAACCGTATTCATCTAGGAACCGAAACAATGCTCGCTCGATCCTATCCCATCCTGGCAGTTTCGTCGGAGTGAACGAGGTCCGGAAAAGTTACTTAGGTCTGACGCGTTTCCCCAGCTAGCAAGGTGTGTTTTCGTGCAAGTTGCAGATTATAATCTGCTGCTCGACATTGATTTTGAGGGATTGAAATTCAAAGGACGACTGCTTATCAAGCTGAACGCAGAGCAAGATGTGGTTCTGAACTCGGTTGGTCTAGGCATATCGAATGTGAGTTCAGGGAAGCGCAGTTTTTCCTTCAGGCAGAAAGGAGAGGACCTGATTGTCGAGACAGGACCATTTGACGGGACATTGCAGGTAGATTATACAGGCTCTATTCCTGATTCGTTGGCGGGGATTTACAGGGCTCCCTACGACCATACACACATCATAACCACGCATTTTGAAGCGGCTCAAGCGAGGCGAATGTTCCCTTGCATCGATCGGCCCGACGTTAAGGCCGAGTTCAAACTCGCCGTAAGAATAAGCAGAGACTTGGACGCGATCTCGAACATGCCCGTCCAGTCTGTGGACAACGATGGCGAGAAGAAACTTGTCACTTTTGAGAAGACGCCGCGAATGTCGACCTATCTTCTCTACCTTGGAGTTGGCAAGTTCGAAACGCAAACTGTGAAACTTGGCACGACCGACATAATCCTAGCAACCGTTCCAGGAAAGGCGAAGCTTGGAAAATTCGCGCAAGACGAAGCCCGTAGTGCAATTCAATTCTTCAATTCCTACTATAGCTTGCCCTATTCGCTTCCTAAGGTCCACTTGATCGGCGTTCCTGAGTTCGCGATGGGGGCTATGGAAAATTGGGGAGCGATTACCTTTCGTGAGGTCATGTTGTTGGTTGATGCAAAAACGAGCATAAAGACAAAGATGCGAGTTTCGATGGGAGTGGCTCACGAGCTAGCTCATCAGTGGTTTGGAGACCTAGTAACAATGAAGTGGTGGGATGATATCTGGCTTAACGAAAGTTTTGCAACATTTATGGCGTATAAGGCGCTGAACTCGATTCATCCAGACTGGAAGATCTGGGATAACTTCTTCAACGGAGAGCCAAAAGTTGAAACGCTCGCTGGAGCTCTGGCTAGAGACTGTTTGATGAACACTCACCCCATCCAAGTTCCGGTAAGTTCTCCCGATGAAATCGAACAAATTTTCGACGCGATTAGCTATGGAAAAGGTGCGCACGTTCTTCAGATGCTCGAGGCGTACATTGGAGAAGAAGCATTCAGGCAAGGGATAAGCCGTTACCTCTCCGCTCACGCCTACTCCAACGCTACCGGAGACGATCTCTGGTCTGCTCTTGAGGATACTTCCGGGAAGCCAGTGAAGCAGATAATGTCTCGTTGGGTAAAACAACCTGGTTATCCTGTTGTGACCGCTTCATATCGTGACGGGAAGCTCAGCTTGACGCAGGAACGTTTTCTCATCTCGGAGGGTTCCGAAAACGCGATTTGGCCGTTGCCATTGGTGCTTGAAGTAAATGGAGAGACACGAAGTACTCTAATGGAAGGTGCGGAGAAAATAATTGACACCAAACCCCTCAAGTCCCTAAGAATAAACCCTGACCGCACCGGTTTCTACCTGGTTCACTATCTGGGCCTTGACGACCTTGTTTGGACGAGCAAGCTTTCGCCATTTGATAAATGGGGCATCGTATTCGATTCATACTTGTTTCTCATTTCCGGAAAGTTGACTTTCAATGAGTATCTGAAAGTAATAGAGCGTTTCAGTAGGGAGCGCGAAACACTTCCCGCTGGGGAAGTGTCGGACCAGCTCGGGTTCCTATACGCTCTGGTTCCTTCTGAAATCATGGAAATCTCAAGGGCATTTCATCGGGTCCAGTTGGAGTTACTGGAAGGCAAGAACGATAAGGTTAGCTTGGTCGCTCGAGGCAAAATGGCCTGCCGACTGGCATTAGTCGATGAAGGCTATGCCTCCAAGTTAGGTAAGGATTTCACCGATTACAATAAGGCACTACCTGACATGAAGCAAGCTGTAGCATTAGCTTACGCTAGGTCGACAAACGACTTCGATGGCCTCGTAAAGGCCTATAGACAAAGCAACTCCGACGAGGACAAGGTCAGGTTTCTTAGCGCGATGACTTCCTTCACCGACCAGGGATTACTCCAAAAGACATTGGAATTCGCCCTAAGTGGGGAGGTCAAAAGGCAGGACGTCATTGGAGTAATTCTCGCCGCAACTGAGAAACCACATACTGCACGTATCACCTGGAACTGGCTGCAATCTAAAATAGAGAAGATTCGGGAGATGTACGCCAATACAGGTGCCCTTTCGGGAGTATTCCTTACGATAATACCAATTTTAGGGGTCGGCAGAATTCAGGAAGTTGAGAGCTTCTTTGAGACGCACAGTATGCCTGAAGCGGACGTAGGAATCAAAGCGGGGCTTGAGAGACTACGAACTTATGACCGACTTGTCAGAAACATAATGCAGAAATGAGCACTAACCAACCGCAGGCAGCGTTGAACGCCATCGCTAGAAGACTTTTTTCTTAACGAGAACCAAGAAGATTACTGCGATAACCAAGAGAGCCGCGGTTAAGGTTTCCACCTCGCTCCAGTTAATTGTTGACTGGCTCGTGAGGGTTTGCCCTGTTAGTGGGTTGAGCATGTTCTCAACTGGTGCGTAGTCATCGGTAAGAACGGGAGCTTTACTGGTGTCTAGGGTGAAGTAGTTCTCGGCGTAGTTAGCGGGTATTTTGGGCGTTGTCGTGTTTGCTGCTAGATTTGTGAAGTCGACTTTAGTTAAGTGGCTGGGGAGCAATGTTCCAAGTATTATGACGTTCTGTGGGTCTTGGTAATCAGCCCCTCTAACGGGGAAAACGTAGACATTGGGGAAAACTGTGTTCATAGTTCTGACCTCTGCCCTAAGCAGCTGTGCTTGGTCTCCGGAAGTCGCGGCGATGAGGTTGGAAATGACGCTTCCCCCGCTGGTCAGGTGAGAGGCCGCTTCCTTGAAGAACTCAGTAGTCATCAAGTGAAAAGGTACGTAACTTTTCGAGTACGCATCCAAGACCATTAAGTCATATTTCTGGGAGTTCTCTTGGAGGAGGATGCGGCCATCTTCATTGTAAATATGTAGTCTAGGGTTGCTGGCGTTCACGGCGAAATATTCCTCAGCGACTCGGATAACCTCTGGGTCGATTTCGGCTACATAGACTGTAACCTTTGGATAATCGTTAAGAAACGCTTTAGGGCCGGTAAAGCCACCGCCCCCGATGAACAATACACGAGCGATATTCGAACTAAGCAGAAAACCGAGGTTGAAGTAATCCGTGTATTCGAAGACTGTGCGGTTAGGATTATTCAAGTCCATGGCGCTATGCAAGTTGTCATCAAGGATCAGGTAGCGGACGGTTGATTGGTGCACGGGGTCGAAAGCGTCGGCTACAATCAAGTGATGGTAGGGCGTATCAGTTTCGTAGATTGTGTCGCCAAGCGCCAAGGTATAGGCAGCGACCGTTAATCTGCGGCTAACCATGTAAGGCGCCGCAAGAGGTAGGACCAAGAGCAGAAGGAGCACAAAGACTTTCAATCGAAAACCAAGCCCGAAGAACGCAACAACCAACAAGGTAACCCCTAGGCTGAGTATGATTTTGTTCACGCCAAATTCTGGGATTAATACGAAGACGGTGAGGAACGTTCCCACTATACTACCAAGCGTCGAGAGCGCGTAGAGATTTCCAGATAGCTTTCCCAATTTCTCGAAGCTCTTTGCTGCGAGGCGAATCGCAAAAGGAGAAACCATGCCCAACAAAACGCTTGGGAGCCCAAGCAGAGCTACCGTGGCTAGAAGCGGCGAATACCTATCTCCAATACTCAGCTTGACGACCCAGTCGAAGAGAGGTGGCGCGAGCGCTGGCAAGCCAATGACGAAAAGACCTGCCAGAAAAATCACGATTGAAAGGACTTGGAAATCCGGTCTCAGGTCGGCAATCTTTCCGCCCAAGTAGTATCCAGTGCTCAGAGCCGCAAGAACGACACCGATCAGGCTCCCCCAGACGAAAATTGAACTACCGAAAACCGGGGCGAGTAATCTACTTCCCAGCAGCTCAAGAGCCATTACTACAGCGCCTGAAACGAAAACCGAGAGCAAAAGTCGCAGTTGCCGAGCCATCCGAACAGGTCACCTATTCTACCTGTATCCGGCTATGGTGCTCAGGGGCAATTCTCCGGAAGTCATCGGGTTCGATAGGTTCCTTTACCGGCTTGCCCAATTCTAGGAGAATGAACAAGAAAACTCATGATTTTCAGAGTCCAATTCAGATCGTAAACAATAGCCTGTCGTCTTGATACCTCATATTTCCGGCTACCTGTACCATCAGAGTGTCGCCTTGGAACGCAAATGCGTTTGTAACTAGCGTTGGCTGGTAGTTGTCCAGCCAAATCTGCATGTTGATGTCTGAGCCTGGAGCAACTTGAATTTGAGCCGAGTACGAAGAGTAACCTGCAAGTGATACTCCCATTCCGTAGCTGCCTTCGGGCACCCACAATTGGAATGAGCCATCAAGACTGTACGTCGTGTAATTTCCTGGTGTAACATCAATGATGCTGGTCAACGTGTAATCGTTCGGTTCTAGGGTTATGGTTGCCCAGGAGAGAGGCCTTGCGAATTCGAAAAAGTCTGGGCCTGCAATATTCCCAGCTATTCTAGTCGCACGATCAAGGAGCTCCACAACCGAAACACTCCCTCTCCCCCTCGTCGGCACGAGTACTTGCAACTGGTTTTCCTGATAATACCCTTCGACCCATATCCTGATAGTGTACTCGCGGGGCAGGTCACTCCACGGATACAAGACTAAGCCTCCTGGGCTTTGACTGGCGCCGTCGGTAGTATCATAGAAACCTGACCAAACAAAACGTGGATCCCCGAAGTACCTATCGAAGCCCGCCAGGGTGAAATGCACGATCGTGGAGTTGTTGAGAACATAAGTCGCATTTGCCGCAACGAAATCTCCAAACTGGTCGTATACCTCAAAGCGCACCGGAGTGGCGTCTATGTGATTGATTGGTTGCGCGAAAGGCAAAGTGGAGGTGATGTTTGAAAGAATTGCTTCATGCCTGAAAGCTAAGTCAAGATCAATTACGGGATTTGCAATCATCCACACGGCCACATCGCTAGTTCCGCCCAACACCACGTTTAGATGAATTATTTCACTTTGGGTGTACCCAAGTGTCTGTACGAAAATAGAGTAACTGTCTGTAAGCAGTCCGGTGTAAATGAAGGCTGCAACCGTTGAGCCTGCAGGTTGCGTAGTGTTTGCTTGGTAGACCGCGCCGTTTGACTCTATTATCATGACGTTAATCGTTTTGCCCGGATAGTTCCATGGTGTATCTACTGATGGCGACTGGTCGTCAATGGAGTATATCTTAAGGAGTATCCCACCGGCTATGTATACGGGGAAGCTAATGCTAACGAAACCTTCTCCTAGGCCAATAGTTGCTTCAAAGTTAGCGGTCTGGTAGTAGAACTGTTTGATGCCGAAATTGGCATTTCCAGCTACAGTTGGGGCAGAAGAGACGCGAGCTACGATTTGATAGGTTCCCGGTAAGAGCCCATAGTTCTGTGAGAAGAGTGATGCGACTCCAAAGCTTCTGGCGTTACTGAATCCCTGGAGCTCGACCGTGGCTTCCGTCGCGCCGGCTGTAACGAAGGTTACGTTTTGCGCTCTCAACGTGCCCCTAGCGTCATATGCCGAAACGGTTAGCGTTGCATCGACGGGAATACTATCCGGCCCCAAGGTACCATTTTCATTTCTGAAGTGTACTGTAACGATGAACGCCCCCGTTCTTATGAGTGGAATCATGGAAAAGGTTTGGGTAGTTTCGTTGTCTACATGCACTCTGACCTCGTCAAGCTGGACGTACGATGTCACGTAGGCATACAGCAAATAGTCGCCAGAGGTAAGGCCGGATGTGTAGTTAGCATAATCCTGAGGAATTCGCCCGTCGAATCCGACTTGGTAGAAAATCTCAAAAGGGAAAGTCGTCGAATGGCTGTCTGTTTGCAATCCGAAACCGAAAGGTGCAGGAATCGAGGCTGCAACAGATCCGTCCAGATTAAGAACCTTCACCGAAATCGACCGGTTCGTTTCACGTGAGCCTCCGAAACTGCTGACACCAAAGAGCGTTCCCCAGGGTATGGGTGATATTTCAGCGGACTTGGACAGCACGGTTCCTGTTATCCTGACGCTTTGGGTCATGTAAATGTCGACTCCTTCCAGAGATTGAGCAGGACCTACACTTACTGTTCGAAGTAGGGTAGTTGGAATGTATCCTGCAGCGATGGCAGTGATGTTGTATGTGCCTGGAGCGACCCCGAATAGCGTGTAACTGCCATTGGCGGTGGCGTTGATGAACGTTTGAGCTGAAACCCGCCTCCCGAGATAGTCTATGCCGTTCGCTACGACTTGGGCTCCGGTATCGTTTAGCAGTTGTATTGGTTGCCCAATCAATGATGCATTGTGTTGGCCGGAGTCCCTGAGAACTCCGGAAATATAGGCGGGGTCCCTACTGCCTTTCACTACTATCGTTGGGAAATTTCCCTCTCCTATCGAAAGCCCATTCATGAAAACTTTGAAAAAGTAGCGTCCGGCAATGGAAGGAGACGTAACCTGAAAGAGCCTGACGTATTGGGTTTGGTTTACAATGAAGATTTCGCGTTCAACCAGTGGTGGCAGATAGGATCTAGGGCTATGTGTTACGGTGATATTGCTAATCGTAATTTTCCACCAGTTGGGCCCAATCTGATCCGAACCCGACAGCCTAGACACCGAGATGAAGTGCGAGTCGTAATTATTCGTAAAGCTGGTCCAAACGTTGCTCAACGTCAGTCCCGCGAAATCTGGAGGGACGTAGATATCGAGTAAGACTGTCGCCGAGTATGGTACCGTGGGAGCGAGGAGGGGCAAGACCTGAAAGTTCGCTGTTGCCAAGTCGCCTTTTTGGGTTCCGATGACAGTAATGGTGTAGATACCCGGCGCCACATTACCCACCGTGAACGACACAGTTGGAATCCCGCCTGCAATGGTGCAGGGTGTTACTGCCGTAACAATTCTCCCACTCAAAGTGCATGTCGAGTCGGCGGGCAAGAATCCTGAACCCGACACGGAGACGAAGTCACCAACGTGGCCGGAGCCGGAGTGGGGAAGAATAGTGAAGACTTGTTGAGAACCGGTTGTAACCGTAAATGAAGCCACAGCTTCACCTGAATCGGCTCCATCGGTCGTCGCGGTAACCGTGTAGGTGCCGGTCGGACCTGCAACAGAAAATGTGCCGGTCAAGATGCCGCCTACAATAGCGCAGGTGTACGCGGATACGGGCTCACCTGTCAGAGTGCAAGTAGCATCAGTCGAATAAAACCCGAACCCAGAGACTCCTACATACTGGACCGCGCTGACCGGACCTGAAGACGGATTGAGAACAAGTGACGGCGGAAGGACAGTGAATGTGGATGATGAGAAATCGTCTGTAGGGCTACCGATTCCAGTGATAGTGTGTGCTCCTGCGAGAGCATTACCGACATCAAACGAGCCAGTCAGAATGCCGCCTGAAATTGAGCAAGTGGGAGCGGGGAAGTCAGGAGGTTGGCCGACCGGGGTGCCTGACAGTGTGCAGCTTGTATCACTCGGCGAGAACCCGGAACTCCACACTTGAACCTCAGGGGTTGGCAAGGCCAAAGACCACACTTGACCTGAGGATGAATTGAGCATGAGAGGATTCAAAGTGACAGTGAACAGCAGGTCTCCGACACTGTTGGTCAATATGCTGCTGTTCGGGTAGCTTAACTTGACTGGGCCAAAGCCGGGGAATCCTGCGCCCAGTGTTAGGTCGTATTTGCCGGGCGAGACCGTCACATTGTTCACATTGTTCGAAAAGGCAGAATTGGGAGCTTCAGAGACTAGGAGCAAGGCTAGCAGTACCAGGAGCGTGAGTCTCATGGCCGCTCGCCGCCTAGAACGACGATGCAACATTGAGGGAGCCAGACAACGTAACAATAATGAACTCATCGATAGAAATAGATGAAGATTAGCCGGTTTTGAGTTTCGTTGGTTCCTCGTTACCTAACTCGGATTCTGACTCTTCACCAAGTTCAGCATCGCCTTGATGCCCTCGACCAACCACACGTGCAATGGCGAAAACCGCCGCGACAATAATGAATCCCGCCAAGAATGAAGCCGCGGTAAAAGGGATTAACGTAGTCGTAGTCGTACGGGCGAAGGTCGCGCCTCCAAAGGTTGGTTGAGGCGTTAAGAGGTAAACGGCATAGGCGTTGACGGCATTGAGTAGGCCAGCAACTAAAGCCCAGATCATGACTCTTCTCAATGATATTTTCGGTTTCTCTGATTTCAGCAACGAACCAAATGAAATCCCAATTATGATGAGCGGAATGATTACGGGTAACTGTGGCATCTTGCCTGAACTCCAACAGCGCGGGGGCAAAGGCGACCGTGTTTATATAAGGCTAACTACGTGGCATAGTTAGGGGAACACGTTGAAGCTTCACACAGTCCGCCCTAATCATCCTAATCTTAGATTTGCGTTGGGCGATCTTGAGTCAGTTGTGCTCAGGCAGCTTTGGGAATCAAGCAGACCACTTTCAGTTAGAGAATCTCAATCAAGAACTGCGAGAACCCGGCCAGTTGCGGTAACGACGGTGGCAACAATCTTAGATCGCCTATATGGGAAAGGGTTGGTTTTGAGGCAGCTCGCAAGAGACGGCAGCCCACACTATTTGTACAGGGCCAAAATTTCAGAGGAAGAATTCAAGCAAGTTGTAGTAAAAAACGTAATGGAAGGGTTACTTCAAAGCTTTAATGACGTGACCGTAGCATACCTGGCCGAAAAGATGGGTGCCCCTGAGGGCAACGATCTCCATGTTGTGTCAAAATACTTGAATCGGCTGCGCAAGAAGGAAATGAAATGATCCCGTTTTTTCCGCGATACCTCATATTCATTAGCTTGCTGATTGTCGGGCCATCTAGACTTGCACTTCCTACGATAGGCCTGACAGCGTTAGGAATAACTCTCGTCTTGTTTTTGCGACGGTCGCATGGTAAGAGAACTGCTGCCTTGCTCGGAATGTTCGGTCTAATGCTAGCTGAAAGTGTTTTTGTCGTCGGAGTTGCTGTTCATTTTATGTTCGGGGGCGAACCGAGCCACCTTGTGGAGAACTCAAGAGGTATCTTTGACCTATTTCATTATTTGAGCATCGGCGAAATCTTCCTTGGAGCGTTAGCCGCTGGATGCGCCGCCTTTTTCATTGAATTCGGGAAGTCGCGAATGAGCCTCGCGAAAGCTTTTCCCCAGCTTACATTTCTCGAACCTCCTGCTGAAATAAAAGATTCCATCACTCGGCTAGCACACGCATCTCACATCCGAGTTCCAGATGTTTGTATGGTTGATTCTGGTGTACCTTCCGCTTTCACAGCGCGAGCGAATCGAAAATACACTATCACACTCTCGGTGGGCCTCCTAGAGTCGTTGGACGACAAAGAGGTAGAAGCTTGTCTTGCTCATGAGGTTGCGCACCTGAAGAACAATGATTTTACCGTGCGGTTCATTGCAACTGTGGCGAAGGTTGCCTTATTCGCAAGGCCATTGAGCTACCTTCTTGAACCTGCGGTTTACAGGGCTCGCGAATTCATGGCAGATATTACAGCCGCTAGGCTGGTGGGCGGACCGGAGGCGCTGATCTCCGCCTTGTCGCAGCTTAAGGAGTCTAATAATGTCGACACGGCGATTCCAGGCTCCTCATGCCTATGCAATCTGACTGCCCCAAGAGGCGTCTGTAGAATTTTCGACAAACATCCAGCGTTAGAAGACAGATTAAGAGCACTCCGGGAAATGAAGCAAAAGTGAAAGCGTCCCAATTTCGGCCTTTGTTTCTTGTTATCCTAGTAGTATGTCTAGTGTCTATTCCGACCGGATCAGTCCAAGCTCAAACTATCCCACACTTGACTGTCACGCTGACGGGACAAGCCATGACAGCAGGCTTCAACAACAACGTCACCATTACGGTAACGAACAACTACTACAACTACCCCGCAATCTACGACGTCGATCTTGCGGTGAGCATTCCAGCTGGTTTGACAATGTACGGTGATAACCATTGGCATTATGACTCGATGCAGCTTGGCCAATCTGCTACGATAAGCTTTCAAGTATATGCCCCAGCCGCAGCCATTGGGGTTACGTATCAGGGCTCAATAACTGTGACATACAAAGCGCTAGGAGACATATCCTACACGCAAGAAGTTCACGATGTGAGTTTTTCTGTTTTTGCTTACATTAACCTCATCCTATATGGGATGCAGGTGACACCTTCAACCACATCCCCAGGTGGCAACGCAACAATCTCAGGAAACTTGCTCAACAACGGAAACTTAGCTGCCTATAATGCTAACGTTTCCGTACTCTCGAATATTGTGGTGCCGAGCTCTTTATCGAGCACATTCATCGGCGAAATTGACCCAAACATTCCCAGGCCATTCAGCATGTTGGTTGTATTCAAAGGCAATATTCCTGTAGGAAACTATTCCCTGCTGGTGAGAGCATCTGCGATAGACAACGGTAGACCCGGTTCACCTTACGTAGCCGAAGGCTCTGCAAATATCCAACTGAGCAGAAGCACCGTGAACCCGAACCAGAGACGCGGAGGAGGGCCAACCGGAATAATCGCAGTTCTCTTCGAGATTCTAAGGTACCTTGAGGGCGCATTCTTCGGCTCCACAAGTGCCTTCAACTTTCGGCAATCCTCATTCATCTATGCTAGAAATCTCGTTATGTCCGTTTACGTTTCGGTGCACTTCTCCTACGATTAAGGGACCGCCACTCTACGACTGAACCTTAACGGCACACTGTGAGTTCTGTGTGAGCAAAGGTGGGTAGTAGGTGAGTAGGTAACGGTAAATTTGTGCGCGACACTTATTCATACTTCAAGGCGACAACTGCGTTCATTCTAGAGGCTCTCCATGCTGGGTAGAGTCCTGCTACTGTGGCTAGTAGGACTGGAAATGTTAGCGAGAAGACGATGAGCTCAGTCGAGAAGACGGGAACTATGGTTGCGCCCCCTCCTCCCCCTCCTCCAAATCTCCCGGCAAAAGTGGATCCAGCGAGCATTCCTCCCATCAGGAAGGATAGCGCATAACCCAGTGCGAGTCCGCAGACGCCTCCGATTACTCCCGTGAGTGCAGCCTCTGCTAGGAACATGCCCATTATTTGCTTCGGCCTGTAACCAATGGCTTTCAGTATTCCAATTTCTCTTGTACGCTCCATTACTGATACGTACATCGTGTTGACTATTCCAACAGTTGCTACAAACAACGATACCGCGCCTATGCTGCCCAAAAAGACTGTTAGACTGGCCGTGATCCCTTGGATGCTTGACAGGATTTGTCCCGGGCTTATCACTCGAACATTATTGGAATAGTAAGTCGTTATTGTGTTCTGAACGGTCGCAACATCATCAGTGTTATCGATTATGACATAGATGCCCGTGAAGTACGGGGATTTAGAGAGAATGCTTCCTGCCTGGAACGACATGTAGATGGTTTCATCAATATTGGCGAATAATGCCGTACCATACTGAGCCAGAATTCCACTGGCGAGAACAGCGTAAGACACGGCTCCTTTGCTTCCTTTGATCCCTGATATAGACATGGAAACCATTTGGTGAAGCCCGATTGGCGTTCCAGACGTCGGATTAGCTATTCCCCATCCTATGGCGGCCGATGTCGTGTCGCCCAAGAGCGGTATGGAGCCTTCAGCGACGGTCAACCCTTGGTATAAGGCGGGCAGAGCCACCAGGTCTATGGCGACCACGCTGGCTTGAATCGATTCTCCTCCATTGTTGATGTTTGCACCATAGCTGTAGTACGGATAAGCCGCAGTCACGCCAGGTATTGATTTGAGGTAGGTTATGTCCTGTTGGCTTAGCTGGTAAGTGTTCGTTGAACCGCTGGCGAAGAATCCTCCCGCATTTCGTATTGTGAGAATGTTCGCTCCTGTTTTAGCAATGTTTCCGGCTATACCGGCGTTAAGGCCCGCTGAGCTTGCTATTAGGGAAAGGATGATAGCTGAACCTACCGCTATCCCGAGGATAGTCAATACGCTGCGGACCTTTCTATCAATCAGTGCCTTGTAAGCTAGTTTGAACATATCTGCTAATTGCATTGCTTACATCTCCAGGCTAAAATTGATCGCTGTCACTGACGAATGCATAAACCAGGGAAATATTTGCATATCGCTCACGTTGCTGAATATGAGTCCAAACGTTGGATGTATTCCTCCTTGTCTACCAACCCGTCCTTCAGGGAGATTACGCGTTGAGTCATTGTAGCGATTTCCGAGTTATGGGTGACGATCAGAATCGTGGTTCCGAATCCTTTGTTCACTTGGACGAACTGGTCGACCACTTCACGAGTGGTCTTCGAGTCCAAGTTACCTGTGGGTTCATCGGCGATAATTAGTGCTGGTTCTGTTACTAGCGCTCTGGCAATTGCGACGCGTTGCTGTTCTCCTCCACTGAGTTCGGCCGGCCGCTTGCTCCCCTTACCATGCAACCCAACTGCACTGAGCATCTTCAGTGATCTAGCCTTTCGAATCCCTTCGGGGATTCCTCTGGAGATTAGTGGCATCTCCACGTTCTCAACCGAGGTGAGCCTCTGAATCAAGTTGAAGGACTGGTATACAAAACCCAGCTTTCGATTTCGGAGGAGGGAAAGCCTGTCTTCATCCAACTTCTTCAAGTCGACTCCGTCTATGATTACTCTGCCTGAGGTGGGTCGGTCGAGGGCTCCGATCAAGTTGAGGAGTGTCGATTTCCCGCTGCCGGACGGTCCCATAATCGCCACAAATTCGCCCCTTTCGATCTTAATGTTGATGCCCCTTAGCGCGGGGTATCCAGTGTGGCCTATGCGGTAGACCTTGGTTACATCTACCGTTTGCACTGCAGGGGCGGATCGTGTTGCCACAGGCATCAACTACATGGCATAGTTCACTTTGCACATTTACACCTTGCGCTGTGTTAGCAGCGAGGAACGCTCAGCTCGACGGAATGGGGTAGGGATCGGTGCCTAGCTCTTCCCCTTGATCTTTCTTGTATACGCGTCGGCTAGTTTGCCAAGCTTGTAAATTAACCAAATGAACGCTACCGCTATCGCGACTCCAACTATACCTCGAATAAGCGCGAAGATTCCAAAGCCCATTGGGATATGTGCCATTTTCCTCCACTCACCTCCCTCCGCCTTCCCGCACGCGCGGCCTCGCAGGTTAAAGCGATTGAGGATGATTCATCCATCTTAGTTATAAGCTAACTATAACGCGTAGTTCAAGTTCGCTGCGGACAAACGATGGGTCAAACATACCTAGACTATCAGGGGAATGAGCCGAAAAATGGTCGACCGCTCATCGGACTCTACGCCTGCGTTATCTGTGAATGCCATTTCAACACCAAGCCTAAACTCAAGCAGCATTATGTCAAAGCGCACCGAGATAGCATTCCAAACTACGGGGGAGGTACTCGTGCAACTTCCTAACCCACTTGCAGTGGCGGAACGGGCGGCAAGCTTCTTTTCAGAAATTCCGAGCTCCTCAGCTCAACTAGCTGTTGCACTCATCTTGGTTCTTCTTGCCTACAATATGATTGCAGGTAGCGTGGTGGGGGCGCTGGGATTTGAACCCAGGGCTTCGCGGTTGCGGTTTAGGCAACTCACGCGGGCCCAAGCCGCGTATCATAACCATGCTAGACTACGCCCCCAAGAAAGCTAAGCTAGCACGAGCCGCTATTGCGCACAGCTTGAGTAAAGAAGATTTCTAGATTCCAGATTCAAAGTTTCATTGCAGGCCATATTCACAAAGAAGCTAACATAAAACGGTCCGCAACAGGTGTGGGGTTACATCTGAGAATAAGCAGGATTTAGTCTATTCCCTCGAAAGGCTTTTGAGCAAAGAACACAAGGAATATAGTTGACGTGTTCTCCATTGATAGAAGTCGAAGAACCGGTTGAGGTTGAGTTTGTGGCAGAGACTGGTGTTTACGTTTACGTGTGTGAAGAATGCGGTCGTGAGTTAACGGAGATTCCGTACTATAACCGGTTCTACTGCACAAATTGCGGGCTGCACTACTAACCAGACATCTTTCACAGTAAGCTTTGTTTAGTCATCGGAGAGTGTGCTCGTGGCGCGTTTTCATTGTTGCGAGACAACAGGGCCGAAAGATACGTTTCTCATCGGGCCAGTGGCATAATTATCCTTGCATTTCTCCTAACCGTTGTTCTCTCTTCTACAACCCCAGCGATGGCGTCTAGCGGCCTACCAAAATACATTGACGAATATGCAGTTCCGACGCCTAACTCTGCACCGCTCGCTATAACTGCCGACAAAAACGGCATCGTTTGGTTCACTGAATCAAACGCAACCAAACTGGGGAGGTTCGACCCTGCAACCAACACCTTCAAAGAATATCCAGTACCGGGGGTCGGCGACATGTGGGGCATGACGGTTGATCAGAATGGTTACGTTTGGTTGGCACAATACGCTGGCAAGGGGTCCGTGAACCCAGGTGGGGTCATTGTCGGTGGAGGCCATGGACGACTACTGCGCTTTGATCCAAGAACCGAAAACTTCACAATTGTAGACATTGCCTCCGAAGGGTCTTTCCCCTTCAGGCTCGTCACAGATGAAGCCGGTCGGATATGGTTTACAGAGTTGCTAGGTAACAAGATAGGTGTTTACGACCCACTTTCAAATCAGCTTCAAGAATATCCTGTCCCTTCATACTTCGCAGGCCCAGCTGACCTAACCTTCGACAATCGAGGAAACCTGTGGTTTACAGAGGCCTATAACGAATCTGTAGCGGAGTTCCAGCCTACAACTAGGAGCTTCGTCGAATACCATCTCTCGACAAACGATCCATCGCGATTCATCTCATCGCCTGTTGGAATCGCGATAGGGCAAGATGGGAACGTTTGGTTCGCGGACCACGGCGGCAACTGGATAGCCGAATTCAATCCTGTTTCGAAGGCGTTGAGGCGCTACCCTACGACGGCGCCCTCTGGGTATTCGTATGGGATAGCGATACCAAATGGCCTGTTAATTGACGGCCGTGGAAGAGTATGGTTTTCCGAGCATTGGGGAAACCGGATTGGATACTTTGACCCAAGCACAAATACAATGGTCGAGTTTCCTATTCCAACTGGGCCCATCAGTACGGCTCTTTGGATTGCTCAAACCCCCAATGGCGACATATGGTTCACAGAGTGGAGCGCGAACAACATTGGAGTCTTACACGCTGGGCCAATGGTGCCTTTCTCTCTTGCCATTTCCGAAGTCAATTTGAGCGTGGCTGCAGGAGAAGAGGCTACCCTCACAATCTCAACAAAAGTTACTTCAGTAGTTGCCGGTAACGGGACCTTCTCGTATTCTTGGTCATCATACATGCCCAGTGAAGTTGGAGTAACCTTCTCTCCCAACCCATACCCTTCGCTTGAAGGCCAATCTAAACTTGGGCAAGCGGAGGTAAAGGTCTCAAGCAAAGTGAACCCTGGCAATTACACGCTCGCAATCGGGATAGACGCCGGGGCAGTCCGAGTGTCGAGTATGGTACAGGTCGATGTGACACCAGCGAATTCGGTTCCTGCTCCGTTTTTGGGGTACCCAACTCTACTGGTCCTGATTCCCCTCCTAGTGGTGGCTATCGCGGCCTGGTTCGTTCGAAAAAGATTCAGTCGGACTCAGTCGGATTCAATTGGGCGAGATTAGGAATGATTGACTTTAAACCTACAGTCCTCCATCATTCCGGATGAGTGGTTTTGTTGGCGGCTTCGACTAAGCTCAAGTCCTTCACCGAATCCGTTATTCGTGAAATGACGCGGCTCAGTGAGCAGTACGGAGCCATCAACCTCAGTCAGGGCATGCCAGACTTCGACCCTTCTCCAAATCTGATTGAAGCCGCCGTTGAAGCCATACGACGTGGGTCAAATCAGTATGCTACTACATGGGGGCACGGGGGCCTCAGGGAAGCGGTGGCTAACAGAGTCAGGGAGTACAACGGGATTGAAGCCAATCCTGAAAAGAACATTACAATCACCTGCGGTTCAACCGAAGCCCTAGCGGCCGCTGTCTTCGGCTTAACCAACCCAGGCGATCGCATAATCATCACCGACCCATTCTACGAAAACTACGTTCCCGACGCGATTTTGGCGGGCTGCGAACCAATCTATGTCCCATTCTCCCGGAGGGATCAAGCGCTTGACGAAGAGAGCTTGAAGAGCGCTATGGAAAAGCATCCAAAACTCATCGTTCTAAACACACCAAACAACCCAACAGGAAAGGTCGTGGACAAAGAGCAGTTGAAGCTAATTGCTGACTTATGTCAAGAAAATAAAACAATCGCAATTACGGACGAGATATACGAATACATAGTTTACGACGGGAAGAAGCACATCAGCTTAGCGTCCTTGAGTGGCATGCAGGAACAAACTGTAACGGTGGGTAGTGCCTCAAAGACCTACAGTGTCACAGGTTGGAGAGTTGGTTGGGCTGTAGCGGACGCAAGACTTACTGATGCCCTCCGAAAGGTTCACGATTACTTCACCATCTGCGCACCGACTCCATTGCAAGAGGCGCTTGTGACTGCCCTGAACTTCCAATCCTCGTACTATGAGAGGCTCAGAGAAGCCTACGATAGAAAGCGACGGATGATGATGAAAATTCTCGATGAGGCCGGGCTACAATACCAGCGGCCAGAGGGCGCTTACTACATTCTAGTGAACGTTCCAGACGCATTCAAAGACGACGAAGAATTCAGCGATTATCTTCTGAAAAAAATCGGAGTAGCCGTTTTGCCAGCCAACGCTCTCTGCCACGATAAAGATCTGGGGCGAAAGAAAGTGCGCTTAGCTTACTGCAAGAAGGATACAACCTTGCAAGACGTTAGGCGGCGATTTAGGAAATTCGCTGAGAAACCCAAATCCAAGCCCGCAGTCAGAACCAAATTGTAATCGGTGGCATTGGATCGAATGGCTTCCGGAAAAGTCCTCAACACGCTGCAAGCGCTTTCTAGACTACCAAGTCCAGGGCCAGCTCCTGCGTTCACACACGTTGATGTAACACAGGCAATTCTAACAATTGGTGATGAAGGCCAGATTGGGAGAATTGAGCTTTCAAGGAGACTAGGGATCGGCGAAGGCACAATACGTACAATCATTAAGCATCTGATGCAGGCCAACATTATCAATATCGCGAAAGGTGGATGCGTGCTAACGAAGCGTGGAGTACAACTCTACAATTCACTGAGGTCGAAAGTTTCGAAGGTTTCCATAATAGATGCTAAGCAGCTCGCCCTCGACAAAGTTAGTGCGGCTGTCTTGGTAAGGCATGTAGGGCACCTGGTGAAGAGAGGTATCGAGCAAAGAGACGCGGCCATACGGTCGGGTGCGACTGGAGCTTGTACACTCGTATTTCAAGGTCGACAATTTTCGATGCCAATGAGTGAAAACGAGGAGTGGAGTTTGACCAGTGATGATCCGCTGTTCCAAGATTTGAAAAAATCGTTTAGCCCGGGAGAGGGAGACGTTATTGTCTTGAGCAGCGCTACCGACAGGGTAACAGCCGATCACGGCGCTATGGCAGCAGCTCTCACGTTAATTTCATGAATATCTTGCAGCCATCGCTTCGATAGCCCTAGTCCGGCCTTATCGGCCTTTGATGAACTCTTCGAGCATACGCCTTGCCGCGTCGTCGGGGTATTGCTCTGGTGGTGATTTCATGAAGTATGCTGAAGGCGCCTTCAGTGCGCCGCCGATGCCCCTATCCAATGCCAACTTGGCACACCTGATGGCATCGATTACGACGCCCGCGCTGTTCGGGGAATCCCAGACTTCAAGCTTGGTTTCGATATTGAGTGGGACGTTTCCGAATGTTGTCCCTTCCAAACGAATGTAAGCCCACTTGCGGTCGAGCAGCCAGGGCACATAATCGCTCGGGCCAATGTGAACATTGTCGGGGTTCATCTTATAGTCAAGTACCGAAGTCACCGCGCCTGTTTTTGAGATTTTCTTACTTTCCAGCCTCTCGCGTTCGAGCATGTTGAGGAAATCTGTGTTTCCGCCCACATTGAGCTGCATGGTGCGTTCAAGTTTGACCCCTCGGTCCTTGAACAGTTGAGTAAGAACCCTGTGAACAATTGTTGCGCCGACCTGTGACTTTATGTCGTCTCCGATTATTGGAAGGCCGCGTTTCTCAAACACTTGCTGCCAACGCTTCTCCCTCGCGATAAAGACTGGGATGCAGTTGACGACTGCGCATCTCGCGTCTAGCGCCTGTTCCACATACCATTTCGTCGCAAACTCACTGCCAACGGGAAGATAGTTGAGGAGGATGTTGGTTTTCGTCTCCTTCAAGACGTGGGAAACGTCTACCGTGTGAGAAGGGTGCTTCTCTATGACTTTGCTCAGGTATTTTCCTAAGCCATCATGTGTCATCCCTCTTTGGACTTCAACGCCGAGCTTCGGAACACTACTGAACTTGATCGTATTGTTGGGTTTCGTGTAAATCGCCTCCGCTAAATCCTTCCCAACCTTGTTCTTGTCGACGTCAAAGGCGGCGGTGAAGGTTACATCACGGACGTGGTAGCCCCCTAACCTAACGTGCATCAATCCTGGAACGAATTTATCTTCCTTGGCATCCTTGTAGAATTCTACGCCCTGAACTAAGGAGGAGGCACAGTTGCCTACGCCGACGATTGCAACGCGAATCTTTCCCATTATGCCTGCTTCCAAGCTGTATTTGTAACTCGTGAAATTGCTGATGTCATATGTAAAGAGCTAGTTGGCGGTGTTGAGGCACCCGCAAGAAGTTGTGAAGGCGACTCAGTAAGATGGTCATGGAGAAACTATATTGGCGCTCAGGGGTTCAATAGTCCAATAGTCATATCCGTGGGTTAAGAATTGGACAAGGAAGAACAAGCATCGCTCTTACGTGACGTGGCTGAGTTCTGCAAGGAACTTAGGCCCGTTGAAGAAGTCTGCTATATTGAACATACTTTCAATGAGCAGCTAATCCCACTTTGCAGAAAGTACAACCTTCTCGGTATTCCTATCCGAAAGGAGTACGGAGGCCGCGGAGCCGACTCGGTGACGTACACGAGAGCCTTAGATCGAATCGGAATGGAGGGCACTGGCATTCGAACCTTCTTCTCAGGCCACACCTCAATCGGCCAAGTTCCAATTCAAACGTGGGGAAACGAAGAGCAACGTAACCATTACCTCCCTCCATCAACCAAGGGGGAGAAAATTCTCGCTTTCGGCTTAACGGAACCTGAGGCTGGCAGCAACCCGCTTGAAATGAAAATGACATATCAAGAAGAGGCAGGTCACTACGTTTTGAACGGCGTGAAGTACCTAATTTCCAACGCGGGAATCGCCCATGCCATCGTGACCTTCGCATACCCTAAGGCCGGAGGCCGCGTAAGCGCCTTCATAGTCGACACTGACAAGGAAGGGATTCTAAGGCAGGATTTGACCACGAAGCTGGGCATGCCAACAGCCAACACTGCCCTCTTCGAATTGAATGACTATCCCGTACCGAAACAGAACCTGTTGGGCAAGGAGGGAGACGGTTTCAAGATTGCTATGTCCACTCTGATGAGCGGTCGCTTGAGCGTGGCCGCAGGCTGCCTCGGTGTTATTGCCGATTGCCTAAATGAAATAGTGCGATATTCTAAGGAAAGAAGCCAGCACGGAAAGCCAATTGCAAAACATCAACTTATACAGGAACATATTGCAATGGTCAGAACAGAACTTGACGCTGCAAGGTGCCTAGTCTACAAATCTGCCCGCGCCAAGAACGCCTATGACGCAGACCCGACGAACGCTAAGGTTCGCGCCTACGCTGACCGGTTGATTGCTGAAGGCAAGTTCTATGCTTCAAATGCGGCTTGGGACGCTGCGGATAGGGCAGTGCAAGTCTTCGGGGGTCGAGGTTTCTCTTACTTATTCAGACCCGGGAGGCACCTGATGGATGTGAGGGTATGCAGGCTCTATGAAGGAACGGACGAGATTATGAAATTGAAAATTGCATCCGCCGTCTTAGGGAAGGAATACGAGGCATATCGATAGTTATTTCGTGGATTCAAGCTTAGACTTGACGCAGTCGAAGAATTGCATTGTAAACTTGTTTGTGCTGTTCTGAATGAGGCTAGGGGAAATTTCACCTAGCAAGCCACCAAGCTCGGCATCAGTCTTCCACGCCAATTCCGTAGTACCCGCGTCGATTTCGTTTAGGTCCATGCTTGCGGTTAATCGAACTGAGACGCCCGCTCCCTTCCCAACTGCCTCGAATTTTGAGTGCGAGGGGGGCTTCTGATCAAGTAGGGTGAAATCAAATTTGAAACTGCCACGAACGAATGCGATTCCAACCTTTACGCTCACTGTGAAGGTTTTTGAGTCCTTAACCTCGAGGCTCTGCAGATCGGGAAGACACTTGGCAATCTCCTCTGGTTTCGATATGAATTGCCAGACTTCTTCTCGTGGTCTATTCAAAATGTAAGTGCCTTCAAGATGCACTAGCGTCGCCTCTTGAGCTGAGAGGCTTGCTCAAATAAAAAACTGCGCTGACTTCAGACCACACCTTTCGCGTGCAGTTCAGAGATGCGTTGGGCATTGTAACCTAGCAATGTGCGCAAGACCTCATCGGTGTGTTCACCGAGAAGGGGGGGTGGGGATCTGATTTCAGATTTGGTCTGGGAAAACTTCATTGGGATACCGATCTGATTAATGATGCCGGCCTTAGGATGTCGGATCTTTTGGAGCATTTCCCTGTGTTGGACATGAGTGTCGGAGAAGATTTCTTCCATTGAGTATACTGGGCCAGCTGGCAGCCTGGCATCAAGCAGGACCTTCAGCCATTCTTGCCTTGTCTTCTCGGCAAAGGCCTTCTCGAGTATTGGCACCAATTGGTTCCTATTCTGCACGCGGGCAGGGTTTGTTGCGAACCTTGACTCATCAGCGAGATTCGGCATCCCAATTGTCGCACAGAATTCTCGGAATAGTTTGTCGTTGCCGATTGCGATCGTGACAAATTCATTGTCTTTGGTTTTGAAGCACTGGTAGGGCACTATGCTGGGGTGTGCCGACCCCATTCTTTCTGGGCTATGGCCGGTGGCGAAATAGTCTCCGGCCATGTATGTCATCCACGAAATCGTGCTGTCTAACAGTGAGACGTCTAGCCATTGGCCACCGCCAACGCGTTGGCGAGCGATGATCGCGCCTAGTATCGCTATGGTCGCATACATTCCAGCCCCAATATCAGATAAGGCCACACCGATTCGGACCGGGGGCCGGCTTTCTTCGCCGGTAATTCCCATGAGGCCCCCCATCCCCTGTACGACAATATCGTATGCTAATCGCTCCTTGTATTCTCCAGTCTGGCCGAAACTGGTGATTGAGCAATAGATCAGGTTAGGGTTGATTTTAGCGATTGTCGAATAGTCGATGCTAAGTTTCTCTGTGACCCCGGGCCGGAAGTTCTCTAGGAGAACGTCACATTTCGCCGCAAGCTCGTAGAAGACCTCTTTTCCAGCGTCGCTGTTAAGATTCAAAGTTACGCTCTTCTTGTTCCGGTTGATTGAAAGGAAATATGCACTCTCACCGCCAATGAACGGTGGGCCCCAATGCCTTGTGTCGTCTCCTGCGCCTGGAATCTCGATTTTAATAATCTCGGCCCCAAGGTCTCCAAGAATCATGGAGCAGAATGGACCGGTTAGAACTCGTGAGGCATCGAGAACGCGAATTCCTTCTAAAGGCTTAACCATGTTTTTCTCTTCCAGAATCACCAGTAGCCTGTAAGATGACCATGTAAGGATGCCCTCGAAGGGCACCGTTTCCTCAATTGCTTGCGGCCTGTGCCTTGGGGAACATCGTTTTGCGAACCAAAACGTATGCACAATAGCCTATGATGACCGCGATGAACTGGTCGATGAACGCTGAGTAGCCGGCCTCGGTCATCGATATGCCGGAATTCATTGGCAATAGGAAGGTTAGCCAAAGCGAGGTTATGGTTACGTAGGCCATGCAACCTGCAAGAGTGCTGAATTTGCGGGCGTAATAGATTATCAGTAGACCAATGAACGAGAACAGCGGGGATAGAGATGCGATCGGCGATGCTTCCACACCAAGGTTTGCTACGAATTGGCCGAGCGTCAATCCGAAAACAGCTGGCATACCGAAAATCGCAACAAAAGCGCTTGGCATTTCCCCGATCTTAATCTGATATGCGAGTAGTGGAATTTTCGGAAGCCCCAAAGTGCCTGCAGCGTAGATAGCGGTAAAAATTACGAACGTCCCGAAGTCCTCTAGCTTCAACCTAAGAGTCGACTCCCCTGCCACATCAATGCGAAGAGGACGAGCCAGATTATATGTACAAAATGCCAGTAGGTTGAGGTAGCCTCAACAAAGCCATGGTTCTTCGGGGAATATTGCCCCATGAACGCACGAATGTCAGTATAGACATATGCGATTACGCCCGCGACTACGTGCGCCCCGTGAATTCCCGTTAGTAGAAAGAAGGTTGCTCCGAAGAATCCGGTTGCCGGGGTTAGTATGTGGTTGAGTATCAAGTGCGGCCATTCGAAGCCGAATTGGAGAATAGGGAAAAGGCTCCCTAGAATCGTGGTTCCGAGAATTCCCGCTTTGAAGGCTCTCTGCCTGCCCAGCTTCAGCTGCCAAACCGCCCATTCCACAAGAACGCTGCTTGAGATCAATATGAGGGTCTGGATGCGTGCGATGAAGTCGTCCAAGATTGGTGCCCCAGCAGGGGGCCAGAAGGGGAATTGTAGTCTGATGGCGAAATACATTCCAAACGCGCCTCCGAAAAGAAGAAGCTCCGTTAGAATGATGATTTGGATAGTCAGGCTAATGTCGACTGGGAACGGCCCGAGGACCGTGTCTCGCGGGAGCCGGGGCAGAGATTTGCTAATTGCAGAGGCCCAGTTCTTGGTCTCGCTGTAAAGAAACCCCACAAGAACCGCACCGAATGATAACATCATCAGGATCCCCGCTAACAAGACAAGCCCTTTGAATAGGAAGAAGAGGCCAGTAAGTGCCACCCCGGTCGCAAGGGCGATGAGTACCGGCCAGGCGCTGTGTTCCAAATACTCTGGAACATGTCCTTCTAACTGCGCCGGCGAAGTCTCCGCGTCGGTTCCCATTTTCATGAGCCCTCCGCCCAGCCCAGCTGCATGAAATATAAATTTTCGGTAAAGGCCTGCCGAATCAATACAGCCCGCTCAAATCGTATTCTTATTAGCTACCGTTTACTTTTCGCAAAGCTCGAATATCCTTGGTTTCCCGTCGGATCTACGAGTTTCTTGGCTTCGCCTGCGGCTTTGTTTTGATTGACTATGGTTTCAGTTTCGTTGCCGGGGGTTTTCCAGGAGCACGGCAGCTCACTTCGCAATTCCTCGGAGCCAACCTCATTGCCGGAGGGTCGGTTGCAGTTTTCGCTTCACTGTATTATTTGCTTAGACCTGTTTCAGTAGCGCCGCCAATTGCCCCGTCCACTTTGACACGGCCGGATGTGGGTGTCGAGACAATTGTGGAAGAAGAAACGCCTCCGAAATCAAGCTTCTACAGAAACATAGAGTATATTGGGTATTCCTTCACAGTTCTCGGCCTGTTCTCTGCCGCGGACCTAGTCCTTCAAGTATTCATCCGTTCCACATACAACGAAGCACGCTGGTGGGTTGAAATCCTGCTCGTAACCTTCGGCGTACTATCGTACACAATATTCGGTTCAATAGGCCGGCTTGGTTCACAAGAGGAAGCTAAGTTGTCTGTTCCTCTCGCCCAGCCCAAACTCTACCAAGAAAATGTAACGCCGCTAGTAAAAGTCCCTACCGCGTCCAACCCGACATTACCGGAGTCCTTGGAAATGCAAGTGGGAGACTTTACGAGGTCGTCGAGCGGTGAATACGAACGTCATCTGTCCGACGAGATTTACGATATGTTCCGAATGGAACGAGAAGGCGTTACAGCTTGGAGGGAGGATAGGAAAGGAATGCGCTCAGTGTATTTGGCTGGACCATATGAGTTGAGCAGGAAGCTGCTGGAAGGCAATGTAAAGAACGGCGTGGATGTAAGGATCGGGATTTTGCATCTTTCAGTTGATTCAATGAGAGAGTTGCTGGCCTTGCTAGCAAGCTCAGCGGAAAGCGTTCCTTCCGCTTCGAGCTAGCCTCAGCTACCTCGTCAAGAGCGCACGCAGAATAACCGACACCACAGCGATTGCTGTTATCGTAAATGCGATCACAACAACCTGCTCCTTAGTCATGCAGCAACCATCCCTCTGGAATCGGATAACGTGGCGGTGACAGTTGTTGTCAACGCGCTAGCGAACACTAACGTCGCTACAGCAAGGTGCGCCGTGACAGCTGCCGGAAGTGTCCCCGTGTTTACAGTTATCATCCCGAGAATTATTTGGCAGAGCAGCAAGCCGAAAGTTAATGTCGAGAGTTTTGTCAGCTTGCTGGGCCAGCGGTACTTGCTCCAAGCAAAGAGCAGCGTCGCTACAACTAAGATAGTAACGACAATCGTCCAAACTCTATGTGTGAACTCGATCAGTACGCTAAGCGTCAGCGTGGGAACTACTTGGCCTCTGCATAAGGGCCAATCGGGGCATGCTAGTCCGGAACCCGTGGAAGATACCACTCCGCCGATTACGATTAGGATGTACACGGAGACTGCTGTTACTAGCGATAAGCCGCGAAAGGGTGTGAGCCTCAAGGCCATGGATCACCGGTTACTCGTGGCCCGCGAAGCCAACTGAAAACCAGGTTAGCCACCATAATGATTACGCCTATTCCTATAAGGAAACCCGACACGCTAGCTAGAAGGTTCGGCGTTGCGTATTGGATTGGGTAGGTGTACCACCGCCGGGGCATTCCCTCCAACCCGAGAAGTAACATCATTGAGAAGAGCATGTAAATGCCGACTTCCGTTATGACGAATTGAATGTTTCCCCATCTCTCATTGTACATTCTCCCCGACATGTAGGGGAAGTAGAAGTACAATGCAGCGAAAATGGCCTGAGTTGAAGCGCCCAAGAGCATCAAGTGTAGGTGGCCGACAACCCAGTAGGTGTCATGAAGTAAGTAGTCCACAGGGATCGCTGCTTGAAAGACGCCTGTGGCACCGGCGAAGAAGAAAGTAGAGATGAATGCTATTGCATATTTCATCGGCACCTTGAGACTGATACGTCCTCCCAGCATGGTACCGATCCAGTTGAACACCTTGATTCCAGACGGGACGGCAATAGCGAGAGTCATTGCCATGAAGGGGAATCTGGCAGTTATCGATAATCCCGATGTGAACATGTGGTGAGCCCACACGCCGAAACCGAAAACACCTATCATTATTCCGGACCCGGCGATCATTCCATAGCCGAATATTTTCTTGTGACACATTATTGGGATAATTTCGGATATGAGGCCGAATGCGGGAATTATCATTATGTATACTTCGGGGTGGCCGAAGAACCAGAACATGTGTTGCCACATAAGCGGATCACCACCTAATTTAGGTAGGAAAAATCCTGTCCCCAGGTTTCGGTCGAAAAGAAGCATAACCAACGCGGCTGAGAGGACAGGGGTCGCGCCAATAATCAAGAAGGAGTTAACCAGAACCATCCAAACGAAAAGCGACATATTTCTGAACATGACGCCGGGGCCGCGGAGCCTGTAGATTGTGACTATGAAATTTACGGCGCCCAGGATTGAGGAGACGCCTAGCACGGTGAGGCCCAGAAGCCAGAGGTCAATCCCGTAACCAGGGGAATAAACTGACAGAGGTGCATAACCGCTCCAACCGGCGTCAGGCAACCCAGCCCAGATCAGAGCACCGCCGACGGGAAGCAGCCAGAAGCTAAGCGCGTTCAATCTGGGGAAGTACATGTCCTTAGCACCGATTAGTTTGGGCACCAAGTAGTTTCCGAACCCTACGAGGCAGGGGATTACCCAAAGGAAGATCATCGTTGTGCCGTGGGTTGTGAAGAGGCTGTCGTATATCTCAGGTGTCACAATCGCGTTTCCTGGTTCGGCCAGTTGGGTTCTGATAAGCAGCGCCGCGACGCCGCCCAGGAGGAAGAAGAAGAATGAAGTGCAAATGTATAGAATCCCAATGTCCGTGTGGTGTGTGGTTGTGAGGATTCCTTTCAAGCTTGAATAGAATGCTGGTGTTTGTTTCGGTTTCTCTTCAACTGCGACCTGCAAAGCTCATTAAACTCCGCTATGCGACTGCGACTAGTTGGCCTATCATTGTGTAGTGTCCTGTGCCACAGAACTGGGTACATTCAATAAGGTACTGCCCAGGGCTGTCTGCTCTCAGCCAGTAATGGTTATCGTGCCCTGGGATGGCATCAATGTGGACTCCCAACTGGGGGATGAAGAAGCTGTGCGCAACATCGCCGGAAACTACCTCTAAGTCTACTACTTGTCCAGCCTTAACATAGAGTGTGTTCTGTATGGAGGTTCCATTGGGGTATTCAATGGTTGTTCCGTTGGGGAATGTGATCGAGCTACCGGGCGCATATTGAAACGTCCAATAGAACTGGCGCGCGATAACCTTCACATGGAGTGCCTCTTCCTGTTGGGGTGGAGTGTCCACTGCCATCAGCGAAATACCGGCGACCACACCTATGTAGGCTAAGACCGCAGAAGTGACAATGATTGAGAGAATTTCTATGGCATGTGTTTTCGAAACCATCACTTCGCACCAGCCTCACGCGTTTTCTCTCTGAACCTGATAATGGCGTAAAACAGAAGGCCAAACACTACTACGCCTACAATTATTCCTATTATCAGAATCTGGTTAAACAGCGCCCATTCCATCTCAACTTGCGAGGACTGAGCGAAAGCGAATGGTATCGAGAAGAAGAAGAGACACAGTCCAACCAAAGCGGACAATTTGGGTGCGAAACGCAGCGCGCATGATTGCACTACAGACTACCACGGATTTTGAGTAGTGCAAATCTCTTGCACTGATATTTAGGTTTGAATGTTGCGCGTTTGCTAATGAAACTCCTGCTTAGAAACGAGGAGCGTCGAAAGAGGGTTGACGAAAAGAGCGCGGCAACTTGCGCCAATAGTCCTCGGGAAGGCGATGGGCCTCTACGGTGCTATCCTCCTCCTCACTCCTACCCACATATACTCCGTGTACCCAGCACCTCAGCAGGCTGAAGTGGGCGTCGTCATGGAGGTCTTAATGCTCGTGTTGGATCTTACTGTCTTGCCCATTTGGTTATACAATTACTTTGGCAGAGGTCCAGTAAGCTTAGAAAGGCAGTCATGAATTCTTAAGAAATCCCTTCGGTTAGTTCTAGGAGGAGAAGATTCACTTTGGCTTACGAATTCGTTGAAGCTTTTTCCTCAGTCTTCCCCAAGATTCGGGTTACCCAAATTCTTGCAATTCTGGGAATATTAATGGACCTGGCGTGGAGACTGGCAAGCCACAATTTCGTACACCCTTCATTCATCGACATTCTCGCCGCCCTCTTGGTTGGCTTCTATTTAGGGAAACGACCCAAGGTGGTTAGGACGGATGAAGACAAAAAGTCGAAATGGATTAGGCTCTCCTGACTGTTGGGATTATCAGCCTCTGTTTCAAGGCGAAATACCCGTCATTAGATAGAGGCCAACAATCACAGCTAGAACTAGTGAAGCAACAACGACCATTATGACACCCAATCGGATGCCTTCATGTCTCGGTTGGAGAAACTTGATGTCAGGATAAGCCTTCAGAATCGCCTGGCATAACAGCAGTGAAACAACAGCCCCAGACAAGACTTGAATAGAATTTATCGTGGCAAGTTCCGCAAAAGCCGCGCCAATCCCGTACAGGGGGGTTTCAACGGAAAAATAGCCGACCAGCATCGCCACAGCGCCCGCCGCGACCCCTGCCACTTTGAAAGGGAATCTCCGATTGTTCCCTATCAGGCCTGTGAGGAAACCTTCAGTTCCTTTGATGAAAAGGGTCAACGGTGAGAAGTACGCATAGCCTAAGAGAATGTCAGAGATTGCCGATCCAACGCCACCTGCAATGCCCCCGAGCCTTGCCCCAAATAGCAAGCCTGCGAGCATGACCATTGCATCACCCAAGTTGAAGTAGCCTCGTGTGGGTGGGAATGGTATGCTGAGTACCATAGTTACTGCAGCCGTCGCCGCGGTCATAACGGCGGTAAGCGCTACCTCCCTAGGTCGCGGCGACCTACTACCCAACACTACTCCTCTCACTAGTCATTGACTTCTCAAGTTGAATAAAACTTCGTCCTTTATGCCACAAAGCTTAGGAACCTAGGTCACTTCAGCAGATTTTTGATCCAAGCGGATAAGTCTCGAACTGTTTTCTCGCTAACCTCATGCCCCATAGGATATTCTCGATACTCTACGCGTGCTCCGGCCTTTTTCAGTAGCTCCGCGGATTCACGCGCTAGACGAACTGGTATGATTTGATCGTAAACTCCGTGGGAGACAAAAACGGAAAACCGTCTAAGATCTTCAACGGCGAGGGGTAAGCCTGACTCTTGTGGGATGTAACCGCTTAAGGCTGCGATCCCGAGAAACGAAGCTGGGTCCAACAAGGCTACCGAATACGCCATCACAGTCCCCTGACTGAAACCTAGCAGGATGACGCGCTGACGGTCGACAGGGTAACCTGCCCTAATCTCATCCATGAACCGACGCAAAAGGTCAAGGCTCGCACCAAAGCTCTGCGCGTTAGGCACTCCTTCCTGGCCTACGTCGTACCAGGCGAAGCCTCCACCAAATTCGAAGGGCGCTGGTGCACGTGGGGAAATTAGAAGAGCGTCAGTCAAACCTAGCGAATGCACAAGAGGTATCAAATCATTCTCGTCAGTTCCTCGGCCATGCAATGCGACAACAGTCGCATACTTCTCGGCCTTCCTTGGAGGATAGTACACGACGTGTTCAAGGGACGCTGATATCGGCGAGCCTTCCTTCATCTACCTGGTCCGACCCATCTGGAAAAGTTGTTATCACGCACTGCGGGTCATCTAGTTTCGTTGAAGGTTATGAAGCTTCAGCCCTTTGAAATGGAGCGTTGGCAATCTACATGGGAAAACCAAGTCGAATACAATCTCTCGGAAAGCGGCGTCCATCCGCTAAAGCTGGTCGAACTGCTGGACGGCGACACGTCCGATATGCTCAAACAACCTTTAGGGTACAGTCAAACGAATGGAACGGAGGAACTAAGAAAGAGAATCGCGGCCACATACTCGAAAGCGTCGGCCGATGACTTGTTGGTGACGAATGGTAGCTCTGAGGCGATCTTCGTTACCCTCTGGTCTTTCCTGAAGCGAGGGGCTGAAATCGTTGTGATGCTTCCAAACTACATGCAAGTCTGGGGCTTGGCCAAAACAATGCAAGCCAAGGTCAAGCCGTTTTGGCTCAGGGAAGAAGCAAGTCAATGGGCAGTCAATCTAAGAGCGCTAAGAAAAATCGTGACGAAGAGGACAAAACTCATCGCCGTCTGCAACCCGAACAACCCGACTGGCGCGGTTCTCGATGAGGAGGCGGTTGAAGGTATTTGCGAGATCGCGAAGCAGGCGGGTGCGTGGATTCTCTCCGACGAGGTGTATCATGGCGCTGAACTATCTGGGTTGGAGACTCCAACATTCTGGGGCAAGTACGATAAGGTCATTGTAACTAACGGGTTGTCGAAGGCCTACGGCCTACCAGGACTCAGGGTTGGCTGGGCATTGACGGGTAAAGAATTGGCAACTGAACTCTGGTCTTACCATGACTATACAACCATCGGTCCGAGCGCTTTGAGCGATTACATCGCAAGGAAGGTCATGCAACCCGAAACGCGAGCAAAGATCCTAGGGCGAACGAGGGAGATACTCCGCTCGAATCTACCAATTTTAGCAAGTTGGGTCGACAAACATCACGATTACTTATCATTCATTCCGCCCAAGGCCGGAGCTATCGCGTACATGAAGTATTTTCTTAGAATTAACTCGACCCGGCTCGCGGAGCGACTTTTGCGGGAGAAGAGCACTTTAGTAGTGCCAGGTGACCAGTTCGGAATGGACCATTATTTGCGAATAGGCTACGGCTGTGAGCGGGAGCGTTTGCTTTCAGGCTTGGGACGCGTCGGAGACGTGCTTTCAACACTGGACAGCCTCCCCAAGCTGTCCTCCTAGGTTGCCAAGCCTCGCTGGCCGATTTAGGGGGAGAATCGACCGAAAGGTTTCAATTGGAGAAGACTGAATTCTCGCTTTCAATTGTGAAGTATAGATAATGAGTCAACAGACAACGCACGTAAAACTAAGGTGTATGGAGTGCAAAGCGAAGTTCGACAGCAAGTATGACGCCTTCGACACGTCGGTCATAACAAACGTAGGGCAAGTCCTAGAGAACTTCATCTTCTGCCAGAAAATCGGGAAACGGGGATGCGGGAAACGGGTTTCAGTCGTAGTTGTCGATATTAGATAGGGGCCCTGGCAACCGAAACTCCTCTCTTCGGTTTGAGTAAGATTTCTAAAGGCTTTACTTGTTACATACGGCGTGGAATTCGAGTGGGCAAACGTATCCTAATCCTCGGCGGCGGTTTTGGCGGCCTAGCCGCAGCTGACACACTCCGAAAAGGCCTCAGCCCCGAGCACACAGTGACCTTGGTTGACAAGCAAGCGCTCTTTTTCATGGGCCTTACAAAACTCTGGATAGTTAACGGCAGAAGGCAGGTGGGCCAGAATCCCGGCAATAGGACTCTCTTGGCGAAGCGCGGGGTCAATTTCGTTGAGGGTGAAGTGACCGCAATTGACATTGCAAAACTTGAGGTTCGAGTTGGAGCCAAAACGTTCCCCTATGACTATCTGATTATCGCATTGGGTGCAGACTATTCGCTCGGCTCGCCAAAGGGCTTCACTAGGTATGCAACGAACTTGTATACGGAGAGCGGTTGCGCGGAGATTAGGGACATGCTCTCGTCGCTGAGAGGAGGGACGCTGACTGTCCTTGTTTGCGGGTTGCCATTCAAGTGCCCCCCAGCACCTTACGAGGCATCAATGATCATAGACGATGTCCTAAGAAAAAACGGGGTCAGGGACAAAGTGAAAATGCAAATTGTAACGCCTGAGTCTCACCCACTCGGCATTCTTGGCTCTGAAGCCGGGAAGAGGGTAACGACGCTCCTGGCAGGTCGAGAAATCGCCTATTATCCCTCGCAAAAGGTGAAAGAGATTCGACAAAAGAGTGTCCTAACCGAAGAAGGAAATGAGATCCCACACGATGCGATTTTCGCGATCCCCATACACGTGGCGCCATCAGTGCTGAAGGATTCTGGACTTTTGGCTGAGTCTGGATGGGTTTCTGTAAATTCAGCTACGTTAGCGACGGAGATTCCGAACGTTTACGCGGTCGGCGACTGCGCGGCCCCCAAGACACCAAAAGGGGCCATGCTTCCTAGGGCAGGCGTCTTAGCAGAAGAGCAAGGAAAGGTTGTGGCGCAGAACATCATTAACGAAATCCAAGGCGCTGAGAAAACAGCTGCCTTCGATGGCCAGGGAGTTTGTTTCATGGAAGTCGGAGGTGGAAGAGCCGCACCGGTTCGCGCGAATTTCTATGCGCAGCCTAATCCGAAATGGGAATTCGAACCCCCGAGTGAGGATGGGTACAAGCAGAAACACAATTTCCTGGAGGACCGCATGAAAGCCTGGTTCGACTGAAAACTCATCGTAATCCCGAATAGAGTCTCCCCATTCAATCCACGCAGGGAACGCGAGGCATTTGCAGTCGAAAGCCCCAGGTCTAGTCTTCGGCGCACTCTGTGTAATTTGGGGCAGCACGTGGCTTGGAATAAAGATTGGTTTAGAATTCCTGCCATCATTCCTCTTTGCGGGCCTCCGCTTCGCAACGGCCACCACTAGCCTCATCCTCTTGGCGAAATTGCTTCACGCTCGTATGCCTCGAGATCGTGCTTCTTGGATTTTGATGCTATTTCTAGGCATTTTCCAAATCACCTTGCCCTACGGCCTAGTCTTTTGGGGCGAAGAATATGTTTCATCCGGCTTGTCAGCCGTTTTATTCGCTACCTTGCCTTTCTTCGTTGCAATCTTCGCACACATGTTCACCGAGGAGAAACTTACTGGAATCAAGGTCGGGGGCATAATCCTGTCATTCTGTGGCTTGATAGCAATTTTCTGGAAGGATCTTACGGCATTCCAAAACCTTGCAGCTCAATACTCTGTTCTTGGAAGCTTAGCGATCGTTGGAAGCGCTGCTTCCGGCGGGCTGGCCAATGTCGTAGCCAAGAAGCACGCGGAAGGAGTTGATCCTGTTGCCAATGTTCTGGTTCAACATTCCATAGGCGCAGCTGCTCTCCTGTCCTTTGGCTTAGTCACCGAATCCACAGCCTCGCTCAACTTCACGCCCGCCGCAATCGTGGCCGTCCTCTACTTGGGCGTAGTGGGTTCCGCATTCGGATTCATCGGATTATACTGGCTTCTGAAAAGAGCTAGTGCCACTAACACTTCCATGGTTACTTTTCTAAACCCCATAGTTGCATTGCTGCTCGGTTGGGTCGTGCTGCAAGAAGTTCCCGATCCGAATGTTGGCATTGGCGCGGTATTGATCTTGGCCGGCGTCTACACAACCCTAAAACCACTAGGCCGCCATGTTTGAAACGCTTTTTTCGTTGCTATCGCTTCTGGGTTTCACATCCTAAAAACCAATCGAGTGTCAAGGTGTACGGAGACGGTGTTCCCCTGTTGTGCCAATGAAGCTAAGGGATCTAGCGTCAATAGTTTGAATTGGTGAAGAAAATCCTCACGTGAAAGAATGGCCATGGCCATACGAAGTTGTTGATTGAATCATCCTATAGGCGGGAGCTCACGCCATTGGGAAAGCGAACATGACGAAGGTGAACTTGTCGTCCAGAGATATCTGGTGGGCTGCGATGAAGCCAGCGTTGACCTCTAGGACGTACATTGCCTTTACTGGCGGTGTGAAGACTTGGCAGAAGGTTGGGCCGCATGGCGGCAAGTTCTGCTCAAAGAAAACGGCCTGCCTACTGGAATTGAACCAGATCATGTCCAACGGAAACTTCATTTCGAACATCCAGAAGCTCCAGTAACCCTCGCTTTGAAATACGAAGAGCATCCCGTGATCTGCAGCCATCGAATCTCGTCCCGACAGTCCCTGCTGCTGCTCAGCCGGAGTTGTCGCTAAATCAACATTGAGGACGACCCCGTCAATGCTTATTCTATTGGAAGTCCACTGTTGGAAAACAAAATATCCGACAGGGACGGCTAGGATGATAATAATTACCGCGACTGCGATTACGGCTCTTTTCAACGGTGAGACGCCACCTCACTTGTAGGTGAGCGTAGGGGGCATGCCGATCACAGCTTTCACGCTTACGATTTCACTGTTTGCCCTAGTCGGCGTTCCACCCCTAAGTGGTTTCATGAGTAAACTCGTCCAGCGTAGCATTACCACTACCGTTCGCAATTAAGAGGGTGGATCCACCTCTCGAGAGGGTGGTGCCAAACGGTGCCAAACGAAGGCAACCCTCGCCTCATTTTACGCCTCGATCCCCTCATACGAAGCGGTCTACAGGCCCGGGCCATGTCGAGGAACTGTGTTCGCCTTGCCGAACGTCGGCTGAGGGCAAGGGTGAATCTGACTGGGTCAAGCTGTTGAATCGCGTTAGCCTTTCTTCGCCCCTAAGTAGAAGCCTAAGCTGAAGCTTCCTCCAATGGGCAAGATTTGGCCTACGAATGCAAGGGAGCTGACAAGGCCGGCTATAACGCCAGCGAAACCACTACCGACGGCGCTAGAGAACGCGTTGAAGTTGACTGATATGACCCCGATGGAGGCTAGCCAGGTCAGGGCTAGCATAAAGAGGCCTGAAACTAAGGCTAGGATTTTGAGAATGATCGTGGCGACTTTCTTCAGGCCGTAGCCTAAGAGGAATCCTAAGGTTCCGCCAAACCCGATCTGGGTCATGAGTAGGGTCGCTAGGCCGTTAGTGTCCACAGTCCACACACGCAAATAAGGGCGGTTTGATTCTGAGGCATTAAAGGTTCGACACGGGTGCCAGCATAAATTGCTGGCTGGCCACTTGAAATTGAACATACTCGTCGAAAAATAGGAAATCACATCGAAAAGATTGAGTTTGCCTTGATGCCTGGCACCGCTTCCCTTCCAGTGTTCTTACTTGCCGCGCTCGCATTGAATATTTCCCCGGGCCCAGACATGCTGTACGTAATCTCCCGCAGCCTAGAGCAGGGAAGAAGGGCCGGTATCGTATCGGCGCTCGGAATCGGAGCAGGAACGTTAGTGCATACATTCGTTGCAGCAATCGGGCTGTCTGCGATACTCCTCTCTTTTCCCATAGCCTTTGATTTCATCAAATATGCGGGCGCAGTTTACCTCATCTACTTAGGAGTCCGTATGCTTCTAGCAAGAAGCAACAGTAAAGCATCAGCAGACTCGTCTGCCTTAACGAGCAGCCATAGCCTCCGAAGTGTTTTTCGTCAGGGTGTCACAACGAACATCCTCAACCCGAAGGTTGCGCTTTTCTTCTTGGCCTTTCTTCCACAATTTATCGACCGGTCAAAGGGCGCGCTCGCCCCGCAGATGATATTTCTGGGTTTACTGTTTGATACGTCTGGAACGAGTGTAAATGTAATCGTAGCTACGGTCGCCGGCCATGTTAGCAATTCATTAAGGAAACGGTCAGGTTTCACGCGTTTTCAGAAAATAATCCCAGCAAGCATCCTCATTGCACTCGGCCTTTTGGTTGCGCTATGATGATCAGGGGGCAGTGATACGTGAATTATGTTGGTCTGGATTTGGCGGGGTCCCCAAACCGTCCAACGGGCGGTTGTGTGATTGATGGAAAAATGAAGGTGAAATGTGCTATCCTCCATGGCGACGATGAGATTCTTGCATTCGTACGGAGAAGCGGAGCCAAGTACGTGGGGGTTGATGCGCCCCTCGCGCTACCCAAAGGCCGCCACTGTCTTGGAGAGCATTGCCGTGGTCGGGCGCACTTTCGAGCCTGTGATAGGGTTCTAACCTGGATGGGAATCAAATTCTTTCCGATAACAATCGGCCCAATGAGAACCCTCACAGCCAGAGGGATTCGGCTCAAGAAAAAGCTCCAACGGCTGAACCTTGAAGTATTTGAAACCTTTCCGGGCGCCGCGCAGGACTTGCTCGGGATTCCACGGAAACAGCGTGGCCTACCAGAACTTCAACAGAGTCTTCTTAGGCTCGGGTGTAAAGGAGATATCATTACAAGGGATTTGACAGGCGACGAACTCGATTCAATCAACTGCGCCCTCGTTTCCAAAGATTACGCTGAGGGAAGCTACCTCGCGATAGGGGACCCTTCCGAGATCATGATGATACTTCCAAGAATCGGGAAAGTGAGCAGAGCTCGATGACATCGGCAATCCAACCAAGTGCCGTAGAGCCGAGAAAAGTGTCTCCAGAAGAATTAACAGAAGGCTTCAGGCAGCTTGGCCTTCGTGAAGGCGACCGAATCATAATGCATGCGTTCCTCGACAATATCGGAGCAGTTGATGGGGGCGCCGCGATGGTGTTGCACCGGTTGCTGGGCGTCCTCGGCAAAACCGGGACACTGTTGATGCCGACCTTCACCTCAATCACAAGACATACCAACTCACATGAGAACAATACCAAGCCTGGGTGTTGGTGCGAGAGTCATGAAGACCGGCATTTGCCATTCATTCCCGAATTGCAACCTGACAGAAACATCGGGGTAATCGCCCAGAGGTTATGCAGTTGGCCCTCTTCGAGGCGAAGCGCCCACCCAGCATATTCGTTCGTCGCCGTGGGAAAGCACGGAGACGACCTAGTCCGGAATTATTCATTAGAAGACCCACTCCTACCAATCAAGAGATTCCTGAAGCCGGATCCAAAGGTCTTAGCTGTTGGCGTGGGTTTCGATTCGGTAACGGCCATTCATGTAGCCGAGCAACTAAAGCTGAGTGCCAAGTTCGTGCGAGAGCGCGCCCTCACGTTCACCTCGAAGGAGCGTACGTGGGTTGACATCACCGCGCTGGGATGCAGCAATGGCTTCGAAAAACTCAAGGCTTACCTTGGGAGCAAAGATTTCAAAGAGACAAAGATTGGAGCCGCAAACTCACAAGCCTACTCGATGAAGACTCTGATTGACCGGGCAGAATCTCTCATCGAGAAACAACCCAACGCATTGCTCTGCGGGAACCCGGCCTGTCTGAGTTGCTCGCTGATTTCCAAGTAACCTGGCACAAATAATTCGGATATGTGGCGCTAGCGCCACCACCCGAATTCCTTTGGAAGAACCTTCGTAAGTACCCTTCTCCCCTGCTTCGTGACCACGAGGTCATCTTCGATTCTTATTCCCGTTTTCCCCTCTATGTAGACACCTGGTTCAACTGTAAAGACCATCGATGCATCAACCATTTCGTTACCTCCAGGTACGATGTATGGTGCCTCGTGGACCTCAAGCCCTAACCCGTGCCCCGTCCTGTGAACAAAATACTTGTCGAGGTCATACTCGTGAAGGCGGCCTCGGGCCGCGTGGTCAATCGACCCAACAGTAACTCCTTGCTGTGATGCGCTTATTGCGGCGACCTCTGCGTCGAGTACTTTTCGGTAGATGCCTTCGAATGTCGGGTCTTTACCGATAATGAATGTACGAGTAATATCCGCGACGTAACCAGAGGACGAGCATGAGGTATCAACAACGATGCTCTCGTCTCGGTTTATTCTCTTGGCACTCGGCAGATGGTGACAGTGCGCAGCCATCGCTCCGGATTGGACGAGCACATCTTCCACGGATTCGGCACCGTTCCGCGTAATCTCTTCGGAAACCTTCCGGGCTAATTCCAGTTCAGTCATCCCTGGTTTCAGCATACCTGGAATCTTCAAGAATGCTTTGGAAAGAATCAAGGCAGCATACTGCAGCAGCTTAATTTCCCCGGACTCCTTTCGCGCTCTTATCCCCTGAAGAATCGGTTCGGCATTCTCGAGCTGGGGTTGTGACGACTTGAGCAATGTGCTGATGTACTGGTAAGGTACTCTACCCTCCAGCCCCCATTTGCCCTGTATTCCGATTTGCTGAACCGCACCTTCAATTGCGTTCCTTGGACCTACCCCATCGTCCCAGGAATGTACGACCATGTGGACGGGGTTTGTCAGGTAAGGGCCTGATTCGAGCGTCGGCGCGACAAGGTGCGGGTCTCCTTCTTTGCTTACAAAGAATAGGAATGGCCTTTCCAAAAGCATCGAATTGACGCCTGTGTAGTATCTTAGGTTTGGGCCGGGGACGAGAATCATTCCTTGAAGCCCATTCACAGCTATCGATTTTCTCAGTCTTTCAAGACGCAGCCTATACCCATCCGCTTGAGTTTGCGTCGAATTCATCCTTGGTCCCTCGTATGCATTTGCAACGTCATGGAAAGAGGCCTGAACGCCAACATTGTATAAGACTTCCTCAAATTCACTTGGTGAGATAGAATGAAAAGATGGGCTTCGAGCGGTCCTATTAGAGCAGCCGCTAAAAGAGGGGGAGCCCTCTTACTGTTAGTCGTCCTCTTTTCCGCTCAACCGACGGTTTCTTTCGAAAGAATCCCATTTGCAGTCCTCGGTCATCAAGCGGTCTCCGTTTGGAGTAAGATCACGTTCGGGATGGCGGACGCTTATTCCATACTTGGTGAGCGTCCAATCGAGGACTGCTTACGGCCCAACCTTGTAGATTGTTTTTCTATCCAACAGAATTTTTGGATCTCTGATTCACTCGGTAACTTCGTTCTATGGGCTCAGAACACGGTTGAGTTAGCCAAGCTTGAGAGTCCGACTTACTACGGAACGTTTACCTTCCAAGTTTGGAATAGCTCCACGGCCCGCCAACCCGTTTTGTGCGAACCCGAATCGAGTCGCAGGCTTTCATGCCGCGCCCCTTTCTACACCGACCCTGTTTCATTCCCTCAATCATTCATCTTCTACTCACACATCTCGAACGAAGGCTCAATGTACGTGCTCCAGATGTCCAACAATTTCGGCGCAACAACGTGGGCGATTCCAGCCTCGATTATATGCCCATGCTACATAGGAACTGTCCCAGAAAAAGGGCCCCCATGGGGCAGTTCACCATTTGAGCTGGTTGTTGTTGGATTGGACAGTTCCGCGATTGCAGTCTTCAGGAATGACACAGTTGGAACTATCGGGCCTATCTTAGTCGAATCCGCGGATGGATTCTGGCGTGAAGCTACGGTGAAAACTCTTCGTTGCCTCGTTGTTGGTGGTTGCCTGGGGATGTTGGCTACAGGCGAAGCTTCGATGGACCTCGTGTGGAACAGTACGAGTGGGGAATTCTATTGGTCTGGCGGTGGAGCTGATCAAGGGATATACGTGTCTGCTATCGCAACCGGGGTGGTTGGTCCACCTACCATCCCTAATCCTCCTGCTGAAACCTATCTATACGCCGAGTTGAGATCGCTCTATGCCTACCTTACGATCTATGACGAAGAGCAAAGGCCCCTAGGGGTCAACCCCCAAACAGGAAAACTTGTCGAGGAAATTCCAAATGCTTCAATTACTCACAATTCTTCAGAAGATTTGTTAATAGTTAACCCAACCGGCGAATACGAACTCGTAGTGACGTCGGGAGGAAACGCAGGGTTCAAACTATTCGTGAGCAAGGCGACGAATAGCGCCGGTGTCTTGGCATCGAGGCAGTACAACGGCACCCTGAATGTCGGGTATTCCATGAATTTTCACCTTACTGTCAGCGACATGAACCTAATTCCGCAAGCAACAAACCTGAACACAGCTTTAGCTCCCATTGCGGGAATTATCGTAGCGCTGCTCGGGCTTGTTGGCGCAATCACCGCCATTCTGTTCCTTCGCCGAAAACGAGTCGATAACTAGTTCAACTATTATCCTGTGACATAGGAAGGTGTCGCACGGAAGGGGAAAGGCTGAACAGCAGCACGAGGAACAGAAATGCGCTGAAGTTTCAACTGCTCAGGCCACTGTTACGGGGATGGTGCGAACGGAGGGAACGTAAACGGCAGTCCGAGTTATTCTAGTGGAGGAGCTGCTATGGGTAGCGCAGAATTCTTCGCATCTCTCTGATGTGCCAAGATCTTCGTAACCGAAACCGCAATATTCGCATTGGAAGATGACTCTTCCTCTGTGTTGAAGTCTGCTTACCAATCCTTATTCGCTCCGCGGTTCAGGCAAGTGCTAGTGGAACAAGCTTGTCGTTTGCGAAGAAGCCTTTGAGGCCGCATGAATCGCACAAAGCCCCAAGTTGCAAATCGGTTCCGTCATCATAGTATATGTTGAAAGTTCCCAACCCGCATCTGGGGCATGCGTTTCCTGTTGTTTTTTCCATTTCAACCAACACGTTCAAGCGTTCTTGAGTTCTGCCCTGAGATGAGCATAATCAAGTAGAAGAAAGATGCGTATAGAACTCGCGAGAACACTGTGAATCTACGCGATTACTATAGAAGGCTGGCCTTCTGGCGTGATGGTGCTAAGTTGTCTCGGTGTAAGTAGGCAGAGAAGATCTGTCTACTTCCCCGATTCCAGCTTGTCAACTTTTCGCGCGGACTTAATTGGTTCTTGGTTATGTCATTCTGTTCCAGAAACCTTCAGGCGTGATGCAAGTCTAACCACTATACTGAGGCTTAGTACGATAACAAGCAATGTAAGAGCAGCTCCCCATGCTAGTGCATGGGCGTTTTCGTACGGAGACGTGCCAAAGTCGAAAATGAGCAATGTTAGTGAAGATGCGGGGTCGTTGATGTTTGTCATCATGAGCTGACTTCCGAGTGCAGTAAATAGTAGGGGTGCAGTTTCACCCATAACGCGAGCAACCGCTAGTGCGATGCCAGTGATGACGCCGCTCCTTGCGGAGCTGAGGAGAATATACACTAGCGTCTTGGCCCGAGAAATCCCCAAGGCCAAGCCACCCTCTCTTATGGAAGAGGAAACGAGCTTTAGCGATTCATGCGTCGAAATTGCAACAATTGGGACCATCATGACACCAAGTGCGACTCCGCCGCTGAAAGCTGAGAACCTATGCTGGGTGGCCACTATCAACTCGTAGATGAAGATTCCAGTTACAATTGATGGCACTCCGGTTAGAACCTCTGCCAGAAGCCTCACGTAGTACCCAAATTTCCCAGGATATTCAGCGAGGTATGCTCCAGCAAAAACCCCGATTGGAACCCCTATGAGAGAAGCTAAGCCCACCATCACTAGACTTCCTTCAATCGCGTTCAGTATTCCTCCCCCGTTACCCCCTATTGGGGGACTAACTTGGGTGAAGAATGCGAGGCTCAGAGCGGCGGCTCCGTGTGCGATCGTTTCGTAAAGAATTGAAATCAACGGGACTAAGGCCGCGAAAAAGCAGGCCGTCGCGAGGATGATGTATAATGCGTTGCCTGCCTTTCTTCGTCTGCTGTGGCTAAGCAGGAAGCTCACCTCGAACCTTGAAGCTCAGTCTATTGATGACGACCCTTCCTACGAGGTTCATTATGAAGGCAATTGCAAACAGAATTAGTGCTAGCTCGAACAATGCGGATAGGTAGACGTCGTTGCCGGCGACCTCTGTAAATTCGTTGGCGATAACGCTCGGTATCGTCTCGGCGGGCAGGAAGAGTGATGGTGAAATTCTGGCAACGTTTCCTATCACCATCGTCACAGCCATGGTTTCGCCAATGGCTCGCCCCATGGCGAGCACAACCGCCGCGATAATTCCAGCTCGCGCGAATGGGAGAACTGCGGTGCGAATCATTTCCCAATTTGTTGCACCAAGGGCTATGCTAGCCTCACGTTGACTTCGGGGTACGGCAGAGATCACCTCTCGCATCACGGCTGATCCGTAAGGGATTATCATAATGGCCAGTATGACGCCCGCAGTCAACATTCCAAGACCTGTTGTGGGGCCAGTAAATAGCGGTAGGAATCCTAAGCTTGATTTCAACTGTGGATTGACGTAATCTCGCATGAAGGGAACCAAAACAAGTAGTGCCCAAAGGCCGTACACAACGCTCGGAACTGCAGCGAGCATCTCTATCATGAACATCGACGGGACCCTCAGTTTGATAGGTGCTAAATCACTCTGGAAAAGAGCAACTCCTAGGCTAACGGGGACTGCAAGAACTAAGGCAAGCGCCGTTGTGACAATCGAGCCGTAGATAGAGGGCAGCGCCCCAAGAATGGGTGGTCCACCGTTGGGTGGGTTAGGGATCCAGTCGGAACTGAAAAGGAAACTGACTCCAAAGGCATCTATGGAGCTGAGGCTGCCGTTACCAATTTCGTATAGCATCAATGCTGCAATGATGGGGATTATGACTGCGGCTAACCCGAGGATAAGAAAAAAGAAATTTGGAGGCCGCGCCCGCTTTTGGGCGCGGCTTCGTGGATTCGAGTTCATCATTTTGTTTACTGACTGACTAATGGTTGGCCTTGATAGTTTAGCGACATCAGGAGTTGTTCATCTGCGGCCACAACGTTTTGTGGAAGTGGTACGTAGATCAAAGCTGTAGAGTATTGTTGTCCATCGTGTATTGCCCACCACAGGAACTTCGCGAGTGCTTTCGCCTTGTCCAAGCTCATATTTGGTTGTGCTGACATGTCTTTGTAGACAAGAATGTATGTGTAGGTTGCGATGGGATAAGACTGGGCGCCAGACGCGTTGACTATGTGCAACCGTAAGTCGACAGGGTTTGGTGTCCCGGTTGCATTTGCAGCAGCCCAGAGAATGGTCTGTAAGTTGGGTGCCACGAAGTTTCCTGCGGCGTTCTGCACTCCGCCTACTCCTAAGTGGTTCTGAACTGCGTAGATGACATCAACGTATCCGATTGCTCCTGGAGTGTTCACTACAGTCCCGGCAACGCCTGCGTTCCCTTTGGAACCTACGCCCGTTGCTAGCTTGTCAACCGGCCACGTTACTGAGGTGCTGTATCCTACCTCGCTCGACCACGCACTATCGACGACTGAAAGATAGTTCGTGAACGCGTAGGTGGTCCCACTTCCGTCGGATCTGTGAACCACGATAATCTGGTTGTTGGGAAGGGCGATGCCAGGGTTAAGTGCTTGGATTTGTGGGTCATTCCATTTGGTAATGTTGCCTGCATATATGGCTGCGAGGACGGGGCCCGTGAAGTGAAGAATCGTAGTATTTGCGATTCCGAACTGGACGAGGTTATAGGTAACTGCCACCCCCCCGAGAGTTTCGGGGAAGAGCACAAGTCCTGGAGCTGCCGCGAGTTGGTTGTCGTTTAGTGGAGCATCAGACGCGCCAAAGTCAACCGTCTTCTGAGTAATCTGTTGGATTCCGCCACCACTGCCGATCGGGTTGTAACTGATAGTGATGGAGGGGTTTAGCTGGCCATATTGCACAGTCCATTTTTGGAGGAGTGGAGCTGGGAAGGTGGCCCCAGCGCCGAGTAAGGAAACCGGGACTTGGCTGGATTCAGTCATCATGCTGGTAGTCGATGTATTGCCCATGTTCAGTGTTGTTTGGTAGTAGAGTCCGCCTGCAATTATCACTATTATAACGATAGCAATAATCACGTATCGAACATTTCGTTTGCTTGTTTGGTTAGACATATTCATCATCGTGTCTGCACATGCCTCCATGATCGTATTTAGTGGAATACCATGATGATTACGCGCAAGCACATGTATCTATACGAGTCGCATGCCTTACCTTCAACTATGGTGCCTGGCGAGAGTCCCTAGACCAGCATTGATTAATTCAAATGCTCTAGTCGAATTGATAAGAAAGTCTAGAGTTGCGAGCGACGGGAGAAATTCATTGGATTTGGAAAATAAACTTCGGGTCGAAGACCTCAGCGCAGGTTTCGCTAAGAAACAAGTCTTGGAGAAAATCAGTATCGAGTTCAAAGAGAACGCTGTTACTGCCCTGATTGGGCCGTCTGGCTGCGGAAAATCGACGTTCATTCGTTGTCTTAACCGGATGCATGAAGTTACTCCCGGCGCGTGGGTTTCTGGTAGGATCGTGCTCGACGATGCGGACGTGCTTTCTGAGGATGTGGATCCTGTGACCGTTCGTCGAAAGATCGGGATGGTATTTCAACGGCCGAACCCGTTTCCGACCATGTCCGTTTTTGATAACGTAGCGGCTGGCCTTCGGTTGAACGGAGTAAGAGACCGTAAGTTGATTGCTGAGAAGGTTGAGCAGAATCTGAGGCAGGCCTTCTTGTTGGATGAAATTGGTGACCGGTTGAATGAGTCTGGATCAAGTCTTTCGGGAGGCCAGCAACAAAGGCTTTGCATCGCACGCGCCTTGGCTGTGGAGCCAGAAATTGTTCTCATGGATGAACCATGTTCAGCCCTCGACCCAGTTGCGACGGCAAAGATTGAGGAACTGATAGTCAAGCTAAAGGAAACTTACACGATTATCGTCGTAACGCACAATATGCAACAGGCCGCTCGGATCTCTGACTTTACTGGCTTTCTGTACCTGGGTAAGTTGATTGAATTCGGAATCACGGAACAAATCTTCTCGAATCCAAAGAATGAACTAACTGAGCGCTACATTAGTGGAAAATTTGGTTGAATGACATTGCCACGCCTAATGGATATGGGCCTTGAGAGGCTATCGAATGCCATCAGCGATATGGGCAACCTAGCCCAAGACTCTGTGATGAGGGCGATCCAAGCCTACGCGAAAGGAGAACAAATTACCCAGCAAGCCCTTGACCGCGCGCGTCAACTATCGACCCTGTCCAACGAGGTTGAAGAACTCGCAGTCGAATTACTTGCCCGTTACCAACCCGTTGCCTCAGACCTGCGTTACATAAAGTCGTGTCTCGAAATCGCGTATGGTTTCTCGAGATTCGGTAGGTACGCATATGACATCGCCCAGGTCCTTGAAATTTTCGGAGATGTCTCACTATGCGACAGGACGCCTGTTGAAGAGCTTTCGGGACGAGTTACTCAGATGATTCAAACTAGCGTACAATCCTTCCGCACCAAGGACACAAAGCTCGCAAGATCGTTGCGCCCCGAGGACGATCTGGTTGACAAGATGTACCTTGACTACATGAAACAAATCACTGGAGACAAGACGATATCCGTGAAATGTGCACTTGCCTCAACGCTAGTTATGAGATACCTAGAGCGGATTGCCGACCACGCTTGTTACATTGGTGATTCAGTGGTATACATAGTTACGGCCAGCAAGATATAGTAATCTAGAAGCGTTACATAGAAATCCTGGCGCATCTACATGCGTACCATGAAATCTGTCATAGATGCCGACAAAGGCTTCGAGGATAGGTACGTTCGTCGAGTGCAAGTAACAGGGCGTGGGTCCTACATCGTATCTATCCCTAAGCATTGGGTTGAATCTGCGGGGCTGAAGAAAGGAGGGCGCGTTGAGTTCAGCAAGCAGCAGAACCAGGGGCTTCTTCTGATTCCCTTTGATGCAGTGAGATCTGATGGAGAGCACGCGAGGTGCGAATTGTCAGTTGCCCCCGACGCAGATCCAGGCGCTGTGACCAGGAAAATCATCTCGTTGTATGTCATTGGATATTCGACGATTGACATTAGCTCAAAATCGGGTAATCTCGCACCGCCAGTTCGCGATGCGATACGCGATGTAGCGCGACAGAAATTGGTCGGTACAGAAATGGTGACCGAGTCCGCTAGAAGCGCCACGTTGCAGGTCCTTCTCAACTATCCTCAGCTACTCGTTCCCGATGCTCTCCGGCGAATGGGTTCGATAATGAGCTCAATGCAACAGGACGCGATGCAGGCCCTCATCGCTGGAGACAAGGACTTGGCAGCACAGGTCATCAAGATTGACGATGAAATAGACAGGTTCAGCCTCTACATAATCAGGCAGCTCAAGTGGGCGGTCCAACATCTGCCATTATTGGAACGAATAGGTCTCAAATCTCCAGTCGAGTGTCTCGGATACAGGATTATCACGAAAAGCGTCGAGCGTTCAGCAGACCATGCCTGTCGCGTGGCACAGAATTCACTGGCCCTAAGTCACCCTCTTGAACCTGCTGTTACGAAGGAAACCAACGCTCTCGCACAATTCTCGTACAAGGTGATGGAAAGCGCGTTGCACGCCCTTTTTGCGCATGACTATGAGCTTGCTGAGAAGACACTTCTCGAAAAGGACAAGATGGCAGTACTTGAGTCTAAGCTCCTAGACCGCCTTGTCAAAGAGAAGCTACCTGCTAACGACCTGTCCGCAACGACCCTAATCTCCGACAGCCTTAGAAGAATCGGAGAATACGCCAGCGACGTTGCAGAAGTCGTGCTGAACCTCACAGTAGAAGAGGCAACACAACAAAGCGCGAAAAAGCAATGATGTTACGAATGTGGTGGAATCATATAGCTCACATGAATCGCAGCGGCTACGCAAATAGCTCTAGTATCCGCAAAAAGCGTGAAGGAGGATAAGATATGAAGAAAGAGAAGCTAAGACGTCTGTCAGAGGAAGAAACTTCTGCGGAACCCTATTCCTGGTTCCAAGAGTAGTCGAAATCCAAACGACTAATTTTCTCTCTAACGCAGAAATTTCCTTCCGCCTGGAAGTTCTAGTTAATATCTCAACTAATTGAACGGCAACGCTTAATATGCCGTCTACCGTTCGGTGTGGTTTTAAGTTGTAAATCCGGAGCAAAGGATCGATGGTTGACTTTGGCACGTCTTCTGGCTTTCGTAAACATTTTTGTCGACTCGCCCACTCTTGCCGACGTCGTACAGACCCTGTCTCAGTTACCTAACGTGGAAGAACTCTACGAAGTAACGGGCGAATTTGATATCGTCACGCTTGTTTCAGCAGCCGACATTGAGGAATTTCGGGAACTTCTGAAAAACAAAATTCTGAAGATTAAAGGCGTAAAGAGTACGGTCACTTCGATCGTACTAAGCGCACCCAAAGGGCCAAGGAACGGCGTTAAGCCCGCGAAACCGCAGTAACGGTTTCTTTTATTCTAGGGTCTTGATGCAACTAATCCATAGTGTTGATGAAGGTTCTGGAGTAAATAGATGGTGCTAAGGCAGTTTGATCGATTTAATTCAATTATCCGTCATTGCATTGATATTCGCGTTAGTGATTGCTTTGGGCCGCCTTCTAGCGCCCTACGTCACAAGAGTGTTTGCATGTGCGCCAAGCCGCCTTGACACCGCGCTATTACCGATTGAGAACGTAATCTATCGACTCGGAGGCGTTAACAAGAATCATCGAATGGATTGGAAGCAGTATTTTCTATCATTGATGATGCTTAACGTCTTTCAGATGGCGCTTGCGTTCCTGGTCTTTGTCTTCCAAGACAGGCTACCTTTGAATCCCCAAGGGTTTCCGGGGTTAACATTGGACCTCGCCTTCATGCAAGTTATCTCATTTGCAACGAATACTAACCTTCAGCATTACAATGGGGAGAGCACGCTTTCATATCTAAGCCAGATGTCGGCGGTTCAGTTTCTACAATTCACTTCAGCGGCATCAGGATTATGCGCCGCTGTAGCAATGGTAAGGGGCTTCAAGACCGGTTCCAAAGACCTAGGAAACTTCTATGTTGACTTCGTGAGGACCCTGACAAGAATACTCTTCCCGTTGTGCTTTGTAGCCGCAATGATGTTCGTATGGCTGGGCGTGCCCCAAACGCTCAACGGTTACACTGTCGTGAAAACAGTGGAAGGGACGACGCAATTCATTCTGGTCGGTCCCGTCGCGTCTCTCGTCTCGATAATGCAGATAGGTACGAATGGCGGGGGATATTACGGAGCAAACTCTGCCTACCCATTAGAGAACCCGAATCCCGCATCGGACGTTCTTCAAATTATCTTGATGTTACTTCTGCCGACAGTTTTGTGCTTCGTGTATGGTGAGGTTCTTGGAAAGAGAAAGGAAAGTAGGCCAATACTTTGGGCCTCTTATGGGCTCTTCATTATAGATCTAATGATCGCTTTTGTCCCGACTCCCCAACTTGGTCCGGGGATGGAGGTTCGGTTTGGAGGATTTTTCTCAGCCTTCTGGACCGTAGTCACGACGGCCGTTACAACTGGTTCTATTAACGCTTCGCTCTTCGGCATGCACCCGCTTGTCATACTCGCGGCCTTCATGGGCATGTTGATTCAGGCAACGCCCGGTGGAAAGGGTGTTGGAATGATGTACATGGTCATGTACACCGTGATTACCGTATTCATAGTTGGGCTCATGTCGGGCAGAACGCCGGAATACTTGGGGATGAAAATTAACGGGCGTGACGTATTGCTTGTAATGGCGGCCTTCCTTGTTCATCCGATTATAATCCTGTTACCTACAGTCCTCGCATATGCAACAGGAGCTGCCAACGCTATCGGCGTAAGCGGGAATGCGACCGGTTTCATCCAAATCCTATACGAGTACACGTCCGCAGCGGCAAACAACGGCTCGGACTTTCTAGGCGCGTCTGCGAATACTCCATTCTTCAATATCTCAACAGGCCTGGTAATGTTTGCAGGTCGGTTCGCTCCGATGCTCTTGCTCTTGGCGCTCGCAGGCTCGATGCTAAACAGGAAGAGACATGCAGAGATAGGGCTACGGACTGATAGCATAATGTTTTCAATCGTACTCATAGGGGCTACCCTGATCCTTGTTGTCTTAACCTTCTTCCCATTCCTCGCAATGGGCCCAATCCTGTCCTTCCTTCACGGAAATGTGAACGGGTTTAGTCAATAGTGCGAGGCGAATGAGATGTCAGAGAAGGGTCAGCGAATTGGCTTTTCGCAAGGGGCTATGTCCGGGAAAACATTCATCGACTCACTTGTTCGATTGAACCCAATCTCGCTCATACAAAACCCAGTTATGTTCATCGTCGAAGTCACCTTCTTCGTTGTAACTGCGATGGCCGTGTACCCGCAATGGTTTGTTCCGGTAGCAAGCCCGAATGAGCGGATCTTCTATGTTGAAGTTGCTGCAATCTTACTCATTACGGTCTGGTTCAGCACTCTCTCAGATTCTCTCGCTGAAACACAGGCAAAGAACACCGCGAAGAGTCTTAGGAAACTCGAAACAGAAGCCATGACTAAGAAAATAGTCATTGAGACAAAAGGCGAAACTGAGGAGCAGACGGTCGTCCTTACTCCTTCTGGTCAATTACGCCGAGGGGATATGATTCTGCTTGGGAAGGGCGATCTGATTCCGATAGACGCGGAAGTCACTGAAGGAATAGCGATGGCGGATGAATCTCTTCTCACAGGCGAATCTGTACCGGTCAGGAAGGCCCCCAGCGATCCCCTAATCGGCGGGTCAAAGCTAATTAGCGATACATTAACCGCCAGGGTTACTGTAAACCCTGAGGATAGCTACATCAATCAGATGATCAGGTTAGTAGAATCCTCGAAGAGGCCTAAGACACCAAACGAACAGGCTGTTATCGTAGTCCTCATCGGCCTTACCGCTATTTTTACAATAATTATCTTCGCGCTCCTCGGATTATCCGTTGTGCTTAGCCTTGGAGCCGATCTCTCCGTTCTCATCGCGTTGTACGTTTGCCTCCTTCCCACAACTATAGGTGCGCTTCTTCCTGCGATAGGGCTTTCTGGTATGTCTAGGCTCTACGCGAGGAAAATTATTGCGAAGTCAGGAAGAGCAATTGAGACCGCAGGCGACACAGACACGATCCTTCTCGACAAGACGGGAACAATAACCGTAGGAAGCAGACAAGCAATAGAATTCATACCCTTCGCAGGCCACTCAGAACGAGAAGTAGGAGAAGCGGCGTTTCTCGCCTCCTGGCATGACGACACACCTGAAGGACGTAGCATAATCAGGTTAGCCTACAGTGGCGGTTTGATACCGAGGGAGTTGAACGACCTCGCCTTATCCGAGTCCTATGAGTTCTCCGCGACGACCAGAACGAGTGGTGTGAAATTCACCGGCGGTACGGGCTTCATGCTCCCCAAAGGTGGTCAGGAGAGGATGAGATTCAGGCGAAAGTTCACAGATTCAATAACCAGCTCCTTGGCCGGCGGCGAAGTTGAGATAATCAAAGGTGCGCCAGACGCAATAAAGAAGCTCGCGGAATCAACTCCACCTGACTTCGACGATGTCATAACCAAGATTTCCAATCAAGGCGACAGTCCTGTTGCAATAACCAAGAACCGCGAAGTAATCGGCATAATTCGGCTAAGAGACATTTTGAAGCCCGGTATCAAGGAAAAGATTCAATCCCTTAAGGCAATGAGCATACGGCCAGTGATGATAACCGGAGACCATCCACTCACAGCCAAAAGCATCGCAACGGAAGTGGGCATTGACGAATTTGTACCTCAAGCAAAACCCGAAGACAAGCATGGAATCGTCCAACGTGAACAAGCTAACACAAGAATCGTTGCCATGATCGGTGATGGAACTAATGACGCGCCCGCCCTTGCTCTTGCCGACGTCGGACTGGCAATGAATTCCGGGACTCAAGCAGCAAAAGAAGCAGCCAACATGGTTGACCTAGAATCCAATCCCGCGAAAATCATCGAAGTTGTCATGCTCGGAAAACAGCTCCTCATGACACGCGGAGCAGTCACAACCTTCAGCATCGCAAATGACGTAGCGAAATATTTTGCCATTACGCCAGTCCTTTTTGCGGTCATACCCGAACTTCAGGCCCTGAATGTTCTTGGTCTGGGCTTACATACTGCGGTGCTCTCCGCGTTGATATTCAACGCGATCATAATACCGCTCCTGATTCCACTAGCCATGAAGGGTGTATCCTTCAAACCATCTGACACAATGACATTGTTCCTGAAGAACACGTTGATCTACGGAGTCGGAGGAGTAATAGTCCCCTTCGTCGGAATCAAGCTAATCGATATCGTAATCTTGGCGATGCATACTTAGGAGGCTATCAAGTTGGGGAGTAATTATGGGCCAACCGTTCGACTGGCAATCATTTCACTCGTATTATGTGGACTAGTCTTCCCACTATTGGTGACAGGTGTTGCGCAAGTTCTGCTCCCGTCCCAGGCAAACGGCAGCATAGTGCAACTCCACGGTCGCCCAGTAGGCGCGATCGTGATCGCTCAGAATTTCAATTCCTCAATGTTCTTCCATGCAGATTGGGCGAGCAATTCGGCCTCAGGAGTGGACCCCGATATAACTCTCCAAGATGCTTACTCACAAATTCCGCGAATAAGCAACGCAACAGGGATTCCTTCAGATTCGATTAAGCAAATCGTCGATGATAACGTCGAGAGAACAATGTGGGTCGCCGGCGATCCGTACGTAAACGTTCTCAAACTCAACTTACTACTCATCGAAAAATACCCTGCAATTTACAAGTCATTCAGCTAACCCATAGCAGGTAAGGACGACTTAGAAAGAAACGTTTTCACTGCGTGATCTAACGTCGCTCTTCCAAAAGCTGGGAAGCATTGCATCTGGTGGCCCAAAAGGGTGCACACACCAATTTGTCGCGCATTTAGTTGTTTTGTCACATTGAGTGTGGTTCAAACATAATACTGCGAGCAAAAGTAGATTAGTTTCTTCAGGAAATTCGGTTTGGTTCTCAGCTTGCTTGTCGCTGCCTTCCTCATATCGATGGGCATCTACCTTTCCGCTGAAGGATTTTTGAACATCCTCTACTGGCGTCCTTCCCATCCGCCCTGGCTGTTCCAGGCCGGAAGAATTCTGCGCGGCCTAATCGGCGTTAGCATGATAATTGTAGGTCTGATGCACTAAGACGTCATCATCTGGTGTACGTCGAGGTTGGACTCGGGCGATTCTATGAAGCGAGTTGTTTCGCGGAACGCGTTTGTGCGAATCGTGAGATTCCATGAGTACGGGCCGTGCTACTTGGTTTCTGCCTTGGCTTGTGCATTCGTGGCCAGATATCCCGTCGATGGCAGAATTCTGACGGTGCTTCTTTTCGTTGCAGTCTCCTCCATTTTTGGTTTTGTGATTAACGATATTGCCGATGCAGAACTTGACAGAAAGGCTGGCAAGCTAAGAAACCCTGTGGCGTCGGGTGACTTGTCTGTGGCTGCGGCTTGGGCACTCGTGCTAATTCTTTTGGGCGGGGCGGCCTTATCCATCTATCTCCTCAGTTTTCTGAATAGGTTGCTTGGGATCCTGGTGATTATGTTGCTTGGTGGCTATTCTTTAGGTCTTAGGGCAAAGGCTAGGCCTGGTCTTGATGTTGTCTGCCACGCTTCCTGGAATGCCATATATGGGGTAATGGCTTACTCCGTTTATCACCCCATTGACTTCGTGGGGGCCGGGTTGAGCGGTATGCTCTTTCTGTTGTCTATCCTGGCAGAGCTTGTCAATGGGATTAGAGATCATGATTCCGATAGAGGCATGATAAGGACAACCGTGACGTGGCTTGGCAGGAAGAGGGCGCTCAAGGTTTGTGTTGTGCTCCTTTTCTTGGTTCTCGTGTTATTTGTCAGCGTTGTCTTGGTTGGCGGATTACCTTGGGTTCTGCTCCTTTTCTCGCCATCCATCATATTCCTTGTAACGCCCATTACCAATGCACTTCGGTATGAGCAAAAGGATCAGGACCTAATGCCTACGTTCGTGAATAGGGGAACTATCATTGGATTGCTCTTGCTCGTTACCTATCTCGCCGTCAAGATTGCGGGGACTGGCTAAACCGGTTAGCTTGGAGAGTCATGCAGAAGTCCTGCACACACACAAACATACTTGACTTCGCAGGCTCACGATGCCTAAGCCTTTGGAATACTGGACGCCCTCGTCCCACTGTGCAGAACCGCTGTGAAAGAGGAATTGGCAATGAATTATTCGGGGCGTATGGTCCAGCAAGGAAAGAAAACGCGCGCAAGCTCCCTAGGTCGATGTCGGGTTGACACTGCCCTGCCCGCCTGCGTCCGTGACGGTGGTTGGTGCGGGGAGTGGGACGTTCGCCGACCTTGTCAAAGGCCCGGATTCGAACCCACGAAGGCCTACGCCACGGGATAGCTCACCCGCGCACGTGAACCCTCGCGCCGAGCGCGAATCTTGAGTGTAGCGCGCGTGGCCATGCGTAAGCATCACATGCCGCACTCATGCGTAGCACGCGACCCGCCCATTTGACCTGGCTCTGGTATCCCCGCACCGGGCACTCATACAATCCTGTGTTGCAAATTAAGGTGATGTGCAGGCGAGAAAATCACCCAGGAAGCCTCGGTGCGGCTTTCTTAGCGAACGAAATCTTGGAGAGTACTTTTTGGAATTAGCCTTGCAAGAAGATGTTCCCGGACGCTTGGTCGTAATGGATGGATATCTTCTGCAACGGGTAAGGAGCTGGGCCAGCTATCACCTGGGCATTGTTACTGGGGTCGAAGACAGCACCATGGCATGGGCACGCAATGTCTTGAGCGCTCGGGTCAAATTGAACCTGACAACCAGCATGCGTGCAAATTGCACTATACGCCACGAATTGTCCATTCATCAAGTGAATCAGAAGCATGGGCCCATATGTTGGGTCGCTTAACGCCACCGATTGACCCAACGCAATGTTCGAAGCATTCGCGAGCAGCCGCTCCCCAGCTTGCGGGCCGGGGTTCGAAACGTACGACGGTGCTTGAGCCTGAGGTGAGAAGAAAGCCACCTTAATCCATAATAGGATTGGGAGTGAAACCGCGGCGAGCCCTAAGACGTTCCGTAGGAAGTTTCTTCGCTCTCTCTGAACTCTGACTTCCGGCGCAGTCCTAACAGCGTCAGCCCTGAATGCCGCACGCGAAAGTAGAACGGGAAGTTTAGGTTTCGACGCAAGAATCGAGGCAACCACATCGCTAGGAACCTTCAATTCATATTTTCGGGCGAGTGTCTCTGCGAGCTGCTCAGTATTCTCCACGTCAGGCAATCCTATCAACTGTTCTCTGCTTGTGGTTCTTGCCACGTGTCTCTTTCCACCAGAGTTCGGAGGCCACTTAACAACTTGGCCGTATCGCCCCTGTCAACTCCCAAGCTGATGACAAAGGCTCGAACGAATTCTAGTATCGTTCGCGTTTCGTCATGTGAAACAAATTGTGAATCTATTCTATCAAATGCCCTGTTGACTTCGGCAACCTGCCGAGGGTAGAGTTTCGCTCTCTCGGGGGCCTGGATTCTCGCTTCGGATGTTTTCGTTTCCTGCTCCGCCGCCTGTGCGGTAACTGGTTGTTGAATCGTGGCTGGGGCAAGCCACCGTAACCCGGAGGCGCGTTTGGCGATCGCTGAGTCTAGGCTTAGGCCCGATTGCGGTCCCGTCAGCAGGAGTGTCAGCCAGCACAAAACGAACACTATATCAGATCCAAAGTAGAACGGAAAAGCGTTCCATGTGGCTGAAAGAAAGAACGTAAAGTTGAGCAGGAGCCCTGCAAAAGCTGCGATGCGGTAAAGAAATCCAAGTAGCACTGCCACTCCAATCAGCGATTCCCCAACCGCGACCATATAACCGAAGGCGACCGCATTTGGCGCAATAGCTCCCAACAGAAAATCATGGATCGGTGACCCGACGGCGTATTGCGCAACCAGGTGTCCAATGTAACCCTGCTTCGACCCATCAAAATATGATGGGTCTGTGAGGTGTTGTAGGCCAGCGTATAGGAAAGTGGCCCCCATGAAGATGCGGAGGGGCAAAATCAAACTTGCAGGCAGCACTGCCAATTGCTGATTCTTATTCGAGGTTCCTGTTTGGGAATTCGAACTCTATCACCTAAGCACGATCTTTTCTCTATTCTGTGCTTGATAAACCACACAGTCGCAGTTCGATAACAAAACGTCCCATCTTCCCTGAGTTGTCCATAAATAGTTGCAAGTAGAAACTAGAATGCTTGATGCGAATTGAGGCTAACTGAGCGTAGGATCAAGTTAGAGCTCACGAGAACTGATGGCTGGCGACTCAGGGGCAAATACATTTGGAGATCATTCGCTTTTGAAGACTTTGCTCAGAGCATGCGCTTCGTAAATCGCGTTGCAACACGCGCCGAATCCATGAACCATCATCCGGACATATTAGTTCAATACAATAAGGTCAAGCTTGTGCTAACGACACATGATTCCGGCGGCTTAACGATGAAGGATTTTACGTTAGCCAGAAAGATCAATAGAATCCGGAGATAGGACGCGGGAGCTTAGAGAAGTTCAATCTCGATGAAGACTTTTTCAGGGGTTTGAATTCGCATCAAACGCTTGAGAAACCGTTCGTTCGGATCAACGTCGATTAGCCGCTTGTGGATACGCATTTCCCAACTGTCCCATGTGTGCGTTCCTTCCCCGCATGGGCTTTTTCGTGTCGGGACCCATAGCCTCTTGGTCGGGAGGGGTATCGGCCCGCGGAGCTTCACACCTGTGCGGTCGGCAATTTTCATGATCTCACCGCAGATGCTGTTCAAGCCCTGGGGGTCAGTGCTTGACAGCCGAATTCTCGCTTTGTTTGGCAAAGTATGCTTTCCTTCTAGGTGCGAAACATGCCCCTAGGCCGGTGGGGCCAATAAAAAGCGTTCGCTAGGCGAAGGATGTCTGGAAAAATAATTTCGGGTCTGAGAAGGTTAGGTCTTCTTCTCAGGTATCTGGGCTTTCTGTGTGATCTCTTGAACTACGCCAACCGCGATGGTGCTACCCATGTCGCGAATTGCGAAGCGGCCAAGTTGCGGAATGTCGGAGTATGCTTCTACGGCTAGAGGGCGGAGCGGTTTTATCTTCACTAGGGCGGCGTCGCCAGTCTTGAGGAAGTCAGGTTTTTCCTGCGTGACCTGGCCTGAGCGTGCATCTATCTTTTGCAGTAGTTCTGTTAGGGTGGCTGAGGTGGTTGCGGTGTGGGCGTGGAGCACGGGCGTGTAGCCGGCTGCAATGGCGGTTGGGTGGAATACTACGATGATTCGGCCAATGAACTCGGCTGCGACCGTTGGTGGCTTGTCAGTATGTCCCGCCACGTCGCCTCTGTGTATGTCGGTCTTTCCTATGCCCCTTACGTTGAAGCCTATGTTGTCTCCAGGAAGCGCCTGCGGAATCTTTGTGTGGTGGGTTTCAATGTCCTTGCATTCGCCTCTGGCGTTTGCCGGCATGAAGACGATGCTGTCGCCAACCTTCATAGTCCCTGTTTCGACTCGGCCCACGGGGACAGTTCCTATTCCCGTAATTGAGTAGACGTCCTGAACGGGGATTCTTAGGGGTTTGTCGGTTGGTTTAACTGGTTCCGTGAAGCTGTTCAATACTTCGATCATTGTTGGGCCCTTGTACCAGGCCATCTTTGCTGATTTCTTAACAAGGTTATCGCCTAGCCAACCTGAGATGGGAACGAATTGAATCTTCGAGGTATCATACCCGACAACTTTCAAGAGGGCTTCCATTTCCTTCTTGCACTCATTGTACCTCTCTTCCGCGTAGTTTGTTGACGCGTCGTCCATCTTGTTAATAGCGACGGCCAGTTGGGCGACGCCTAACGTTCGGGCTAGGTATGCGTGTTCTCGGGTTTGGCCTCCAGGGCCAACGCCGACCTCGAACTCGCCCTTCTTCGAGGATACTACCAATATTGCCGCGTCGGCTTGGCTCGTGCCCGTAATCATGTTCTTGATGAAGTCCCGATGGCCAGGCGCGTCGATGATGGTGAAGAAGACCTTGTCGGTTTCGAACTTCTCAAACCTAAGGTCAATCGTAACACCACGTTCTCTCTCTTCCTTGAGCGTGTCGAGGACCCATGCGAACTTGAAAGTCTCCCCAGCTCCAAGCTTGGTCGATTCGTCAGCATACTTGGCAATGGTCTTCTCGTCCACGTTCCCTGTATCGAAGAGTAGGTGGCCTGTCATCGTGCTCTTTCCATGGTCTACATGGCCAATGATGATCAGGTTCAAATGCGGCTTCTTCGCTGCAGACATATTTCATCTTTCCAATTTGTCTGATTATTTGCTAGTCAACACTGGCACCCGTATTTAAGGGTTAGAACTTTGCGAAAGACGAAAAGTGTCCGGCGTAGGAAAATATTTCAAGGAATTTGCTTAACGCGAGGCTAAAGCTACTCGTTCCATTTCGTCCCGCTTCCTGACTGCGAAACTCCTGTTGTCGCGTTGGGCCGCGTACGATATCTCCTCAGCCAGGCATTCATCAATCGTTCTAGGGTTGCTATAGGCCGCTTGGCGCGCTCCGTTTGTCATGAAGCGTAAGGACATGTCGATTCTCCTGAGTGGGGCTATGTCGACTGAGATGGGGTAGACGATTCCACCGTAAGCTATTCGCGTGACATCTTCCGCTGGAGCTGTGTTCTCGACGGCCTTTACCAAAACTTCGATAGGGTTCTTTCCCGTCTTTAGGCCGATGATCTCAAATGCGTTCCGAACAATGCTTATTGCCTTAGTCTTCTTCCCACCTACCCTACCGGGACGCATCATATTGTTAACGAGGCGTTCCACGATGTTGAGGGCTGACTTACGAAAGCGCTTGTGTTCATGTCTTCCCCCGCTGTGAGGGAAGAGAATGGGTTTCACAGAGAGATACTTCTCGAGGCCCGGGTCTAGAACTTCGATGTTATCAACACCCCATTTCTCGAAGATCCTGATCTCGGGCGGCTTACGACTCATGGGGCAGACCTGATTTGCACTGAATTTTTGGTAGGCTACACGGTCCGCCGTATTAAGCGTTGACTTCACCCAATGGCTTCGGCCGCAGATTCTAAGCTCCCGCGAATTTAATGAGAATTTTTGTACAGATAATCTTTGGTAGCGTCGAATAAAGAGACTACCGTGTATCTTGGGGTGAGCTCTTCATTATGTATGGCGATGGCAGCATCCCCGATGAATTGGCATTCCACGCCTAAGCGGTTTCTCCACAACCTCCTACACCCTGTTATCCCATCAGCGCCTTGGCGCTCGCCTTACGACTGCTCTCTTCCGAGCCTCATCGGGTTCGACGATGAAGAGATGAATCCTTCCCTTCAGAAGGATTCTCCCCTGCGCTGGCCCGGTGGGGCAGAGTCTCATCGTTGGCCTTGGAGGCCTACTACGGTTAGGAGATGACTCTCCCTCGGGTTAACGGGTCCCCGCGTATAGCCGATTTCGGGTCACAGGGAACGGCTGGCTCCCCGATCCTCCTGCCATCGCCGATTGATTCTCACCTTGGTTGTCATATAAAGACGGCAGTGATAGTGCCGTGTTCTTCGGTTTCAAGCTGTGATAGTTTCAAGCATTACGCAGGCTTCACAAAGCTGGTGTGGGGTTGGGTCACCGCATTTTTCGCATTGACGCAATTCCGTGATTTGGGTTGTCTCGGTCAATGTATCGCGCAGTCTTTCGGCGGCTCTTTGCAACGTAAACTTGCTTCCGGGGTGCTTTTGCTCCAGCTGGTTCAGGAAAGCTCGGATGTCGTTTCTTAGGGCCTCATGTCCATGTGGGCATTCGATGCTCTGAAATTCCAGTCGGTTCAGGTAGGCGTAGAGAACTATCTCTTTCTCGGGGATGTCTGAGAGAGGTTTGATGCGTGGTAGGAACTTCCCTCTTGAGTCTTTGAGAAATGGGCCTGAGCGCACGATCCTCATGGGGTCGCCATGCAACATGTTGAGGAGTACTGTCTGCACTTCATCATCCAAGTTATGTGCTGTCGCGATTTTTGTGGCTCCAATCTTGGCTGCAGCCTTGTTGATTGCCTTTCGCCGAAATACGCCACAATATGCGCAAGGCGTTTGCCCTAACTTCAACCCAGCGATCTCATCGGTCGTAACGCCAAAAAGTTCACGGTACGAGACTACTACTTGTTCGACGCCCAGCCGGCTGCAGGCCCTGCGAGCAAGTTCGAGCGCCTCATCCCTATACCCATCGATGCCTTCGTCCACGCAAACCGCGGTGAGGCGGCTCTTGGGAAACCGGCCTTCCAACCTTACAAGAACGTTGAGCAGTGTTAAACTGTCCTTTCCGCCGGAAACGGCGACCGCGACATGGTCGTCGTAGTCAAGCATTTGATGGCATGTGATAGTTTTGCGCACTTTTTCCTCTAGGGCGTGACGAAAACACTTGGAGCAGAAGGAGACGCCTTCATACTCCCTCGTGTAAACTGCATTCCCTGAGCAATAGGTGCAAGTTGCAGTATCCACAGCCTTAGTACCTCAGGAAACCAAACCTGAGAAGCGACAAACCCACATTCAAGAAGAGAAGTGTGTAGGCAGCGAGATTTGCTGCTGCGCGAATCTGTTTCGTTTTCGTAATTCCAAGTACGTTCAGGGCGGTGTCGAGGAATTTGTCTCCATCAAACGGGTACATTGGAAGCATGTTGATCAATGCGACGCTGATGAGGACAACGGAAAGCCAGAACTCGGCGTGCAAGAGGACTGGGGGGAATTCACTTGACCAGCCTTGGACCTTAGGGTTGTAAACAACGTTATCCGTCAACCCGCCTATTCCAATTATGGCGTGACTTGAGTTGGTCTGATCCACTCCCGTCTTGACCGTGAAAGTTCCGCGTGGAGTGCCGACTGCAATTTCGTCCCCTGGGATTACTCCAGCCATGTATTGGCGCAGGTCGTTGATGCCAGTGATCTTTGTTCCATTTATGCTCGTTACAATATCCCCTGCCTGAAGGCCGGAAGAATGTGCGGGTAGGTTCGAGGGGACTGAGCCGATTGCGACGCCGGTTGTAGTTACCGTGTAGAATGGGGCGATTGTGGCCGAGAAATTGAACAGCAAAAAGATACAGAGCACTCCGAGCACGGCGTTTGTGAACGAGCCTGCCGCGAAGACCCTAAGCTTAGTTGAATTCCTTGCATGCGTCAGCTTCTCTTCGTCCGGTTCAACGAAACCGCCCATCAATACGTGGCCAAAGAAAGCTCCGGTGGATTTGAGTGGAACGTGGTCGGCGAGGCTGGCAATTCCATGGGAGAGTTCATGTGTTACCACAACAACCGACAAGGCTAGAACGATGTATGGGAAGGTTTCGAAACTTACCCCAACTCCCGGAAGCGGAATTATGGGCTGGATGGAGACAGCTTGTTGGGTTCGGAAGAACAAGTTTAGCAGATTGGTCGCAAGTTGGTAGAATATGAATACCATCGCACCGATGACGGTTACGATGCCGATGTTCCAAAATGTTCTCCAGGCCGCGGGCTTTGAGTTCGAGATCCTTTCAATCAGCCTGTTCAGCCGTGTCGTTCGGTAAATTATGTAGAACGGGAGCCCGGAAACGCCGAACCTCTCAGCCCTAAACGCCCACCACGCAATGCATATGAGGACCCAGATTGCGAGATAGACTACTAAGAAAGAGAAAAATGGATCCATTTGAAATCTTCGGCAGTGAAATTAGGGTGCTCAACTAAAACCTTTCTGGGACACAAGATGCCCCGAAGCATAGTTCTCTCGACCTGCGGAAACATTCGAGAAGCCCACGAAATAGCTGGAGACTTGGTTCATAGGCGACTAGCCGCATGCGTGAACATTGCCCCCGTCATTTCATGCTATAGGTGGAAAGGGAAGGTCATGAAAGAACGCGAATGGCTCCTGATAATCAAAACCGACTCAAAGATTTTCTCAAAATTGAGGCGACGAATTCTCGCGCTACATAGCTATGAGGTGCCTGAGATAGTCTCTCTCAAAATCGACCGCGGGTCCCGACCCTACCTCGCATGGATGGACAGAGAGCTACTCAGCGAAGTTTAGTTCCGCAAATGGAATTCGAGTACTTTTTGGAATTTTCATCCTTGCTTTGAGAAATTCGGGGAACACTTAATAGGCCGCCCAAATATTCGCCGACCTTCAGTTGGGAAAAAAACATTGACGCCAGAAGAAGAAGACAAAGTAGTCGAAGCACTCGAAGAGCTAAGAATAAACTATAACCTACGGCAATGGCGCGTCTGTTCACTGATTTGTGATTCCCTGGCGGACAAATTTCGCTCGGTCGCTAAGACTGAGAATAAGTAATTCGAAGGAACTCTCCTAGAGTTCTTTTAGCCTCTTGTGGAATTCTACGAGGGCTCTAGTTTTCTCTTCAGCCTCGTTAAGCGTAAAGATTTTCATGCCCTCGTCAAACTTTTCGAAGAGTATTATCTTCTCTTTGATTAGGGGCTCGACAATACGGGCAATTGTTGATGGCGATAGGCCAAGAAGGTTTGCTAGGAGTGCCTGGTTGAAGACGCGTTGTGTTCCCGCGTTGTCTAGGAAATATTCCAGTAGCCTGACCTGTGCTTTGGATTGAAAAACGTCGCTTAACTTCAAATGGCAAGCCGCCTAGCCTGGTAGCACGCGGGTCCCAACATGCTCATTCCTTAGGGCTCGGATTACGTTTGCTGTTGTTCGTCCGTCCAGGATTATGGTCGGTATCTTTGATCGAGCTATGATTCGGATGGCGAGTGGGTCCATGAGTTCATAGGCTCCGGCTGTGATGTCGGCTTTCGAGAGGATTTCTGTTAGCTTGCTGACCGATACTTCGTCCAGCTTCTTTGCTTTCTTGTCCTTGCTCGGGTCGGATGTGAAGACTCCTTCAACGTCAGTTGCATTTACGAAAAGCTCGGCGCCGACGGTTTCTGCTGCGATTGCGGCAACGGCGTTGGTTGAATGGCCTGGTGTGAGTCCGCCCATGGCCACGATTTTTCCTGACCCAAAATAATGTTTCAAGTCCCCAATGCTGACAGGGATTTCTGGGAAAGCGTATTCTCCCAATCCATCAACTAACAGCCGTGCGTTCAACCTACTCACCAGGATGCCTATCTGATCACAAAGCGACTCAGTGACACCCATGGTCCGAGCGGCTTTGATGTATGTGCGGGCGACGCCGCCACCACCAGTCACAACCACAAAATGGTACTCGCCTGCAAGTTCCTTGAGTAACTTCACGTATTCTTCGACGAGAAGCTTTCCAGATCCGCCTGGGAAGGCGAAACCGCCAAGCTTCAGCACCGCTTTCAAAAACAAACGCCTTAACTGATAGTATGTCCCGAGTGTTATTTGATTTCTGAAACCATGCCCCTCCGAACCAACCTATATAAAATCCGGAACGTTACCCATGCGCAACGGTCCTTCCATTGTCGACGACTTCGGATTCAGTGTCGCGCTTTAGGCTGAAACGGACATTGGAAATGCTAGCCTCCAAGGAGGGTCGTGGAACCGAACTCATAAGCCTCTATGTCCCGCCAGCCCGGAGAATTCACGAAGTGATGGCTAACCTCCGTGAGGAGTACGGGACCGCTTCAAACATCAAATCGCGAACGACGCGAAAGAACGTTTTGGAAGCCATTGAGAGAGTGCAGCAAAGGCTTAAGCTTTTCAAAGAGCCCCCAAAAAATGGTTTAGTCATTTTCTGTGGGGCAATCCCACACGGAGGACCCGGGACGGAGAAGATGGAAACCTACGTTCTCGAACCACCCGAACCAATCAATATTTACTTCTACCGGTGTGACGCGAAGTTTCACCTTGAGCCATTACTGGAGATGGCTACCGAGCGGGACGCGTTTGGCGTCATAGTGGTTGATTCTACTGAAGCAGTCGTGGCTACTGTCCGAGGCCAAAGGATGGAAGTCTTGCGGGAATTCACGTCGGGCATACCTGGTAAGCATAGAGCCGGTGGGCAATCGGCCAGGCGTTTTGAGCGGATCCGCGAGCAGGCTATGAACGACTACTTCAGAAGGGTTGCGACCCACTCATACGAGCTACTCGGCAAGGTTCAGGGATTGAAAGGCCTGATCATAGGCGGCCCTGGGCCAACGAAGCATGACTTCGTGGAAGGGGATTACCTGAATTACATGTTGAAGGAGAAGATCATGGCCACCGTTGATACGTCCTACGTAGGGGAGCAGGGCGTCGAGGAAATAATCTCCAAGAGCCAAGACGTTCTGAAAGGCGTCAGGTACTTAGAGGAGAAACGTCTCGTCCAGAAATTCCTGTATGAAATCGGCCATGAAACGGGCCTGGGCGTCTACGGAGAGACTCAGGTCAGAAAATTCTTGACCGCGGGCATAATCGATCTTCTGCTTGTTTCCGAGAAGATGAACATACTCCACGTCTACACGAAGTGCAAAAACTGCGGCGCCGTTGAGGACTCGCTCATTCCGCAAGCTAACCTAGTCAAGTTCGAACAGGACCTCATGGCCACTCCCTGCAAGAAATGCAACGCATCAGCTCTCTTCATCGAGAACACGACGGATTTGGTAGACGAGTTGGTGGAAATCGCGGAGAAACAAAACGCCAACATCGCAGTTATATCTACGGAAACTGATGAGGGTGTAATGCTGAAGGATTCTTTCGGCGGGATCGCCGCGATCCTGCGCTATAGGGCCTCTTAGGCGAAATGAATAGATGGGAAATCTCGCCTTAACCGCAAGACTTCCTTCTTGATCCTAGCGGGGTCCTCGTTTCTGATCCATACCCGAGCAATCAGTTCGGCTATTTGTTCCATTTCGCCTTCCCGCATCCCACGCCTCGTCTCCTCACTCGTTCCAATCCTAACTGCTATGTCGACGATCATGTTTGCTTTCTCGAGTCTCCGCGCCAGGCGAAAGCCCTCATCCTCGGATGGGACGTCGACTATGACCTGGTGAGATTGGGTGAACCCAGCTTCCTTCCCAAGCAACTTGACCCCATGCTGGTCCAGTGCCTCTGCGAGGGTTTTGCTGTTGCGCACGACCTGCTGAGCATACCGTTTGCCGAACCTTTTCATTTCGTAGAGGGCAACTTGAAGTGCGGCGATGCAGTTCCAGTGGGCGTTATCGACGATGGCGGGATGAACTTCCTTCCTTAGGCTCTCCTCATAGGCGTTTGAGAGTATGATTCCCCCTTGTGGGCCGAAGAAACTCTTGTGCGTAGAACCAATCAACACAGCTGCGCCTTCCCTCAGTGGGTCTTGGAATTGGCCTCCAGCGATTAAGCCCAACACGTGTGAACCGTCAAACAGAACCTTTGCGCCAACTTGCTCGCAAACACCAGCCAACGCTCGGACGGGGTGTGGAAAGAGAATTAGGCTTGCCCCGAAAACTACGACGCTTGGCCGTTCCCGCTCGATGAGCGCCTTTGCCTGTTCGGTGTGAATGTTGAACACTCTTCTGTTGAAAGGAAATTCGAGGACCTGGAGCCCGTAAATTTTCGGGTACCCATCCTGAGAGATGCCCGGGTACCCGCCGTTTCCCGGGCCGACTGTAATTATTTTGTCTCCACGCTTTGCCAATGCGGTTAGGGCGATCATGTCGGCGGAATGGCATGAAAGAGGCCTCACATCCGCGTACTTGGCACGGAAGATTTCTTTCGCTAATGTCTCAGTCTCGGTCTGGATTTGATCAATGTACTTTGTTCCCATGTAGAATCGTTCGGGCGACGTGTACCGATTGGCGAGGTCGCAGCTGAGCATTCCGCGCACTGCTGGGCTGGACATGTTTTCCGAGGGAAGAAGGTTCAGGCATTGGCCTAGCCGCCAAGCTTCATGCTGGTGTAGCAGTTTCCTCAGGGAGGGCGGGATTTTTACTTTCTTTTCCTTAGTCTGACGTTTCAATGGAAGATCAATAACCAGGTAAGTTACTGAGCGGTCCAAAATGGGATTTGGTGTTGCTGAGAAGCAGGGCTAACATGCCATCTGATTGGTAGGGATTGACGAGTAGGTGCCTAATTGTGTTTCGGGGCGGTTCAAGCTCAGACTCTAAGCGTCCGTCGGCATAAGCCCTCACATGCCACTCCAGATCAAACCGTAGGCGGCGGATATAGCCGAAAACCTGCCCTCTCTTCCAAATCTGGAATATTCCAGCGCTAGAAAAGCCATCCGCAAGTAGCGTCTGACGAAGTCTTTCAACAAGTGAAGGATGAATTGAGAGCATTTGGTCCACTGATCGCTGCGGTATGTTCGACGGTTATACGCGTCTGCCCCGGCGACCGCCGGGCCTGCGTGTACCATCATGTGGAACCGGGGTAACGTCCTCGATTCGGCCGATCCTGAAACCTGTTCGCGCGAGCATTCTGATTGCAGCTTGAGCTCCTGGGCCTGGGGTTCTCGCTTTGTGGCCGCCTGGGGCCCTGACTCTGATGTGAAGGGATGTGATTCCTCTGTCCTTAGCCACACGGGCTGCTGCCGCGGCAGCTTGCATCGCAGCGTAAGGCGACCCTTGAAGCCGGTCCGCCTTTACGTGCTGTCCCCCGGCGCTACGGGAGATGGTTTCAGCACCGCTGAGGTCCGTTATGTGAACCATGGTATTGTTGAACGAGGAATAGATATTCGCTATACCCCAGCGCTGAGGTACTTTCTTCTCCGACAGTCGTCACACATCCAAGTGAATATTCGGGCTGGTCAACCCAGTTCGCCATATTTAACTTTCCTAGGACTTAGACTAATCGAAACTGAGCCGGATGCCCTGTGAAAAGTTTGCGAATTCGACCCGCATCGGCAACAGACCTTCAGGCCATTTGCCTAATCGAGGATAATTCCTTCTCCGACCCATATCCCCGCCACCTACTCAACCGATTGCTAGATGAAATTGGAAACTATTTCCTAGTGGCGGAAAATGGGAATGGCGCACTGGTCGGGTACTGCGTCTCCTCCATAGAGGGTAGGCTAGCCCACTTGATTTCTATCGCGGTTCTCACTGAGGGCCGTAGAAAAGGCGTAGCGACAGCACTACTCGAGAACCTCATAGAATACCTAGAGGCACACCGGGTAGAAGAGCTCTGGCTTGAAGTAAAACAGGATAACAAAGAGGCCATCAAACTTTACGAGAAGTTCGACTTTGCACGTATGATGGTTCTAGAGAATTATTACTCAGACGGTTCAGCTGCACTGCGGATGCGAATGAGCTTCAAGAAACAGGTCGTGAAGGTTGGGCATGAGTAAGGGTGATGGCCTAGTGAGATCTCGATTCTACCTACTCGATGATAATGAAGTGGAGTGGGAAGGGAAACCTTGCGTCAGGTTTTGGGGCGTGGACGAGAAGGGCGCTAGAATTTGCATACTCAGCAACCTGATAATGCCTTACGGCTATTTTCTACCAAACCAGCAAGACGACCTCGAGACAATTAGGCAGAAGGTCATCGAGGACAAGAAGCATTTTCCAGGAATAATTAGCGTATCAATCGAAACAAAAAAGCACCTTGGCCAAGAATGCAAAGTGCTGAAGATAACCTGCGCTACGTCCGACGTGCGATCAGGCTACTCGAAAGAGTTGCAGAAGCTAGTAGGCAAGGGCGAGGGCTTTGAGAACGACCTAAGGCTCCCAGTCCGCTACATGGCCGACCTGATGTTGACCCCGTGCGGTTGGAACGAATGCGAAACCGACAAAATAAAGCTCGATGGGGCTGAAGGGTACGATGCTTACGTCGCGTCTACAGCGCCCAAGAGTGTTGCCGACGATACTGTTCCAACCCTTCGAATCCTTGCTTTCTACACGCTCACGGTGGGGGAGAAAGGTTCAGCGAAGCCTGAGAGCGACCCCATTCGAGCGATAGCCCTAGCGACAACCTCAGGAAAATCGGCAACTCTTGTTTCCGAAAAGGACGATGTAAAGGTCCTAAAAGATTTCGTCGAATTCGTAAAGGGCTACGACCCGGATATCATCGTCGGCTTCCAGACCAACACACAAGATTGGCTGTACCTGATCCAACGATCAAAAGCCGTCAAATTCAAGTTGGCGGTGGGACGGGATTCCAGTGAACCGCATACCAGCGTCTACGGCCACGTTTCAGTAGCTGGCAGAGCAAACCTAGACCTCTTCGACGTGGCAAGTGGTATCCCTGAAGTCAAAGTGAAGACGCTCGAAAACGTTGCCAAATATCTTCAACTTGATTCCGCTGTAAAGTTCACAACGTTCGAAGAATGGGACAGGTCTTCGTTATGGGCTGAGGAGTCCGGAAGAAGAAAACTGATCGAAAACGCAAGCATGTCGGCCCAGGCTTCGTTAGAGCTGGCGAGAGAAACAATGATTTTTCCGATGCAACTTTCCGCTCTAACAGGGTTGCCGCTCGACCAGGTTATGGCTGCGGCGACTGGGTTTCGCGTCGACTCGTATTTGATTCGCAAGGCCCATCAAATAGGAGAGTTGATTCCGGGGAGGAATGAGCAACCATACTTCACGTATAGGGGTGCAATTGTGCTTGAGCCCAAGACTGGGTTGCATGACGACGTTGCGGTACTTGACTTCGCCTCCATGTACCCCACCCTCATGGAAAAGTACAACCTCTCACCCGATACATTCATCAAACCAGGCGAAAGCGTTCCTGAAGACTCAGTGTTCATCATTCCTGAAGTGAACCACCGGTTCAAGACAAAACCGGACGGCTTGTACAAAACAGTACTCGCCACGCTCATTCACGAGCGGTTGTCAATCAAAGCCTTGCTGAAGGGAGCGAGTCCCAAGTCGACTGGCTATAAGGTCCTGAAGGAACGTGAAAGGGCTCTGAAGGTGATAACGAACGCGTGCTACGGTTACGCGGGGTGGGCAGGCGCGCGGTGGCATGTCCGGGAGGTTGCAGAATCCGCCGCCGCCCTGGGGCGAGAGACGATTACCAAAACCATAACGAAAGCAGAATCCCTCGGGCTCTCAATAATCTACGGCGACACTGACTCACTCTTCGTCAAGAATGAGCGCGCGAAGGTCAAGCAGCTCCTCGATTGGGTTGAAGATGAGCTCGGACTGGAAATCAGGGTTGAACGAGAATACCGCCGGGTCATGTTCACGGAGGCGATGAAGCGGTATGCAGGCCTTCTCCCAGATGATTCCTTAGACATAGTCGGGTTAGAGGTTGTTCGCGGCGATTGGTCTGATATTGCGCGCCAAGTCCAAGAAGAAGTATTGGGGAAGATCCTACGTGATCAATCTCTAGAGGAAGCTGTTGAGGCAGTCAAGGCGACTATACGCAAACTGCAAAAGGGGAAAGTGCCGCTCGCTGACCTTACGATTCGGAAAACGTTGACCAAACCCATTGAAAAGTACGTTGTGAGAACGCCCCACGTTGAGGTTGCTAAGCGATTGATGAAGGAGGGTTGGACCCTAACGGTTGGCGATAAGGTCGCTTATGTGATCACGAAGGGACCTGGAAAGCTTTTCCAGAAGGCCAAACCTTCAAGCCAAGTGAAACCTGAAGACGTTGACAGAGAGTACTACTTGGAGAACCAGGTGAAGCCTGCCGCGATGCGGATCTTAGAACGGTTCGGTGTAAGCGAAGGGCAGTTGGAAACCTAGGCCGTTGGCGGGCCAGCGACTTCGGGGAGGGTCATGATCCTAATTGAGGCGGGCCTACGTGCTAGGTCCGCGATCCGGTCTCCCACAAGTAATTTGATGCCTCGCTCCTCAGCCAAATCTACCAACCTTTGAGTGACCACTCCGTCGAAGACGATGGTATCAACCCCTTGGTAGTCAGCGAGTTTGCCTGCAAGTTCGCTTACGGGTAACTTGGCAATCTCATTCAGGTTCTGGTCGAGCAACACCCCTTCCAGGGAGCCCCTGAGTTCGCGGGCTTTGACTACAACGTTTTGAGGCAGCTGCGCGGGAGGTGGTCGCGTTGGAACATGAACTGGTTCTGGGGGGCGTGTCCCTGGGGGCCTTGCGGTTTCAACTGGCACTTTCTCGCGCAGGGCCTTCAGGATTTCTTTCGGCACTAGGTCTTCGACTTCCTTACCCAGAGGAGCCCGTGCAACATAATCCACCGGAGCAACCTGCATCAATTCCTTCAAAATCAGGTCCCCGCCCCTGTCCCCATCGAGGAAGGCAGTCGTTTCCTTAGTTTTCGCTAGGTCCATTATAGTCCGGGGAATCTTCGTCCCTTCAATCGCTACTGCGTTTCTAATTCCACATCGGAGAAGGTTGACGATGTCAGCCCTGCCTTCAACGAAAATTACGGCTGCACTGGTGGAAACGTCTGGACCTGCGGGAAGATGATCCGCCCCATACTCGGCAACGTCTGACGAGCGGATTACGCCCGATACGTCCTTGACCATCTCGTCTGTGCTTGGTGAGTCTTCAATGACCCAAGTGCGGAGAATGTCCTTCGCCTTGTCCAGAATCACCTTACGTTTTTCTTCTCTGATGTCGGCGACCTTGTCCAATGTGACTTTGGCGATGCATGGACCTATGCGGTCCACGCTTTGTACAGCGGCTGCGATAATGGCTGTCGAGGTCTTGTCAAGGCTCGACGGGATGGTGATTGCTCCAAATGTTTTATCCTGTTTGGATTCCAATTGAATTTCTATGCGTCCGATTCGACCGGATTTTTGAAGCTCGCGTAGATCCAGGTCCGGACCAAACAATCCTTCTGTTTGACCGAATATGGCGCCTATCACGTCAGGCTTCTCTACGACGCCCTCCACTTCGAAACGGGCGACGATCATATACTTGGTCGTAGGTGCATATTGTGAATTTGCTCCCAATTATGATTGAACCTCCTAATTTGCTCATGTTTGCTTCGGTATACAGAGGAAGCGAAGCGTAAGTAACTGACATGAGCATCCAAAACGTACCTTTCGAAGTACCCCATATAAATGCTATGCACAGGCAGATTCGGAATCACTGGACCGGTATTGCTCGGGAGACATATCTCATTCAGGCCCTCGTTCTCTTTCAGAACTTTTCCTCAACTAGGCCTGGCTTTCTTGCCCCGAATCGCTTGTTGCGGTATCGTTAACGATAGAATCGTTGGGATGAGAATTGCCAGGAAAAATGTGGCAGCGTCGAATTCCGGGACTACGGTTACGGCCGTGGGTAGTTGGACGCCGCTAGAGTGTTGTACGTCGTCGAAAAAGACATTCATACGCCACCCCTCAGTCGTCGAACCCACCCCAACAGCGAAAACCAGTCTCTGGCCTGCAGAGACGTTTTGGTTGAGTTCGACATTGAAACTGTAAAGCGTCGGGGTTCCGGTGAGAGCCTTGCCGCGCGCGTAGTCGAAGGCGTAACGGTAGTTTCCAACGGTCTGATTTTGTTGATTGAGAACTGCAACCCCTGCCCCCACACCAGAGAAGGATGGGGTAACGTCGTCGCTTGAGAGCCACACTGTGAATGTTGCGGTTCCGTCAAGCATTGTAGGTTCCGTTAGTGGTCCAGTCACCCAAGCAACGGATCCTACCCAGATAGTACCGAAGATTGTCGTAGCGTTTCGGATAGCCGCGGCGACTTCAAAGACTCTTGGAGTTGAACCTGAAGGGGCCGTCAAATTGGCTTCTTCAACAAGCGTGGCAGAGGCGTTCTCGCTACGGTATGTCACGGCCTTCAAGTGAAAGTAAAATATGTCACCGGAGACGGGCGACTGGGCTGAAGCCAAACCTGTTGATGCCCCAAGAAATAGAATCACTATTGCAGTCAGTGAAATAGCATGCAGCCGCATGATACCTCAAAACATGCATGTTGAATTTACCTCTGCCTGCCAAGTCGTGCGGCTCCCCTGACACTGTGAACTAGCCGAACTTGGAACGAAGCTCAGAACTCTGGAAGTATGGAAAGAAAGTGAAAGACACGGGGAGTTCCGGATACAGCGCCAATCAATACTATGATCTAGTAATCAGCAAAAATGTATTACCGAGGGAACATCTTATCTCATCGTTCGTCGTTTCAGGCAGGAGGTTGCGCAATCGTGTCGCGAATTGGAATTAACGGTTTCGGAAGAATTGGCCGCTGCTTCTTCAGGGCTGCGACAGAGGCTGGCTTGAATATCGTCGCAGCAAACGATATCATGGATCCTAAGACGGCTGCTCACTTGCTCAAGTATGATTCAGTGTTCGGGAAATTTAGCCGAACCGTCAGCCTAGAGCCTGACGGTTTCAAGGTGGACGGAAAACCGGTGAAGATACTGTCCGTCAAGGATCCCGGCGAAATCCCTTGGTCTAAGTACGGCGTCGAGATTGTGGTCGAATCCACAGGGCTGTTTACGAGTCGGGACATGGCTGTGAAGCATA
>Ga0208692_1000053_pt1 | contig 117575 bp, 77 predicted proteins | sample June2015DPH_20_1_3_FD_184721 | JGI IMG/M metagenome (GOLD analysis project Ga0208692, IMG submission 184721) | Peatland microbial communities from SPRUCE experiment site at the Marcell Experimental Forest, Minnesota, USA - June2015DPH_20_100... | ecosystem: Environmental > Terrestrial > Soil >... | reverse complement strand
ACTCCGATCCGCAGCTACTGCTCATGCAGGGCGAGCGCAGAGAAGCGGTGCGACTCCGCAGCGATCATGAGCAAATCTCCGTGCTGCCCTCGGCAAAAGGCCAAGAGGCCATCATCGCCAAGCGCCGGGCGCGCGTGGGCGTAAACGATCCTGACCAACTGGCGCGTGAGATGGAGTTGCAAAAGCGCCTGCGCAAGCTGGCGGGCCAGATGGTAAAGCCGCTCGATTACGGCCCGGAGTTCCAAGACGCGAGCCCCGAGCCGGAAGCGCCAAAGGCAGCGATGGTGATTCATCCCTCAGAATTTTTCGCCGCACAAGAAGCGGCGTCGCCGACGCCCGAGCAAGAAATTTCCGAGGCGGAATTTCGGATGGAGCACGACCGCTACAAAAAGCGAAAGCCCATGGACTTCGCGGACCTGGAGGATTGACCGTGCGAGAGACTGTGCGCCGCGCTCTTCAAGCGCGTCCTGAATTGACCGCCGAGCTTTACAGACGCGGCATGTTTCGCCGGGAAGAGAAAGCGGAATTCCCCGAGCAAAACAAAGTGGCCTCGCTGCGGCTCGGCCCGGTGCAATTCGCAACCTTGCTCGCTCAGGCCGATGCGCAGTTCGCCGCGCGGGCCGTGCTGCGCGGTGTCCTGAATCATGAGGAGCTGCGCTGGCTCGACCGGCTGTTAGGACTCGCGAAGCGGAGTGACAAGCGCGAGGAGTTGGCTCGCGCTGTCGAGCGTGCGATGGAAGGGAGAAAAGGAAATGTCCGCAGTCGCCGATGAGGCCGTCCAGGCCGGTCAAAACGTCCTTGTAAATTCCGTGGTCAAAAACCTCGGGGGCCTGGCCGTGCGGTCCTGGAAGAAGCGCTGGATTACCACTTTTACTGCCCCGACCGGAGTCGGCAAGACTACCGCTATCGATTATCTGGATCGAACCCTCACCTTTGATCATCGGGTGATTCAGTGCAAGAGCATCACCACGCGATATGAGCTGCTTGAACGAATGGCCCTGAATCCGGGCGAAAAGCGGAAGAAACATGGCCGCAACTGGGAACGCGCATCTGACCTTTACAAGCGCATCGTGAAAAGCGTCAGTGAACGCCCGTTCCTTCTCATCATCGACGAAGCGGACCGGCTGCGCCCGGACTGTTTCGAAATGCTGCGGGACTGCTGGGATGACGCCCGGCTGCCGCTCCTGCTGGTCGGCAATGAGGTGCTGACCGAGAAAATAAATCGCCAGCACGAGCGATTGTTTCGCCGCATCCGTGTCCGCCGCGAGCAGCGTCCGCTGTGCGAGGCCGACCTGCGTAAGGTGCTCGAATTCATGGGCTATGAAATGGCCGATGAGGAGTTCGCCCTGCTTTGGAAACTGGTTGGCGGCTCGCCCGGCTTCGCTGAGGCTCTGCTCGAAAACGCCAACGAAATCGCGGCCTCGCATGGCGTGAAGCGCGGCATCGAAGCCCTTGAGGGCGCGGTGCGATATTTTCCGACTTTTCAGAAGTAAGACGGAACCCGGCCGAGGTACAATCTCGACCGCCCCGTGACCCATAAAGGAGGAATTATCCCATGAAGGCTAAAGGGAAGCTAGCTGAGAATCTCCTCATAACACAGCAAATTTTAATTGGCCCGAACTTCTGCGGTCCTCGGCCTCCAGCCATTCCAAAATTCCAGACCAAGATAGATGAGAAAGCCGGGTTGCTCGGTGACTACAATAGCATGGTAGCCGCCATGGACTTGCTCTATGAGGCGGCTACCTCTGGCAACGTGGCTGCGTCAGAGGAGCTTCGTCTTCTATCCTTCCGCGCTGCTGAACTCGCCGACCAGTTCGCGACGACGAAGCAAAAGGTGAACCCGGTCCGAGCATGAGCGTCTGCCCGCGCCCCAGGCCTTAATTTTAGGCTTTCATTTTGGCGCTTCGTCTTGGCAGTCTGATTTCGCCTGCGTTTTGCGCGTCTGTTTCGTATGCTCCTTTCGAGAGTGTGATTTCAGGTATCCTATCTGTGCGTCATTCTGCTGTCCCATTCCGTAGCGTCATTTCAGATGCCTAATTCGGGCAGCCCCAGCCACTTTCAAATTTCAGGTCACAGCCTTTTTGCCCATCGGGTCACAAACTTTTTCCATTTTCGGCAGCCATTTTGACTTAGGTCACAAACCTAAAAGTTGTACTTTCAGTATGTTGCGGTTCACGCGCCGCAGTTTCTAGAGCCGGTCACAGTTTGTGACCGCCGAGCTTAAGCCTAAGTCTTTTCGTTTCAATAGAGGCTAGTCGGATGCTTTGTGACCTTGCGCACGCTTGCGACATTAACCCTGAACCACATTGAAGCGCGCCTGTTGAAAATAAAGCATATCCGCCCAGCGCCGTCGAGATCACGCGACACGATCCCTGACCCGTGATAGTCTTGGTGCGAAAGGGGGGACTCGAACCCCCACCCCTTGCGGGACCAGATCCTAAGTCTGGCGCGTCTGCCAATTCCGCCACTTTCGCTCGAGCCTATTATACGGTATACGGCCGCGACTTTACGCCGCCACCCTTGTGTCTCGTTGTGACGCGATGAACGCGCCGCTCCAGCAGCGCGCTAGTAGCGGTGACGATCATTGTTGCGGTCGTGTTGCCGATCGCGGGGCCTACGCTGTTCGTGGCGGTCATCGCGCCGAGGACGCTCGTGGCGCGGATTGAAATGTTGCGAACGAGGCTGAGGGCGCTGGTGATGAGATAGAGAAATCTCGGGGCGCGGCATCTGCTGAACGTGACGCAGAGGCACGCCCTCAGACGGCGTTGTCATGGGCCGGTAGTGGACGACGCGTTGCAAATCCATCCCCAGTTTCTCCATCTCAGCGAATCCTTTGGAGGTGATGAAGTAGCGCCGTTGGCGGTCCACCTGCTCTTCCTCAATCCAACCCAGCTTCTTGGCCGCTTCGATGAACACGTTGCCCAAACCGAAAGGATTAACCGGACCCATGCGATTCTGTTCTGGCTCTTTGGCCTTCATACGGCTCCGTTATCAGACTGCGGGAAAAGTCAGTCGCTCAAACGACCTTGTCTTGAATGGTTACTGAAGTCTATCGCTTTCTCTTGGAAGAAACCCAGTAGGAATATCTCTCGGATACCAGCTGTGCGTTTAGACGAGAAGTTGTATTGTACCCGTCTCGCACGCGCAAGGCAAGCATCTTCGTAAGGTGGAAGCCCGAATAGGTCCTGTCGCGCCCGGTGCCGTTCCAACCAACCCTAGCTGACCTCTCGACTGCGCTTCCGTGCAACACGCCCGTTGGCAATACGGAGAATCAAGTTGGAACGGCTTAGCGAATCTTCCCGCGCGCCGCAATGCGCCAGCATCCAACCACTTCCCCGCGCCTCAAGAGAAACGCCTCGTCGTGCATGTTGACGCAGGTGCAAACGTGGTTTGGCACCACGGTCAGCACTTCGCCCACGCGGAAGGCGTGCGAAGATTTGGTGATGTCCAAGTGCCCGTGCTCTTCGTTGAGTTTGATGATCGGCGCGTCCGGCGCCTCGACGGCAAGGCCATAGCCCACACGCGGTCCGGCATTGAGCGTGTCGGACGACAGTGTCTTCGAGCCGGCATCCACGATGGCGCGCCCCCGCACAGCAGTCGAAACTACCGTCGTGACCACGCGCGCGGCACAGTCCTCGAGTGAGCACGCTCCTTGATAGAGGGTATTGAGATCGTTGTAGACGTACGTTCCCGGCCGAATTTCCGTCAGCCCCGGAATATCGCGGGACAACTCGGCGGAAGGGGTTGACCCCCCGGAGACAATCTCCACCGGCACACGCGCTTCTTCAAAAGCATCGAGCGCCCTGTGCACGCATTCCGCCACCTGCTGGGCTTCCTTTCTGCGCTCTTCCTCGGTTCCCCACACATTTCCGAAATAGGTCATCAGACCGCGAAATTTGAGACCGGGCAGCTTTTCGACTTTTCGCGCCAGCTCCACACACCGGGGCCCGGGCTGAAGGCCGCAGCGGCGAAATCCCACGTCGAATTCCACCAGGACGCCCACTTCCGTTCTCTTCGCACTCGCCGCACGCGACAGCTCCTGCGCGGTGCGCTCATCATCGAGCGAGACCAGAATGTTTTTTGACGTCGCAAGAGCGGCCAGCCGATCGAGCTTCTCGCTCCCAAAAATTGGATAGGCCACCAAAATATCGTCCAACCCGGCAGCCGCCATCACTTCCGCTTCGCCGACCTTGGCGACGGTCAAACCCACGGCGCCCCGTTCGACCTGAAGGCGCGCGACTTCAGGCGTTTTGTGAGTCTTGGTGTGCGGGCGCAGGCCGACGCCCTGCTCGCGGCACAAACGCGCCATGCGGTCAAGGTTGCGCTCGACAATGTCAAGGTCGAGAGTCAGTGCGGGAGTCGAGAGTTCGGTGTAATGCATAAGTAGAATTATGAATTATAAATTCTAAATTATAAATGGCCGGGCAAAACCTACCCAAGCCCTTCTGCTCTTCATTCATAATTCATAATTTATAATTCATAATTTCTTCTCGCTTCTGCTCAACTGGGCGATGCAGTCGATTTCGATCTTGATCTTCGGCAACTGCGCGCCGACCGTGGACCGGGCCGGAGGATCGCCAGGAAAAAACTCTTCATAAACTTCATTCATGGCGGCGAAATCATTGAGGTCGGCAAGAAAGACGCCGACGCGCACCACGTCGCGCAACGAACTACCCGCTGCCTCGAGGACCAGGCGCACGTTTTCCAAAGTGCGGCGCGTCTCAGAGCGAATGTCTCCAAGTTCCAGCTCGTTGGTCTCGGGGTTCACCGGAATCTGTCCGGCAACAAATACGAAGTCGTCAGCGACGATGGCCTGGGAATAGGGGCCCCGCGGCCGCGGAGCATGGAGAGAACGAATCACTTTGCGCATGATATCTCCCTGATTGGAAACCCGAAATTGGAAATTAGAAATCAGAAACAATCAACCATCGAGCTCTGCTCTGCCTTCTGCCTTCTGCCTTCTGCCTTCTGCCTTCTGCCTTCTGCCTTCTGCCTTCTGCCTTCTGCCTTCTGCCTTCTGCCTTCTGCCTTCTGATTTCTAATTTCTCCCCGTTCCCGAATAGTGCTCCAGTATAATGACGGCCCTCGGAGGCGTAAAGGATTTCTCAAACCGCAGGCTGCCAGCCATGACTGTGAAGAGCCGAGACGTGAATTCAACGCTCGAACTTGAAAGCCGCGACCAGTCTTCATCGGGCTCCAGGGCCACACTTCCTCGCGCCATCGGCACGCTGGGATCCACCGCGATCGTTGTGGGCACCATCATCGGCTCAGGCATTTTCCTCGTGCCTCACGACATTGCCCAGCACGTGAGTTCGGCTCGCACGGTGTTTCTGGTTTGGATCGTCGGTGCCGCGCTTTCGCTCGCCGGCGCGCTCTCCCTCGCCGAACTGGGCGCCGCCATGCCGGAAGCCGGCGGTATCTATATTTATCTTCGCGAGGCCTATGGCAAGCCGTTCGCTTTTCTATACGGCTGGGCGATGTTGTTGGTCATCACTTCCGGATCCGTGGCCACGCTTGCCGTCGCTTTCGGCATTTATAGCGCGACGTTTGTTCCACTCTCGCCGCCGCAACAGAAACTCGTGGCGGCGAGTGTGATCGCTGTTCTGACTTTCATCAACTACGTCGGTGTGCGCAAGGCCGCTGCAGTTCAAACTGTGTTCACGGCGGCAAAGCTGGCCGGGCTAGCCACCATCATGGGTTACGCCCTGTTTTCGAGTCGCGCGCAATCGGTGACAGCGGCCCAGTCTCTGCCCGGCGCCGCGACCACAGTGAGTTCCTTCGGTGTAGCGCTGATCAGCGTCTTGTGGGCGTACGAGGGCTGGCACATGCTTTCCTTTAACGCCGGCGAAGTCCGCAACCCTGCGCGCGTTCTGCCGCGCAGCTACTTATGGGGAACCCTTGTGGTAGTGGCGGTTTATCTGGGCGCGAACCTCGCCTATCTCCGTGTGTTTCCGCTCGCCCTTCTGGCCGACGACCGATATCAGCGTGTCGCCGCGCGAACGATGGAAGTGCTGGCAGGGCCGCGAGGCGCAACCTTTGTCTCCGCGCTGATTCTCTGTTCGATCTTCGGCGCGATCAATGGCAACGTGCTGGGTGGGCCACGCGCCTATTTCGCCATGGCGCGCGACGGCGTATTTTTCGCCTCGGTCGGACGCGTTCACCCACGGTTCAAAACCCCTGCCAACGCAATTTTGATTCAAGGGGCGTGGTCGATCGTGCTCGCCGCCACGGGCAGCTTCAAGCAGCTTTATACTTATGTGATTTTCACTGGTTGGATTTTCTATGGCACCGCGACGCTGGCTGTCATCGTCTTGCGCCGAAAGCGGCCGGAGCTTCAGCGTCCGTATCGCGTTTGGGGTTATCCTCTTCTGCCGGTCGCCTTTTCGCTGGCCGCGGTCGCAATCGTTGCAAATACTCTGATGCGCAGTCCCAAGGAAGCTCTGACAGGAGTGGGGCTGGTGCTGGCGGGAGTGCCGATCTACTTCCTGTGGACGCGCTGGGCTAAAGCCGGGCAGACGGAGTCCGCGGCCGCACCCCGCTCGATTGGCTCATGACAAAAGACGAATTCAAATCCTGGCTCGATGCTTATGGCCGCGCGTGGGAATCCCGCGACGCCAAGGCGGCCGCCGATCTGTTCACCGAGGATGCCACTTACCAGGAAACCCCATTCGTCGAACCGATGCGTGGGCGCGCGGAGATTCTGGCTTACTGGTCGCACGTGGCCGGCTCGCAAGAACAAATTCGGTTCGGCTACAAAGTCCTGGCGGTCACCGATCAGATTGGGATTGCCCACTGGTGGGCGTCGTTCACTCGAATTCCGGATAAAACGCAGGTCAACCTCGACGGCATTTTCGTCATTACCCTCGGCTCGGACGGCCGTTGTACGTCCCTTCGCGAGTGGTGGCAGAAAAAACAGACTGGGCCCAATAACAAAGTCGAGCTCTCGCCTAACGTTCGGCGCGCATCGCCGCTCCGCCCCGAACCGGGCAATGCCGGCAATGGATGATAGAACCTCGCGCCCGCGTCGATGGCCCCTACACGCGCTTGGCGCCTGTCCGCACGCGATCGACGTACTTCCCGGTCGCCACCTCAATCCGCACAGTTTCGCCGGTGCGAAGGAAATGGGCCACCATCACTTCCATTCCGTTTTCGAGTGTCGCGGACTTGTAGGTATTGTCCTGCTGCTGATGAACAGGCTCGGCAGTGGCCGCGATTTTCAGTTCGACGTTTTGCGGAAAAACGATGCTCACCGGCTGGCCTTGATAGAGCTCAACGGGAATAGTCATCTCCGCCTTCAAGAATTTTTCCGCTGCCCCAATGGCCTGAAGCGGAACAGAAAACTGCTCAAACGAATCCGGGTCCATGAAGGTTGCGGAATCTGCGTCGCTGAAGAGGAACTGCATGGGGCGCTTTTCAAGCTGCACGTCTTCCAGGCGCTCCTCGGGCCGGAAGCGCAGTTCCTTGAAGGTGCCCTTGTGAACGCTGATCAGTTTCGCGTGTACGCTCCCGGGCATCTTGCCTTGACCGACGTGGTAGGTGGACTCCTCAACCTTCAGGAGGTCCTCACCGATCCTCAAGACGACGCCCGGTCGAAGTTGCGATGCGATCACCATGTCGACAAATTAGAAGGCAGAAATTAGAAATCAGAAAAGAGCCTCAGTGAAAGGCGACTGCCTTCTGCCTTCTGCCTTCTGCCTTCCGCCTTGTGACTTCTGGCTTCTAACTTCTCGCTTCTAACTTCTCCTGTCAATCGAATCTCGCAATGGTTCCGGCGGAATTGTAAAGGCGGATGAGCGTGTTCATGTCGCGTTGGCTGGGCTCCTTGACGAGCGATCTCCAGAAGATCGGAAGTGGAATCCCCCCCGGCGCCTGAAACCGCCGGGTCTGCTCCTGCATCTGCCAGTACATAATATCTTTCTTGCTATCACTGTGACCCTTAATTCCGAGGGCGTGTCCCAGCTCGTGGAGGATGATGGCGCGCATCTCGTCTTTGGACCAATTGCGTGAGAGGTCGAGCCTGATGGTGGCGACGCGCCGGCCCGTCAACTGATCGCCGATCCGCCTCACGCGCACCCAATCGCTCTCTTCACCGACACGCTCGTCTTCGGAAACCGAAGCTGACCAGTCGATGCGAATGTCGGCCTTCTCCGGCGTCGCCAGAAATTGCATCGGGAACATGGCGCCCCAGATGTCGTACGCCTCACGCGCGCCCTGCTGCCACTTTACTTGCGGCGCGCTCCCCAGATACACCTTTACGGGAAGCTCGCTCCATTGTTCCCCCTCGGAAGTGAGGGCGACAACGCGATAGTAGTCTCCGGCGGCGGCTACGTAGCGAGCGGGTTCGAGGCCCGCGGGCACGGGCGGTTTGCCTCTGAGGATTTGCACTCGCGCTTTCACCCGCGCCACGTCCCACCGGAACTGATTGCTGTCGGCAGCCGCGTCGAGGAAGCGCTGCCAAGCTTCGAGAGCCTTGGCCCGGTCGATCATTTCCGTCGCCACGGCACGGTTGTAATAGGCCTCGATGAGCTTCGGATCTTCGACGATCGAGCGATCGTAACTCGCCACGGCTTCAGTAAAGCGGCCCTCATCGAACAGCGAGTTGCCTTCCGAATACAGCCGCCTGGCCGTCTCGCGATCTCCCGCCAAGGCCATCACCGCCGTGAGTGACGCGACAAGAGCCAGGCTGAAGACCGAGATTGCGCCAATCCGGATTTTCTTTTTTACCTCGTGCTCGAACTTAATGGCCATACTCAGTGAAGTCGAGTTGCTTTCTGCTTTCTGCTTTCTGCCTACTTCGCTGTCCGATTCCCTCCGGGCGAGACCAGAGCCGCCGCCGGTTGCCTGACCGCCGCGCAGACTTCCGCCGTCGTCACCAGCCGCACTCCCACCGCGAGCATTTCGTCTACGGCCTTCTGCTCGCCCTCCGGAGTGATCCCCTTGATGGCATCCACCACTACATCGACGGGGTTGTGATGCTCGCGAAGCGCGAGTGCAGCGGCACGAACGCAGTATTCGGTAGCGACTCCAAAAATCACGAAACGAATCGGACCGAGCGCGCTGGAAAGCGAAGAGAGAATCGCTTCAAAATTCGGATTGGTGGAGACGCCGTACTCGGTCTTTTCGATGATGAACTGCCCTGCCCATTCGCTTGGAGGCGTGAACGCTCCGGGGCGATCCGGGACCACCACGGGCGATGGCCACTGCGTTTCGGGAATGCGGCGCTGGCCGGGAGTGCCGATCACGCAATGCGGGGGCCAAATCGCGAAGGACGAGTCGTCGGGCGGGTGGGCGTCGGCAGACGACAACACGGGAATTCGATTCTCACGAGCCAACGCAACCAGCATTTTGAGATTGGGGACGATGTTCTCCGCGCCTGGCACGTAGAGCGCTCCGGTCGAAGTCATGAAGTCAACTTGCGTATCGATGTCGAGGAAGACCGGCGCTGCCTGCATCGCGGCGTCAGCGGGCACTCGTCCCAAGCTCAGGACTTCGGGCGAAATGAAGTACTGTCGCCGCACTTCTTCCAACAAGCGGTCGAGCGCCACGCTGTGCGCAACGGGATAACGCGGCCCGTCGTGCAAAGACTGATAGCATTCGGGCAAGCGCCCGAGGCTTTCCAGAGTTCGAGCCCGATCGTCGTTGATGGTCGGCCGAGGCTCGATCCGCCGCCCGCTGCGCATGACGGGCTGGATCAGAGGCTCACCGTCGGGAAAATCTTCCGTGGCCCGGGCGATGAGGTCGTGATGGTACTCGCTCCCCTTCCCGTTGGCGCGAGGGCGCGAGAAGCGAAACACTTGCTTGCGGCCCGGCCAGTGGGCCTTCTGCTCGCTGAACTTGGTCTTGTATTCGATTCTGCCCTTCAGCTCGGTCTCAACCAGTTTGTACACGACGCTCAACGCCGGAACATCGCGCGATGTGGCGAGCTCGGTGCCCACCCCGAAGACATCGATGGGCGCGCCTTTCGCCACCAACTCTTCAATCTTGTACTCGTTCAAGTCGCCGCTCGCAACAATCTTGGTTTCCTCCAGTCCGTTACGATTCAAAATCTCCCGCACATGCAGGCTTTTCTCGAGCAGGTCGCCACTGTCGAGGCGAACTCCCGGCACCTTTCGCCCCAGTGTGGCGGCGTTCTTGGCGCCGGCAATCGGGTCGTAGGTGTCGATCAAAAGAATCGCCGAATCGGGATAGGTTTCGAGCAGCGCCTCAAAACTCTCGCGCTCGTTCGGGAAAACCTGCGTCCAGGAGTGCGCCGCGGTCCCAGCCACGGGAACGCCATAAAGGTAGCCCGCCAGCACGTTGGAAGAGCCCGCGCATCCGCCCACATAAGCCGCGCGGGCAGCGCGCACGCCGGCTTGAGGTCCTTGCGCGCGCCGCGTTCCGAATTCCCACACCGGCCGACCCTGTGCCGCACGCACCACGCGAGCCGCTTTGGACGCCACCAGCGTTTCAAAATTGATGACCGAGAGAAGATACGTCTCGACGATCTGCGCTTCCGCGATGGGCGCGGTCACTTGAAGGATCGGCTCCCCCGCAAATACTAAGGTACCTTCGGGAATTGCGCAGACGTCTCCAGTGAAGCGGAAACGGCGGAGAAACTCAAAGAACGCATCGGAAACCGTGTGGAAAGTGGGAAGGGAGCGGAGGTACTGAACGTCCTCCTCGTTAAAGCGGAGGTTCTCGAGATAGCCGAGCACCGAGTCCAACCCGGCTGCTACCAGATAACCGCGCTCAGGCGGCAAGGACCGGACGAAAAGCTCGAACGTCGCGCGACACTCCACGTGATGCTCAACGAAGGCCGCGGCCATCGTCAGCTCATAGAGGTCAGTGAGCAAAGCGCGATTTTCATTGACAGGCATAAGACTTTGTACTTAGTCCTTTGTCTGTTGTCCTTTGTCAGTTTCCAATCGCAACGACTCCCACTCTCAGTATGGCGACTAACTGAGGAGAGAGTCAAGTCACGGAGGCACCAACCAACGATTCCCGGTTCTCGGCGCTGACTCTGACTCCTGGCTTCAGGCTCTTGATTCCTACTTTCCGTAAATCGGGAATAGGTGCAATACCCGAGACATGTATCATGCTCATTCTACATGACATTCCGGCTTCGAACGTAATGGCCGGTGAATCCAGAATTCGGAATCCGCTCCGCGGAATCCGGGCTTCAACGTCGAACTCAGAGTGCCGTTTCCCCTCCCGTTTCGATCTTCCATGTTCCAGTTTCCATCTCCTGGCAATCGAGAGTAGTGAGCTTGTGTTCCATCCATATTTCTCGAGGATCGGCCTCTTTTCCCTCGTAACTGATTGCAAAAAAACGTGTTAACCTTAATGGGTTTGTTTTGCCTCAAACAGACACATCCTTTAGAATCAAAAGAACTTAACCTCAATGGGTTTGATTGGGTTTGTTTTTCTATCCAGTCGGCGAGAATGTTGTTCCCTAAATCGGGAATAGAGGCAGGAACCGTCAAATGCATTCTGCTCATTCTAAAAGACATTCCGGCTTCGTTCCAGATCGTCCTCGAACGTCGTTGGTGCGCAAGGTTGTTACTCCCGCAAGCCTGTTCCGGCGTAGGCGGGGGGCGGGAGCCCCCTCCCTCGGCGCCAGCCCGGCGACGGACAACTGACAGCGGACCACGGACAAAGGACGATCTGTTCTCATATCGCACTACAATCGGCTATCGTTACCAGCGTATACATTATCTCTACAGATGTCAACAAAAAAGCGCTGAAGTGTAGATTTTCGCGCCTGAAGTGTAGAAAAACAGGCCTGAGTGGGAAGTTGATCGTGCTTCTCTACACTTGCGCCTGGCCCGGAGACGGCTGGCGACGTGCAACCACTCTTAGATCGTCATAGAACTCGCGGAAATACCGGCAGGAGCCGTAAACAGGCTGGAAGGCCATCCTCGAAAACAGCGGCTGGCCGTCAGCGATTTCCTTATATCGGGTTTTCTTCTTTCTCCGGCACAATTCGTCAATTCGTTTTTTGGGAGGATTTTGGAAGTTCTTCAACTCTGCCTGCGGATCGGGTTTGATGCCCGGGTCTCCTAACCTGTGCGAGAGGGCCGTCCCCTCTGCCAATATCCAGGCCTCTACCTCGTGAACCGAGACGTGCGGGAAGAAATCGGCGGAGCGACCATGAGACTGGATCTGGTTACGCAACCACTTTCTTACCCGCTCGACCTTAGCGTCAAGCTCGTCGTTCGGAGGGTGGGTAACGAGTGTCATTCCATAAAGGTCAACCAAGGTGAAGACTGCGAGAACATCAGGCTCGTCGAGATAATCAAGTGCAAAGGGTCCTAACTTTTTCGGCTGTCCATTGAGGTTTCTCGGCTCCAGGCCAACGGCGGCCAATCCGTCCACCTCCCATTGCCGCCTGATGAAGTGCCGAACGGCTAGTTCCTCTGTGTCGCCTTCGCACAGCACAACAATTCTGCTCACGTAATCGCTCGACCTTTTCAAGGCCGCCCGCCGAAGTGCCCGGCGAGCCACAATTCAGAAAGGTTGAAGTCCTTGAGCCACTTTTCGAGATCGGCCTTTTCTAAACGCTTCATTTTGCTCTCGCCGTCTATCTTATCAACTACAATCACCTGGTCAGGATCGAGTTTCGCCACAATGTGAGGGGAATGCGTGGCGACAATGACCTGCGTTCGGCAGGCTGCCTCTTGAAGGAGTTCAGCCACCAACTTGATCCAATCCGGGTGCAAGCCCAACTCTGGCTCGTCGATGCAGATCAACGACGGCGGGCGCGGATTCTTGAGAATGGCGACAAGGCACATTAACTTCAGGGTACCGTCCGAAAGAATATTCGCAGCCAGGCCGCCTTGCTTTTCGAAGGGCTTTTCCCACCAGCGGAGAATCACTCTGCCGTCTGCAAGGTCCGCTGGAAGCGTAAGCTTCAAAAAGTCTGGATAGGCAGTCTCGAAAAGCTCCAGAATATCGCGCCAGTCATCCGGGTGTTCCTGCTGGATCGCGTGGAACACAGAGGAAAGGTTGCTCCCGTCGGGTAAGAGTTGAAACCCGGATCTGATCATGGCCGCTTGGCGGATGGGCGACTCCGGCCCCACGTCGATGTCTCTATAGAAGGCCCAGCCTCCGACCTCCCTCAGCACGGCGGACGCCGCAGGGTACTTGTCGGGGTCTTTCACGTGGGAGATCACGAGTTCCATTGGAGCGACGCCGGTCCGCTGATCCGTTAGCGCGCCCGACTCACTCGACATCCGAAACACGGCTCCCTGGGGGCCCCTCGTGACCATGTCACCAGACAGCGACGGCTGCGTGGCCGACTCCTGCCTGACCAGCTCCTCTGTGACCTGAGCGCCGGAGCCGAAACTCCGCAGAACCATTTTGAACCTGACATCCAGCTTCCTGTCGCGACCCTCCACTGGCAGCGCGACCTTCCACCGGTGCAGAGCTTCCTTGAACACCATCTCCATGCGCACGTCTCCGGAGGGGTCGAAACCAAAGGCGATGTCCCGGAATCCGCCGCGTTTATTCAGGACACCTTTGCTCAATTGCCCGTTTCCAGCGTCAGCCAATAGCATCAGCAAATCGACAAAGTTCGACTTCCCACCGTTGTTTGGACCGATGAGAACAGACAAAGGCCCCAGTTTCAGCTCGACGCTCTTGAAGCTCCGAAATCCCTCGATCTTGATGTAATCAAACATGGGGAAGCCTCTCAGCCCCGCGGACGACGGTCTTGCGATGGATTATAGCACAGCAGATTCAGGGCTGGGCGGCCGGCTGCACTGCGGTCTTCCATCGTCCTCCCATCGGCGGACAGAACATGGTATAACAAAACGGAACGAGGAAGTTATGCAACTCGCCATCGATCTGCCGGAAGACATCGCGGAGGGCCTGCGAGCCAAGTGGAAAGATTTACCGCGCAACGCGCTCGAGGCCGTCGCTTTGGAAGGTTACCGCTCGGGGGCTTTGACGGAGTCGCAAGTCCGTCGTGTGCTTGGCTTCGACACCCGCCTGGAAGTCAACTCGTTTTTGAGAGACCACGGCGTCTATTACAACTACACACCCGCCGAGATAGATTCCGAAATTCGAACCAATGAACGCCTGCTGGAAGGTAAAGAGCGAGAAGTCCGGTTGCCATGATCGTCATCGCGGATACGACTCCGCTCAACCATCTTGTCCTTGAAAGGCACTCGGAAGTGCCGCAGGACCGGAAAGCGGGTCCTGCGCTGCGAGCTCCTTCGCGACTAAAACGACGCCGGTTTGCTTGATTTCGACATGGCATCGTCGATGGCGCTCAGCAGCGGGTCGGGAGGTTGCGGGTTGCCTTGGGCGTTGACCACGAAGAAATTGGAGTTGGTTCCCTTCAGCAGACGAATGTGAAAGCCTCCGAAGTTGGCCAGGTAGACGCCGTTCTTTTTTGCTTCTCTGATATCCACCACGCGGATGTCGAAGGAGTGCGTCGGCCCGCCCAGAATGCCGTTGGTGAGGGCGCGCTGGCCGTGGAAGTGCACCATGCCGTTGCTGATGGTCATCCAGCCCACGCAGAGGTTTTGTCCGGCCGGCAATCCGTGGTCGTGAGCCACGAGAAAGGCGGCAACATTCGACGCGCTTTGAGTGACCGTCGCCAAAGAGGCGAGCTGCACTGAGGCTGTGGTGACTGAGCCTCCGGTTGAGGGCGAAGCGGAGTACGTGACCCGCACGGTGTCCCCGGGACGATGAGCGCCGATCGCCGCCTTGAGATCATCGGGCGAGGTGACGGCCTGTCCGTCGATATTCAGAACCACGCAGCCAACGCGCAGGCCGGCGCGCTCCGCCGGGCCATTCGGCGCCACGCCGGAAACGTAAGCACTCTTCTCGCCGTTCGGACCCTCGTAGGGTGCCACGAAAAGACCAATCCCGGCCTGTTCCTGGGGAGATGTTGAGGGCTGCGACTGGCCTTGTTCCGCCACGCCCTTGGGGAGCGGGCTCGGATTGGCAGCCGCTTCAAGAGTCGCATAGACAGTGGCCGTTTGGCCCGGCTTGAGCTCCACCTTCTGCTCGAACTCGCGATGTCCGGCAAGAGACAGACGAACCGTATGTTCACCCGGAGAAAGCTGGCTGAATCTCACTCGTCCCTCAGAGCTGGTAGTCGCCTTGGGCTCGTCGTCAATATAGACCTGCGCGCCGCCGGGCGTGGCCTGTATCACCAGGACCGCACTCGCGGAGCCCGTGCTGCCGGGCGATGGCGACGATGGCTCAGCGGCCGGCTTGGGCGCCAGCTCGCGTAGGGTTTTGATGAGATCGTCATCCGCGCCGGCATCACGCAATTCGCGCTCCGTGGCGCCAGTCATTTCAAATGTGATGCCATGAGTCCGCGCCACCTCCGCAACGCGCGGCGATGGCACGTCACCCTCCAACAGCTCAATCACGTCCTTCTTCGACAGCGGCTTTTCTGATTTCTGTGCCGATAGCCTTGGGGCAGACACTGCGAACGCTGCGAGCAGCGCGACAACCGGAACACACACCCCGAAAACGTTTCGAGCCCTGCGCAACAGACGGGCAGAATGTGACAAGGCGGGTCCGCTCACATTCAACCTTATAGTCCTTGGACAATTCTTCGTCAAGTCGCCCCAGGCTAGTAGCAGGTGTAGGCACTCAGCGATCAGCTTTCATCCCGCTCTGCGCGAGAGCCTCTCTAGGCCGCGAGTGTGCTGAAAGCTGACGGCTGACCGCTGATGGCTTTTACTTGCCACATGCCACTTGCCACTGGTTTCTTACTGCGCAAACCGACTTTCCGCTTCCTTCGCTCTCTTCGCGCGTTGAATTAAGTTGAGGAGATCGGCGTTCTGGGGATCGAGATCCAAGCCCTGTTGAAACTCTGCAATCGCGTTGTCATATTCCCCGCGGTTCAAATAAAACTTTCCGAGGTTTATGGCGGCGGCGATCTTGGCGGGATCGACGGCGGGCTTGGGCGCGGGGTTTTCTTCCGTCCTCTTACGAGTGCGGGGCGGAGGAATCTGCTCCCTGGCCGGCGGCCTCCGCTGGGTACGCGACGCCGCCTTTTCCACGCGAGGAGACGAAGGAGCAGTCACTTCCTGCGGCGCCTGAGCCGGCTGCTGTTGGGCCGGAGTCTGAGCGCCCGTGGAAGAAGGAGAGGATGGTGTTCCCGAAGGCTGAGAAGGCGTGCCGGTCTCGCCCGTGGCCGGCGTTCCCGGCGCAGTCTGAACTGGCGCGGTCTGACCAGCGGGAGAAACCGGATTTTCCGGTTGATTCAACGAGCGCTGCTGGATGACATACAGCACTCCGGCCACGAGCACCACGGCGAGAACGCTAACTGCGATCCACACGCCAGTGCTGGACTTTCTGGGCGCGGGGGCTGCGTACACCTGAACGGGCTGTGGGACAGGTTCAGTCCGCGGGGCAACCGGGCGCGGCCTGGGCACCGGAGGCGGAGCGGGCGGAGGAACTGTCGGTGCGAGCTCCGGAGAAACCACCGCAGGCTGGGCGCTCCGGCGCGCGCCTGGGCCGCCAGCCTGAAGCGAGTCCCGCAGCGCGCGGGCTGCCTCGGCGGGCGAATAAGCACTCGCGGGCTCGACGGGGCGAGGCTTCATGGCGCTTGGCTCTACCACGCGAGTCACGCCCAGGGCCGGCGTCGCCAGTTCAATCCTTTGCTCAGCGGCCTCGATTTCTTTGATAAGGAGTTCCGCGTTCTGCGGCCGATGGTCCGGGTTCTTCTCCAGAGTCTTCATCACGACTTTGGCGATGGCCTCCGGAATCTGGAGCTCGGGATGCTGGCTCAAGATCGGCGCCGGCGGTTTCTGTAAGCGCGCCAGCAGCATGGCCATGGAAGTGTCGGCTTTGAACGGCAATTCGCCCGTAAGCATCTGATACATGACAATACCGAGCGAATAGATATCCGCCCGCCCGTCCAACTCGTCGCCGCGCTTTCCCTCGGCCTGCTCGGGTGACATGTATGCCGGTGTGCCGACCACCGTGCCGGCCTCGGTCAACGTCACGCCTGCAAGCTCGCCCGTCTGCGTCTCCTTCAGTTTCGCGATTCCAAAATCGAGCACTTTGGCTTGCTCGCCTTCTGGCGTGGAAATCAGAACAATGTTGTCAGGCTTGATGTCGCGATGGATCATGCCGAGCCGGTGGGCGGCATCCAGCGCCGCGGCGGCTTGCTTGATAATGGTGCAAACGCGTGGCACAGGGAGCGGCCCCAAATCCTTGATCAAGCGCTTCAGGCTTTGCCCTTCGATGTACTCCATCACAATAATGGGGCGGCCGTCCTCGGCTTCATCAATGTCGTCGACGCGCACCGCGTTGGGGTGCCGCAGCTTTCGCGTGACCACGGCCTCGTGCTTGAATCGCTTCACGAACAGGTCGTCGCTCATCAGGCTGGGATTGATCACTTTCAAGGCGTGGACCTCGTTAAAAGCCACGTGCATCACCTTGTAAACCGTCCCCATGCCACCCTTGCCCAGTTTCGACACAACGCGATACTTGCTGCGAATCACGGTGCCTTCGGTCCACTCACCCAACTCGACCAGCGAAGCACCGTCCTGGGGGCACACCACGAACTCGTTCGGATAAGTCGCTTTGCAGGTAGGACAAGATTTCATCGGAGTCGAGAACCGACTTCCATCAGGTGGAGTATACCACAGAGCCTGCGCAGCAAGGCGCTAGTGCCGTTCCAACTTTTTAGGGCAAACAGTTTTTAGCCACTCAGAAAGTCTTTGCGCAAGACGTAGGTGCAATACATAGGCGAATCAAGTTGGAACGGCACTAGTTGACAATCTTCCGTTGTGAGTCCGGCCCGCGAGCCAAACGCGATTCTTGACAGAAAATCGAATTCGCCACAAAATGATGACATCGTGCCGCGGTAGCTCAGGTGGTAGAGCGCAGCCCTGAAAAGGCTGGCGTCGGCGGTTCAACTCCGTCCCGCGGCACCACAGCATCTAGTATTTACAGACACACGAAAACCTGATCTGTTCCATTCTGTTCTAAAACAAAAATTGAGGCGCGCTGAGGTTGGTCTCAATTCATACCCAGCAGATTGCTCAGACCTTCCACCGCCAGTACTCGAAGCCTGACGGCGGGACGGAGTGCTCAATTGGCTGCACTGAATGCACCGCAAGGGAGGGACCGATGACCGAAGCCGGCCGGCAATGACCTTGAAGAACCAAAGAGATTAGTGGAGCCGGAGAGGTCGCATCAGTTGGTGCCGCTGCGGTCGTGCCTCGCCAGCTTCGCTACCATCCCCATCACCAGTCGTCTGTCCTTGTCGCCGATCTTCTTAAAGCTGTCAAGAAGCCTGCGCTCCTGAGGGCCCGGCTTTCCTACCTCTTTTTGAGCGGCTGCCTCCGGCTTCCCTTTGCCCTCGAAAAAGAGCTGGTACATCTCGATTTCGAGTGCCGTCGACCATTTCCGAAGCGTTCCGAGGCTCGGGACGGTGTGCCCGTTCTCCACTCGCGAGACGTAGCATCGCAGAAGCCCCGTGCGCTTCTCGATGTCGCCCTGAGAGAAGCCCTTCGCCGTGCGCAGTTCGTGAAGTCTTTGTCCGATGTTCATAGGAGTCAAATATCAGAATTGGTTAAGGATTGCAAGTCTTAAATTAGTTTTCCAAACTCAACAAGCTCGGTCTTGGGGTCGAGGTTGCGGCTTCCAGCCGGTGACGATTAGAGTAAGAATCGCAACCGCCGCGCCAGCCACCAGCGGTATCACGAGAACCTTTTCCGGGCTCGAGCTTGCGGCCCAGCCCCCCACGAGCGGCCCGCTTGCACCTCCCACCAGAGCCACCGTCATCACAGCGCCAAAGACCGTTCCGGTTTGATCCGGGAACCGATCACCCGCCAGCCCAAGCGTGGTGGGGAAGATGGCGGACATTCCGAGACCGAGAACAGCGAACCCCGCACCCATGCCGCCGAGCGTCTTACCGGCGAGCACGACGACCGCTCCCGCGATCGTGGTCGCGGCGGAAAGAAGCAACATGTTGCGGCTGCCGAGCCATCTCAGCCACAGCGCCGCCAACAGGCGTCCCGCTCCCAGAGCGACGCTCAAGGCGACTAGCGCCAGGTCCGCGCGCTCGGTGGCCACATGCAACGCGTCTCCTACTAGCCTGCCGGCCCACACAAACATGCAGTTTTCGCTGCCCGATTCGAAAAAGAGAAGTACACCAAACATCCACACCAAGGGATGATAGAGGACCTGCATCAGGTTATGCAGCGATGTCCCGGCGTGTGCCGGAGCTGGGAAGCGCAGCGCCAAAATGAAAACAAGGACGACGGCCGGCGCAATCGCCAAGGCGCGAACGACCGGTGAAACCGAGGAGTTCGTTGCCCCCACTGACATCAGTAAGGGCGCCGTGACGGCTCCCAAGCTGAATGAAAAGCCCAACAGGTTTAGAGCCACGCCTCGCCCCGAGGCGCTGAGGTCGGATATCGCGGCGTTGGTGGCAGTATTCAAAATGCCGCCGCCGAGGCCGTAGACCAGTGCGGCCGCGGCCATGGCTGGATAGCTCGCAAGAGACGGCAGTAGGACCATCGCTGCCGCGATCAGCGCCAGGCCTGCGGCTAGAAGTGGCTTTGCGCCCACCTTGTCCAGAATGGGGCCGATCAGAATGGTTGCGGTTAGAATTCCAATCAGCGGGAACGAGCCGAGACTTCCGGCGCGAGCATTGCTCACCCTGAGGCTGGGGAGAAGCGATCCCATCAGCAGCAGAACCACACCGAAAACGAACATGCAGGCGTTGACGGTGACGACGACGGCGGCACGGTGAATGGTATGGTTGCCGCCGCTTCGCTGCATCATTCGAGTGTTCACCTGGAAATGGGGAATCGGTCAAAGCAAAGCTTGGCAGCGCCGAGCAGGCCGGCCCGACCTCCCAGACGGCTGCGCGTGATTCGAACTTGTTTCACGGCGAGCGGCTGGGCCCATTGCCTCATCGTCTCCCGCGCTGGAGCCAGCAGCAGATTCCCCGCTGCCGCCACGCCGCCCCCGATCACAATGATTTGCGGATTCAGAACGTCCACCAGATTGGCAAGCGCCAGGCCCAGGTAGTGGCCTGCTTCGGCGAGCACTTTTTTCGCCCTCCGGTCTCCGCTGAGAGCCAGCCTCACAACCTCGCGAGCATCAGTGGGGCGTTGGAAAACACACTGGGCCGCGCGGGCGATGCCTGGTCCGGCCACATGAGCCTCAAGGCACCCCACACTCTCATAAACAGGACGATAACGATCGCGAACCGCCATCCAGCCCAAGCATCCCGCCAGCTCTCCGCGTCCGCGAATCAGGCGTCCGCCACTGATGATCCCGGCGCCAATACCAGTTCCGATGGCGACAAAAACCACGTCACGGCACCCCTTGACGGAACCCTGCCACGCCTCGCCGGTCACAAAGGCGTTGCGGTCACTCTCGACCAACACCGGGAGATTGAAGCGGCGCTTTAGCATCTTGCCCAGGGGCATCCGCCCCCAGCCGGCGATGTTCGGCGCCCAGACGAATCCACCGGGATAAGCGAGACCGGGCACGGCGACGCTCAGCACACAGGTGCCTTTCGCCGGCAGCCGATGGAACAGGCTGATGATGGCTTCAACAACGGCCATGCCACCCGCAGGCGGCGTGGGACCCAGAACGCGGTGGGTGATCCTCCCCGTGTCTTCGACGCGGGCGGCAGCGATCTTCGTCCCGCCAAGGTCAGCTACCAACGCAAAGCGTGCCATAGGTGTTTCGTTTTCTGGCCACTAATCGCTAGCCACTCGCCACTTCTCTTCTCTGTATGAAGCGCTCGTACTCGAGAAACACAGTCTGGTTGTGATCGGGCGGGAGGCCGACGTTGGGAGATACGAAGGTTGGCGGCTTGGCGCCGTTCTTGACCAGCCGCACGCCGGTTTCCGCCACCAGCGCCATGGCAATGGAAACCGCCGCCACCGTGGATCCTGCCGCGAATCTTTCCCGTATCCCTTCGACGCTCACCAGAGCGTCCTCGGGTGGCACGCAGTTATCGAGTGCGATGTCTGAAACGTCCGCCAACTTTTTGCCGCTGGAATGCGTAGCCCGGGCTTGGCGGAGATTCTGATGAGAAGAGACCGAGACCACCGTCAATCCCTTGTTTTTGGCTTCCATTGCCATCTCCACCGGCGCGGCGTTCAGGCCTCCGTGCGAAAAGATCAAGATGGAGTCGCGCGGCTCGAGCTGGTAACTTTGTAGCACCACACTGACGTACCCCTCATGCCGTTCGAGCCACAGCAACTCCCTCGCGCCGCCTGGCCCGACCACGTTGAACCACATTAAGCGGGGATCATAGATCGGATAAAACCCTACAAAGCTCCCATAACGCGGGAAAATGTCGAGCACTGGAATCACGGAGTGCCCGCTTCCGAAAAGGTACACGCGGCCGCCCGCTTGAATGGAACGCGCAAAAACCTCGGCAGCGCGTTCGATCTTTTCTTTCTGGGTTCGCTGAATCGTTGAGATGATCTCGCCGACTCGGCTCAGGTAAACTTCGACAGACATTGAAAGGGTCCTCCTAAATCGCGCTGCGGTCCTCTGTTAGCACTTGTGTCGCAGCGTGGATGTTGCGAGGTGCGACATCGACGCCGCCTCGTTCCGTAGGGCCGACCCTTGGGTCGGCCTCGGCCGGGACAAGTCCCGGCCCTCCGCGGCGACTCACGATGACATGTTTACTGCAACTTGACATAGCATGTCCAGATAAGCTTTCCTAGCAGGCTGATGAAGAACGTCCCTGGGCGCTGTCATTCCGAGCTCGTTCGCTGTCATTCCGAGCGAAGCGAGGAATCTCGCTCTGTCGCTCGGGGTAAACTACGCGAGGAATCTCGCCCTGAGAACAAGGCGCTTACGAGATTCCGCGCCATTTCTTCATCAGCCTGGTAGGCCGACGCAAATTCTTCCGGCGCACTGGCTGCCGGCAGAACACGGAGAAGAAAATGAACAAGCCCACACGTCGAAACTTCCTCAAGGATCTCGGCGCCGGAACGGCTGGCGTTTCGCTAGCCGCGGAGGGCGCACGGGCCAGCCAAATGCCAGGGCGGCTTCGCGCCGGAGACGAAGCACCGAAAGCCTCTCGACACTCAGACATCATGGCGATCGCGGCACATCCTGGCGATGCATTTTTTACCATGGGTGCCGCCGTAGCTCTCCAGGTTCATCTTGGAGCCCGAGGGGTTTTCTTAAGTCTTTCCCTGGGCGAGAAGGGCTCTGCCACGATTGCGCCTGCCCAATACGCTTCCCTCCAGCGCGAAGCTGCGGAGCGCGCGGCGCGCCTGCTCGGGGCGCAGGCGGCGTTTCTCGAGTATCAAGACGGAGAGATTCCCGTCAGTGAAGAAGCAAAGTTTGCGGTGTGTGATTTGATCCGCGAGTACAAACCAGGCATCGTGGTGACGCACTGGCGCGGGAGCTGGCACAAGGACCACAAAGCCTGTCACGCGATCGTCAACGACGCCGTGTTCTATGCCGGGCTGCCCGCCTTGGCCCGCAAACAGCCGGCGCACGAGGTTCGGAAACTATTTTTCGCCGATAACTGGGAAGATGCAGAGGGCTTTGTCCCGGATACTTACCTCGATATCGATCCTATCTTTGACCGCTGGTTGGAGGCCTGTGCCGCCTTCCCCATGTGGCGCGGGGAAACCGGCTTCCGATATCACGACTACTACGGGAGCTTGGCCGTCGAACGCGGCTGCCTGTGCGGCTGTAAGTGCGCCGTCGCCCTGATGTCGCCTCCCGAACAGCTCACCCGGCACGTCCAGGCGCTTTGACGAGAACTCGGAACCGCCTTCTCAACCGTCCGGGACCGTTCCGCGAGGGCTACCGCGATGTGTGTACCGACCATTCCGCAGGGTCCATCCGAGATGCTGGGCGGATTACGGCAGGTCGGTATCGGAAGCGCCCCGGCAGATTCGACAGTCCGGAGCTCGTGACTCCGTTTGTCCGCTGCAAGGGGTCGTAAGAGTAATTCAGAGTGGCGCCGGCGTTGAGGAGCGGGCCGGGGCGGTGGCTGAAAGTGTACACGCGTTTGCCGGAGGCGAGAAGGTCGAGGGCCAGGGTTTCCGTCTGACTGGAGCGCCGACGGCGGTCATAGACCGCCGCTACAGATTACTTCCAACGCTGTTTGCTGTATTCTATGGCTTCCTTGGTCGTGAGCTGACGTGTTGCGTTCCCCGTACGGATGTAAAGATTCTCGGCGATACCCTCGGTGACGTAAATGGCCTTGGGAGAGGGTTTCACGGCGACCCGACACACATCCTGCCCTGCAATGCCGTGGAAAGTGATGTGGATCAAGGGACTCGACTCTTTGCCGAACTGGTCTAAGAGCAAAGTGGTGAGCCAATTCTCGTAGCCGTCGCGGTCCTGGTGCTTGCCCAAGGTCTTGTAGTCGTTCGCGAGACCCAGGACCGCGCCGCTGTCATCGACCCCAATCAGAAGCGTGCCTCCATCGGTGTTCAGAAACGCGGCGACCGTCTTCACGACAACCTGCTCCATGGCTTTGTTCTGCATGTTCTGCTTCAGGTCCCAGCGGGCGGTGGATTTGAATTCGACCGTGGCGCTTTCCCCGCCCGCGATCATGCCGGCCACCTCCTGGTCGGCTGATTTGGGTGCGAAAGCCTTGTACGCGGCGAGGGCGGCTTCCTTCACAGAGGTTTCAACCAGCGGGAAGGTGCTGAGGATGTGGACGAATTCTTCTTCGGTCAGTCCGTAGAGGTGAGCGACGAGCCCATCGAGTTCGGCGCGCAGGCGGGCGCGCTCGGCAGGGTCAGTGGCTCCGGCTTGGTGGCTCCCCAGGCCAACTTCCTTGGCCAAGTCGTCGAATTCCGGCGTCGTGCAAATCAGCCGCGCCGCTCGCTCGACGATTGGTTTGAATGCTGCATCGTTGTCGGTAAGGCGAGGTACTGGTAGCTCGTACACGTAAAACATGTTCATGTTCGTCAGTATTTTCAAGCGCATAAACCAGTCGCAAGGAAAACTGGCCATAATCGAGACAGCCGTGAGCAACTCAGCTCCGGTGTAGGCGCGGGCCTCTACATATTCTCCATGATCTACCTTGTCAAAAAACGGGACGCTGACAATAAGTGAATTGCCCGCGCATACGCGGCTGGGAATCACGGATACAACCAGAGCGCGTTCATTTGTGGCGCCTGTGACTGCTCTGAAACCAAGCCGAAATTTCTGAAATCCGAGAGAAATTTTCGACTCATCCAGTTCCGAAGCAATCCCATGGTCTTTTAGAAGCTTGCGAATCGTCTTTAGGCGGGGTGACAACAGCTTTTCCGCGGCATCTCGTTCATTTATCCAATACCTGGGCTCAGTGAGGCCGTGAACAAAATGCCAGACCATCTTCCCCTCGTATAGGGGCAGTCTCCCAGTACCTGGCGACGTTTTGAACAGCCCACTGTCGTTGGTCATGTCAAATTCACGTGTTAGTTGAACATTCCATGCGCCTTCGATGTGCCTCCCCAATAAGGGAAACTGGGCCATCTTCTCGGCGATTCGAACGTCCAAGGCATTCTTAAACTCCATGACCGAAAGCGCATCGGGCGAGAGCCTTCGCACGAGGTCGACTGAGACGTAAATCCCACTCTGCTTGGGAAAGTGCTCAAGTTCCGCCGCATCGTGGCGCATGAAGGCGGCAGGAAAATGGGTTGTTGTACCGCCTTTTTCGAAAGTCAGCACCACGAACTTATAGCTTCGATGAACGCCCTCAAAAATCTCTTTACGATTCTCGAAACAGAACAGGCCGGTCAATTGGGTATTGGAAAAAAGCAGTTCACGGAGCTGTCTGGTCCCCAGGTCGCTATAGATACCACTGGGTATAACGATTCCGCATTGTCCGCCAGCACGCAACAGATTGAAGCACTGCTCCGCGAATAGCTTGTACAGGTTTATGTCTGTCCCGGCCTTTTTGCCGTTCACGATACTGATCTGATTCTTATATTGGGGTGCAGACCGGTAGTAAGCGCTGATGTGAGGAAATCCGCTTGCATAGGCGAGATAGCGCAGCCGAATATGCTCGTCTTTCAGAAGGCGGGCCAGTATCGACTCAAAGTCCTTGATCTCTGTTCCTCGTCTTTCTACACCAACGTCGAACTCATAGCAAAATTCTTTCGCGATCGGTTTGAATATTTCCCACGGGGGATTGGTGATAATGGCGTCAAACCCGCCCCGCTTATTCAGCACCTCGTCGAACTCAAATCCCCAGTGAAAGGGCTGGAGCGCCTCAATGTCCTTGAAGGAAACGTTGCGCTTTACGGGGTTTCCCATCTCGTCTTCATCTTTATCCCAGACCGCTTGCTCAAACTTAATGCCCAGGCGGTTGAATTCTTTCAGCAGAATGTCATTCAAAGTAGCTCGCGCTTCGTCCTTCTTTTTGTCGATTTCATTGCGCATCGCGGTGAGGGTTTGGGTAAATTCGGCGGCGTGCCGATAGTTGTCGATCAGCCGGTTCTTTTCCGCCAGAACCTGCGCGTAGCTGCGATGGAATAGGCTGGCCTTTTCGAATTCCTGATCGCCCACGCGCATGAGGCCAATGAGTGAGTTGCCCGGGAGGATGTTGAAATCAATATTCGGAAGCGGCTCAAGCTGATCGAGGTCGCTCGCCGACGCCACCAACGCCAGGAAGAGACGAAGTCGGGCAATTTCAGTCGCCTCTTCCATGATGTCCACGCCATAGAGATTGTCCGTGATGATCTTCTTTTTGATGTAGTAGTTCAGGCTCTTGTGCTCGCGCTCGACTTTCTCGAGCCAGTCAGTCAGGCTCTTCTGCCCCAAGAACTTGATCTTCCCGATCACGGCCGAATAGACGTTTATCAGCACTTTCATTGCTGCGACAAGGAACGCCCCCGATCCACATGCAGGGTCCAGAAGGCTGAGATTCGGGAGCACGTCGAACAGGAGCTCGCGGCAGAGCGCCGAGTCCAGGTCCATCAGAAGATCGCCGATACTTTGGTAATCTCTGATCTTGAGGCCGGGTATCGGGTGGGCCTTTGAAGCTTCTGAGGTGTTGACGGCGTTCAGGATGATTTGATGGATGGTGCGTCCGCAGAGGTATTCGGTGATCTCGGTGCGGGTGTAGTAGGCCCCGAACGCTTTCTGGTTAATGTACTTCTCAAAAATGTAGCCTAAAACGTCGGGATTGATCTCATTGTCCTCGCCGCCCGGCGTGTCGTTGAGGTTCCAGGAGTAACGCTGGAAGAGAGCAAGAATGTTCTCAAACGCCTTGTCCGGCACGCGAATGTCGGAGCTCTCTTGCTCCACCTTGTGCGGCAGAAACAATCCGCCATTGAGGTATTTAATGGAACCCAGTAGCTTGCGAGCGTCAGCAGACCGCTGGTGTTCGGGTTTTGCGAAGCCTTCGAAGAAGAGAAGCCGCAGAAAGTCGCTGTAATACAGATCGCGTCCCTTCGCGCGGCTCTGCGCGAGCTTGTTCTGGAGGTAGTCCAGGTCGCCATTGTCGATAAAACCTTTGCGCTGGAGGAAGTAAATGAACATCAGGCGGTTCAGGAGCACGGACGCGTACCAGCGACGCTGACGATCATCCGGTATGCCGCGAATCAACTCAATAAAGCGAATGTGCTCATCGTAGAACTCCGTGTAAAACTTCTTGGTGACCCGTTCCACATCCAAGGCCTTGCGAAGGCGCTTGGCAACTTCGATCACCGAGATGTTGCCGCTTTCGTCGAATTCGGTGATGTCGAAAACGATCCCGCCGACCTTACTGAGAAAAAGATCGCCCGGCTGGCCCTTGATGTAGAAATGGTCTCGGGGAAGGCTCTTGCCGTCCTGCCGCTTCACCCAGTACCAAAGGCTCTGCGTGCGCGCCGCGTCTAGGAAGATCAGAAGGTTTTCGTGATGAAGGGCGGCGATTTCTTTGTGAACGGCAGCGCGGGTTTTGGCATCAGGGATTCGGCCGTCGTCCGCGACAACTTCGAACACCGCGACCCCGGCGAGTTGCGAGATTTGACGCCGAACACAGCTCACACCCTTGACCGTCATCGCCACAGGCTGCCGACTTGTTGGCTGAGACCAGCCGAGTTCCTCCACAAAGAGCCGGTGGAAGTCAAACTGCTGGAGGCAGTCGCGCATTCGGCTGAAATTGATGGCCATGACCTTGCCTCGAATATTAGCGGCGTCCTGGGAGCGCCCTCCGGCGGTCACAGTCCGCAACTACAATGACGAGAGCCCAAGAGAACAGATGATCGTTGGCTCTTGCGTCTCGACCTCTGCCTCAACTCGGCAGAGTCGGTCCTGCTGCCAGAGTGAAACCACAAAATCGGCAAGCTGATGATCGCTTGCGCCAATCCGTAACTGGCGATTGAGAGCGTCGGCGGCGGCTTGTTGAAGCGGGTAGCGGTAAATCTGGTCGATGGCTTTCGTCAGGTCTTGCGTGGCAAAGATCATGCCCTGAACGTGTGTGAGGTACGTCTTCAGACGCTCGTATACTCTGAACCGCGCTCCAGAAGGGCGGCCCAACTGCCCGCCTGCCGACTTCTCTTCCTGCACCATGTAGCGCACACCCTTCTCGACAAGAGCGTGGTGGTTCGGTAGTCGTGGGGGAGAAGGCGTGCGTGCCGTGCATTCTGCGGCCCGCAGGATCGCAAGTTGAGATTCCGTAACGCTCTGGCCCTCGCTGTTAATCCACGCCAGCGAGTCATTACCTTCGGCAGTTCGCATGTAGACCAACACGCCTTCGGGTTGATCGGCGGTGGGCTTGTGCGGCTTGGTCGAGAAAACGACGTTCGGCAGGTCTTCGACGATCTTCTTCAGCTTCGGATCGGCGTCGAGGGCGTTCTTCCAAATCTGATAAGCATACGACGCAAGATCGACTTCGGTGTCGGTTTCTTCGAGGATGCCAGATTTCTCGTTGTAAAGGTCGAGGATGGGCTTCTCGTCCATGTCGTCCTCAAAGAACGCCTCATCACTGCCGACTACTTCCGCGTTCTCTCTCAGGCGGTGGCGGACCCGCTCACGCAGCTTAATGATGCGATTAACACCTTCGGCAGGCAGGAATGAATGGCAGAAAATCTTGTCGGACTGCTGCCCGATACGATCGACGCGGCCAGCACGCTGAATCAGCCGGATGATTGCCCACGGCAGGTCATAGTTTACAGTGACCGCGCAGTCTTGAAGGTTTTGGCCTTCGCTGAGGACATCCGTGGCGATGAGCACCCTCAGCTCGTCCTCCGGATTGACCTCTTCTCGCTTCTTACTGCTCTCGGGGCTGAAGCGGTAAGCGAAGGCTGTTGGATTCTCGGAGTCACCTGTCACGCCTTCCAGCTTGGTGAGGCCCCGCGCTTTCAGCTCCCGCGTCACGTAACCCACGGTATCTGCGAACTGCGTGAACACGAGGACCTTCTGGTTTGGGTATTTTTTCCTGAGCAAGACTTCGAGGGCGTCCAACTTCGCGTCCCTATCCGGGTCCCATAATCCACAGGATTTGAGCACCTGAATCAGTGCCTGCGCGTCATTCTTCAGGTCGGTTTCGAGTGTCTTGATGAACAGCGAAGGGCGCAGCCATTTGAAACGCCGGTACAGCTCGGTCTGGTAACGCTGATATACCTCAGTGGCCCGCTTGCGAAACGACGCCTCATCGCGCAGCGAAGCGGGAGCGTCGCTGGTCCGATTCTCGTTGTCATCCCCGTCCTCTGTCTCGATCAGCAGGTCGTCAATGTCTTTGTCGCCGAGCTTAGCATCCAGGTACTCAGCGCCTTGGGTGCCAACGGGCAGCGGCAGATCGTTCTTTATCGCGTGCAGGAAAATGAAGTTCCGCAGCACGTGCCGTTCCAGGGACTGAATGAAGGCCGGGCCGCCGCTCTCCAACCGCTTGAATAGATTGGTGCGGCAGAAGCCCATCAGCCGCTTGCCCGCGCGCGACAGCATCTTGATCGCCTTGCTCTCGGCCTCGGTGGGCGGTTCGTGCGGCTTCGCTGCGATGTAATTGGCTAGACCGTAGCGCGGCAGGGTCAGGCCGTTGACTGCGTTCACCACCGGATCGGAGTACAAGCGCGCGTATTGGTCGTTTGGGTCGTGCTCATCGAACTCGAACTTCTCGGTCTTTGGTACACGGTCAGGGAAATAGAACCGCTCGCCGCTTTCAAAGGTCAGGTACTTGCGACCGTTCGCCGGGTCGGTCTTGGCATAGTGTTCCTTGATGAACGAGCGGGTGCGGCGCACGAGGTACAGCCGCATGAGATCGCGCCAGTCGTCTGGGTACTCGCTCTTCTCGAACGCGGCCAGCGACCGCACCGGACACTGATGGCGGCGGATGAACTCCGTCTCGCCCAGTTCTTTCAGCAGGCGCTCAGGCCGGATGCCGAGGTCCTCGTCCGCTGGCACGAACAACTGCAACTGCGAAGAGAGGTCGAGATAGGTCTTGTTATAGGGCGTGGCCGAAAGCATGATGCATTTGCTGCCGTTCTTCTCGATGTACTCCTGAATGGCTTTGTAACGGCGGCCTTCACGGTTTCTTAGGTTGTGGCTCTCGTCGATCAGCACGATGCGGTAGCGCGGCGTCTTTGGCAGCTCGTTCATGGCGACGCTGATCGACATCACTTTCGCTGCCAGCCTGTACTGGTGAACGTAGTCGTTCCACATCGGCTTAAGGTTCTTCGGGCAGATGATAAGCGTCTCGAGAAAGTACGGCTCGTCTTGGAATATGCGTGCCAGCGCTGCCGCCATGATCGTTTTGCCGAGGCCGACAACATCGCCGATCACCACGCCGCCGCGCTTGTTGACGTAACGTGCCGCAATCCTGACCGCCGCCGCCTGAAACGCCAACAGTTGTGTTCCGAAATCCTTTGGAACCGTGAACTCGGAAAGGCCCGCCAACGCCTCTTGTGAGAGGTGGTAGGCCATCTTGAGGTAGATGTGGTAGGGCGGGATCGGCTCTTCGCGTGCCCAACTGTTGTCGATGATCTCCGAGAGTTCTTTTGAAATGTCGATACACCAGATGTCGCTCCACTGGTTCTCGAACCAATTCCGCAACTTGTTGCAGGCGTCGTGGTCGAGCACATCGACATTTAGTTCGCCTTGCTTCGAGAGCCCTGCCAGCGTCAGGTTGCTGCTGCCTACAAACCCAATGCTGGGATTGTTCGGATCGGTCCGGTGAACGAGATACAGCTTGGCGTGCAGCGGATGCCGCAGGAAGAGCTTCACGATGACCTTGTGCGCCTTTAGTTGGGCGCTAAGACGGCGCAGCCCCTTTTCGTCCTCGTCCGTCGGTGCTCCGATGGTCAGCTGCGCCCGGAACTCCTGCGCCGCCGCTCTCTTTAACCGGAGAGCCGCCTGCTGATCCATGTCTGCCGGGCCGGACGTGAGGCTCAATCGTTCGCGCAGCTCATCCTGCGGCAACTTCTGCATTCCGACGATGACTCGGCAACACGATCCTTCGCCGCCCGGCCACGCCTCTACCAGTTGGTCAATCTGCCGCCATCCGCGAAGGTTGAAATAACCGACGCAGAAGTCGGCCCGCTCGGAAATCTTGAGTGAATCCGAGAGGGCGGGAAGCAGCGACAGCGCTATGTTGTCGAAAATTCTGGGCATTCAAGGCCCGCAGGTTGTGAATCGTAGTGAACGACGCGAGATTATCACAGAGCTAACCGCAATGGAAGAGACCCGCCGGTGGCGCCTACGTCGCGGTTTTTGCGATGTAGGCGACCCTCGGTCGCTCGATTCGGCGAGGGCATTCTGGCCACGCTCAAGGTCAAGGAGCATTCCGAGGAGCCCTGCTGCTGCGGACACACCCGGAGATTATATCCCCCTCGCGGTCGCACAGATGCCGATTGAAAACCATCGGCACGTATGCGCCACCGGCGGGTTTGCCCCGCCACATCCCGAATGATTGCACCATCGCATGGCGGCGTAAAGCCGCCTGTAGACCATTTTTCATCAGCCTGTTAGTGCCGTTCCAAATTGTTGCGCGTAATCCGCGTAAGCCAAGTACCGTCTGACGCTGGGCAGGACAGGAGCGGAATTCACCGCCGCATTAAGTTGGAACGGTACTAGACTAGAAAGCCACAGGAGCAGATCAAGATGAGCAACCCACGAAACTCTCTATTGCCAGCCTTGCTCGCGCTGTCCGTCTGCTGGACCACGAGCGCGGCGGCCCCGGGCAATCTCCGAGTTGGCGCGGCGCGCGTGGACATTACGCCACCAGCGGATCCTGCCAACCCGCCTTCTGGCAAGTACGCTCACGAACGCCTCTATGTGCGCGCCATCGTGCTCGACAACGGTTCGGCCCGCGCCGCCCTCATCGGAGCCGATCAGGGCATGCTTTTCGAAGACGTCTGGGTAGCGGCTTCGAGGCAGATTGCCGCCGAGCTCAACTGCCCTATTGAGAACATCGTCATCTCGGCCACGCACTCGCACAGCGCTTGGGGACCCGGACCCCCGCCCTTCCCGGGACGCGGCCAGCCTGGTGGCGGACGGCCGGGTGCCGCGGCCGATCAGGCGCCTCCGCCGATCGTCGCCCAGATGGTCGATGTGGTCCGACAGGCCAAGGCCAGACTCCAACCGGCGCGCGTCGGATTCGGAACAGGTTTCTCCTATCTCAACGTGAACCGTGACGCGATCGATCCCGAAACACGCCGCTGGACGCAGGCTCCCAATCTGGACGGACCGTCCGACAAAACCGTCGCCGTCCTCAAATTCGAGGCGCCCAGCGGGGAACCGATCGCGGTCTACTGGACCTATGCCATGCACCCCGTCAACGGCTTCCTCGCCGGTTTCACCAGCGCCGACTTTCCCGGAGCCGCCTGCCGCTACATCGAGCAAGCCTATGACGACAAGGTCGTCGCCGTCTTTGCCCAGGGTGCTTCGGGCGATCAGAACCCGCTGTACCTTCGCGCTGCCACCAATGCCCTGGCATCGCGGAGCGGCGTCAACATCACTGGAAACGTCTTGACCCGTGAAAAGATCGAGGCGCCGGTCCGCGACGGAAAGGTCCCGGCCGGGCCACTGGACCCGAAAGTCCGCGACGCCTTGGAGCGCGTGATGGACAGCGAAGGTGTGCTGCTGGGCGAAGAAGTGATTCGCGTGATGACCGAGACCGCGCGGATGGACGCCAGTCCGCGCCTTTCGGCAGCCCAGAACACGGTCACCTGCCCGGGGCGCCGCCGCACGGATACCGCGCGCGAAGCCACCCCCGGCACTTACCAGGATGGAGACCCGGTGAACATCCGGCTGGGCGTGCTGCGCATTGGCAACGTGGCCCTCACAACGGTCAATGCGGAAATCTACAGCGCCATTGCCCGACGATTGAAGGAACAAGCGCCGATGGCCGATACCTTCATGGTGACGCTGGCGAATGGTATGGCCAACTCCGGCTATATCCCGAACGACGCCGCCTTCGGCGCGCTCACGTTTCAAGTGCTCGGCTCGCGCTTGAAGCCGGGTTGCGCGGAAACCGCGATCGTGGATGGGTTGCTCGATTTGTTGGAGGCGACGTCACGATAGCATCTGCCCAAATCGATGCGCGAACAGCGCCAAGCGCGGTCCGCATACGTTGCTCTTAGCGTGCGCCATGCAAAGAGTTGGCCGCGCAAAGTTTCGCCCGCTGAAACTCTGCGGCCTTCGCCACCAAAATGAGAACCGCGGACCTCGAAACGCGGAGGTTTGCGCCAGCCCCCCGAGCCGAGGTCATTGGCTCGCCACTCGCTCCGCCCTCGGCGCGAAGCGGGGCCGGGGCCACTGATCGCTCGCCACTTGCTGCCGCCTCGCGGGACCACTCGCCACTTTTTCTATTGGCCGTGTTCCAGTTGGAGATTCTACTATTGCGCCGATGCTTCCCTTCTGGCCATGGATCGGTAGGCTTTCTTCCACCCCATGATCGCAGGCCTCCGAAGGCCTGCGCCAGCCCGCGGCGCTCATGATCGCGCCGAGTGTGTGTTTGCCAAACCAATCCAGGGTAGGGCAAGCCCTACCCCTACACAAGCGCAAAGATCGGCTGTATGTAAACTATAAGAGGAATAACTGTAGAGTAATACACGGTGATTCGCAGGGGCCCGGATGTAACTATTGAAACTTCTGCAACTATTGAAACTATTTTTTCTAAGTGACGCAAATAAAGAGCTTGCGCGAAAATAAAATTTGCAGAAATTTGCGATTTTGGGAAAAGTGTGGCATTTTGCCCCACCGATTCCCACACGCCGAGTTGGATTCATCGACTGGGTGCAGCGGAAGGGCTGGAGGATCGCCACCACTCGACCAGAACCTTGTTTCTCGCCTTCCTCAACGCCGTTGAGGGCCAGTCTGCGGTTTGCCGACATAACTGGCCAATCATGATGCCCGCTTGGGGTCTAACTCTAGCAGAATATTGAGGTTACAAGCGCGTGCACAGATTGGACCAGTTATGTCGAAATTAACCGGCCAAACTGCTTGATTGTAGAACGCCTACGCTAGATTTAGGTCCAAGCAGATTTGGACCGGTTAATTTTAACTTCACGGCCACTGACTCCGATCGGTAAATGCTTCGGCGTTGTACGAGACCTATGGCGCGTTGACTTCGATCTCAACCGCAGGTAATATCCGCAGAAAAAGTGGACAGCTCCACCTCGGCCAGCAAAACGATTTCGCACAACCGCATTCTGGAGAAGCTCGGTGGCGGCGGCATGAGTGCGGCGCGCAAGGCCGAAGACACGCGGCTCGGTCGGTTGGTCGCGCTCAAGTTTCTGCCGGAGACTGTAGCGGCGGTGTCTTCACCGCCGTCTGGCGGCGAGAGACCGTCACCACATCGCCGCTGATTTCGTTTCTAACGGAGGGCATTCGTGTCGAAACATGTTTTCAAGCCAACGCACTTTGCAGCCGTGCTACTGATTCTCGCGTTTTTCGTTGCGCCCAGTTCATGCTTATGGGCGGTGGAAAGCGCGCCGGGCCGCGATTCTAAGCAGCCGATTGACGAGAAGTACACAGAGAAGATCCACAAATACACGACCCAGCCTTATTTCACTTCGCCGCTGGTGGACTACTTGCCAGCGTCGACGACGGTGCCGACGCCGGAGGCGGTGCTCGGCGACATCGCCGGCGCGCCCGGCATTCTGCCCTATTCGCAGCAGGTCTATCAGTACATGCGGATGCTCGAGAAGGCGAGCCCGCGCGTGAAGGTATACTCCATCGGCCAGACGGAAGAAGGTCGAGAGATGATCGCCGTGGCGGTCTCATCGGAGGCCAACCTGAGCCGGCTGGACGAGAACCGGGAACGGCTCGCGAAGCTGGCCGACCCGCGCACCATCCACCTCGACGATGCGGAGGCCGACCGGCTGGCGGACGCGTCGCTTCCGGTTTACTACATTACGGGCACCATCCATTCCACCGAGACCGGAGCTCCGACGGCGCTGATGGAGCTGGCGTATCGGCTGGCCGTGGACGAGAGCCCGTACATCAACGAAATCCGCAACAACCTGATCACCCTCATTACGCCCGTCGTTGAAGTGGATGGCCGCGATCGGATGGTGGACGTCTACCGCTGGCACCTCGCACACCCGAAGGAGAACTATCCTTATCTCGTTTACTGGGGCCATTACGTAGCTCACGACAACAACCGCGACGCCATGGCCATGACGCTGAAGCTGACCGAAAACGTGCTCAACACGTTCGTCTCCTGGAAGGCGCAGGTGTTGCACGACCTGCACGAGTCCGTGCCTTATTTGTACGACAACACGGCGGGCGACGGCCCGTTCAATGCCTGGGTGGATCCCATCCTGACCAGTGAGTGGGAAATGCTGGGCTGGCGCAACGTGGCGGACATGACCGAATTCGGCATGCCGGGCGTGTTCACGCACGGGAATTTTGATACCTGGTCGCCCGGCTACCTGATGTCCATCGCCGCCATGCACAACGGCATCAGCCGGCTGTACGAAACCTTCGGCAACGGCGGCGCCGATACCGTGGAACGCACACTTCAACCCAACGAATACGCGCGGACCTGGTACAAGCAGAACCCGCCCCTGCCCAAGACGCTGTGGTCACAGCGCGATAACAACAACTACGAAGAGACGGGCCTGCTCACTTCGCTGCACTACTTTTCCGAGAATCGAAACCTCTTCCTCAAGAACTTCTACTTGAAGTCGAAGCGCTCGATCACCAAGCCGCACAACGAGGGTCCGGCGGCCTACGTGTTTCCGGCTGACGATCCACACCCCGGCGCGCAGAGGGACCTGCTCAGGATCCTCGCCAAGCAAGGTTGCGAGATTTCCCGCGCTACCGCGCCCTTCACGGTTACGATTCCGCCAAAGAAAACGACGAAGCGCCCAGGCACCGCCGAGGCGCAAGGCGGCGAAGCCCAGCCAGCCAAGACCGGCCAGGAAGGGAAAGAGGAGAAAAAGCCTGCCGCTCCAACCCCCCGGCAGTTCGCGGCCGGCAGCTACATCGTTCGGATGGACCAGCCGTATTCGCGCATTGCCGACGCGCTTCTCGATTATCAGTACTGGAGCCCGGACGATCCCCAAAAGACCCCCTACGATGACACCGGCTGGACCTTCGGCGAGTTGTTCGACGTGCAGGTGGTCCGGGTTACCGACCTCAAGGTTCTCGACGCGGCGATGGAGCGCGCCTCCGAAGTCAGAGCGTCAGGCGGCGTGACCGGAAGCGGATCTGTCTTCGCCATTACCAACAACGCGGACACGGCGCTGGCCACGCTTCGCTACCGGATGAAGGACGCGAACATCGAGGCCGCCGAGGAGGCCTTTGAGGCGGCGGGGCGGAAGTTCAATCGCGGCTCGTTCCTCATCCGGAACGCGAGCCGCTCAGACGTGGAGCGCAATGCTTCTGAACTTGGCGTTCAAGCCTACGCGCTCGACGCCGCGCCCGCGGTGAAAACGCACCCGGTGCGCGCCGCTCGCGTGGCCATCCTGCACACGTGGCTGAGCACGCAAACGGAAGGCTGGTGGCGAGAGGCGTTCGACACTCTGAAGATTCCTTACGATTACATCAGCACCCAGGCAATCGCAAGAAGCGACGACATGAATGCCAAGTACGACGTGATCCTGTTCCCACCGCTCGGCTTCGGGGGCGATCCGATGGCTATCGTCAAGGGCCTGCCAACGGACTGGGGGAATCCGCTGCCGTGGAAGACGACCCCGGAAACACCCAACCTCGGCAAGATCGATTCCACCGATGACTTGCGTCCCGGCCTTGGCTGGGAAGGCGTGGCCCATCTCCAGGAGTTTGTGAAGCGGGGCGGGGTCCTGCTGACCGTTATGGACACCGCCGACTTTGCGGCGTCGTTGGGATTCACCCAGGGAGTGTCGATCGCAGCGCCGCGGCAGATGAAGATCATCGGCAGCGTCTTGCGGACTCGTATCGTCGACGCTGCCAGTCCGATCGCCTACGGCTACGGCGAGAACCTGTCCGTCTATTGTGCCAACGGCCCTATCTTCAATCTCAGCAACCTCGCTGGAGGACGGGGTCCTCGACGGCTTGGTCCTGAGCAGCACGAGCGGCCAACCGGTCGCGGAACCCAGGACGACGCCGATTTTACGCCGGGACGCCCGACTGTAGAGCCACCCGAAGAGCCACACGCTGAAGCTTGGCAGGCACTGCCCGTCACCGACGAGCAACGCCGTAACGGCTACAACGTGATTCCGCCGGCGGCACGGCCTCGCGTGGTCTTCCGGTATGCCGATGCGAAAGATCTGCTTGTCTCCGGTCTGGTCGAGGGCGGCACTGAGATTGCTCAGCACCCGGCGGTGATTGACGTCCCCGTTGGCAAAGGCCACGTCGTGTTGTTTTCTAATAATCCCGTCTATCGCGGTGAGACCGTGGGCAGCTACCCCCTCGTGCTCAACACGATTCTCAACTTCGATAGCCTCAATGCGGGAAGGACTCTGGATAAAGAATAGAACGCAAGTCCCGAGTGCGGCTGGAGTGGCACGCCGCAACTACCTGACCGCCCGAGAAGCACGGCGCTTGCTGTACTGGTTGACATTTAACGTAAAGCGTTACAGACTGGGGCGGTGATCAAGTCCTTCCGGTCCGACGAGACTGAGCGGCTCTTTCATCGCCAGCCCAGCCGGAAGTTTCGCGCCATCGAGCGCTCGGCTCTTCGGAAGCTCGATATGATCGATGCGGCCACCGATCTGCGAATTCTCGCGGCACTCCCCGGCAACCGTCTGGAACGGCTGCGGGGGGACCGCGAGGGGCAATACAGCATTCGGATCAACGATCAGTGGCGGATTTGTTTTCGCCGGCGCGAGGGCGACGCCTACGACGTTGAAATCACGGACTATCATTAGGAGGCTGGGATGGCTAGGAAACTAAAGCCCGTACATCCGGGCGAAATTCTCCGCGAGGAATTCATGAAGCCGCTCGGCCTCAGCATGAACAAGCTGGCGTTGGACCTGCGCGTGCCGGTGACGCGGATTGCCGAGATTGTCCACGAGCGCCGCGCCATCACCACGGACACCGCATTGCGCCTCGGACGTTATTTCAAGACGACGCCGGTTTTCTGGATGAACCTCCAGGTTCGCTATGACCTCGAAGTCGCGGAAGACGAGCAAGCGGGAAAGATTGCTCGGGACGTGCAGCCCTTAGAAGCTTCCGTCTAACCTGCCGTCGTTCTCTGTGATTCCGTTGAGCAAGGTGATGTGATCGTCGACCGGGTGGCGCATCGCCGGGAGGTCTACAGATGAACGCCGTGAAGATTTTGAACGAAACCCAGGATACCGTGACTGTGAGCCGGGGCGATTGGGCGGAACTTCTCAGCGAGCTGGAAGACGCGCAGGATCGCGCCGCCGTGACCGCGCGGCGCAGGGAGGAAGCCACGACGGGCAAGCAGGCGGCGCGCCGCAATTACCTGACCGCCCAAGAAGCACGGCGCTTGCTGGATGGGGAGAGCCCCCTCAAGGTCTGGCGGGAAAAGCGCGCACGCTCCCAGAGGGAACTGGCCACGGCCGCCGGCGTCAGCGCCGGATACCTTGCCGAGATCGAGACGGGCCGCAAGCCTGGCAGCGTAGCAGCGCTCGCCAGACTGGCCAAAGCTCTGCACGTTCAAATCGAGGATCTCATCATCGGCCCGTAGCACGGGACGGGGACCCCATGGTTTGCGCCTGCCCGTCTTCAGACTGCCGTCTACCATCTACTGTCTCTCCCACCTACTACCTACCACATGCCACCTACCCTTTCACCGCCTACCGCCTGCCGGTTTCACGGGCGTTCACTGGCCGCACACATGCCAAACAACGCCACTTACGCGCCAGCCCGATATTCCTCCAAGTCAGCCGAAAAGCGCTTTCTGCCGCTGGACGGCCGACGTCAGAAGCGGCCAGCGCTCCACAAACGGCGCCGCCGAAACGCTCGCCAACTCGCTCGGCTCAATCTTGTACAGCCCGCCGCCGTAAACCCGGCCCTCGCCGCGGAGTTCGTGACCGGTGACCTGCCCGAGCAGGGCGAACACGTCGGCGGTGCGGTCGGCGTGGTCGCGCAGCATCTTCGCGAGCCCGTTCTGCGGGTAGAGCAGGAGGTAGAGGTTGGTTCCGATGGCATGCGAACGGTTCCAGATGAATCGGAAGGGTTGCTTCTGGTCGGAGCCGCGCCCCATGTAGGTGCAGAGGAACGGGGCTGGCTCGCGCCGCTCCTGCCTGTACCACGGTTTGCGCTTGCCGACGAGGTAGCCATCTTTCACACCCAGCATCTCAGCGGTGCACAGGTATTCCCACAGGGCAGGATGCCGGGCCTTTAGAACCGCTTCGGGGAGGTCACAGTCGATGACGCAAAGTTGGCGGTCAATGAGCGGGTAGCCGTCTTCGTCGGCGTCGATGACCGTCGTCTTGAGCTGGCGCGGGCTGGGCAGGATGGGCCGCAGATACCGCTTCGGGAAGCCGCGTCGCTCTGCGTCGCGGCGGTCGATCACGAAGAACCTATTGCTGCCGGTGGCGATACCGCGCTGTATGCGGAAAAAGTCCCCCAGCCTGGGGCCGTCGCCGTGGCGCGACGTACGCCGATCATTCCGGGCGTGGCTAGGATACAAGGTCCACTTGCCGGGCTCTCGCAGTTGTTCCAGCTGGATCCAATCGCTCGCGTGCGGCTCGCGAAGCGTGCCGCCGAAGGTGAACTGTACGGCGTGCCCCGCCGGGGGCGGCCCTTTGCGGAACGCCAGTACGACTGAAGACACCAGAGCATCTCCGAACTGAACATCGTCGGGGTCGAACCGATGAACGCGGATCAGCGTCACGCGGTCTCCGAGGTACCTCGTGAGCGCGGCGCCGTAATTTACATCCATGAACTCGGAAGGGATAAGCCACGCGGCATAGCCGCCATCCTCCATCCACGCAGTAGCGAGAAGGAGGAAATAGACGTACAGGCCCGCAAGGCCGTTGACCTCGACGCCTGTCATCCGGTAGGCGAGGGCTTGCAGGCGTTCCTTGTCTTCGCGCTTCAGGTGATGATGTCGGACGTAGGGCGGGTTGGCGAGGATCAGGTTGGGCGCGGCAGGGCGGCTGCTGCTCGCAACGATGCGGGTGAAGTCGCCCTGCACGACTTCAAGACCGGCTTCCGTCCAGAGGTCACGGCTGGCATCGCAGAAGTCGGGATCGAGTTCGACGCCAACGGCCCTCTCTATCCGAGCGGGGCCAAAGACGGCGCGGGCGGCAGAATAGAAGCTTCCCGTGCCTATGGCGGGGTCGGCGAAACGGACCGAGCGAAGGCAGCGGCCCGCGACGAACTGGATGTAGCGGGCGATCTCAATAGCGAGGGCGTTCGGGGTGGCGAATTGACCGAGGCGGTTTCGCTCGCTCGCCGACTTCGCTGCGTCGAGCGTGGCCTGGACGGCCTGCCGACGGGCTTCAATCGTGTTCTCGTGTCGAGCCGTCATCGCTGCTAAAGCCCTAGTTTCGCGAGGTCGCCAATGCGGTGTTCCCACACCCAGTCGAGCCCCTCGGCGGCTTCGTAGCCCAGGTAGTCGCTGCCGAAGTAACCGCAGAGGAACAACACGAACGTCACGGTCGGCCCGAAGGTCGCCTGCAACTGGTGGATCTTGGTGGCCTCTTCCTTACGGCGCTTGTTCGTGTTGGTGAAATCGCCCGCCGACTTGGCTTCGATTAGGATCGGCAACCGGTCCTTCCGAAGCCCTTTGGGCTGAATCACAACGTCGACAGGGGTGTTCACCTTAAGCGCCTTGCCCACGGCCAGGCTCATGCGGAAAGCGTAGGTGCCCGGCTCCATTTCGGTGACCCGCTTGGCAGCAGGGTGCGCTTGCTTCCGATAGCCGCGCTTATCAAGGTAGTCGCCGATCAAGGCCAGTTGCCGTTGCTCCTGGGCGTTGCGCACGATCGGATTCGCAACGGCGCTGCACAGCCGGTCGGCAACGATGGTGGAGGCCCGATCTCGTTCATGCTCCGTCGGGTCTGCACGGCCGTCGAGCCACGGGAAGATGTCGCGGTCCAGAAGCCGCGTGAGAATGCGGCAGAGTTTCTTCAACTCCGCGTTGAGGTCGGCGGCCTGCATCTTTGTCGGCAGCTTACCCTTTTCCATCCGGCCAACGAGGCTCTTGCTGGAGTCAGCCAAGCCGATCAAACGGTCTACCGCGAGCGGGGGGGCGGTGCACATGCGGAGGGTCGGGAGAGCACCAGGGCTCGCTTTCAACGTGGCGGGGTTCAGGGCGCGGAAGTCATTGGCCGCCAGGAGCGCGGCTTTGACGTGTTCGGTCGTCTTGACGCGCGTGGAACGGAACGCCTCGGGCGCGAAGCGCATGAACCACTGGTTGAACTGGTCAACCGAGGCCGCTATGTCGGCCTTCCAGAGGTGGGGCTTGTCGGCGTTGATGCGTCTGACTTTCATGAGAGTTATTCTCTCACGGCTACTGGGTTCTCGGCTGTAGCGACCACCTTACGTCTTGGCGTTCACCCGCGGCCGCTCATTTTCGCTCCAGCCACCGCCGGCTGCATGCGCTGTTAGGCGACCCGCCGCAACGCTTGCTCATAAACACTCGTGCGACCGTGACAGCGAATCACGCCTTCCTTCTCGTCGGTGAACTTCTGATAGAACGCCACTCCTTCGAGCCGCGCCTCCCCGGTCCAAGAAACTGCGCCGGAAACTGATTTCCTGATCGGCGCGTGCCACAGACCCGAGCCGCTGAGACCACCGTACGAATTCGGGAGGTCCGACCGACCTTGATGGTAGAACCCTAGATCGACGTAATCGAAACCGTCTCGCTGGTGCGAGGACACGACCACAGAAGCAAGGAGGCTGATTTTGAGCACCGCTTCAGTCTCTCCAAAAGTCGACCGTTCCGCAGGCGCTCCAATTACTGCCCACAAACCTCTGTCGTATCCGGGCTGATCGCCCGGTTCGGGTCTACGTTTGTCTAGATTGTAGAAGGCTTTAACTTGACGAATGTCAACCGCAAGGATATCTGGGAGCTTAATGAGTGCTAGATCAGACCCCCACTCCAGCGGGCCTGTCGGTTCGAGGACAGTTACCTCAATAAGGTCCTTGTAAATCGGAATGAGGAGACGGTCGCGCTCAAGACCCAGCGCAAAGCGTTCGCCGTGCAGCTCCCGCCAGACGTGCGCAGCGGTCAAGAGGTACGCCTTGCCGGAAGCGGCGACACAGGTCGCGGTGCCGCGATACAAGGGTCGCTCCCCGTCGACCGCAAAAACCGAAGCGGTGTACGTCCAGAGCCTCTCGCGGACCTCGTCAAGAATATCCTGAGGAATCTCGGTGAGCGGTATAGTAGCAAGAACTTCTAGGCTCACTACACCTCCAACTGCGACAACGAGTTTCGACTGACCCGGATAAAACCGGTCCCAGCCAGCCTAAGACGATCGAGAAAAGTCGTCAGTGGTCAGTCTATCACTTGTGAGTGGACCAAGAAAGACCGTCAGTGGTCAGTTTGTCAGTCGTCAGTGGATTGACAAGAGCGGCTAGCGCTGAGTTGACCCCGCACTCCGCGGCAGTTCTCAAAAGCAGTGATAAGTGGGATTCCGGCGTGCGTTGCCGGAAAAAAGAAGGCAAACAGCGCAGCGCCCTGCCGCAACCAAATCAGTCACCAGTGGCAAGTGGCAAGCAATCGAAATCAGAAGTTAGAAGTCAGAAGTCAGAAGACAGAAGCGCGAGCCGCAGGCAGCAAATCCGCGGCACATACAATGATGATAAGATTCGTCAGATGTTCAAATGGATCAGGGTGATTGTCTTTTTGTCCTGCGTTTCAGCCTTAGCGCAGGGGCCGCAAAACATCCTTCTGGTTGTGAACCAGAACTCGCAGGTTTCGAAGCAGGTCAGTGAATATTATCTGCATCGCCGCAGGGTGCCCGCGGCACAGGTCTGCGCGATCAAGGCTCCGGAAGAAAAGGAAGTTGACCGCGCTACCTTCGACGACTCGGTTCGGCTGCCCATCCTCGACTGTTTGTCCAAGGGTCGTCTCGAAGACCGCGTGCTTTATATCGTCCTGACCAAGGGTGTGCCGCTGAAAATCAAGCCGAGCGGCCGCCCCACCACTCAGGCGAGCGTGGATTCCGAGTTGACGCTCCTCTATCAGGATCTGCTGGGGATTCCGCGCGTGCTGGAAGGGACGATCCCCAATCCTTATTTCGTGCGCACCACGCGCCGGGGTTTGGTGCGGTTCAGCCACCGCGAATTCCCCATGTATCTGGTGACGCGGCTGGACGGATACGACATGGCCGACATCAGCGCGCTCATCGACCGCGCGCAGTCCCCATCGCGCCAAGGCCAGTTTGTTTTGGATTTGGACGACAACGACAACCGGCCCGGAAACGCCTGGCTGCGCGAAGCTGCGGACCGGCTGAGAGCGCTGGGCATTCCTCCGTCGCGCATCACGCTTGACACCACGCCGGCGTTCTTAACGGGACAGAAGAACGTCCTCGGGTATGCGAGCTGGGGCTCGAACGATCACTCCGATCGCTCGCGCTTCCTGGGCAATACCTGGGTGAATGGCGCGATTCTGGCGGAGTTCGTATCGACCGACGCACGGACGTTTACGCGGCCGCCCAAGGATTGGAATATCGGCCGCTGGAGCGATTCGCCGATTACTTTCTACGATCGCTCGCCGCAATCCCTCATCGCCGATTATATCCACGAAGGCGTGACGGGGGCGGCAGGGAATGTGTATGAGCCCTACCTGGGTGGCAACGTGCGGCCACAAATCTTGTTTCCAGCTTACGTGCAGGGCCTGAACTTGGCCGAAAGCTACTGGGCGGCAATGCCTTATTTGAGCTGGCAGACGGTCGTGGTCGGCGACCCGCTGACCGCGCCTTTCGCCGGCGTGCCACTTCCGGCGGCAGAGGCCGACCCGCCGCTGGACTCGACGACGAAACTGCCGAAGTATTTCGCGCAGTGGAAAGAGATGGCGCGCAAGCGGGCGCCGTAGACGGAAGGCAGAGGGCGGGGAAAAGGCGAAAGTCAAACAACCAGGAGACAGTATGAAAAGCAATCGAAGAATTCCCCGGCGCCAGTTCATGCAGGATTCAATGGCGCTGTTGGCGGCTGGGCCGGCGGCGACAAGCGGAAATCTTGCCTCGCACACCTCAACGCCCGGATGGTCTTCCCCCGACAACGAGTCGCAACGATGGCATCTTCACGGGACCTTCAATTCCGGGCGGACCGTCTGGATACTCACCCGACCTGAAGCGAGTTTTCAGGAACAACTCGCCTCGCGGGAACTGGCGCGAGGGCTGAGGAACCTCGGGCTAGCTCGCGAGCCAATTCAAGCCGCAATGCCCGGCGCTGAGCCCGCCGCCTCCGATTCCGTATTCACCTTAGCGGTAAAGAGGGCGAACTTCAGGCATCCGGAAGCATACGATATCGCGCGGGAACATGAGGATGGGAAACCGGTTCGCGCCAGCCTGACGGGCGCCACTCCGCAGGCCGTTCTGTACGCGGTATTTGAGTTTCTGGAACGCCAAGGGACATTCTTTGGGCTGGCAGGCGAGGTCTACCCGCTTGAGCCGGCCCAGGCGCTCAGCCTGCCACCCGTCGGCCAGCCTTGGCGAGCCCAGCCTCGCTTTAGCACGCGCGGATTGCTGCCTTGGCCGGACTTCCTAAACTGCATCACGGCGTTCAATCGCGAGGAACATCGCGCCTACCTCGAAGCCATGCTGCGCATGCGCTTCAACACTCTTGGCATTCACGTTTATTCCGGCGCCGAACAGTGGACTGAATCGTTCCTGTCTTTTGAGTATGCCGGCGTCGGCCACCTGGCCTACACCGATACGAGCGCGACGAACCGCTGGGGCTACTTGCCGGAGCGGACGTCGCGCTACGGCATGGGCGCTTCCGACCTTTTCGCGGATGACGTCTTCGGGTCGGAAGCAACCACGAAGGCGACCAATTGCTGGGAGGATCAGGCCCTCGCCCAAGAACTCTGGGGCGAAGCATTTCGTTACGCCCAAAGGCTTGGCATTCGAACCGGCGTGGGCTTCGAGCCTTATCAAATTCCTGACGAAATCTTCCGAGCTACGCCGCCGGAGGCGCGCTATGTGTCACCCAATCCTAAGGTGCCAGGGCCGCGCATCGACCCTGATTCCGTGGCGGCGCGAGACATTCTGGAGGCGCGACTTGGGCGGCTGCTGGAAACTTACCCGACCGTCGACTATGTCTGGCTGTGGGAAGACGAGGGGATGAACTGGGCCAGCCAGCAGGAGGATGTGCCTCTCTCAGTCACGCCTTTTCAACAAGCGCATGCTTTCTTGAAGAGGCACGCTCCGGAAAAACGCCTGGTGGTTTCCGGGTGGGGTGGTGTGGTTCGTCATTTCGCCTATTTCCATGCTCACCTGCCGGAAGACGTGATCTTCACTTCCTTGAGCGACAATTTGGGATGGGACCCCGTCAGCGAAGAGTACGCGAAGCTGGAAAATCGAGAGAGATGGCCGATCCCCTGGCTGGAGGACGACCCTGCCATGTGGCTGCCCCAGTTTCACGTCAGCCGCGCCGCCGAGGACATTGACCGCGCTGAGAAGTTCGGATGCCAGGGACTGCTCGGCATTCATTGGCGTCACCGCATCATGGACGCCAACGCCGGCTTCCAGGCCAGACGCTCCTGGGACGAATCCCTGAAACCCTCCGATTATTTCCAGCGCTTCGCTGCCACCCAGGCGCGCGGCGCTCGGGCCGAGAAGCTGGCCCAGACGCTCGATCGCACCGATCGCGAGCGGCTGATCTTGTGTTCATTTACCGGCAAGATCGAGCACGGCCACCACGAGACTCACGAGTATTCAGGCGACTACGACGAGGCATTTCAGTTCTGGAACGGCTACGAGCCGCCGCAAGAAATCAAGATTGCGCAGGCGGAATTGGCGCGAGATCTGCGCAGCCTAGCCGAGACCGCGTCAAGCGCCGCGGAAAGCAACCGGCTCGACTACTTTGCGCGCTATGTCGAGTTCCTGGTGCCTTACTCCGAATCGTGGTCGCTGGCGTTTCGCCTCCATCAAATCCTTCAGCAAGCTCAGAATCTTAAGAAGCAGGGCCAGGCCGGAGAGGCGCGAGATAAAGTGATGACCGAGGGCGTCCCGTTGTGGATGAAGCTGGCGCCTCTGGTGCGCCAAGCGCTGCTCGGATATCAGAGAGCAGTCAGCGAACGAAATGAGCTCGGAGCTCTGGCGTCCATGCACAACAAGTACGAGCGACTCGCCTTGTTCCGGCTCCGCGCCTCGATGAAGGAGTATGTCGGCGATCTGCCTGCCAACGTCGAAAGCCTATTTGAAGAAGTCCGCAAGCCTGACTTTGATGCTGCGCCGTGGGTTTTCATTCCCACTCGCCCCTCGCTGCTTGGCGGGGAAGAGGCGGTGCGCGTCTTCGCCGTTGCTCCTGGCGGTCAACAAGTGTCGCGCGCCACTCTTTTCACCCGCTTGGCCGGTTCCGAGACTTGGGAAGCTCATGCTATGAACCTGGTCGGTCGCCGCACCTTTGTGGCAGAGCTTCGCTCGCGCCAGAGCGCGAGTCCGCTGCTCGATTACTACGTGGAAGCGGAGTTCGCGCGGCGGGAAGCCAAGGTCCGCGCCACAGCGCCGCAAGAAGCACCAAAGCGCTTTTACACCGTCACCTTGATCTAAGATGGGTCGATTTGCGCCGTACAAACGGACCATCCCGGAGGGGAAAAGCGCCGGAAGGGCTCAGTTGAAGACGAACCGGGATCGGAGCTCGCTTTCAGGATAACGGGCTATGTTCTCAGGCCTGGGGCCGGGCTAACCGGAGTTCGTCACGAAACCTGGGGTTCTGACTCTTTTAAGACTTCCGTAGGCAGAAGTGCTTGGTGTGCATGGGGGGTGTCGGCCCACTGGCGTAGGAGCAGTAACCTTAGGATCCGTACTTCCTGAGCCGAAATGCATAGCCCCGAATAGTTGGAACGGCACTAGCTGCAGCGCTTCACCCTCCGCCCTCAGCTCCAGGCAGCGAGCGAGAATCGAACTAAAATCCTGGCGCCGCCATCTCTACTTGTTGAGATGGGTCGGCTATCAGTGGCCCAGCGAGTTCAGCTTGGCAAGCTCCCGGCGCGCCTCCCGGAACTGGGGATCATTCTGAAGCGCCGCCTGGAATTGCCGCACGGCTTCTTCCTTTTGGTTTTGCGCTTCCAGGATCAAGCCCAGTTGATAATGCGCCTCGGCGGAAAAAGGATTCGCAGCGAGCGCGGTGCGAAAATGTTCGGCCGCCTCCGTCGCCTGGCCCCGGCGCGCGGCGAGGAGCCCCAATCCGAAATGCGCTTCGTAGTCTTGGGGCGCGAAAGTGAGCAGTTGATGAAACTCCGCAGCGGCGCGCCCGGAGTCGCCCACGGCCAACCAGATATCGCCGAGGAGTTCTTCCGCCTCGACATTGTGCGAGTCGAGCGCGAGCGCGGCCTTGAGTTGGCTGGCGCCGTCGAGATAGCGATGCAGCCCCACATCCGAGCGGGCCAGTTCTATATACGCCGGCAGGTTTCGAGGATCGTCGGCAAGGATGGCCTGAAATTCCGCCACAGCCTCATCCGCCTTGCCGATGCGCGCCAGATGCCCCGCCAGCAGGTAACGTTTGTACTCAAACAGACGGTCTTTGGGATCGATTCCGGAATTGTCGAGAGCGGCTTGGGGCGAGCCGATCTCCACGTACCCGAGCGACCGCAAGCGCTCGGCGGCCCCCGGCACGTCGGCAGTGGCCGTTTGGCCGGCCGCAGCCGGCACTGAGAGGTAAGTTGCGACCAGCGCGGCCAACCGCTCGCGGCAAGATGCGGCGAGGGCCGTTTGGCCGGGCAAAAGATTATGCAGCTCGGCGGGATCGTGCTTCAGGTCGTAAAGTTCCGGGTGAGGAGCGTCAATGTATTGATATTCTCCCCGGCGCAGGCTGCGCAACGTCGCCCATCCAAATTTGTCGTGCGCGTAGGAGCTTTCGCTGTAAACGTCGCGCGGCGGCGAATTCCCGCCCTTCGCGAGTTCCAGCAGGCTGTGACCGCAAAAGTTTGCCGGCGACGGAAACCCCAGGAGGCTCAGCACGGTCGGCGCAACATCGATCAGACCCGCGGGGGCATCCACGCGCGCGGGATAATCAATCCCTTGCGGCCAATGGAAGATGAGCGGCACATGCAGCGTGCTGCTGTAAATGAAATATCCATGCGTGTTTTCGCCGTGGTCGCCCAGGCTCTCGCCATGATCGGAGAACAACACCAGCAGCGCCCGCCGGTCCAGCCCCGACCGCGCAAGGAATTCAAGAAAGCCCCCCAGAGAATCATCCACGTAAGCCAGTTCCTGGTCGTACTCGCGCTCGGGGGCGCGGGCGCGGTAGGCGACGGGCGCATTGTAGGGCAGGTGAAGATCAAACAGGTGTATGAAGAGCAGGAAGGGGCGGCCGGAATTCTGCTCGAGCCAATGTTCCGCGGCATCCAGCACCTGAGATGCGGGACGCTTCAGGTCGAGCGCACCCTTGAACGCGCGCGCGTCAAAAGGGCTGTCGTAGGTTTGGAATCCCTGTGCCAAGCCGAAACGGCGCTCGAGAAAATATCCCCCAATGAAGGCAGCGGTGTTGTAGCCGTGGGCTGTGAGGACCGTGGCAAGAGTCACGGCGCCGGGCGACAAGACCTGGGCATTCTCCCTGACGCCGTTCGCAAAGGGATAGGTGGAGGTAAACAGAGACACATGTGAAGGCAAGGTGATGGGCGCCTGAGTGCTGACCTCGGTGAAGACCGTACCAGCGCGCGCCAGGGAGTCGATGTGCCGCGTTTGCAGCCGTGAGTAGCCGTAACAACTGAGATGGTCGGCGCGCAGCGTGTCGACGGAAATAAGGATGACGGGCGCAGGTCCGGCCGTTCCCGCCGAATCTGGCCGCGGCCCTGCCGGCGCCGCAGGGGACGCCAATGCCAGCAGCACGGCCAGGAAGAGAATGCGCAGGAATAGCGAGCCTCGCGCCAAGGGCATATCCGAATGATACTCGAACAGCGTCACAGACGGAAAGTTGAGCGCCAGGTCAGCTTTGTTTTGTAGCGGCAGTTTTACGTGCCCTAATGGCGGCCTCACTAGTACATCGGGACAAGTTTCGCTTCCTCGAGATCGCGTATAAACCTTGCCTCGATGCGCGGCAGGAAAAGTGAAACCCAAAACTGAAACTGTGCAGCAAGCCGCAAGAACTCATCATGATAAATCGCTGTGCGTGCTAACCCAAGTTCGTCACGAAACCTGGGATCTTGACCTTTTCTTGAGATTTCCACGGACACAAGTGCTTGGTGTTCATGCGGGTGTCCGCCCACTAGCGCGGGGGCGGCAGCCTGAAGATCCGTACTTTCTGGGCCGAAATACATAGCCCCAAACAGTAGGAACGGCACTAGCGCATGCCGTTAAAGAGGACTGGTGCCATCAGAGCACTATACTTCACCGCTTCGTCAAACCTATGGGATGCGTCGACCAGCCAATGAGTTCGGCATGCTCCGCCCATTGCCAGAATCGTCACTCCGAGCTTAAGATTGTGCGCGAGGGTTCCGGTCTTCAGGCACATCGTGCCGGTTTCAAGGCCAGTCAAAGACTTGTCACCCGACGCGTTCTTCTAATCGTTGTGTGACTGGACTCGTTGACTCCTGCCTTCAAGAGACCGGCAAAGGGCAGCCGCTGGCGAGCGGCAACGGAGAAGCGAACATGGACATGGATTTCACCGGGAGAGTCGTGGTAGTGACAGGCAGCGCATCGGGAATTGGACGAGCCTGCGCCCGCGAGTTTTCGGCTCGGCATGCGGCGGTAGCCATTGTTGATCGCGATGCCAAGAACGGACAACAAGCGTCGAATGAACTCCGAGACAAGGGATTTGCGGCTGATTACTTCAACTGCGACGTTACCAGCGCAGCGCAGGTCGAACAAGCGATGAATGGCGTTGTCTCCCGTTTTGGCGGGATCGACGTGGCCGTGAGCAACGCTGGCATCCAGCGCTACGGCACCGTCGTGACCCTTTCCGAGCAGGAATGGGACGAGGTGCTCGACGCCAATCTCAAGAGCGCCTTTCTGGTCTCGAAGTACGCGATACCGCACATGCTGGCGCGTGGAGGAGGGTCTATCGTGATCACGGGCTCGGTCCAGTCCGCCGCCGCCCAGCGCAATTCCGCTCACTACGTGGTCAGCAAACATGGATTGCTTGGATTGGCGCGGAGCATCGCCCTGGATTTTGGAAAACAGAATATCCGCGCCAACTGCATTCTGCCCGGTTCAGTTGACACGCCGATGCTGCATTGGGCCGCGAACCTCGACAGCAGTCCGGAGCGGGTGCTACAGGCCTGTGACGCGATGCATATCCGGGGCAGGATGGGTACGCCCGAAGAAGTTGCGCGAGTGATCGTGTTCCTGGCCAGCGACCTGGCTTCTTTTGTAACCGGGGCCGCAATCAACGTCGACGGCGGGCTCCTGGTGCCAGTGGGCGGGATGAGCTTCCAGGAATCCGGCACGGGCGGCAGCAAGGTCTGACAGGCACTTACAATCGCTGCCACATCACGCTGGCTGGAGCGCCTTCGCTCACCATGGCGGCTGAGCCCCTCGCGGGGAACCCTCATGCCGTCCACGAACTCTCGATCTCCTCGAGAGTACGCCCTTTAGTCTCCGGCACCATGGTGGCGGAAAACAACAGCGCCACCACGCACGCTCCCGCGTAAATCCAGAATGAGGCTCTTGCTCCGAGGCCCTCCACCAAGCTCAGAAAGGTGATGGTGACAAGCAGGTCAGAAATCCAGATGACCACGGAACTGAGAGACATCGCCTGCCCGCGCACCGTGGTAGGGTAGATTTCAGAGATCAGCAGCCAGAAGATCGGTCCAAGGCCGATGGCGAACGAGGCGAGATAGGCGACCACGTCAAACAATATGGCGTTGCGTGGAACATGGCTTGCCCCAAACAGGTAGCCCAAGTGCATCAAGCTCAGTCCCATGCCGGCGATGCCTAGCATCAGCAGAGGTCTGCGCCCCACGCGGTCCAACAAGAGGAGTGAGACGATCGTGGCGCCGAGGTTTACGCCACCCACCAGCACCGTAGCAAGAATGGCACTGGATGCGCTCTGGAAGCCTGCCATTTGGAGAATGGTGGGAGTGTAGTAGATGATCGTATTCACTCCCGTGATCTGCTGAAAGATGGCCAGCAGAACTCCAATCAAGAGAGGCCTGCGAAACCGCCGGGCGAAAAGGTCGCCAAAACTCAAGTTGTCTTTTTCTGTGACCTCCCGGAGTTCGCGCAAGTCACGTTGGGCCTCCTCGGCAGTTTCAACCCGGGAGAGGATTCCCAGCGCCTCCTCGAGGCGCCGCTGGGTCGCCAGCCAGCGTGGACTCTCGGGCAAAAACATCAAGGCGACCAGGAGGACAATCGAGGGTGCAACCGCGCTGATAAACATCGCACGCCAGTTACCCGTTCCCGAAAAGAGGTAGTCCACACAGTAGGCCACCACGATGCCGGTAACGATCGCCAGTTGGTTGAGCGTAACAAAGGCGCCGCGAATCCGCGCCGGGGCCACCTCGGCGATGTAGAGAGGTGTGATGATTGACGCGATTCCGACCGCCACGCCCACCCAGAATCTGGCCACCAGGAACAACGCCAGGCCATTGGCCAGACCCGTGCCAACCGCGAATACTCCGAAGATGACTGCATTCACAATCAGTACCGGTTTCCGGCCGAACCGGTCCGCGAAATACCCGGCAACCGCAGCCCCAACCGCGGCTCCCGCCAAGACGATGCTCACGGCCAACTCAGTCTGAGCCGAGCTGAGCTGAAACAGCTTGCGCACAAACAGAATGGCGCCGGAAATGACGGCGGTGTCATAACCAAAGAGCAGGCCTCCGACGGCCGCCGTGACCGCAATCAGGAAGGCGTAGGCGTGGCTGCCATCGCGAGGGTTCCTGGCAAACAATGCGCGACCGCCGCTAGGTGAGTTCATTTGACTCGGCATGCCGCCAAACCTCTTTATTCCGCGATGGCGACAGGGTAGGTGTTCTCGCTCAAGCGCTGGCTCCCCTGCTTCAGGATCAGGACCAGCTCGTAGTCGCCCGCCGGGAGCTCGCGCGGCGCCCGGCATTCGATCCCGGGAAGTTCGGCGACTGAATCTGCGGGCAGCGTCACTCTGGCATCGCTGGCGGCCACGAGCATCTCTCCCGCCGGCCCTCGCAGCCGGACCTCGTAGGTCACGTCTTCGATCTTTCGGTGCTCGTCGTTCACCACCCACGGGTTCACATCGACGGTGGGCTGGTCGCCCGGCTGGTTCCCGCGGCTACCGAACACAGCCCGGCCAAGGTCGGCGCCGATCAGGACCGGTTGGTAGGCGCGCTGCAAGGCGTAATAGCCCAGCTTGGGCTTGCGGCCATAACTCACGACGGACCACGTAATGGAAGGCCAGCAATCGACGAACTGAAACTGGAAAAACGATCCGACCTTCTCATATTTCGCACGCCGGTAGTGCTCGACCGCAAACTTCATTACCTCCGCCTGGTAGCGCTGCGAATTAGCGACGAATTGCTCCCAGTCACGGCCCATCGGCACTCGCGCCACATGAAACGTCTGGTCGTACTGGAAGTCGTGATAGGCAAGCTTATTCCAGTCAGGAGGCCACTCGCTCCCTGCTATCTCGCGCATCTCCTCTACCGAAGGCAGGGCCTGGGCGCCGAGTTCGGATATGATCGGCCCGCCGGGCAGCTTCGCGTAGTCGTGAAAGTCGCCGTCGTACCAGCCCGCATACAGGTGCTCGTCAAACGCCGCGACGGGCCGGACAGGCCGGGAGGAGTCTTCCTGGGCGCCCACGCGCGCCAGGAAAGGATCCATGACCTTGACGTTGTAGGCTGTCGATTCGTTCTGGCAGACCCAGGTAATGATGGAAGGGTGATTGTAAAACTGCCGGATCATGTCGCGAAGCTGCCGAGCAGCTTCCTCGAGGAAGGTGTCCGTGTGCATGTAGTCCCATTGCAAGGGGAAATCCTGCCAAGCTACGATGCCGGCCCGGTCGAGCGCATCGTACAGTTCCTCGCGATTGACGTGTACGCACACGCGCACACCGTTGATATGGGCATCGCGGAGTAACTTGATGTCCTGGGCGATTCGCTCCGGTGTGTAGCGCGACAGCCACATCTCCGGGACAATGTTCGTTCCGCGAATGAAGAATCGAACGCCGTTCAACCGCCATTCGCCAGTCTTCTCGTCAAGGGTGATGCTGCGCACGCCGAAGCTCGTCTCGCGCGTGTACACTACTTCTCCGGCCGCAGCCAGACTCAGGTGACAGTTGTAGAGGAAAGGCTCGCCGAGGTCCCACGTCCACCACAGATGTGGATGCTCCATCGGCATCACCAGCACGACGGTAGCATCCGGAGAAGTCAGATCTAAGGTCGAAGAGACGCTCTCGCCACCGGCTTCCGCAACAATCGAATACCTGCCGGGGCGCACGGCGTGGACTTCCGCAGTGATGAAAGCCTTGGCGTCGAAGCCTTCGTCTTCTGTCTGGCCGGTCGCAAGCTTGCGCTGATACAGGAATGGCTGAATCTTGACATTGCCCAGCCAGGCTAAATGGCGGACCTCGAGTTCGACGCTATTCCAGATGCCCGCCGACGTTCCATCCTGGCCAAACTCCTTGGAAGTACTGCCCGGCTTGCAGTCCCAGTGCGAGAAGATACCCTTGATCAACCGCTTGTGGTCAGGCCACACAGTGCCGGTTTCTTCCATGGGCGCATCGACTGTGGCGACAACGTGGTTGCGCCCACGCTTGATTTCCGGCGTCACGTCATACTCAAAAGCTTGGAAGTAACCCTCGTGCCGTCCTATTTGAGTGCCATTGACCTCGACGTCGACAAAGTAGTCGACGCCATGAAACACAAGAAATACACGGTCCGAAGGAGAAAGAGTCTCTCCGAAATCGAAATCTCGTTCGAATCGCACGCGGCCGTTAAAATTAGGTAGGCCGTTCAGGTTCCAATTTGAAGGGACTGGCATCGTACCCGGCCCAGGAAGGCGTGAAGGGTCAGAGACGATGGAACCGTCCGCCTTCAGCGTCGTGTGGGCAAGCGCTCGATAACTCCACGGCCCGTCCAGGGAAAGCTTCTTCGGGTAAGAGGAAGACTGTGCGCCGACGCGCGAGGGCGCCAGGAGGAATGCTAGAACGCCGAGAAGAAGAACGTGTCTGATGGTTACGGTGTCACTGATAGATCGCATCGGTACTTCCTCCAAAACCTGGATCGAGTGGCCCCGGCAAATTCTGCAACATCCTCTCCAGAAAGCACGCCTTAGTGTCCAGGGCCGGACATTGCGGCCACGACTCGCAGCGTGGCGATTTCATGCGGCTTCAGGTCTACCGTCAGCGAGTGACCCGAGGGATTGAGCGGTTGCTGATTCTCCTCAGCCGCATTGGAGCGCCAGGCGCTCTCAACATTGAACATGGGAAAGGTCAGGTGCGCGGTTGCAGCGGTGCCTCCCGCCTCCAGCAGGCGGACGATCGTGCCTTTGCCGTCATCGGCGGCTTTCCAGTTCTCGACCACCACGTTGGGAGCGTCGACCTCCAGGAAGCTGCTCGGATTCGGCGGCAGAGGACGCTCCGGGTCATCGAACTTATCATTTGGGACCAGTTCGCCCACTTCGAGCGGAGTCATGGCGGCGCGGCCGAGACGCGCGAGTTCGGCGGGCGACAAATCACTTCCGCTCGTCACCGCGTACCGGAACGTGTAATCTCCGCTCTGCACCCGGCGGAAGTTAGTATGCCAGTAGTTGTTCATGGCGTACGAGAAGATCGTACCGGCCTTGGGTTGGAACTCCTCCGGCCACGTCCCACGGACGACGTCGCCGAGAGTGATGAGGGGCGCGTCGACTGGCACCACGCCGACGCTCAGGCCCGCTGAGGCCACGCGCACCCAGTGCTGGACCGTGAACCAGGCAACGTTCCCGCCCTTCAGCAGGTCGTGTGCCGGGTCGACCCAGCCGTTCTGAATTTCGTAACTGAACTCTGGACGATCGGCCGCCACCGGAAACGCGAAGTAAACAGCTTCCTTGACGCTCACCGGATCCTTATGCACGCGGTTCACCAGGTCGATCCGCTTCTGGCCGTCGAAGAGGATGATATCGGTCGAAATCGCGGGAGCCCCAAGCCCGCTTGTCTCATAGGTCAGGACTTGCCCGTAGGGCGTGCGCCGGACACTGGTGACGCGGCCGCCGCTCGAACCGGTCACGGTGAGTTCCGCGAAGGGCAGTGACTTGCGCATGTAGACAAGCTGCGTCTCGCCATCGCCGCCTGAAACATAGAGGTATTGATTGAAGCGGTAGGGACTGGTAGCGTCTACGATGTCCCGGTTCAGTTGCTTGTCGAAGATGCTTTTGATCGCGCCGGCCTGGGGGTCCACTTCAATGCGGTAGTAGGCGTTCTCCAGCACGTTGGTCGCGGGCAGAGAAGTCTCTTCCGGGCGTGCCGGAGCGGGCCGGTGCGGCTGCACGACCTGGTAGCAGCGATAGCCGAGCGAGGGTACATCGCGAGCCAGAAAGCGAACGCGGTTGTAGCCCGCATGCCTGGCGATGACTTCAAGCTGCACGGCCGTTTTGCCGGGATATTCAAGGATCGTGTCGCCGGCGTCGAGGTCGGTCTCGACCAGATCGCTGCGGGTCCAGCTCAAGGGGTTGAACACGACGAAGGCGGTCGCAGGTACGCGAATTTTGTCCGCCAGTTGGCTGAGCGACTGATCGAGAACGGCGTTTACCCGCAGCCGACCGTCAACCGCGAAGTGGTCCTTCACCTCGAACTGCCGCAGCGTCTCTTCGCTTTCGGGCCGCGAGTAGCCTCCCCAGGACGTGAAGGTGTGTTCAGCGTAGAGCACGAGATCATTCCACATGGCGCGAATCTCATTCGCCGGACCGGAGACGTTCTTTTCGAAGTAGGTGGCAATGGTCGAGAGCTTCTCGCCGGAAGGCGCGCGCTGCTGGCTGGAGCGGTCGATGGCGAGATAGTGCGCGTCCGTGCCGTAGCCGTCCTCCCAATAGGGGCCTCCGTCGCCCTTCACGGTTTCCAACTCAGAGCCGTAGTGCTGGTCGATATAGCGCATGAAATCAGGGAAGGTGGAAAGCTTGATCGTGGGGTAGGCGTACTGGCCGTTCCATTTCTTCACAAACTCCCGTTCGCCCGGCACAAGGTACGTGTTCTCGAATTGGCTGCCATACATCAAGACCGTGTCGGGCTTGTAGGAAGGCGACTCGTACTGCTGGAAGAAGGTGGGCAAGGCCTGGCGGCAGTTCGTCTCCTGGGGAGGTATTCCGCAGACGAACCAGAGCTGCGAGTACTGGCGCGAGTACGACATCAGCACCTTCTGCCCGTCGGGACCCTCCCACCAGAACGGCGCTTTTGTGTTCCAGCGTCCATATAGCAGGATCGGTCCCCGGTCGCTGTTGGCCGCAGCCGAAAAGTACTTGATTCCGAGCGCTGCCAGCACCGAAGCGTATGACCAGGTGTAACTGGGGACATCTGTGATGTTGGCGTAGTCAAACGGGATGCCGTCCTGCTGGTGGAGCTGACGAGTGTAGTCGGTGGACCGGATCAGCTCCTCCAACGTCGGGTAGCCGGTCATCAGACTGGCCAATTGCGCTGGTACCGCAATTTTGCCTTCGTGCACGAGTTTCAGCAGCCGTTCCCGAGTCTCTGTGTTCCGAGAATCGAGATATTGCCGCACGATCCAGGAGCCGTCGAGGTTGAACCGCATCTCCGGATGGGCCTCGATCTCATCCAGCAGCCTGTCGACGTTGCGATTGTGGATCTCGGCGATTTTAGCCTGGTAGTCCGTGAAGCCGATATCGAGATGCGCGTGCGGCGCCAAATAAATTGTCCATTTTCGCTCCGGCACGAAGTTGAGCCGCGACTTGAAGACGCGGCCGTCGAGGCGGACGTTGGCATCAATTTCCGTGGGGCCGCTCAACTCAGGCACGGCGAACTCCATCCGCTCCTCACCGAAGTCGTGCCCTTGAGCGAGGGCCGCCTTCAGGCTCTTGCCGGCCACAGTCAGAGTCACGTCTCCCTGGCGAACGGGTCCGGGGTGCGTGATTGTGACCTCGGCCAATTCGGAAAGAGCCCCGTTACGATTCACGTAAAAAATCGTCGGGTCAATGCTGACCTGTGCGGCACGCGGCGCTGTGGCGTCGGGGTCTGCCACCAGCCGCAGCGCGTCGTAGACCAGCCAGGAGTCGCCCGGGCCATCCTTGGGATCATCCATGGCCGTGAGCACCAGCCTATTCTCCCCGCGCTGCAGCGCTGCGGTGGGCAGCGCCAACTCGAGCTGGTCGCCGCCGTAAATCGGCGAATCGACCCCGCCGTCGCCGGGATAGTAGCTCACCTTGCGGTGGAAATAGAACAAGCCCAATTTCCCGTTGATTTCGATCTGAAGGTTGGGAACGCGCGGCCGGTTCAGGACTACCGAGACCACCAGCCGGTAGGCTCCGCGCGGAGGATTCGTCAGATTGAAAACGATCGTGTATGGATGAGGTCGCGCCCCGGCATCCGCGTTGGCGGAGCCCGGTTGCTCCCCAGGCCAGTTCTTCGACGGATCGCTTTTACCCACGGTGAAGATCGGGTTGTAGTGCGGGTCCGAGAAGTTAGTGCGCGCGTGAAACTCTCCCGACGATTGGTCGAACTGTCCGATTTCCCACACCGTTTGTTCCGCTGCGGCAAGCGGCTTAACGGCAACAGGCAACATCGCGAATGATGCCAGCGCGAGGAGGACAACCATTTTTTTTCTGTTCATAGGAAGCTCGGTTCCACTTTCTTACGGTCAACGTAGCAGCCAGCGAGTTCCCAACCGCGCCGCTGGCAGTATTCTTTAAGCTCGCGGGTTTGCATCGTTGGGTCGCGGTTCAACTCCGTCCCGCGGCACCGTTCCTCAGTAGCAGCCGCCGTCAGAGATTCGCTCCGAGTTCTATTGCAGGGTAAAAGAAGCCGACTCCTCGGCCGTTTCAGTTCCTTGTTTGACGATAAAACGTATCGTGAATTCACCAGGCTCGAGTCGAGAGAGGGGCGTCACGGCTACGTACTGGATGCGCCCGTCCTGGTCCGGGGGGCCGAGTGGCGGCAACCCGTTTCCCAGGACCTTTCCATTCCGGCTGAATTCCATCACCAATCGGGGAGGCGCGGCAACGCTTTTGTCGGAATAGATAACCAAATAGAAAGGGAGGTCTTCTGTGCTCGCCTTGCTGACGACCGGACTGAGGGTCGGTGAAACCACTTTGCCCCCAATCAGCAGCGGGTCGCTGTCCTTCGTAGACTTTTCCCTGTCCTTCGTGTTTCGGATGGCGGCGACGCTGCTGATGGCCAGCGCCGTCGATGGCAGAGGCATGATCACATTACTTCTTCGGGCGCTGACTTTGTTGCTTTCCCCGTCTAGCACTGCGGTTTCGAGCGAGTAGCGCCCGGAGGGCAGATCGAAGTGTTCCGTATAGATGAAGTGGCTCGCCTTGAGGGCCTCCAGCTTCGAGGGCGGCACACTGAGCGGTACCTCATTGGCGAACTTCTTCACCACTTCATTCTGCCCATCCTTCAACAAAGCAACGTAGGACAGACGGCCCTCAAACTGGTCCGCCGACCTGCTCTTCAGGAAGGTCACATTGGTGAGTGGCACCTCCACGACCAATTCGCATACGGGCTGATTCTGCCGGCCGCGGAAATGCAAGGCCGCAGCCTGAAAGTCAAACGCGTTGGGAAGTTGAGGGGAATCGAGGGCGGCCAGCAGGGAAACCTCATACGGGCGAAAGACGCTCCCTGTGGCCAGCGCCTGTGGAAGCGCGAAATAGCCCGATCTCGATTGGACGCGCAGATCGCTCGAGCTCATGCTGATCGAAATCTTGCGGAAAGACCCGTCGTAGTTTTTGATCTCCGGATTATAACTAATCTCGTAATATGTTTGGAGGTCTTCTGCAAATCTATGGAGTGGGCCTCGCAGGTCGTTGGTGTTGGCGATCAGCGCCCCTCCGGTGGAATCCGCCAGAGTGCCCAACGCGCTTTGGGTGTTGGCGCGGGTGCTGTCAATGCTGGTACCGATGAGGTTCGCCTCGTCCGGCCGGACGGGCGCATCGCTGGCAGCCGTTGCCTGGTCATGCGAAGTTTGGGCGGCGCCGTGCAGCATATCGATGGCCGCTTGATTTGTGCTTGTGGTCGTCAAACCATGAGCGTCAACCGCGTAGAAACTGACGTTGGACCGATTCGCGATGCTGATGATGTGCCTAAAGGGCTCTTCGACGCCCTGCGGGATGACAAAACCTTCGGAAAAGTAGAGTATGGTTTTCCTTCCGGGCAGCCGATATTGCTGCTTCACAGCATCCAGCAACGCGAAGATTGAGGTCCGGCCGGACTCCGCCATCGCGTAGCTTTGCTCGGTCTGAATCATTTCCAGCAGCATTTGGGCCATGGCTCGCGCCGCAGGGTTAACAGTGTGCATGTTGTCGATTTGTTCTTGCGTGGACTGCGCGCCGGCCGCATTGGGGCCGATGATCTGCTCGAGTTGATTTCGGACGATTTCGGTATCTTTGGAAAAATCGGTGCTCCCGCTACGAGTCGCGCGGTCGAGCGCCTTGCGGAGAAGCTCGGGATCGTTGGTGAACGGCTGTAGGACCTCGAGCTTATGATCGATGGCCATCACGGCCACATAAACATTCTGCGGAAGCTCGCCGTGGAGAAGGTCCGCACCCGCATCATGGGCGAGCCGCCGGGAATTCGTATCGGAGCACTGAAAGATCATGCTCACCAGGCGAATCTGGCGCAGCGGATCGAGTTGGGTTCGCGCGCCGCCGAAGCCGATCGCTTCGGCGCCCTGGACAAGACGAAATGATGTGATTTTCTTCGGCTCGCCGTTGTCAGTAATCTGGAAATCTTCAGGCTTCAGATTGTTGACCGCACGGCCCTTCTTGTCGCGCACAACGACATCCAGCAGCACTTCCTCGCTCGATGATCGCACAGTCGATGCCGAAGGATGGGAGGCAGCGACTTGGCCTACCTCTTGGCCGAGAAGCGAAACCGACAGACTGGAAAAGAAAAGCAGATACAAGGCGCGACGCATGGTTGCACTCCTTCGGGAGCGTGGTGGTGAAGCTTGCGGGCTCCTCCCTCTTCTCCAATGATCGGCTCAAAACCGGTGGAACCCAATGGGCAATGAGCCGTGCTCCGCGTGTCTTCTACGCCGGGTTGGCGCACTCAGACATCGCCGATCAGTTGCTCGACGATGGTTCGTTCGCGATCGCCGTGCGGAGCGCCATCTCCATTGCCTCGGCATGAAAGTCCTGTTGACTCAGTCCGGTGCTGTAGCGGACGCGACCGTCGGGGCCAATCACAAAGGCGTGGCTTGGCCAAGCTGCATAAGCCGCCTCCGCGCTTCCGTCCATGCCGTCCACCAGCGCGGGGAATTTCAGGTGGAGCGTTCGCGTGCACATGACGGCGTGAGCTTCTTTGTCCTCCATCGTCAGGGCAGGAGCGACGTCGATCCCTTCCCGCACGTTGCGGGTGCTCTGCCACTGGTCCGCAGAGTGCGCCTCTCGGATATAAACGAGAAAGAAACGCGCCTGTCGACCGTAGTGTTGGAACAGAGCATTCAGTGCGTCGGCCGAACCACGGAAATTCGGGCACGAGTAGCTTCCGAACACGAGCACTACGGGAGTCTTCCCCCGGAAATCGCTCAGCCGCACATGTTCTTTCGTGCTGACTTGCGACAGATCGAAATCGGGCGCCAGCGTGTCGATCGCCGGCCCTCCTCCCTTCCCCTCCGCTTCCCGTTCGAGGCGGCTCACCGTTGTGCGCTCGCGCGCCGCCTGCGGGCCCAAGTGGAGCCGCGTATAAACCGAAAGCAACTCGCGATGGGCATCGAGAGAGGCGGGGATGGCCCGGACGACCGCTTCCAAACGTTCTCGGGCTTCGTGAAGCTTTCCGGTGCCACTGAGGCATTCACCCATGGCCAATCCCGCCTCGGTAGATTCGGGATGGCGGCGCAGAGCCGCTTGAATGAAGGGCATCGCTTCGGCGTACTGTTTGGACACGATCAAGATCTGGCCGAGTGCCAGATTGGCAGCGTAATCGTTGGGATTCTCCGCAAGCTCCCGGCGGAAGGCGGCTGCGGCGCCGACAGGATCTCCTGTATTCAAAAGTGCCAGGCCGTAGTAAGACTGGAGTTGAGGCAGCTTGGGATTGAGTTCGATGGCGCCGGCCAGTTCCTTCACGGCCGCCGGAAAGTCGCCTGACTCAAAATACTGTGTGCCGACAAGAAAGCGCGCTTCCGCACTGTCGCCATTGCGCAGGATGCGGTCGAGCAGCACTTGTCCTTCTGTGATGCGTTGCGTGCGAATCAAAGCCGTGCCCAGCATGTAAGCCGTCGCGAGATCGGAAGGGTCCTCGCGCTCCGCCGGCTGGAGGAGCTCGATGACGCGGTCATAATCACCCAATTGGAGCTCGCAATCCGCCAGCAGCAGGGTGATTTGCGTTTTCTGGGGCGCTTGCGCGTGCAGTCTGGTGAGCTTTCTAGAAGCCTCGCGGAGCCGCCCGCTTTTTTCATACGCAAGCGCCAGGTTCATGCCAATCCGAGCATCGCCGGGAAGGAGCTTCTCCGCCTTTTGGTACTCCTCAATCGCTTCGTCGTAGCGGCCCAGCTTGACCAGGGTAGCGCCGAGATTCGAGCGCGCGCCCGCTTCGCGGGGATTTAGTTTCAAAAAAGCGCGGTAGGCGTCCACCGCGCCGGCATAATCGCCCGCCTGTTGAAGTTGCCAGGCTCGCTGAACAATCGCCATCGAGTCGTCGTTGACTTGGGCGTGGGCCGCCGCGGGGATGAGGACTAACAGAGCAAGACCACCACCAAGACACAAGGACACCAAGAAAACCTGAGATGCAGAGAGCAGAAACCGGAAATGAGCCGGTTTTGGTCTTTTATTCTTGGTTCCCGCTTTACTTTGGGTCTTGGTGTCTTGGTGGTACATCCTTCTAGCCGGTGATCCCTTTCCCTTCTACGATGGTAATGTAGCGGTCGATGGGCAGGTTCGTGAAACGGTCCACTCTGGTGCTAGGCGGAGGCCACTTGACTTCAATCGAATCGATTTTGGTCCGGCGGCCGATTCCCAACACGAGCCTGGGGTCATGGGAGGACAGGTAGCCTCCGCCCGCTACCTTGTAGACGTGCCGCTTAAAATCGCCAGCCTGCCAGGTCACCTTTGCCCCGACCGCGTCGGGATTGGCCACTGTGCCTTTAAGCTGGATGCCCAGCCAATGATTCAGCTTGCCGACGTTATTCCGGAGCAAGAGCGGAACTCCGTCGTTGAGCATCATCAGCACATCCACACCGCCATCGTTATTAAAGTCGCCGATCGCCAGCCCGCGCGCGGCGAAGTGCTCGGTGAAGACCGGGCCGCTTTGATCGCTCACGTTTTGAAAAGTCGAGCGGTAGTCGCTTCCTAGATTGCGCCACAGCAGGGGTTTTTCCTCATACTCGATCTCGCTGTGCCTCTGGGTCACTTTGTTGTCCGGGTGGCCAGAGACGATGAACAAATCCATGTTCCCGTCGTTGTCGTAGTCGAGGAACTTCACTCCCCAGCCGCTCATGGTGCGCACTTTCATCCCGATGCCGTTGGAAACAGACTGATCGTTGAACGTTTCATCTTTATTGTTGTGATACAGGGAAAACATTTCCTCGTCCACGTCGGTCAAGAAAAGGTCCATCCAACCATCCTGATCGTAGTCGGCGGAGTCCGCGCCCATTCCTGACCGCACCCGGCCGTCGGCGCTGTAACCGACACCCGATTGAAGTCCGATCTCCTCGAATTTCCCATGGCCGCGATTGGCAAAAAGGAAACTCTCCACCATATCGTTGGCCACGAACAAATCCATCAGCCCGTCGCTGTTGATATCGGTGGCCACGACTCCCCAGGCGATCCCCTTAGCGCTCGCTATGCCCGATTGCTCGCTGACGTCGGTAAAAGTCCCATCTCCGTTGTTGTGGAAAAGCCAGCTTGGCATGGGATCATACACGTTCGGGATGCAGTAGTAGCGGTCGGTGGTCCCACCAAAGCCGCAGAATTTGTTATTCGACTTGTTAAAATCTACGGACCGGCATATGAAAAGGTCCAGACGCCCGTCATTGTCATAATCGAACCAGACGGCGCTCGCCGCCAAGCCGACAGCCCTCACGCCTGCCCTCTCGGTAACGTCAGTAAAGGTGCCGTCCCCGTTGTTGTGGTAGAGAATCGAGCGCCCATACTGGGTCAAACAGAGGTCAGGCCACCCGTCCCCATCGTAATCGCCCACGGCCACGCCCATGCCGTAGCCGCCCCCCGCTACCCCGGCTTTTTCGGTCACGTCCGTGAACGTGCCGTCGCGGTTGTTGTGGTAGAGAGCGTTGCGGAGAGGAGGATTGGGGTCGTAGAAGTCACACTTGCCACTGTTGACGAGGTAAATGTCCATCCAGCCGTCGTTGTCGTAATCGATGAAACCGCCGCCGCCGCCCAGAGTTTCCGGGAGGTAATATTCCGAAGAGCGCCCACTAACATGATTGAATGTAATCCGGCTGACCGAACCCGGAATTACCTCAAAGGTCGGCAGAGCATTCGGCGGTTGGGGGATGGATGAGCCTGACAGATGCAGGATTCGCCCAGAGAGGCCGAAACCGGAAAGGCCGGCGATTCCCAAAGCCTTTAGAAACCGGCGACGCGAGCTTGCCGCGCCGCTGGTCATTCCATTGTTACTCATTCGTTATGATTCCTCTCCAACGGGAGATGAGAGTTTTTCGGCTCGTCCATCAATGCGGATTCGTTGCCCCCTCGTTGGTGGCTTTCTCCGCGTCGGCGTGCTTCTGGGCTTGGACTTGGGCAGTGAGCTTGTCGACGATGGCTCTTTCTCGATCACCGTCCTGCTTCATGTGAAGCCTGTAATACAGCCTCGCTAACGAGACGTGTGCATCCAGAAAACTCGGACTGGCTTTGATCAAATCTTCGAGCGACTTCCTGGCCTGCTCGATGTTCCCCGTGCCAATCTGGACGATTGCCAGTTGATAGCGGACCGCCGGGTCGTCCGGCCGCACTTGGTGCGCGCGAGCGAGATAAGGGACTGCTTCCTTATAGTCCTCCCCCTGGTTAAGCAAGACGCCGAGATAGAGATTGGAACCGAATTCGTTAGGGTCGATCGCCAGCTCCTCGCGGAAGTTCTCCATGGCTTCCGACCGGTGGCCGAGAGTGAGCAGCGCCTTTCCGTAGAGATAGTGAGCCAAGGGCAGCTTGGGGTTGAGCTGGACAGCGGCAGACAGCTCATCGACGGCGCCCGAGGCGTCGTAGATCTCCAGACGTGCGGCGCCGAGCATCAGGTGCGCTTCGGCCGAATTGCCATCGCGGAGGATTTTGTTCACCAGGACCTCTCCCTTGTCTACCTGTCCGTCGCTGATTAGGGCTATCCCCAGCAGGTAATTCAACGCTTGCTCGTCCGGATGCGTTGCTTCGAGCGGCTCCAGGAGTTCCACTCCCTTCTTGTATTCCCCCAAGCGGAAGTAGCAATCCCCCAGCAAAAGGGCGATTTTCAGGCTTCCGGGGTCGGCAGCATGAAGAGGCAGGAGTTCGCCCGCGGCTTCGGTGAGCTCGACGGCTTTGTAGTAGGCCAGGGCCAAGTTCAGTCGGATCTGGGGAAGGGGTTGTAGCTTCAGCGCGCGCTTGTACTCGACGATTGCTTCCTCGTAGCGACCCGCGCCCGCCAAGGCCGCGCCGAGGTTCGATCTTACCTGGAAAACATCCGGATACTGCTTCAGGAACAGGCGGTAATCTTCAATAGCCTGGTCCAGCTTGCCGGCTCGGTGAAGTGACTCTGCCTCCTTCAACAGCTCTTGGGGAGAACGCGCTGTCTGCCAGGCTAGAACGCTAGCTGGCAGCGGAACTATCAGGGAGGCACACAGGAGCCACCCAATCCAGAAAACTGGCGGGCACTTTGCGGAACGCGTTCCCATCGGCTGACCCAACGCTCAATTATAGCTGAGCCTTCGCGGTCTGCGAAAGATCAAAGGAAGGGTTCGGGGTGTCGCGGCAAGTTCCGCGATCTGATCGGCCCCTGCCGGCACGAGCACCGCCAGGAAAGGAAGCGCGCTAGCCCGGGAATGGTTCATTCGCTTTCAGGATCCGAATTCGATGCTCGGTGAACTTGTGGTGTGCCCCGGGCAGCTCGATTTTGGGCATGTGGCATGAAGCGCAGTGGTTCGTGGCTACCTTACACGTTCTGGCTCCCCGCTTGCCGCCGGCGTGGCAGGCCTGGCACTTGGAGTCGTAATCGACGGAATTACTGTCCAGCTCACGGTGCGGGTCATGGCAAGCAAGGCAACTGATTCGTGGGTCGTCCACGTCGTAGCACTTGCTTCCGGTCAGCCGGTAAGGTTGGAAACGGATATCGGTGATATCGAACCTGCCCTGCGCGATCACCTCATCCCACGTGCGGTGACACTGCCCGCAGAAACCGGATATTTGGTCAGTGGACATTGTTGACAGGCCCTTCATCTTGGCCGGTTCGGAGTTGCCGGTGGTCATGTCCGCCAGATGCTTCTCAGCGGGCCCGTGACAGCGCTCACATTGCACGCCGGGGACCATCTTGTCTAGCGTCACTTGCCGCCCCTCGGTGGCATTCGTGGCGTGGCAGCCAAAGCACTGCAATTTGTCCTCGTGGTCCATGCGGCGCCCGGCGGCATCGAGCAGGTTGGCGGGCGTAACATCTTGGGCGCCCATGGTAACATCGAGCCCATTGAGTTCGCTGAAATAACTCACGCGGCTCTCATAGAGCTCGCCCTCTTTCTCGAGAATGTAAGTCTGCCCGATAGCGGAACTGGCTCCCATCGCCCACCGAATGGGCATGGTCAGGGTCTGGACGCCATCCGAAACGGAATAGAGGCTCTGGTCGCCACGGCTTTCGATGCGGTACGAATATTTCCCCGCCGTGAAGGTAAGCAGCGGATGGGCTGACAGAGTGGTGCACTCTTCGACCGTTTCGAGCGCGTGCGCCATGGAAGTGGCCGGCTGTGACTGTGCCTGCTCGTGACACGCGGCACAAGCAGGAACGGGACGTGGATGCTTCGGCGGAGCTTGAGGAGTCCGCGCCGTCTGCCCGGCCACAGTGCTTGCCAGCAGGAGAATCACCACGGTGGCGCGTGGCACTTGCCCAATCAAGAGCGCTGACGCGCCCGCTGCGGAGCGGCTTCCCATCGGTTGGCCAGCGTGAAGTATAGCTGAGCCATTGCGGTCTGAGAAAGAACAAAAGTAGGCTCGCGGTCAGCCGGGCAGCCTCTGCTTCTCCTCGCTCCGGCGGACGACGCTGACGAGATGCTATCACTTGGCCGATTGAGAATCGTAAGAGGCAATTCTGGCTCTCAGCGTCTCGGCGAGCGGCTGGTTGTTCTCGCGCGTGGCCAAGTCTAGCGCTTGTCGGGCCACCCGGGCGGCGTCCTGGAATCGTCCCACCTCGGAGTACATAGCCGCCAGCATCTCCAGGCTCTGCGGCTCCTGACCGCCAGACAGTTCCACCGCCTTTTCGAAGTGCGGGATCGCTTCGGCGAAGCTGTGCCGTGCGGCCAACACGCGGCCGAGGTTGAACCGGAACTCGAGCGAGTCCGGATTGAGGCCCACAGCCTTTTCCAGGTGCGCCACGCCGTCATCGAGCCGGCCAGCCCGGGCCAGGACGAGGCCGAGCAAGTTGTGTGCATCGGCAAGTTCCGGGTCCAGTTCGAGAGCCTTGTTAATGTGGCCGATGGCTTCCTCGGTGCGCCCGGCCTCAATCAGCGCTGCCGCCAAGTCGCCTTCCGCGACCGGATTCTTCGGGTTGATCTCGAGGGACTTCTGGTAAGTTTCAATGGCGTCCGCCAGCTTGCCCGTGCGGGTCAGTGCGACGGCGAGGCCGGAGTAAGCGGCGGCGTTGTTGGGATCGAATTCGACGGCCTTCTTGTACTGCGCGGTCGCCTCGTCGAGCTGGCCCTGCTCGTCCAGCGCAAACGCCAGGTGGTAACGGGCCTTGCCGTCTTCCGGGTCGAGCTGCACCGCTTTCCGCCACTCGAGCAGAGCCGCAGCGTAATCGCCTTTCCGAGCCAACTCACCGGCCACGTCGAAGATTCTGTAAAAATCGGTGGCCGGCGCATCCATCTTCGCTATCCCATCCACGGGGATGTTCACGAACTCGGGAATATTCACGGCGCGGTTGGCGGCCGTCGCGTTCTCGACCAGGATGGCCGGGCTATCGTGGCCGTCGGCGTCAAGATGTGTCAGGTACAACTGCGTGTACAGCGAGCGTCCCTTGGAGGAGAAGGCCAGCCAGCGGCCATTGGGAGAGAAGGTGTGCCAGGAGTTCATGCGTGGGGTATTGCAGCTTAGGCGCCGCGCCGTGCCGCCATCAAACGGCACGATGTAGAGCTGGCTGTCGGGTCTCATCAGCAGGCCAGTACGATTCTCAACGAAGACGATCCAGCGCCCATCGGGCGAAACCTTCGGAAAGTTGTTGCTCATGCCGTTTTGCGAAGCACCCTCAATCCGCTCGGGTGTGCCGCCTTTGCCGTCGTTGAACGGGATTCGGTAGAGATCGTACTGAATCTGCGTTTCGCTGGGATCGTTCGCGAACTGAGCCACCTTCTGGCCCTCATAATATGGGTCCTTGGCTTCCGCGCGGGAGAAAACGAGGTATTTGCCGTCGGGGCTCCAGAAGGCGCTGGTTTGTACATAGCGCGGATCGTCGGCGCCCGGAAGAGGCTTCAACTTGCCGGTCGCTTTGCTGTACCAAGCCAGGATGCCGCGGGTGGGATAAAACACCTGGCCGAACCCGTAGTCCCTGTAGAAGCCGTTGTAGAGTCGGGCATCGAAGTCCCGCATGTGCGAGCCGGGATTCTCAATGGAGGTGATGACGTACTGGCCGTCGGGCGAAATCTGCGACATGAACCCGAACCGTTTGCTCGCCTTCTCTTCAGCGAAGGAACTCCACCGGATCACGTACTCGTTGCGGATGGAAGTCTCCTTCTTCACCGGCACAATGCCGTACAGACCCTTGTCGTTGCCCGGGCCGTCAACATCCAGCCCGAGGGTTTTCCCGTCCCGAGAGAACGAATGGCAGTTGGCGCAGGTCGGCAAACCTTCCATCATGAGTCTGCTCTTCGGCTCGGAAAGGTAGCGCAACCGCCAGGCGATAAAGGGAATGGCCTCGGTGGGCAAGGGCTTGATGACGCCCTTCTCGCCGTCCGGAACCGAAATTAGCGGGACGTCACGGAAGAAGATAGGCGCGCCCACGGGATCGGTCGAAGTCTGAAAGGTAACTTGCCCGCGCGACACCGGCTGAGTCGAGGCTTCGTCCGGGAACCCCGTAATGATCACCGTCGCGGGCCGCTTGACGGAGTGCTTCTTGATGGCCGTCCAGGTTTCAGCGTCGGGTGTCCAGGAATGCCCGGCCTCTTCGTTCGGCGAAAGCTGTGGGGGGACGGCTCCAGCCTTCGTGCAACGCTCGTCGATTTCGCCGATCGGCCGTTTCTCCCCACGGGATTTCCCCTGAATTCCGCGCGAGTGGTCGCCGAAATTCACGTCGATCACCCAGAACCTTGCGCTTTGGCTCGAGTCCCTCCAGAGGAACACCGGGGACGTGATATCGGGCGGGAAAATCGCTCCAGCAGCGGGGTAGTCAATCGTGATGGCGGCAGCGGGTGCGGACGTGGCGCTGGACTCGTGCCGACTCTTGGCCGCACCGCCCATGCACAGCAGGCCGAGGATCAGGATCCCAGCAACAAACGGTGATCGCCCCAGCCGCCACATACGAATGTCCCTTCGCCCTCGGCCACATCTTACCCTATGCCAGTGCCGAAACGAAACGCTGTGATTTGAATCACGCCTTGCTGTGACGAGTGACCAGATGTAAGAAGGGTTTTGGAAGTCGCGCCTCGGCTGATGCCCGCCACAGTAGGGCGGGGCGTCTCGCCCGCTGTGACGGGAGCGCCGCGCAAACCCGCATTGGGGGGCGGTCCCTTCGACGAGTAAACAGAGGCCGTTGCCACAGGTGAGGCAGTCTTATAAAAAACTGAGCGTTACCTAGCACTGCATGGTTAGTTGATCGGGCCCAATGGGCTCCGCCTCTAACATCATCTTCCGCCACAAGCATCCTGGCGCAGGAGATCCATCAAACGGGAAACTCCGGGTTGTGACTCCTGTGCTCCTAGGGTTAAATCGACGTGCTTCTCCCATATTTTTTTCATCTTCGTCCCTTCGCGTACACTCAACTCGAGGCCTGTGTGATAGGGTCGCCGCTGTTGTATTGACATCCCCGGGGGGCCAATTTGCCCGGCTGTCTCCTGGCTTACGCCGCCTGGGGTGTAGCTTACCTTCACAACAGCGTCAGCGATGTCGGCGTCCTTAACCACCTTCAGGCAGCTACCCTTCTCGATCTCTGCCTGGTTGTCCTGAACATATTGAATCGCCGTAAAGCTTCCCCGGAGGAAGATGGAGTGGATTTGGTTTAGCCTTGGATCAGTTTTGTCTTCCTTGTGCTTCCCGATCCCCACACTCGGCAGGAGCAGCGCGACAACAGCGAAGCAACCGACGCTCTTTTTCATGTTCTCCCCGCAATTCCAAGGGTCAACTTAGCGCCCCCGATGGATCATATCACCAAGACCGCTCCTCGCGGAGGATACCTGCATGCGAGCAGAGCAATGCCTCAGCCCTACGAAAAAGGGCCGCCCTTGCGGGCGGCCCTCTTCACTGCGGTGATTGTCCAAACGGGATCAGAACATGAACTTGACCCCGAGCTGGATGATTCGGTGGCCTTGCTTGTTGATGGTACTGCCGAAGTTCTTGTTAACAGGATTCCCCGAGGGATCGTACGCCGTAAAAGTCGTCGGATTGATACCGAGGCTGAGATTGTTTCCGTTGAAGGACCACAGCGGATGGTTCAAGAAGTTGTACCCATCAACGCGGAACTGCAATACCTTCGACTCCGTGATGTGGAAGCTCTTGAAGAGTCCCAGATCGGAGTTGAAGTACGCCGGGCCGTAGATGGGCGGGATGATCGTCGGGCCTTGCTGGCCGACAGCGCTCGGCGCCGTGAAACACTTCGGGTTGATGTATTGGTTCGGCGCGAGGCCCGATCTTGGATTACAGGTTATGATCGGATTGAGCTGGATATCGGGCGTGCCCAACAGTGAGACGTTGCTGATGTTGTAGCACTTGGCGTAATTGGGATCCTTAGGGTTGGTGCAGTCAACGCCCGGGACCGGAATCTTCGCGCTGTTAAGATTCATGCCAAAGTTCTGGCTGTCGAGGCCCGAGAGGTTGGCCCCGCTCTGGAGCTGCGTGATACCCGAGAGTTGCCAGCCGTTGATGAACCCGCCCGCCAGCTTGTTACTGGTGTGGGCGCCCAAGTCAACGACGTAGGCGGCATTGAAAAGTTGCGTGCGGTTGCTCGGCAGCACGCCATAGTTGTCCGCCAGGTTGTATTGGTCGTAGAAGTTCACGATCCCCATGGCCTTGCCGTAGGTGTAGTTCAAGTTGATGCTGTAGCGGCCTTTGGAGCGCACCCACGTCACCTGCAGTGAGTTGTAGTTATAATACCCATTGTTGGTGGTGAGGTACAGGTCCGAGTAGCCCAGCAACGGACGGAACTGGTCGGCGACAAGCGTGTTTGGATCCGCGCCGCCGTTCTTCGACGACAGCATCGCTCCCATCGGAACCAGGTTGATGTTCAGACTGTTGAAGCCCAAACTGCCGCCGTTACCGGCGCTAGGGATATCGCGGGTCCGATTGCCGACGTAGGCGACCTCCAGCAAGCCTGACCACGGGGTACGCTGCGAGACAGTGAAGTTATAGCTGTCCGTGTAAGGCTGCTTGTCGTCCTTGCTGTCGACCGCAGAGGGGCCCGACGCTACCGCGCTAAAATTGACGGTGGCCAGCCCAGCGGCCCCTGGATACAGGGCTGACGGATCGACCAGCGCGGGTTGAGTGCCCCCACCGGGCAAGGGGACAGTATTGCCCAGGTTGACCGAGGTGACCCCCGCGGACGCGTCCAGGCCATTGGTAAACTGACCGGCGTGGAAGTAGAACCGGCCCCAGCTACCCCGTAAGACCGTCTTGCCGGTCCCGAAGAGGTCGTAGGCGACGCCAAAACGCGGCTGGTAGAACGCAAACCGTGTGGGGAACCCACCGAGCGGAACGCTGGGGACCTTTTTGTGCCACTCGAATCCGCAGAATGTCGGTGCACCGGTACAGCCGGCGGAATACTGTGAAGTGTCGAAGATCGAGAAGCCATCCCCCAGCCGGTCAACCCATGGCTGGAAGTGAGTGAGGCGGAGACCGTATTGGAGGGTCAGCCGCTTGGTCACCTTCCAGTCATCCTGCGCGAAGAACTCGTACGTGTTGTAAGATTCATCGTTGATGCGGTTGAACGAAGCTTCGTTGTAAGAATTCATGACCCCCAACAGTTCGTCGGCGTAGGAATCTCCGGTGGTATAGGGATTGCCTGGAGAATTATACAGCAGTTCTCCGTTGGTATTGTTGTTGGCAGGCTGGGCATTCCGGATCCACTCCCAGAAGAAGCCGCCTTTGACGGTGTGAGTGCCCCAAACCTTGGCGAAGGTGTCGCTAAGGCTAGGCATGTACTTGTTGGCATACAGGCCGGAGGTCGGCCCGCCGGCTTCGAAACCGCCGGGATTGAACACCAGCGCTGTTTCACCTCCAAAGTTCCCAAAGGACGGGATCTGGGTAACGCCGTTCTTGTACAAGCCGGTAAGAGTATAGCCGACCTTGGTGCGGTCCACCTTCGACGGATCCTCGAAGACATTGGGAAAGCCGACAAAGGTGTAGCCGAAGACGAATTCGTTGGTCATGGTGGGGCTGAAGACGTGGGTCAGCGATGCCGACACGGAGTCGGAGCGGTTCTTGCCCAGGATCGGTGTCGGGTAGGGGACCTGACTGCCGTTGCGCCACCATAGGCCGACCGGGAACTGCTGCACCTCACGTTGCCGGCTGTAACGCACGAACAGTTTGGTACTGTCGCTGATGTTGTAGTCCACCCGCGTCTTAAACTCCGTATTGTTCTGGTTGAATGTTTCCGCCTGCACGTAGTTGTAGCCGCCGGTCGTGCTGGGATTCGAAGTAGGGCCGGGATAGAGCTTCATCAGCGCCAGCATGTTGGAATCGACCAGCGATGACAAGTTCCCGTTGGGGTACTTTGCCAGAGTGGCTGCGTTAAGACACGGGACGTATGGAACTCCCGGAACTCCCGTTCCTGCGCAGGCCGTGCCCACCGACGAGCCGGAAGCCGTGACGTAATTGTTGGTTGCGTCACCGATCGCCTCCAGCGAGGCGGTCGAGAAATCGCCCCCGAGCATGGCCGTGGTGGGAACCGTGGCGCGGAGCAACCCGGTATCCAGCACCTGATAGTAGTACTCGTAGCCGGCGAAGAAGAACAGCTTGTCGCGGTTCTTATTGAAGCCAGTGCCGGGGATCAGTACCGGGCCGCCGATGGTGCCGCCTGGGTAGTAATACTTGTTCTGCGGTTTCGGCGCGCCGAGCGCGTTATTCAGCGCGTCGTTGGCGTTCATGCTGTAGTTGCGCGCCGAGAAATACCCGGAGCCGTGGAAATCCTTGCCTCCCGACTTCGTTACCGAACTAATTACCATGGGGCCCTTTTGGTTCTCGGCGGTGAAATCCGACGAAACTTTGAACTCCGAGACCATGTCCGCATTCGGATTCACGGGCGTGTCGCAGTTGCAGCCCGGATCAGAAACGTGTGCCCCGTCCGCCGTAATGTCCAGTGAGTTGCCGGGCAATCCGTTATAGGAATATGCGTTGTTCAGTGGGCTTTGGCTGCCGGCATCGCCGTTGGCGTTGATGCCGATGACTTCACCGGTGTAGTTCGCCTTGTTCGACGTGCCGTTGCTGATGGCAAAGCCGGGCATGATCTTGATGAACTCGGCCGCGTCGCTGCCCACTTGAACGTAGTTCGTCAATTCTTTGGTGGTCAGCGTTTCCGACTTCTCGCCCGAGTCCACCGGGACAATGTTGGAGACCACCCCGGTAACCTCGACCGTTGAGGTTGCGGCGCCAACCTTGAGCTCGACGTTTACATTGCGTTTCTGGCCGCCCAGGAGCTCCAAGCCCGGGGCCTGATAGGTCTCAAAGCCCTTCGCCTCCACCACCAGCTTGTAGGTGAAGTTGCCGACGGTCACCGAAGCCAAGCTGTAATAGCCTTGCCCGTCGGTAACCGTGTCGCGCGTTGAGCCCGATTGCTCGTTAATGAGTTTCACCGTGGCGCCCGGCACCACAGCACCTGAAGGATCACTGACCACACCCGTCAGGTCGGCAAACAGCGACTGCGCCGGCAACCGCGTCGCCAGCACTGTCAGTAGTGCAACTCCGACGAGGAACTTCATCAAGTTCTTCATAACTCGTCATTCTCCCTTCGTCTTGTCGTTGTGGAACAGCTCGATTGGCGTCGTTCATGGGTGCGCGCACACTTACCCGGTGGCAACACCCCACGCTGATGGCGGGGCCGCAGAGTAATTGGATAGACCCCCGTTTGCGGAAGACTAGACCGATTGCACCCGAAGAGTAAAGTGATTAAAGTCGGGCAGCTACACACATTAAAGCTCAAGACTAATAGCCCCCGAGGAGCGCGTCGTATACCATTCTACGCGTCAGTAACACAACGTTAATCCTGTTAATTCACTGGAAATCTTCGGTTACTGCTGTAATTCCTCTTTTTTCATACACGTACTTCCGTTACTTCGCCAGTTACATTACTTTGCTGGACAATTCGCACGAAATATGGGATATTCTGCTCCCAAGGTAGCTGCTATCGGAGCTTGGGTCATGGCCATGCCTGCCACCACTCAGCGAGAGAAAGAAGAACTCGAAAGCGTTCTCCGCTCTGTCATCATTGCCAAAGCCCCTCGGCAAGCCAAGCTGCTCGAGCACATTTGCAACGAGTATTTGAGTGGAAGGGCCGATCAGATTAAGGAGTACAACCTCGCTATCGAAGCTTTAGGAAAGGCAGCAGATTTCGACCAAAACCGAGACGCCATCGTGCGGGTCGAATTCCATCGGCTTCGGAAGAAGCTGAAAGAGTACTACGAGGGCGAAGGGGCTGGCCACGCCCTTCGGATTGTGATTGACCGCGGGCACTATGTCCCGCGATTCGTTCCTCGGGAGGAAGCACAGCTACTTCCGAATGATGTTGTCCCCGAAACCCCTGAAGTTCTCGAGCCTCGGCAGCGCGAGCGCCGTCACTGGCTGCGCGAAAAGGTCGCACTGCCAGCCCCATCGGGTGGCCGCCGTGTGGTGCTGATGCTCTTCGGAGGCCTTCTTCTTGTGGCCGTGTTGGCAGTCGTTCTCCTGAGATGGGCAAGGCACCAGCCACTGTCGGCCAAGCCGTCGCCTTCCGCCAGTCAATCTCGGCTGGCGGGTCCCCCGTTGGCGGCGGGGTCGCTGGAGTCCGTGCGCATCCTTTGCGGTTACGTCAAAGACAAATATATCGACCGCGCGGGGAACACCTGGTTCGGCGACCGGTACTTCTCAGGCGGCACGGCCCTCAGCCAGCCACCCGAATTCATAGCGCGCGCGCCGGATGTGGGTTTGTACCAGACGTTCCGTTCCGGAGCGTTCTCGTACGCCATCCCGCTGAAACCTGGAAACTATGAGCTTCATCTTTATTTTGCCGAGACCCACTATGGACCGGGCACGCTCTCGGGAGGAGGGGAAACCAGTCGCCTGTTTAACGTCTCGATGAACGGCAAACCGCTGCTGAAAATTTTCGACATCATCAAAGATGCGGGTGGAAACAATATCGCGGATATTCGAGTCTTCAAGGACGTGAGTCCGGCTCCGGATGGGTATCTGCACTTGAAGTTTGAATCGCTCATCGATTCCCCTATTCTCAATGCCATAGAAATTGAGCCAGCTCCGCCTGGAAAGATCAATCCTGTTCGCATCGTCGCGCAGAATAATTCCTACACAGACCATGTCGGCGATATCTGGAGTCCGGACCGCTACTACAGCGGCGGCCAACTGGCCACCCACATTACCCGCACTTCTGTGCACCAAACAGACGATCCCAGCCTCTTCGCGGGTGAGCGGTTCGGTAATTTCAGCTATGCGATTCCAATAGCTCCAGGCAAATACAGAGTCACGCTACGTTTTGCCGAGACTTATTGGGGTGTGGGGAGTCGGGCCCCCAGTATACCTGACCAGAATGGCTCGCCAGAGGGGGGAGTCGGGAGTCGGATCTTCGATGTCCACTGTAACGGGGTGGCCCTGCTTCGGAATTTCGACATCTTCAAGGAGGCGGGTGGGCCCTTGATCGCTGTTGAGAAAACCTTTCACAACCTCGAGCCTGATGGTGAAGGCAAGCTTCTGCTTAGTTTTGTGCCTGTGACAGATTATGCGAGCGTGTCGGCTGTGGAAGTCGTGAATGAGCCCGATTGAAGCCTTTTCGATTCGTTCCGCCTGAGTCTCCGTGCGGCTGGCGCGCTGGTCACTCCCAGAGCCTGCCCTGAGCGTCGCGAAGCCTGCCGGCGGATATGGGGCTGGCCAGCGATCTCGAGTTCTTCGAACGGGAACTCGAACGCCGACGCGACCTACATCATAGTATCTGGCCGTGGGGTCTAGCACCGCTGATTCCCGGTTGGGTGGCCTTGACGGTGGCTTTCGCACGGACTAACCCAGGCCACCTGAGACACCTCGGCTTGTCCTTGACAGTGCTCAATCTCGTCGCTGCTGCCGCCTTTGTTTTCTCATGGAAGGTGGACCAGCGGGCTGCGCGCAGGCTCCAAAGCCGAATCGACGAATTGAATGCCCTGGAGGAGCAGCGCTAGCGGGGCGCACGGAGGCAGACGATCATGCGGGAAGTTCTTAGCTTCACCTTTGCGATAATTCTCTGGGCCGCCAGCGCCTGGACGCAGTCCCAGCCGAATTCGCCGGTCCCCCCAGACGCCGAGATTCGGAAGATCCTCGTCGAGCGCATCGATACTTTCCACCAAGGCGTTGGAATTGTGGTGGGCGTCATCGAGCCACAGGGCCGGCGCGTTGTTGCCTACGGCAGCCTCGAAAAGGGCGATCCGCGGCCGCTCAACGGCGACACGATCTTCGAGATCGGCTCAGCAACGAAAGTGTTCACGTCGCTGTTGCTCGCGGACATGGTCCAGCGCGGCGAAGTTGCTTTGACTGATCCGGTGGCGAAGTTTCTCCCCACTGACGTCAAGGTGCCGGAGCGCGGCGGGCGCACAATCACGTTGGTGGACCTTTCCACCCACACTTCCGGTTTGCCCCGGATGCCGTCCAACTTCCATCCCAAGGATCCCGCCAATCCTTATGCGGACTACACAGTGGAGCAGGTCTTTCAGTTCGTTTCGTCCTATCAACTGACGCGCGACATCGGGTCGCAGTTTGAGTATTCCAATTTGGGAGGTGGGCTGCTGGGGCTCGCCTTGGCCCGCCGCACTGGAATGGATTATGAGGCGCTGGTGCATTCGCGCATCGCGGGGCCGCTCGGCATGACGAGCACCGCCATCACGCTCACGCCGGAGATGAAAGCGCGGCTCGCGGTGGGGCACAACGACCAATTGAAGCCAGTTCCAAACTGGGACGTGCCGGCACTGGCCGGCGCCGGCGCATTGCGGTCGAGCGCCAACGACCTGCTGACCTTTCTGGCGGCAAACCTCGGCTCCATAAAATCGCCGCTCGCACCGGCGATGGCCACAATGCTGACCGCGGTGCGGCGGCCAACCGGCCCTCCCATTCGGGGTGAAATCGCGCTCGGTTGGCTCGTAGTCAAGCCTTCGAACGATGAAATCGTTTGGCACAACGGTGGGACGGGGGGCTACCGATCGTTTGTCGGCTTCGAGCCGAAAACCGGCGTCGGGGTCGTCGTGCTCTCAAACACGTTTACGGCTGCCGGCGTTGACGACATCGGAATGCACCTGTTGGACTCTCATGTCCCTTTGATGCCGCCGCCCAAAGAGCACAAAGAGACTGCCGTTGATCCTAAGCTGTTCGACGGATACGTGGGGCAATATCAACTGGCGCCGAATTTTATTCTGACCATCACGCGCGATGGCGATAAGCTCTTCGCCCAAGCCACCGGCCAGCCGAAGTTCCAGATTTTTCCGGAGAGCGAGCGGGAGTTCTTCTTAAAGGTCGTCGATGCCCAAATCACCTTCGAAACCGACAGCACTGGCCGGGCAACTAGCCTTACTTTGCATCAGAACGGAGCAAACATGCCAGCCAAACGGGTTCAGTGACGGTAACTGGCGCGGCAAGGGATCGCTGACGGAGTGATTCCACGCCCCAGCCCGGCGGACACTCGCCGTGCCTTTCGAAGGTCGCGTTTGCCCCTGTGGCCTACTCTCGCTCCCGGAAAATGAAGGCCCGGGGTGTAGAAGGAAAGGCCGCGCTGCTGGAAACCAAGCTGACAGAAGTGGACCGGCCGCGCCCTGTCACCTGCTAACAGGACGCGGTCGGCAGGAAGACAAACCAGAAATCGAACGCACCGCTCGGCAGGCCGCGTGCCACGCCGTGGCCCAACTCCAATAAGAGTATTCAGGGAGGCGTGTCACGCGTCCCGCAGGCGGCGCAGTGTTTCCAAGAATCGGGTTGAAACGGCATCGCGCTTCCAGAGATAGCTAACAGCTAGGGCGCGTCGACTCCTACAATTCTATCTTCACTGGGTGCAAGTCTCGCTGATCATCTTAAGGCTTGTGACGCTCATGTCAGCGTACTCCTTGCCTGCGGCCTCTGGTTTTTCGCTTTTCGCCATCTTTTCTTCGGTTGCCTTCGACTTATGAACCTGATAACCGGTTAGGGTGACTTTGTGGCCAACGTGCTCGTCCAGCTTGACGGTTTTGCTGCTCAGTTCCCAGACCTTGCCGTCCTCGGCGGCGATGAAGTACCCTTTCGCTTCGACGCCCTTTTGCAGGCAACCGGTCACGCTGAACGATTTGTGCGCCGTTTTCTTCTCCGTCGTTCCTGTCTTCTGGTCCTGTGCGGCGCTTTTTGACGTTTGAAGCCCCATCAGAAAAAAGCTCATGAACAACATGGGAGCCAACCAAAGAAAAAATCTAGCGATTCCGTGTGACATCGTGTGTTTCCTCCTCATTCGGAAAATGGTAGTGCGCACAAGCGATCTGAATTCAAGTTCGACTCGTCGACTACACGACCGCTCGTTGACCATCGGTGGGGAAAAAGCCATATCATAAGGCGTTGTATAAATGCAACCCATTGGTCTGCTTTTCTGCTTCAAGACAGGGGTGGCACTCTTTCCAAGTAAGGGACGCCATGATGTGCCAAGTAGCTTGAAACTCAGGCGATGCTGGCTTAAGCTGGATGCTGCGGCGGTTGGCCGGACGAGGGGCGCATCTTTCCTCCGGAAGCGTTTGGATGAAGCGCGGGTATCAGGCATTGTTAGCCGTCGGCCTTGGCCGGCGCAAGCCCCCCCTACATCGCGACAGGAGCATCGCACAGGACGGAGTGTTTCTCGAATGACACAAGACGATAGCAAATTGCTCGGAGCCCTGACCCTCGGATTTATGGCGGGGATCTATTTCTTCTTCAAGGGCTTCCGCGACTTCCGCAAGTACCGCCTGATCGCCGACACGCCCGAGATTCCCATCCGCAGCGTTCCGATGGGATTCGTCGAGATCCACGGCAAGGCCCAGGGCGAGAAGACGGTGCCGAGCCCGGTGAGCCACACCCAGTGCTTCACCTATCAAGTGGTGATCGAGCGCTGGAAGACCGATTCACACGGAAACGGAAGCTGGGCTCACGAACGCACGGATGTGGACGGGGTGGATTTTTATCTCGCCGACGCCACCGGAAAAGTCCTGGTGAGCCCGCGCCAGGCGGAGTTCGACCTGCCCCAAAACGCTCAGCGCGTGGCCAGAAGCGGAGGGAGTGCAAGCACCGGCCCTGGGGCTACGAACGAAGAATTGCTTCAATACGTCACCCAGGCGAACGTGCACATGTTTACAGGCCTCGCCGAGCGCGGCCTGAAGGCAGTGGGTCCGCTTGGCGACCCGGCCCTGGAACAGAAACGCCAGGGGTTTATGGGATTGCTCCAGCACATGCCGGGTTCGCCGGATTTCCAGCGCCAGATGATCACTATGATGGCGCCCGCCATGAAGCAGCGCCTGGAAGCTATGGGGTCGCAATCCGATCCGAAACACGAGCAGGCGCGCCAGACAGCGCTCGGAGCGTTTCAACATCCTGTGGGAAGTCCGGAATTTATGGAAGTTGTCAATCGCGCCATAGCGGAGAGTGGTTCGCCGGCGGGGGCCAACAAATTCATGGCCATGATGCAGGGGGGGCCTGCGGCGGCGGCCAGTATGTTTGGCGCCGCCAGCGGCCGCTATCGCTTGACCGAATATTGCATCGTGCCCGAAGGGTCGTATGAAGTCAGCGGCACCTGCGTTGAGAACCCCAACCCTCGCGACGAGCATGACCGCAACATGATCACCAAGGGCCAGAATGAGCCGACCTTTTTGATTTCCTCGCGCACGGAGAAAGCCCTGAAGTCCATGTTGGGCCGAAAAGCCGCCCTCCACATCTTCGGCGGGGCGGCGCTGTCCGTCGTCTGCCTGGCGATTATCCTGGCGAAACTCGGGTGGCTCTGGCCATAAGCGAACAAGTACCTGCAGAGGTCGCGTCGTTCCAACCCTCCGGCTCCTTCTTCAGGAGAAAACCCACAGAATTTGTGAGGGGCAAAAATTGGTGTGGCGAAGTTCGCAAGCCGCGGGTGGCACGCCACAGACTTGTCTCATTTCGCGAGAGTCACGACCGCGACCCCGAATCCGCCGAGCCTGAAGGTTGAGCCTTCGATGGCGGCTGAGGCGGGCGGGTTGGAGCCGGTAGTCTGGTCGATGACTTCGAGCTTCGTTCCCGCGGCCTCCGGCAGGCGAATCACGAAGTCGCGATCTCGCTTGTTCACGATCAGGAGTTTTCGAACGCCGGTGGGGCTCAAAAACGCCTGCGTCATCACATAGCCGGAGTCGCTCGAAGTCTCGACAAGCTTGTCACCGGGCCGGAAGTTGTCATGGATCAGCTTGAGCGCCCAAAATCGCGCGTTGGGTTCCGCCGTGTCCCAATCGAGCATCGCGATGCTCGGCCACAGGCCGGGAGCGCAAGGTACTCCTGATTCAGCGGCGTCATCGATTCCCATCCGTGCCAATCCCGTGAAGACGTAAGCGTAAATCGCGGCCGAGAGATTCCAATAGGACGGTCGGATGGGTTTGAAGACATAATCGGGCTTGGTTTGATCCCAATCCTCCGGCAGCATCGTGCCGATTTCATTCACCATCGTGCCGGTGTGGGGCGAAAGCATTTTGCGAAGCGTCTCAAGATAGCCAACGATCTCCAGGAACCTGTCGGCTTGATAAAAAAAAGTGAACTGGTGAGCTTCGGGCGGCTCGTCGGCATTGGGCACGGCGTAGAAGTGATAAGAAATCATGTCGAGCGGAATGCCCGGCTTGTGATTCTTGGGATTCAGGAAATATTGAAAGAATTCCGAATGCCCGGAAGGGTAGGAATCCGAAATGCCGACAAACTTGGTTTGCGGTGAGACCTTGTGCACCGCTTCTGCGACGGCATCGTAAATCTTGGTGTAGGTTTCCTTGCTGAGTCCGTGCTCGATGTCCGGCTCGTTCAAGACCTCCCAATAGTCGACCTTCCAGTGATGTCCGGACTCGTGCCATTTCCCGAGCTCGTCCGTAAAGCCGCCCTTCACGTGCCAGGCGATGACGCGCGCAAAGTAATCGCCCACCTCGCGAGCCGTCGGATCGCGCAGCTCCTTGCCTTGCTCGTATTGCCAAGCGGTCTTCGTGGGGTCGGCCGGATAGGGGACCGGTTCGGGAGTCTTGAACATCCATTCCGGAATGGCGCTGAAGTTCAGCACGATGGGATGCCCCTCGGTCGCTTTCATGACGTCTTCCGTGACAGGGTCAATGTGAGAAAAGTCCCAGGAGGTTTTGGTCTTGGTGGGCGGGTCCAACTCCGCGACGCCGAAGTGAGGAAAAACGTATCCCCCTCCAGCGTACCGTATATCATCAGCGCCCAGTTCCTTGATCGTCTGGAGGATTCGATCGTGAAGCGGGGCGCTGCGCGAGAAAGTCGGCGAGGCGCCGAGCAACAACGTCGGCTTTGTTTTTGAAATGCGGATGACTCGGTCCCAGTTGACCTGAATCTTGACGGTTTCATCCCCAGCCCAGAGCGTGGAGACACTGACGAAAAGAACTAGAATCGAACACACAGCGTTTAAGCGATGGCGAAGCATTTGGTCTCCTCGGCGGTGGCGGTCTGCGGTCGAAGGCAAAGACTCCGTGCGGCGCACTGTACGGGCATCTTCACTTTGCGTTCCCGGCTTACAAGCAAGGCACTATACACCCAATCTTTTCGACTTTACGCAATTCGGGCGACGACGAGCCATCGGGATTGGGATTTCGGGATTCGAGGGACGGGGTGAGGGGGCCGCGCCCAACTTCGGCTGCTTTCGCCCTCGGCTCGATTCTTCCGCCATCACGTCCTGAATGTCGCGATAGTCGCGATCCTCTTCCGTGTGTCCCCCCTACTCCCTCCGCGCCTCGCTTGCCCTCCGCGCAATGGCGAGTCGCAGCCCTTCAAGAACAAGGGTGCGCTAGTCCCGTGACCGCCTAAAGAGGTCCCGAACCCGTTCTGCCCACACGGCACTTTGGTTGACTGCGAATGCTTCCGAAAAGAACCTAACCAGGCGGGCACGGGAATAGTTGCTCTTGTGATATGCTTTTTCGTGGAGGTCGAATTTGAAGACAAAGCTGCATTCCTCGCGCCCCCGAAATCGCAAGCGCGCCGCTCCAGCCGATCGTAAGGCGAGCGGCATAATTCCCGGCAAGGCAATTCAAGAACTAGCCCGGGCACGTGGTGCAAAACCATTCGACCCGCTGGCCTTCGCCGGCATCGTGCCGCCAGGCGAGGACATCGGCACATTCGTCGAAGAGATCTACCGCGTCCGAACGTAAGAGGCTGTGATCAGCGACCCGCTAAATATCATCCTGCTCGACACGGATGTTTTCTCTTATCTGATGGAGCCAGGGAATTGGTCAATTTGCAGCAAGAGGGGAACAAGGCCAAGGTATATCAAGTTCGTCAGGTTCGCCGCGTCATCGCGAACTATGGGCTGGAAGGCGAAAAGGAGTAGCTATGAACAAATACGAAATCATCATCTATTGGAGCAAGGAGGATCAAGTCTTCGTTGCCGAAGTCCCGGAACTGCCCGGCTGCATGGCCCACGGCGAAACTCAGGAAGCGGCGCTCGCCCACGCCAACGAAGCCATCCAATTGTGGATCGACACCGCGAGAGAGTTCGGCGATCCCATCCCCGAACCCAAGGGCGAACGCCTCATGCTGGCCTAAACCGACAAGGAACCGACGCCTGGGACACCAACTCGAAGTAACCCACACGCCCGCAGCGAGGTACCGCAGACCCGAACCGCGCGGGTCTGCGCTACGCTTGCTGGGCGGATCACTCCATCTTCCGGCGCTCTAGTGCTTCCACAAGTTCCTCCTTGGAGCGAAACTTATCCTGGTCGTAGATCAGGGCCACAAAACCCCTCCACACGTATCCCATGAAATTCTCCAGGGCATCCATTTCGTCGAATGCGCGTCCGTGATGCAGGAACGCGGACCGCAGTCCGTAGACACGCGTTGCGTTATCCCGAATAGCCATTCTCTCCTCAGGCGTGACGCCAACCACAAACGCCAACCGCTCGCCGATGTTTTTTTGGATTGGCTCGTTGTTATCCCGTAGGAGGATAGATTCGACCGCAGCGAGGATGTGGACCAGCCTGTTTACGGGATCATCAAAGAGAGAGTTTCTTGAGTAAATCAGGAGCGCATCCAGCAGTTCATTTTGGAATGATGATCTTTTTTCGTTCGCCAGCAGCTGGCTTAAAGCATTGAGGCCAACTTTTTGGAGCATGGTGATCTCCTGGCTGGGTAGGAACCACGTAGAACCTGCGCCCAGATTCGCGGCCTTTGACCACTGTTGAATCACCCCCTCCCGGACCACCAAAGTCGAGGAAGTTGACAGATTCTCCGCGCCGCTAATTGTGCAAAAGGATCTAAAGAAGGGAGTCTGATTCGCCGGGTGAAAGAAGCGCAGGGCAGCGATAGAGTAGTCTGCCTCCTCACTCGCGATTTCCTGCGCCCTGAGCGGTTCTGCGGTGACTTCGATCGTGGCGGCGGCAGAGCCTTGAAACTTCGAGCGGTCGCGGTCGAGGTGCATTTTAACGGCGACTTTCCCTTCCTCCGGAACGCACTCCAGAGCCCTCTCTTGGTACCTATCGAGCATCTCCCCAGTCAGTGTTTTGAATTTGATCTTCCCCACCGAGAATTCGTTCTGAATATACACATGAAATAGCGGCAGCCAGATTTCTGCTGTCTCTATCTTTTGAGCACACTCGCTCAAAACGTGCGCCGTGAGGGGCCCACCGATCTCGCCACGGTACCGTTTCTTGACCCACTGAAAAGAGGATTCCATTAAGCATCGGACGCTGACGTACGGCCGGACCGTCTGTGTTTCCTGTAGCCGCGTCGCGAGCGTAACCATATTGTTAAATCCCTGGCCCACGAGGCCGAAAGTCTTGCCGTCCTGCTCGAAGACCCGCCCCGCCTGATTTCCTCGATAGTCTCCGAGGCCGATCTCGATCTCGCCAATTATTTCCTTCTCGGTTGGGTTGGCGCGCGGGTGAATGTCCGGTTGGAAAGGCAGCTGGCGCCGGTCCACTGGCACAGCAGACACGAGGGATAGCAGCGCCTCCCCTTTTTCATCGAAGTTCTTTGCAGCATCCGGATGAATTTGAAGCGTAAAGGGAGTACCCATGCGGTACCTCCAACTAGAACAGGCCTTGCCGTGTGTTCACGCTCCACTGCCAGGTACCCTCGACAGCCATAATCTGGGCAGGGCGTTCTTGGCCGCATTTGTCTTTGAACGGCACGTTGCAGGTGGCGCTGGAACCGAAGCGCGGGTCAAGGTAGATCAGGTCAACGCTCGCATCTTCGACGTAATCGCGGAGGATTTTGAGGTTGTCGCCGAAGTAAAGCTTATTCTTGCCTTCCATTACCGCACAGCATACCCTAGAGCGGCCTTGGGCCGCAACCAAACTTGGCCAAAGTGGCGAGTGGCTCGCCGCGGAGAGGCAAGTGGCAAGCGGGGAAGATCGAAACTGGCAAACGCGGAAAATCGAAACTGGAAAATCGAAAGGGCGGAAAGTTGAAACTGGAAAATCGAAACTCGCCTTAAGACAGGGGCAAGGGGCAAGTGGCAAGCGGGGAGAAAGCCGTTCGGTGCGGAAAATTAGCGCTTGACAAATGGGGGCGAGTGGTTATACTAGGAGTAGGAAGAGGGATTTATGAATTATGAATTATGAATTATGAATTAGGAACTAGGTCCGGAGGGTGTTGTCCGGGGTCAGTTGTCTGTGGCGCGTGGAACAGCCGGGGATTCGTGATTAGGAATTTGGTGGAAGAGGCAGCGGCCGGCGTCGAGTTGAAAGCAGGGGATTCCGAATCTTGGGTTCTGAAGGATGGGGAACGAAGCCGGAATGTCTTTTGGAATGAGTACGATAGGCTTAGCGGTTCCGTCACTATTCCCGATTGGGGCGGGGCGGCGAGAGCTACGCTGAAAAAAAAGATGTTAAAAATGAGGTTCAAAGCCAATTTTTGTTGAAAACAAAGAAGATCGCTTTGGTTCAAAGCCATTTTTTGGGTTCAAAGCCATTCTTGGTCGGAAGCTCAGCGCAGCTATGTTATTGAAAACAAATAAGACGGCTTTGATCCAAAAGTCGTGCTTGTGGTTCGAAGCCATTTTGGGGGTTCAAAGCCATTAGCGGGAAGAGGGATCGGAGATTCGGAACTTGGGGCTGGCAGGCTGATGAAGAAAGACTCCGAAGATGTCATCCCTTCTCCCGCCCAGCGGGATCAGGGCAGGCTCTGAGCGGAGATTTCATGAGCCTTGGGCTCGCCACTATGCATGAACATGGCTTGGGTTCCCGCTGGAGTTTACCCCGTGTGTTCCCGCTTTCGCGGGAACGACAACGGGGCGGGAATGACCGTCACCCCCGCGAAAGCGGGGGTCCAGGTTAGTCCAAGAGGGACTGGATTCCTCCCGCCCTGCGGGACGGGAATGACCGGCAACAGGTGCTTTTCGACGGAGCGCAGCCCCGCACCGTCTGGTGCAGGGCGCAGCGAAGGATCTCGTGTTTCTCCGCGCCCCGCGAAGAAGATCGGATTCTGTGGCACAATGAGCACTGAGGGAAGACGGTGAACAGGTTGAGAGGTTTTTCGTGGCTGACGAGGCCATCACGGGAATCAGGGTCTCGACTGATTCGGCTCGCCCTCGTTGTGGCGATCGCCGCCGTCTCATTCCACGGACTAACGCTGGCGCGTCCGTCAGCCGGTGGGCAACAGAGCAGTGAGGACGCAGAGGCAGACAAAGCTCGAATCGCCGCCCAAGCTCAGGAGGCCTTGCGAAGAGGCGACTACTCCGCCGCCATCCCGGACTTGGAGAAACTGGCCAAGCTGGCGCCCGACGTCGGCGAGATCCGCGCCAATCTCGCCACAGCCTATTACTCTGTGGGCCGATTCGACGACGCCGCAAAGCAAGCCGCGCAGGCGCTCAAATTGAAGCCGACTCTCACCAACGCCCACTTCTTCCTCGGATTGAGCCTGGCGGAGGGCGATCGGTGCAAGGAAGCTCTGCCCTATCTTGACAAGGACTACTCTCGCGCGCCCGAACCCCAAATGAAGCGGACGATCGGGATCGATGCCCTGCGCTGCGCCATGAATTTGAACCAGGCAGACAAAACCCTCGACTGGATTCGTGTGCTCGGCCGCAGCTTTCCCGATGATCCCGATCTGCTGTATCTCAGCAGCCATTTTTTCTCCGATCTCTCTACGCAAACCTCCGAGCGGTTGCTGGTGACGGCGCCGGGCTCTTACCAGGCGCACCAATTCAACGCCGAAGTTCTCGAACTCCAGGGGAAAACCGGTGAGGCCGCGGAAGAGTATCGCCAAGTTCTGTCACTCAGGCCAACCCTGCCGGGCATCCATTATCGACTGGGGGGACTGTTGTTGGCCGGCGAGCCTGGGGCTCAAGCGCTGGGGAGCGCACGGCACGAGTTTGAAGAAGAGTTGAAGATCGATCCCCGCAACGCGGCAGCGGAATACCAACTGGCGGAGATGGCGCGCCAAGCCCGCCAGTGGAATGACGCCATTGAACACTTCCAGCGCGCTGCGACTTTCGCGCCGCAGTTTGGGGAAGCACTGATCGGGCTGGGCAAGTCGCTGGTTTCAGCGGGGCGGGTTCAGGAGGCCGTTCGACCTCTCGAGCGCGTCGCGGCTCTCGAGCCCGACAATCCGAACGCCCATTATCAGTTGGCTTTTGCCTATCGCCGCCTGGGCCGCGAGCAGGATGCGGCGAAGGAACTCGCGGCCTACGAGCAAACCCAGGCCAAGGTCAAGAGCGGCATGATGAGAATCCGCACCGGTATTCTTGGGAATCTCACTCAGCCACAAACCCTCAGCCCTCCGGAGTAAGACGCGGAAATGCGCTTCACACGCAGGAAGTTTCTTCAATCGGCTGGCGCTGCTGGCATGTTTTTCTCCGGCGCCGCGCGACTCGCCGCACAAGGCATGGCGACACGCGGCGTCAAGCCCGCGCCACGCCCGAAGTTTTCGGGTAAGCCCTGGCCCGTCACCTTCACGGACGTAGCTCCGCGCGCCGGACTCACCGCCCCGACCGTTTACGGAGAGGAATACGTGAAGCGCTACATCGTGGAAGCGAACGGGCCCGGTATCGCCTTCTTCGATTACGACCACGACGGCTGGCTGGATGTTTTTGTCCCCAGCGGCAAGCGCCTCGAAGGATTTCCGCCCGGCCACGAGCCCCGAACTGATCGGGGCGAGCCGACGAATCGCCTCTACCATAACAATCGCGATGGCACGTTCACGGACGTCACCGCCCAGTCTGGCCTCACGAATAGGGGCTGGTGTTACGGAGTTTGCGTCGGGGACTACGACAACGATGGGCGCGACGATCTGTTCCTCACCTATTACGGCAAAAACGTTCTCTACCACAACAATGGCGACGGGACGTTCACGGACGTGACCAAGGAAGCCGGTCTTCTGGAATCTCGGACCCGCTTTGGGACAGGTTGCACCTTTGTGGATTACGACCGCGACGGCCATTTGGACCTATTCATCAGCCGCTACATCGATCTCGACTTGGCGAAAACTCCGGTGGGCGGATCAAGCCGCTACTGCAAATACAAAGACGTGCCCGTCAACTGCGGGCCGATGGGCCTCACGCAAGAGACCTGCGCCCTCTACCACAACAATGGCAACGGAACTTTCACCGAGGTGACGGCGCAAGCGGGCATCGCCAAGGCCGGCACGCGCTACGGACTCACCGCCGTGGCCTTCGACTACAACAACGACGGCTGGCCCGACTTATTCGTGGCCTGCGACTCGACTCCCAATTTGCTTTATCGCAATAATCACGACGGGACGTTCAGCGAAGTCGCGGTCGAGTCCGGATGCGCGGTGAACGGCGACGGACAGGAGCAAGCCAACATGGGCGTCGCGGTGGGCGACTACGATGGCGACGGATACCTGGACATGTTTCTGCCCCACTTCTCCGAGGACACGCCAATCCTTTACCGCAATGTGAATGGTGAGTTCTTTGACGACCTCACCAACGCCGCTGGCCTGGCCGTGAACACGAAGTATGTTTGCTGGGGCGTGGATTTCGCGGACCTCGACAACGACGGCTGGCTGGACATTTTTCACGTGACGGGCACCGTCTATCCCGAGATCGAGAAGGTGCATCCGGAATACAAATTCAAGACGCCCCGCGTGATTTATCGAAACTTGGGAAACGGCTCTTTTGAAGAAGTGTCGGAGCTGTCGGGCGCTCCGGTGCTCGAGCCGCACTCCAGCCGCGGCTGCGCATTCGGAGACTTCAACAACGATGGGAATATTGACCTGCTCATTCTGAACATGAGTGAGCCGCCTTCTCTCCTTCGCAATGAGAATCGCAGCGGCCACCACTGGCTAAACGTCAAGCTGATGGGCACGCGGTCAAACCGCTCGGCGATTGGCGCGCGCGTGACCGTCACAACCGGAGACCGCCGCCAGATTCGTGAAGTCCGGAGCGGCTCAAGCTACATTTCGCAGAGCGACCTTCGCCAACACTTCGGCCTGGGCGCGGCGCGGAAAGTTGATCAGATTGAAGTGAGTTGGCCCAGCGGACTCGTGGAACGCTTGAGCGGAGTCGAGGCCGACCACTTCATCACAATCGAGGAAAGCAAGAACAAAGGTTAGAAGTTGAAGGTTAATCGGACGGGTTTCGGGTTTTGGGATTCGCAGAACTTTCATTTGCCGTCTGCGGACCCCGAATCCCAAACCCCGAAGCCCGAGCTGAGTTCATCCTTTACCCTTACTTCTTTGGCGCTTCCGGCTGGTTGAGAATCCCGGCGGCTTTCATTTCCTGCATGATGTTTTTGGTCTTTGTCGCGAAGCGGCCGTTCGGCTCAGCCTTCACGTACTGATCCATTTGCGCATAGGCTTTGTCGTATGCTTTTTCCCGCAGATAGACATCCGCCAGTTTGACGTGAAACTCCGGGGGCGGAGACGGATTGAGTTCCATCACTCTTTGATACTCCCTTTCTGCCTTCACAAACTGGGCCAGACCATAGTAGGCGACGCCGAGCTGGTAATAAAACTGCCACGAGCTGGGCGAGCGGCGTACTCCCTCCTCGAGAACTTGCGCACTATCGGAAAAGCGTTTCTGGCCGTTCAGCATCTGCCCCAGCACAATGTAAGAATCGATGTAATCCGGATCGCACTCGCGCGCCTTCTTCAACGCCGCTTCGGCACCCGTCAAGTCGTGGCGTTCTTCCAGAACCGCAGCCAAATCGGTCTGCGCCCGCGCGTAACAAGGATATTCTCTCACCGCGTTTTCGAGATGCGCCCTGGCGCCGTCAAGATCCTTTGCTTTGAGACTGCTTGCCCCTTTTTCATACTCCGTTCGCGCCGCTTTCGACGCCTGCGCGTCGGTGCGGGCGATCTCAGCCGCAGGCCCTTTGGACTTCCGCGCCGGAACCAGGACAGCTTGGACGAGCACCAGGGTGATGCCGGGAGTGAGGTCCAAGGATTGCTGGGTGGTCTCGAAACCCTCGCCGCTGATCACGAGCCGGTAGACCAGCTTTTTCAGACCGTCGAAGGAGAAGGCGCCCTCCGAGTTCACGGGGGTCTGCGCCGCCAGTTGGCCGTCCTCGGTTTCCGCCCTCGCCGTGACGCCGAAAGCGGGCACCTGCCCGCCCTCCACGCGAACTTTCCCCTCCACACGGATCTGGCCGAAAAGCGGCAGGGCAGGTATCACCAAGAGTGAGAAGAGCAGGAGAATGCGGCAGTGAACTGGCAGGGCGCGCCGTGTGCTTCGCCGCCGGACCTTCGCGTCGCTCAGGAGCAAGGACATCCCTCGGCGCCTCCGTCCGCGATTCTACCGCAGGCGGCCCCTCCAGGACACCAAAATTGAAAGCACGAAGCGGGAAGCGCGCCGCGATAATTCGAGGCCGAGTTTCAATTCTCCAGTTTCGGTCTGCCGCCGCTGGGCAATCGGCCATCGCAGACCGGCATTTCCCATCATCGAACGTCAAACCCCGAGCGTTGCGAGGTCGTGCCCCCGCTCGCCAGATCTTTCGCGCTCACTTCAAATGTGTAATGGCCGGCCGGCAGGTCCATCAGATCGAACTGTTTCAGTACCCTGATCGACCTCTGCGAGGCGCCGATGGGCAGATCCTCGGCGGGAAACACCTTGGCGGGCCTCGTTTCCGACTCAATGCTGTAGGACAGCCGCAGGTGCGGCACGGCCGTTGGCGACGCGGGACCATCGAGCAGAATTCCGAAAAGGGCCGTAAGTTTGTCGCTAGGAGAGAAACGCGGTGGTGTGAGCAGGAGCTGAAAGTTTTCGCCGCGCAGCGGGTCCGAAGGGTCGGCCGCACCCTTGGCCGGTTCGACGGAACTCGAAAGCAGCACGCTGGTCAAGCCTGGAACTGCGGGCCGGGGCGCAGCGATGGCCAGCTTGCGACCGCCGATCGCGACTGTGCCGTCTGGGAGCTGGACGATCGCCTGTACCTCCAGCGGTTCGAAACGCGGCACCGCGAGCCGCGCATTGATCTCCAGATTTTTCTTTTCGAAGTCGCGATGCTGTTGGTCATCGAGGCGGAGGGTGAGAAATCGCTGATGAACCGAAACGGGGCGCCCCTCCGCGTCGCGAGCCACCAGCAACAACGTGACGCTCGCTCGGGAAGTCCGGCCATCTCGTTCGAACTTTACTGACGTGCCGGGCAGCGACACTTGCACGGGCACTGAAAGCTTGCCATCGGCTGCGAGCAGCAGAGCGGCATTCAGGTTGGGCGAAAACGCCGATCTCAACGAACCAGACTCCACCGCGCTCAGAAGCTGTGCGGCGGCAGGCGTCATCATGAGCTCCTGCCCGGGCGGTATGGCCCAATAGCCGCGTCGGTACCGCACCGAGTATCCGGACGTAAGAACATCAACCTTGATCTTGTGAAACGAGCCGTCGTAGCGGGTGTCCGAAGGCTGGTAGACCAGCGTGTAGAATTCGCGCAGGTCGCTGTCCGCGAGTTCCAGGCCGTGCAGCAGATCGTTTTGATTCTTGATGTAAAGGCCGCCGGTCTCCACCGCCACTTGGCCCAGGTCGTCGTGCGGCATGTCTGGCCCGCCGAGGCGTCGTAGATGATCGAACTCGGTATAGCGGTACCTGAAACCAACGCCTTCCTGAGAAGCGTTGTAGGCCTCGCGCGTACCCGAAGGGTCCTCGGGAGTGCTGCTCGCCGCATCGAACTCTGCCGCGAGCCCTGAGGCCTCAACGATGTAAAACGCGACGTTGGCGCGGTTGGCCATGTCGATCACCGCCGCCATTTCCGTCCTGGCTTCCGGCGAACGGATGAACCCCTCGGAAAAAACCACCACGTTCTTGCGTCCGGGGAGATCGCGGTAGGCCTGGGCGATCGCGCGCAGCGCCATGTAAATGGTTCGGGCCTGAAAGATGCTCTGCGTCCAGATGTAGGCACGCAGCGAAGCGAGCTCCTGGGCGGCAAACTGCGAGGCTCCGTGGTCCCCCAAGCTACTCTGCTGGCCCGCACCCGGCCCGGCCGCACTCCCGAATCCGTAAACCTGCGACTCCAGCTCGTGAATCTGTTGCTCCGTTTCGCTTAGGGTAATGGAGCTCACTGCGCCCGACGGCGCCCCCCGTTCGCCTCGCCGCAGGGCATTGATGACTCGTTGTTTGTCCTGGGTAAACGGAACATCCAAGTGCAGGGTGTGGTCCACTCGGTAAACGGCCACGAAGTCTGCCTTGGCGACTGTCTTTTGCACGTATTCGATCGCGGCCTCGCGGGCTTTCCCGGCACTACCTGGCTGGAGCCCACCCAGGTCAAGCACCAGGGTGATGAAGCGCACGCTCGCCACGTCGATAGCCTGGCGCTGCGGCTTGGGAGTTGGCGCTTCCCCGGGTTGATTCGCCCCGCCCGGGCCAGCGGCGGCCGGAAGTGGCGGTTGCAGAGCCGTCCCGATGGGGGGTACAAACGTCACAATCTTCTGGGGAACACCGTTATCGAAAACCGCAAAGTCGAAGGCGGCGAGGTCGCCCACGTGCCGGCCCTTCTTGTCCGTCACGATAACGTCCACCACCACCGACACAGCCTGAACCTTGATGGTGCCTGACTGGCCGGCTTTCTCGGCTGCAGACTGCGCAGTGGAAGCGGGCAAGGCGCCCGTCCCTCTCTGCTGCGCTAACGACACGCTGGTAACGGCGAGCCCAATAAGGAAAGCTGTGATGCCGAGTGCCCCGCGCTTCCCGCAGTGCAGCGATGGCCGTCCGAAGATCGCCTTCACATTTGTCACTTCTTGCCTTTCGCGCGCAGTAAGTAGCGAACGAACGTAAGGCCACCCCTAGGTCGGCCCCGCGATGCGGGGGCGGGGCAAGCCCCGCCTTTACAATCGCGGATTTAGTGGGCACCTTTTCATCAGCCCGTTGAGGCATCGGCGCCACAGGCGGCGGCACTGATAATTCGTGGGTTGGATCCACTGGAGCGCACGATGCACCACCGCACATGATAACACTATGGGGCATCTTATCCTGCGCCATTCGGGTGTATAGTAGAAAGCACGAGGAAACTTACACGGTGTCAGCTTACGAATTCCTCAAGCGAGTGGAATTGGAGGCGTGCCTCCGCGCTAGGACTTTGGAGGGGCTGTATGCTTAAGCAAACGTTTCGAATATCAAAACTGCCGTTATGGGTCTTCCTGCTTGTACCGTGCACTCTGTGGTCCCAGGTTATCCCGCATCCCGAGATTATGGGGTCAGAACTTCGTAAAGTCGAGAAGCGGACTTGGAACGTCTTTGGCAAGGTCACCGATCTCAAAGGAGCGCCCCTCCGCGCCGCAGCGGTGCGTGTGGACATCGGCCAGGGTTCAACATCTGTCAGGGTGCTCACTTCCAACCCGCAGGGCGAATTCCGGACCGAGTACACGCTGGATGCGTCCACCAATACCAGCCTGGCAGTGAAGCTCGCGATCGAGCGCGAGGGCTATGTTCCGGCCCACGAGTATATTGACTTCGGTGTGGGCGACAAGACGTGGGAAATCGATATCGCCATGCAGCCCGACACCCTAAGCGATGACCAACTCCCGGTCCGGTCTCTTGTCAACAAGCTCGCTCCGACCCTGCGCGCGGAACTGGAGAGCGACGCAACGATTGGCTCCGCCAGGAAAGACTTCCGGCGCGGCGCCTCAGACTTCCTGGATTCTAACGATGCCCCAAAAGCTGTTCCCAGTCTCATGAACGTGGTCAAGCGTTACCCCGCTTGCGGCCACTGCCGGACCCTGCTAGGGCTCGCCTTGCTCGATGCAGGGAGCTGGAATGGCGCTTCGCGTGAATTTGCGGAGGCCGCGAATCTGGCTTTGACTAAGGGCAGCAATGCCGACAAGGTGAACTCATTCCTGACCGCGGCGGAGATGGAAAACTGGAAGGACGAATATGGAAAAGCCGCAGGGTTTCTAATGCAGGCGAGGGCCATCGACCCCACGAACACTTTCATCCTTCAGGAACTCGGGCGGACCCTCATTCTCCAAGAGAACTGGGAGGCGGCCGAGAACTATCTCAGCCAGGCGCTCGCCGCCGGTGCTTCAAAAGAGGCGACCCTGCTGCGCGCCAAAGCGTTGTTGGAAGAGGGCGAGCCCGAAGCGGCAGACGCAGCGATGAAGGAATACGTGGGCGATACGGGCCTGAGAAACTTGCCCGCGCCAGCCCGCAAGCTTGCCGCTCAGATTGACGAACGGTTGAAACTGCGGGCCTACGGTAAGGTTCAGTCGGTGGTGAGCCAACCGCTGACTTCGTTGATAGAAGCCGTACCCGAGCTCGCGGGAATCGAGCCGGCCTCAAGCCAGGCTGACTTGCCGGACATCCTCCACAGGGCTGGCGAGAACGTCAGTGCGTTTTTCCAAAACTTCCAAAACACGACTTCCACCGAGCAGATTCTGGAAGAGCGCCTGTCGAAGGATGGCAAGATCAGGGGATCTCTGGACCAGAAGTTTCGATATCTTCTTCTCACGCGGCCGTTGGCGCAGGGCTTGGGCCTCCAGGAATTTCGAACCGACTTGCAAGGCAATCAAAGCGCGCCCAGCGGCCTCGATTCCGGCCTCATGCTCACTTCAGGATTTGCATCCGCCTCGTTGCTATTTCATCCGTCCTACCAACCGGGAGCCACTTTCCGATACCTGGGACGTCAGACGATCAAAGGTCACCCGTGCCATGTGGTAGCATTCGCGCAAAAACCGGAAACAGCTCGAATGGTCGAACGCTTTGACACTAACGATGCCTCGGTTCTGCTGCTGTTCCAAGGATTAGCCTGGATTGACCAGGAAAGCTCCAAAATCATCCGCTTGAGGACGGATCTCCTGAAGCCGCAGTCCAAAATTCGTTTACAGCAGCAAACCACCGAGATCACTTACAACCCCGTGCAGTTTAAGCAGGTCGGATCCGTCGCATGGCTTCCCAGCGAAGTCGCGGTGACGGTCGAATGGGCAGGGAAGAAATACCACAACGTCCATCGGTATTCAGACTTCAAGCTGTTTAACACCCAGACCAAAGATAAAATAAGTGTCCCGGTGTCTGAACCACCACAATGACAGTGACAAGCGGCGCGGCGACGACGGCCCGAACACCGTCTTTGCAAGGACCGCCTGCTGCTCTTCGTTCACTAGGCTTAGGGCATCGGCGCCGCGGGCGCAGGCAGTTTCCCCGAGAGCTGGTCGGCCTGCTTTTCGCGTACTGCGGCCTGAAGCCTTTGCTGTTCGGCGAATTCCTTTGTAGCCTCAGCTCGCCGGCTACTTTTCAGGTAGGCCTGACCGAGCTGATAATGCATGTTGGCGCTGTCGGGCTGGAGGGCGACAGCTTGCTTGAGATAGAAGATCGCCTGCTCCATGTTGCCCTTGCGGAAATAGGCCTTGCCGAGACCGGCCAGCGAATCCGGCAGTTTGGGCGAAATCGCGAGTGCTTTTTGAAATAAGGGAATGGCGCGGTCCGGCTCACCGTTGTCCAGCCAGATCGTGCCCCGGTTCTGATAGGCCCACGGCTCGGTCGGAGTGATTTGGATCTCTGCATCGAATTGGGGCGCCGCCAAATCGAGTTTGCCCAGGCGCTGGTAGAGAACTCCGAGGTCGTAGTGCGCGAAAGGGAGGTTTGGGTCGCCTGCTAGAGCCTTCTTTAGTTCTTCCTCGGCTTCATCTTTCTGGTAGAGGTCAAGATAGGCCTTGCCTAGAAGAAGGTGCAGGTGGGGCGTGTCGCCGCCGGCGCGCACCAACTGCGCGAACGTCCTGGTTGAGTCGTCGACGCTCTTCAGCTTTCCATAGCAGATGCCCAGAATATAGAGATAGTCCAGATCGTCTTTTTCCTCCGCCTGGATCGGCTCCAGCGCTTCCACTGTCGGCCCGTATTGATCGAGCATGAACTTGGAAATCCCCAGCAGGTAATGCGCCTGGACACTTGCCGGATCGGCTGCGATCACTCGCTCGAAGTGCGGAATGGCGCGGCTGAAATCCTGCTTCCGATAGTAGGCCAAACCCAGATTCAAGTCGATGCCGACCATCCTGGGATTCAGTTTTTTGGCCTCCTGAAAGGCCTGAATGGCATCGTCAAACCTCGCGGTTCGCATGTAGACCACGCCCAGGTTCACGTGGGCCGCCGCGGAGTTCGGGTCAAGCTTGAGGAATGCCTTAAAGCCCCGCTCCGCGCCGGCGTAATCTTTGGCCACCAGCGCCTGCTGGGCGCGCTCAAACGCCGCACGCAGTTTGTCTCCGGAGTCTTGGGGAAGCGGCATGCCACCAAGCATGGAGCTTGGCCTCCCGCGCCCCGGTAGGGCAGCCAGCAATGACACCAATAGCGCGATCCTAACGAGCTTGGCGCTTCGCAGATTGAGCCGGAGTCGATGCATGGATACTTGACCCGCCCAAGAGGCTACTTCTTAGAATACACCACATGGTCTTTGCATTACCAATCTCGCCTCCTGCTCATTTCCAATTAAAAAGGAGCCTGCCAAACCAAAAAAAAACGGGCGCCCCGATGGAATTGAAATTCCCTTCGGGACGCCCGGATGGACTACAGTTCAATTGCCTGTCGGCTAGAAGATGAACTTCAAGCCAAATTGCACGAGGCGAGGAGCCCAGGCACTGTTGACGAAGCCGTTGCTGTCATTCCCGTAGCCGGTCCCCGGGCCGCAATTGCCGCCAAAGGGCGTATTGCCGTTACATCCATTGTTGACGTATTGGAACTGGGTATGATTGAAGGTGTTGAACGTCTCCATCCGGAACTGAAGGGTGGAATGTTCACCGGCGAACCATGGCAACTGGAAGTTCTTGAGCAGTGCCAGGTCGGTGTTGTTGCGGCCCGGGCCGGTCAGGACATTGCGGCCCATGCAGCCGAACATGCACGCTTCGCCGTTTGCCAGCATCTGACTGGCCAGCGGCATCGTGGTTACGGCGGGGTTATACCATCGCAACGTGGGCCCATACCCGGGTTCGTTGGCGATGGTCTTCTGGATCTTCACTGGCCCCGCCGTGTCGCAGCGGGCGGTGCCGCCGATCCCAGTGCTGAAGCCGGAGGGTTCGCAGTTGAAGTCGATCGGTTCACCGGTGAAGAAGCTGCTGATGCCGCTGATCTCCCAGCCGCCCAGCGTGCCCTTCACGAGAGCCGAGCTGTTCTTGAACAATGGGATTTCGTAGATGTAATTCACCTGGAGCACCTGAGCACGGTTCAGGCCGGAGGTCCCCTTCCAACGGTCGAGCTGCTGGTCATCGATGGCCCCTGATGTCTCCAGATAGGTGCTGGTGGAGTTATCGATGGCGTGCGACCAAGTGTACGCTGCCTGCAAGGTCAGCCCGTGGCTGAAGCTGTGCCGGAAACTCACCTGGAGGGCGTTGTAGGTGGAAACCGCCGTGTTCTCCTTCTGGGTGATCGTGCCGTAATCCGTGTATGGCGCGAAGAAGGAGTCTTCGGTGATGACGTGGTTGATCAGAAGTGCCTGTACGTTGCAGTTGCCGAGGGCGTCGCAGGAGGGGTTAAGTCCGAGACCCGTCTTGTCGCTGCCTGTGGTGCCCGCTAGCACCGGTACGTTCATGACACCGACGCCGAGCGGAATCTCATTGACGTTCCTGGCGCGCGCCAGCTTGCGACCCAGGCTGCCCACGTAGGCTACTTCCAACAAGTCGTTGGTACCGAACTGGTGCTGGACGTTAAGGTTGTATTGCTGGACGTAAGGCCAGCCCTGGCTGTAAGGAATAGCCGTGTAGCCCGTCGGTCCAAATGCTCCCGGTACGATATTCGTGTAGCCGAGGATGTTGTAACCGGACGGAGCCAACGCCACCGGCGCGTTGCCTTCGCCACCTTCGGTTTGGGCTTCGTTGCCGTTGCCCGACTCGAAGAAAAGGCCGTAACCGCCGCGAACAACCGTCTTTCCGGTGCCCCAGGGGTCATACGCGAAACCGAAGCGCGGAGCAAAGTTCAGGGCCGTATTGGCGAGCTGGCAGCCCTTGGGGATGCCGCCTTGTCCGCACATCACCAGGCCGTTGCCGGGAGCCGTGTAGGTGTTCAGTCCGGCTGCGGTGTTGATGTTGCCGTTGGCGAGCAGCGGGTCTTCCTGCGCCGGATTGTACTGGCTGAAGAGGAATCCACTGTCAACCGTCGGCCGTGAAACGTCGTGGATGCGGCTGTAGTAGTAATACCGCAACCCGAGGTTAATGGTCAGCTTCTTGGTTACTTTCCAGTCGTCCTGGATATAGGGCTCAAAGTCGGTCATCTGCCAGTGGCCCTTGGGGTAGCCGCCCACCGGGACGCCGTTGACCGTCTGCGTGCCTTCCTGGTACCCCGTAATATTTCCCAGGAACATATCGGCCATCGCGTTTCCGGTTTCGTACGCCACCGCCGCTGCACCACTTCCCAGAGTTAGTGGCCCTTGGGCGCCGAAATAGAGTTCGCCTTGGGTGTCGGTGCCGAACTGTTCGTTCTTACGGTAGTTCTCCAAGTAGAACCCCATCTTGGTGGTGTGACTGCCGTGCGTCCACGCCAGGTTGTCTTTCCAGGTGACGATGGGATTGGAGTTCTTCCAAGGGTGGTTCGAAGCATCCTCATTCGTGCATAAGTTCAATCCACCGCAGAGTTCAAGTGAGGGGAGCAGCGGGTTGGAATCGTTGGCTGCGAAGAAATGGTTCATCACAAAGCCGGTGGGCCGGTTGATGGACCCAGCCACGTTGTCTGCCGACAAGTTGTCGAGGACGATATGGTCCGTCGTATAGGCAGCGGTGAATTCGTTCATCAGGTTGGGCGCGAAGCTGTGCGTGATGTCCAGCACCGCGCTCTTGCCGGGCCCGCCGAACGGGGTCTTAATGGTGTCGTAGCTGGCCCACGCCCATAGCGCCGGGACCGAGACTGTATTCCAAGCGTCCTGGGTGTAGCGACCAAAGATTCGCGTCTTGTCGCCAATGTTTTGGTCAATGCGGATCTGCTCCTGCCGCCAATTGGTCGCATTGGGCGAAGCGACGGCCCAGTGACCAGCAACATTGGTGTTTTGCAGCGGAACGAGGCCGTTCAGCAAGGCCTGGCCGTTGGCGAAGGATTGAGCGTTGAAGCCTGGCATCGACTGCACGTTGTCGTAATACTTGTATACCACATGGGTTCCAGGACCAGCCGGGTCGTTAGGTGGATTTGGCGCTGTAATGACATTCCCGTTGGCATCCAATTGAGCGAGTTTAGGAAGCAGACACCCGTCGCTGATAACCTGGGCAACCGCGCTAGGCTCGCCTGGGTCATAGTTCGGGTCGGTGGAAGGGAGATAGGGTGTGGTTGCCCCGGGACCATGGCACTCACTGAAGTCGCCGTTGCGCATGGCCGCAGTTGGAACATTATTAGTGACGGTGTTCCCTTGGCGAATGCTGCGCCAGTCTTCCGACCAGAAGAAGAAGGTCTTGGATTTGTCACTGTTGTAGTGACCCGGAATGTAGACTGGTCCGCCTATCGTGTAGCCGTACTCGTTCTGGTTCAGAAAACCGATGGGCGTGTTACTCCGGTTCAGGAAGAAGTCGTTGGCGGCGACTGCGCTGTTGCGGTTGTACTCCGCTGCGTCGCCGTGGAACGTCTTGGTGCCAGACTTGGTGGCAACTTGGATGCTGGCGCCGCCGTGTTTGCCCATATCGGCGCCGTAGTTGGACGTCGAGATCCGAAACTCGGCGATGCTGTCGAGATTGGGATAGGTATTGAAAGTCGATGCCGAGCCTTCGTCCGTGTTGTTACCGCCGTCGATCTCCCAGTTGGCGTACTGCATCCGGTTGCCGTTAAAGGAGATGCTGTTGTTGCCTGCAACGCCGACAAGTTGGGTATTCAGGCCATTGTCGGGAGAGGCGCCCGGGACCAGCAAGGCCAGGGAAACCCAGTTGCGGCCGTTAAGCTCCAAGTCTGCAATCTGCTTTCCGGTGACCACGCCGGAGATGGCTCCCGACTCGGTCTGGACCTGTACGACGTTGGCGCTGACGTGGACTTCCTGGGTAATTTGACCCACGGTCAATTGCAGGTCCACGCGCTGTGTTTGGCCGACTTGCAGGGTAATGTCGGAGTGAACTAGTTTTTGGAATCCCGGCGCCTCCGCAGACACCGAGTAGGTGCCGATAGGCAGCGACGCCGCGGTGAAAGCCCCCGCGCCGTTGCTGGTAAATTCGCGAGTAATGCCGATGTCGGAACTCGAAACGGTAACCTTGGCGTTTGGAATCACCGCACCGGTGCTATCCATGACCGTACCAACGATCGTGCCCGATTCCTGCTGTTGGCACCACGCGGTGATCGACAAGGCGAAGAAAACTGCGCTGAGCAGTAAAACGAACCTCTTCATAGATATCCCCCTTTTGGCGAACTTTTTAACCTTTGTTAATAAACTCGCCCAACCACTTCGACCCGAGGACCCGATTCTGGTATCCATTTTCTGGGGCTTCCACAACCTTATTAACCAGGAACACTCTTTAGAGATGCCCCCGACGGGGCTTCTCTATGGACTAACTCTACCAAAACGCGAGCAATCTTCGTTCCAAAAAATCCAGCCCTTTCGAAATGACCAACCCTCCTATTTACAATAAATTCGGAAATTCCTGATGATTATCTTTCGGCCTACTAATATATTTTATGGGAGAATTCTACTATTTCTTGTAGCGCGACACTCGTTTGCCGAGTGCGCCGCGAGCGCGAAAAACAGTCCGCCTGCTCCCGCAGGTGGCCCGGGGGGCCTTTCGCAGACCCCGCGCATGTTTGAAGGAGTTCGGATCTAGGAGCTTTGGCGAGGAACAGAGAATCTCGGCGTTTCTCGTCGCCTTCGGCCCGCCTCATTCCGATCACTGACGACGGATGGTTGCCCGCTTTGCTTATGCGTGATGCCCGTCACTGTGCTGGGCCCCTGCCCTGCTTCATCGTAAGAACCAGTGAGCCTAGCGATGCCAACTTTGCCGGCCATCGACCCGGTGATCACGGACCGCTTTAAGTCGTTAGCCCGAATGGTGGGCAACACGCCGATGCTGGCCATTGAGTTCACGTACCGGGGCAAGCACCGCGTGCTTTACGCCAAGTCCGAACAGTTCAACATGACGGGCAGCATCAAGGACCGCATGGCGCTTTACATTTTGCAGCGCGCCTACGTGGAAGGAATAATCTCGCCTGGCGACACCATTGCCGAAGCGACCAGCGGGAACACCGGAATCAGCTTTGCCGCGCTTGGCCGCGCACTGGGCCATCCGGTCACCATCTTCATGCCTGACTGGATGAGCCGCGAGCGCGTGGACTTGATCCACAGCTTGGGCGCGCGCATCGTGCCGGTGGGGCGCGATCAGGGCGGATTTCTGGGCAGCATCCGAATGGCGGAAGCGATGGCGGCCGAGCAGCAGCGCGTGTTCTTGCCTCATCAGTTTTCCAATGAAGCGAACGCCGCCGCGCACGAGAACACTACCGGGCAGGAAATCTGGTGGCAGTTGCAGTTCAATTCGCTCTCGCCGGACGCCTTCGTGGCCGGAGTGGGCACGGGCGGGACCATCATGGGCGTGGCACGCTTCCTGCGCTCGAAAATGCCGACCGTGCGCATTCATCCCCTCGAGCCGGCGGAATCGCCCACGCTTTCGACCGGCCACAAAGTGGGCCAACATCGGATTCAGGGCATTTCGGATGAGTTTATTCCGCCCATCGTCAAGCTCGACGAATTGGGCAGCGTGGTCACTGTGCACGACGGCGACGCGATTCTAATGGCGCAGAAACTAGCCGCACAATTGGGCCTGGGCGTGGGGATTTCGTCGGGCGCAAATTTCGTGGGCGCGGTCATGGTGCAGAACGAAATGGGAGACCACGCGGTGGTCGTCACCGTCTTCCCCGACGACAACAAGAAATACCTCAGCACCGATCTGCTGCGCGAAGAGCCCGTAAAAAGCGGCTATCTCTCGCCCGAGATCGAGCTCAGCGGCTTCCGCATTTTCAATCGACTTTGCGCCACTTGCTGCGAAGTTCCGGAGTGGATCCGGGGCACCATGCCAGTGTCCGTTCATTGACGATTTTCGATTGATCCTGCCTTGCGGGACCGATTGCCTTGAATTGGTGAGGGTTATGCGCGCGCGACAAATTGTTATCGGCGCAGTCACATGCTTGATGCTGGGCAGCACGTTGGCTCGTGCGCAGCGCGGGAACGAGCTGCGCTCTTACATTGTGTACACGGATTCCTCCGGATCCGTCGTGCTGACCGCGCCCCAGGGATGGGTATTTGATCCGCCCACCGGCTCCTTCGTTCCGACAGGAGCAAAGGGCGAGAACACACCTGCGATCATTTATGCGCAGCCCATTTCGAAGGAGGGCAAGCCCACTCTGCAAAGCTTCATCAAGTGGGACGTCGAGCGTGTGAAGACTGTATCGGCACGTGTCCGGGTCACATCCGAAGATTCTCTTCCCACGGCGCGGGGAGCGAAGGCGCCGGCTAACCACTTCTCCGGCCTCATCGACGGCAACATCGAGTCTCACGCTTACATCGAGGCGCCGTCGGTTTATGTAAGAGTCGTCCTCTCGTCAAATAATGAGGCTGAGCACAAGAAGGCCCACGCGGCATTTGCGGCCGTCGTCAAGAGCTATCACTTTTCGACCGTCGCCGGCGGCGCCAGCCGGAAATGATGCTGCGGGGATTCCACTTTTGGCCGATAGACCAGCACGATAGCCTGTTCATCCGCGAAGCATTAGCCGCCACTCTTCCAGGGCGGTTTCGCCGGCAGCAGTTTTTCAAACTCCGCAATCAGCGCGGCCTCATAATCTCCGGCGTAGGTTTGATTGAAGAACTTCGCCAGCGCCTCGCGGCTCAACCGTTCCCAAGATTCTTCTTCGTGTCCGGGGTTCACAGGGAAGAACAGCGCGCCATTGGCACGAGCCGCGGCGAGATCGCCCGGCGCGTCGCCAATCATCAAGACGCAGTTCTTCTCGTACTTCCCTGCCGCGGTCAGGCGCAGGTGTTCTTTCTTGCTTCCCATTTCCTGGCCGGCGATCACTGCCGCGTATTGGGCGATGTCGTGCTCCTCCCACTCGCGAGCCAGGGCTTCGCCCGGCGTGGCGGACACACAGATAATGTCCGCGTTCAAAGCGATCTGCTCCGCGCACTCGCGGAAATAAGGGAACGGCGGAACGCCCTCCACCATTTCTTCGATGGAGCGGTTCACGGCCTTGCTCCACTCGAGCGCCTGTTTCAGGACCGGGTCGCCGGTCTTTCGGACTTCCGCCTCCAGCGTTGGATTGCCCAGCGCCTGACCGGAATTGATCCAGGCTTCGAGCGTCGGAACCTGCGGAATGACGGTGGCACGGCGCGCGGCCTCAGGCCAGTCGCGGAGAAGCTCAAATGTTTTGGTCAACGCGGGAAAGCGGTTGATGCCTCTCCATTTTGAGTACAGGTTTACGAACTCGGACGCGGCGCGCGCGTACTTGGAAACGGCCTGAAGCTTCCAGTGACGGATGATGTTGGGAATAAAGCACTCCTTGTGCTTGATCTCCATCGAGTCAAACACGCAACCATCCGAATCGATCCCAACAAAGAACTTGTGCTGAGGTCTGAAGGCGAGCAGCGGCTGCTGATAAGACGATTCCACGGAAATTCTCTCTTCCTTATGTCATGCTGAGCGAAGCGAAGCATCTCGCTCTGATTGGATTCTTCGCCTCGCTCAGAATGACAGGTCCCGCGGCCTTCTCGTCAGCCTTTCGAAGCCGAAGCCGGTGGAGCGCTGCTGGCCGCGAAGATTTGGCGATATTGCTCGAGCGTCAGCGGAGCTACAGCCGCCGCGCCTAAGTTTTCCTCCACGTGCTCGCGCCGGCTCATCCCGACTAACGCGCACGTGATCCCCGGCGTCGATCGCACGAACTGGATGGCGCGTTGCGCGTCGGTCTGAAGGCCGGGAAAGCGTTCTTGAACGTCGGGTGGAATGCCGTGGGTGAGCTGGCTTTGAAGCAGGCTGGCACTCGCAAAAACCGCCAAGCCGCGCGCCCGCGTTGCGTGCAGGGCCGGCACGCGCTCGCCGTAGAACTGTTGGGTCTTCGCCAGCAGCGCTTCCGGCATAGCAAGATTGAAAGGGAGCTGGATGGCGCGGAAGTGGTGGTTCTTGCCGCCCGCCTTCTCTGCCATGCGCAGAACGTCTTGAATGGCAATCGCCTCCTGCGATTCCGGGCTGACGCGGTAAGCGTTCCACGTCGCCGTTCCATACCAACGGATCTTGCCGACTTGGACCGCTGTCTCGAATACCGCGAAGGCTGCCTCGAGGCGGCGATTAAATTCCTGGCGCGGGACTTCGCTTAACTGGGTCTCGGGATTGTGAACGTAGTAGAGATCGATGGTCTCAACGCCCAGGTTTTTGCGGCTGGTCTCGATCTGGTCTTCCAGGTATCGCGGCGACATGGCGTGACAACCGGCGGCCACTTCCTCGGGCTTGATCACCTCTGTCGCGATCAGCTTTTCTTGAAAATAAGCGGCAGGATCAGGCGGCTCGTCCGCATCGAAGGTCAAGAAGCCGCCCTTGGTGGCCAGAAAAATTTCGTCACGCTTCAGGCGGCCGCCTTGAATCATCGAAGCGAGGGCTTCGCCGATGGCGCGCTCGCTTCGCTGGTGGCGATAATTGATCGCGGTGTCGATGACGTTGATTCCCAGCTCGAAGGCTCGGGTGACGGCGTCGCGGTAGAGGGCATCGTGCTCGGCGGTCGGCTCGCCCAGGTACGTCCCAAGCCCGATCGAGGACAGCCGCAAGCCCTGCACGTTGCGAAAGTGCCCCGGCAACTGCGCCGCGAAACGCTGTTCGAACCGTGTCGTTCCTTCCGGAGTGGCGAAGCCCGGCATCAACATGAGGTACGGTCCTGGGGTGCCGTTTCCTGTCTTTTGTATCTCGATTGAGGCGCCAACGCAAGACGGAGATGGCATGGCCAGGTGCGTCCTTCATGAAGAAAGAAGACCGTAGGCTCTATGCCGCGTTCCGCTACCCAATGAATAGTGTCGGCGAATGTTTCATCTGGCTCGAAGCAAGAGCACAGGTACGCTGACGTTGTGCTGCACCCGGGGCGCCGTTGTCCCAAGAAACAAGTCGCCCAGGAATCGGTGTCCGTGAGTGCTCATGGCCACCAAATCGCAACCCCTTTCCCGAATCCATTTGATGATTTCGCTGGCCGGATCCCCGAACGCCAGCGACGACTCGGCGGGAATGCCCTCGGATTGGAATTCGGCTTGAATCTTCTCCAAGTAAGCTTTGTCCTGAGTCACCTCGGGACTCACCGCGTCGGGGCCATACATACGTGCTGCCCAGCCGTCAGCGACATGCAAGAGCACAACGTCGCTGTGCATGATCTTGGCCAACGCTTTGATGTGCTCGATGATCGGCCGGTCGGTGGACGTCGTGTCCAGGGTCACAAGAATCTTGTTATACATAACGTCCTCTCTGGCGAGCGTGCGCCGTCCATTCCCCTTCAGTGTCCGATGATGACTACCCAGGCCTGCTTGAGCGCGTCGGGCAAGCTATAAATGTCCATGGATGTAATGAGCAGGGCACTGCCCCAGCCGGTCACCATGAGAAACCAGCCGTTCCGCCACTTTCCCATGCGCTGGCGCGAACTTGTAAATTGCAGCAGCGGAAACATAGCAAAGGGAAGCTGGAGGGCCAGAACCACCTGGCTGAGAACCAGCAGGTCGGTCACGCTGCTGTTGCCGCGAATCCCGATGATCAGGACCGCCGGGATAATAGCCAGCGTGCGAGTGATCAGCCGCCGCAGCCACGGGCGGATTCGCCAATGCATGAAGCCTTCCATCACCACCTGCCCGGCCAGGGTGCCGGTGATGGTGCTGCTTTGTCCGCTCGCCAGAAGAGCCACGGCGAACAACGTGCTGGCCAGAGTAGTTCCCAGCAGCGGGGCCAAGGTCAGGAAGGCGACGCGGATCCAGTCGCTATCGGGGCTGAACTTGACCACTTGCCCGCCTGGCACGGTCACACTCACCTTCCCGTAGAACACCAGCGCCGCTAGCACCAGAATGGCAGCGTTCACGAAGAAAGCGACGGTCAGGGCCGCGGTCGCGTCGATGGTGTTGAATAGAATCCCGCTCCGGATGGAGGGCTCATCCTTCTGGAGCTGGCGGCTCTGCACGAGAGCTGAATGCAGGTACAGGTTATGAGGCATCACGGTCGCGCCGATAATGCCGATCGCCACTACTACCATGCCGCTCTGAGCGAACCCGGGCCGGACGAGCGAGGCGCCCATTTCCGCAAAGCTGGGACGGGTTTGCGGGAGGACAAACACCTCGATGAAATAACACACACCGATGGTGACCACGAGGAGCAAGACTACCGCCTCGATGGTCCGTATGCCGAACCGTTGCAGGGCGAGCAGAAGCAACACGTCCAGTCCTGTGATGATTACCGCCCACAGCAATGGGATCCGGAACAGAAGATTGAGGGCCACGGCGCTGCCGAGCACCTCCGCCAGGTCGCAGGCGCCGATGGCGAGTTCGCAGAACACCCAGTTCGGCTTGCGGGTCCAGCTCGGATACCAGTCGCGACAACATTGGGCAAGGTCCTTTCCCGTGACTACCCCAAGCCGAGCAGCGATGATCTGCATGAAGATGGCCATCAAACTGGCAAGCCCAACCACCCACAGCAGCCCGTACTTAAACTCCGCCCCGCCTGCGAGGTCTGTGCCCCAGTTGCCTGGGTCCATGTAGCCGACACTGACGAGAATGGCTGGCCCGACGAAGGCCCGCCATTGTTGCCAGAAGCCGGTCTGATGCTGCGGCACTGCCACTGTGCCGTGCATTCCCTCCAGTGAAAGACCCGGGCTGGAGGATTCACGGGCAACTTCGGTGGCCGTCGCCGTGTCCCGTCCGGCAGGCTGGTCGTTAGTTCGATGTTGGTCCGGTTTCCCCACCGACACGCCTTTCAGGAATGAGAGACTTCGAGCGATGCAGTCCAGAAATCATAATACATAGGCTACCTGTGAATGCAGGCATGGCTACGCGTTGATGGCTCTGATGTCAACCCTATTTGGATTTCCCATGGAAGACTGTCAAGGCTCAGCGTACGGCACCGAGCCGGTCGCGGTCAAGGTGCCCCGCGCTGGCAAGCCCTACCGCCCGGCAGCGAGGGCTTGAATTTGAGTTTCCATTTGCCTGACCCAATCAGTGTCGTGAATGGACGGCAAATTCGCTCGGACGTTGGTGAGGGCGCCTTGGAGTGCCGTGCCGGCCAGGTGATGAGCGACACTCAAGTCCGAGGCCGCCTGCGGGGCGGTGATGGGGCGAAGGGAATCGGCGAGGCGCGCGACTTCCACCGCGAGTTGCGCAGTTTCGAGTGGCACCTCGGCGGCTTTCTTGCTCGCCGACTCAATCGCCTCGCGGCGCGCCGCCTGCTCGGCCTCGGTCGATTTGGGGAGTTTGAATGCGGCGAGGACGCTTTCGTAGCTGGCCGCGTCGCAGTCCACGGCTTCCATCAGGCGCTGGCGCAGTCCGGCCAGGCGGTCCCGCGCTTCCTGAACCATGGGATGGTGAGCCACCATGGATTTCTTCTTCAGCGTAATGCCACAAACCATTTCGCCCAGCGCCGCCGCCAGAGCCCCAGCTAGAGCCGAAACGCTTCCGCCGCCGGGCGTCGGGGTATCGGCCGCGACTGCTTCCACAAATCCTTTCGCCAGATCGCTGAGCGCTGGGGGAGAAGCGCTCCCGCCACCCGCCGACTGCTCTGCCAGCACGCGAGCCAGTCGATTCTCAACGATCAGGTCGGGATGAAAGTTCTCGACCTTCAGATAGTGAACGGCCGCGTCTTCAAGGGCGCGTCGTGGCACGAGTCCGACGATCTCGCTACCCACAACGCCGACGCCGTGCGCCGCTGCCTCGCGCACGACCGCGTCAAACACCGTGCCGATCGAAGTGGTTTCAAAGTCGGTCAAATTCATCGAAACCTGCGCCAGGTGGCGCGCTTTCAGATCAACGCCCATAGCCTTCACGCACGGAAAGCCGCCGCTTGAAGCGCGGATTTTCTTGGCGATAGCCTTCGCGATCGCGACATCAGCAGTAATCAAGTTGATGTTGTAAGCGATCAGGAATTTCCGTGCGCCCACGACGGTGGCGCCGGCGGTCGGGTGCAGGCGCGATTCGGGGAAAGGCGGCCCGAAGTCGGGTGCGCGGTCAGGGTTGGTTTTCACTTCCTCGCGCACGCCCTCGAATTGCCCGCGCCGGATGTTCTCCAAGTTTTTTCGTTCCGGGCTGCGCGCCGCCGCTTCATAAAGGTAGGTCGGGATCTGGAAGCGCTTCCACGCTTCCTCCGCCACAAACTCGGCGATGCGAACGCAATCCTCCAAGGTCACGCCGGCAACAGGAACGAAGGGCACCACGTCCGTCGCGCCCAGCCGCGGATGCGCGCCCTGGTGGTGATTGAGGTCGATGAGTTCGGCGGCTTTCCCGATGCCGCGCAGCGCCGCTTCGCCAATCTGTTCCCGCGAACCGACCAGAGTGATCACGGAGCGGTTATGGTCCGCGTCCATTTCTTTGTCGAGGAGATAAACTTCCGGGCCGGACGTCAAGGCCCGAATGATGGCGTCAACTTTGACCGCGTCGCGCCCTTCGCTGAAGTTGGGGACACACTCCACAATGGTTTGCATGGGAAGAATGTAGCAGAAGAGCAGGAATTAGGAATTAGGATTTAGGAATTAGGGACATTGTCTTTTGCCCGTTGTCAGCAGTCGGTTGCACATAGAATCTTGGCTGCTCCTCTAGTGCGGCAACGGACAACGGACTTTCTTCCCCTAATTCCTAATCCCTAATTCCTAATCCCTTCTCGTAAATAATCTGCCCGCGCTTCACCGTCATTACGCAGTGGTTCCAGCCAAAGTAATAAGGAAGCAAGCGATAATCGTCGACCTCCATCACGGCGAGGTCGGCTTGTTTTCCGGGCTCGAGCGATCCGCACCGGTCGGCGCGGCGCAGCGAATGAGCAGCATTGATGGTTGAAGCCGCGATGGCCTCGGCGGGCGTCAGACGCATGGCGGTGCATGCCAGAGAAAGAACGAACTGCATGTTCAGCGTCGGGCTGGTGCCGGGGTTAAAGTCCGTGGCAAGGGCGACCGTGGCGCCGGCGTCGATCAAGCGGCGCGCTGAGGCGTATCTGCGTAAACCCAGGAAGAAGTTGGCGCCTGGGACGAGTGTCGCAACCACATTCGAGCGGGCGAGAAGACGAATGTCTTTCTCATTCAGATGGTCGAGGTGATCCGCCGAAGCTGCCCCCAGCTCGATGGCCAGCCGCGCGGCGCCGGTGCGCCGAAGCTGTTCGGCGTGAATCCGTGGCGTCAGCCCGTGCCGCGCACCGGCTTGGAGAAGTTCGCGGCATTCTTCCACCGTGAACGCGCCGCTGTCGCAAAAACAATCCATGAATTCCGCAAGATTCCCGCGCGCCGCTCGCGGAATCAGCTCGCGCGTGATCAGTCTCACATAGTCCGCGCGCCGCCTCTCGAACTCCGCCGGCAGGGCGTGCGCAGCCAGAAGCGTGGGGACGATATCGAGCGGAGTGATCCTCCGCAATTTGCGGCTAACTTCGAGCGTCTTGAGCTCGTTTTCCGGGTCGAGGCCGTAGCCGGTCTTCACTTCCAAGGTGGTGGTTCCGTGAGCGGCGAACTGCTTCAGGAATTCACTGGCCTGCGCCACGAGTGCCTCTGGCGAGGCTTCGCGCAGAAGCCGGGCCGAGCGCTGAATTCCTCCGCCCGCCGTGCGAATCTGCTCATAAGAGAGGCCTCGCAAGCGCCGCTCGAAATCCTCCACGCGAGTGCCCGCGAAAACCAGGTGGGTATGCGAATCGACGAAGCCGGGCATCACCACCTTGCCTCGGCAATCGATGGCGCGCGCCTTCATCTGTCGAGCGTCAGACTCGAGATCGCGCGTCCGGCCCACGGCGAAAATGCTCCCGCCAGCGACCAGCACCGCGCCGTCCTGGATGATTCCGAGATCTTCCAGATCCCGGCCCCGGCGAGGCACGGGTTTGCCGGCCAACGTCAAGAGCTGCCGCGCGCTGTGAAGGAAGTAAGCCGATGCCTGAGACATTTGACGGGATTAGATTCTAAGGCTAAGATGCGTCTTAAACAAACAGGCGAATCGTAGGGGGACCCACTATGCCAATCTACGAATACATCTGCAAGGCATGCAACAAGACTTTCACTCAGATCATGACGATCTCGGAGCACGATAAGACCAAGGTCGCCTGCCCCAAGTGCACCAGCAAGAAAGTCGAACAGAAACCGGCGGCGTTCTTTGCCGTGAGCGCGAAGAAGAGCTGAATTCTCGGCCCCTCGCTATTCTTTCAGCATAGGGATTCTGACGCCTGATTTTTGCGCGAAGCTGATCGCCTCCTCGTAGCCTGCGTCCGCGTGGCGAGCGACGCCGATTCCCGGATCGTTGGTCAAAACGCGCTGGATACGCACCGCCATCTTCGGCGTGCCATCGGCCACCGTGACTTGTCCGGCGTGCAGCGAATAGCCGATGCCGACCCCGCCGCCGTTGTGAAACGAAACCCAGCTTGCGCCCGAAGCCGTGTTCAGCAGAGCGTTGAGCACCGGCCAGTCGGCGATGGCATCGCTGCCGTCCTTCATCGCCTCGGTTTCGCGAAAGGGTGAAGCCACGGAGCCGCAGTCCAGGTGATCGCGCCCAATGACAATAGGCGCCTTCAGCTCACCCTTGGCCACCAGATCGTTGATGCGCTCGCCGAATAGCGCGCGCTCGCCGTATCCTAGCCAGCAAATGCGTGCCGGCAGTCCCTGGAATTTTACTCGCTTTCCAGCCAGGCGAATCCAGCGGTTCAGAATGTCGTTATCGGGAAAGAGCGAGAGCACCAACTCGTCCGTGCGATGAATGTCGGAGGGTTCGCCCGAGAGCGCCACCCAGCGAAATGGCCCGCGTCCTTCGCAAAACAGAGGCCGAATGTAGGCGGGAACGAAGCCCGGAAAATTATAGGCATCCTTGACGCCGCCGTGCTCGAAGGCCATGGTGCGAATGTTGTTTCCATAATCGAACGTGGCCGCGCCAAGTTTCTGCAACTCGAGCATCCCGGTCACGTGTCGGCCAATCGATTCGTACGACCGGCGCAAATACTCCTCGGGATCTCTGCGCCGCAGTTGAGCGGCCTCTTCGAGACTCAAGCCGCTTGGCACGTATCCATTGAGTGGATCGTGCGCGCTGGTCTGATCGGTCAAGAGATCAGGAACCACGCCGCGGCGGGCGAGCTCCGGAATGACGTCGGCGCAATTGCCAATCAGTCCGACGGAGGTGGCCTGCTTTTGGCGCACGGCGATCTTGAGGATGCGCAGCGCCTCGTCGACGTCATTCACGCAAACGTCGCAGTAGCCGCTGCGGATGCGCTTCTTGATGCGCTCGGGGTCGACCTCGATGCCGAGAAACGCGCCGCCGTTCAATGTGGCCGCTAAAGGCTGAGCGCCACCCATCCCGCCGAGGCCGCCCGAGACGACGAGCTTCCCCGAGAGGTCGCTCCCGAAATGTTTACGCGCCGCCGCCGCGAAGGTCTCATACGTGCCCTGCAAAATCCCCTGCGAGCCGATGTAGATCCAGCTTCCGGCAGTCATCTGCCCATACATGGTGAGGCCCAGCCGCTCGAGCTCGCGGAATTTTTCCCAACTCGACCAGTGACCCACAAGATTGGCGTTGGCAATGAGAACGCGCGGCGCCCATTCGTGCGTGCGAAACACTCCGACCGGCTTGCCGGATTGCACCAAAAGTGTTTCGTCGTTGCCGAGCTGCCTCAGCGCCTCGACTATGGCGTGATAGCATTCCCAATTGCGCGCGGCGCGGCCTGTGCCACCGTAAATGATCAGTTCTTCGGGCCGCTCCGCCACTTCCTCATCGAGATTGTTCATCAACATCCGTAGTGCCGCTTCCTGCTGCCAACCTTGGCAGGAGAGATTTGTGCCGCGCGGCGCACGGATAGGTCGATACTCGCGCGGGACTTTGATTTCCAGGTCGTGAGCGCTTGCGCCGGAAGAAGTCATGGTTCATCTCCTGACTAAATCTTAGTCCAAATTGCCCCTCCCACCAAGACACCGCCGGACAAAGAGAACGCAGAAGCTAGAAGCCAGAACCTAAGAAGCTGGAATGACCAAGACAGAAGACAGAATTTAGAGGTTCGAATGATAACCCGTTGTAGATTCTAGCTTCTGAAAACCAACTTCTAGCTTCTGGACCAGCGACGCTTCTGTTGACGAGAGTGGACGAGGATGTTAGTTTAACGCCGCTGACTACAGGTGGACATTGCGTCTGAGCACGAAAGCTGAAACAAGGCAGCACGGGTTGCAACGATGGCGAAAACCATCGGTCGTTTTCTTTTCTGGCGCCCATCCGCTTCGACGCCCGCGACTGGGAATAGGCTGGTGGCTTCTGGCATTCGCGGTCGTCACGGCGAGTGCGTCTCCCGGCCTTCGGACGCCCCAGATAACAGACCGGCTGCGCGAGGCTGACGATTATTACCTAGGACGCCAAAACCCCGATAATCTGACCAAAGGCCTCGAGCTGCTTCGCACCGAGGCGGCGCAGAATCCCGACTCCTACGAGGCGTGGTGGCGCATCGCCAAGTCTGTTTACTATCAAGCGCGCCACAGCACTGGCTCCGCGAAAGCCAAACTAATGGACGGGGGGATTGAAGCTGGGAAGAAAGCCGTTGCCCTTGAGCCCGACCGGGTAGAAGGCCACTTCTGGCTCGGGGCCAACGAAGAGCTAATCGGCGAATCCCGCGGCTTTCTGAGAGGCTTGTTTTGGGTGGACTCAATTCGCAAGGAGATGGAAATCGCCAACCGCCTCGATCCCGATTATGAGCGGGCAGGCGCCCTCCGGACGCTCGCCCGGCTCGATTATCGCGCGCCGTTTTTTCTGGGCGGCGACAAGCGCCGCTCAATTGAGCGGTTGAAAAAATGCCTCGATCAACACCCCGACGATTCATTGGCCATGCTCTACTTGGCCGACAGCGACATGGCGCTCGGACATCGCGATGAGGCGCGCGAACAACTCGAGGCGATCCTCCAGCTTTGCCCAGACCCGCAATACGGACCCGAGCTCGCCGAGAACCAGGAAGAGGCGCGCGCGCGTCTGGCAAAATATTTCCACATTTCGAAATAGCATTCAGGCGCGGCGCAATGGACGTCAGCGAAACTGGAAAATGGAAATTGGAAACTAGAAAACGGGAATTCGGAATTGGCACCGAAACTCATCTGTTGGCTTGGGTCACCGACACCCCAGACGTGTCCATTTTCCAATTTCCATTTTCCAGTTTCTAATATCCAGCCGTGTCCATTCTGCGTCGCTTCTTCGGTCCTGAGCCCGCCGGCGGAAGCGGTCACCTGTGGCCGCGCTGGGTGTTCCTGCGCGCGCTCGGGCTGATTTTCTTTTCGGGGTTTTATTCGCTGCTGTTTCAAATCCGCGGTCTGATTGGTCCCACCGGAATTCTTCCTGCGGGTGAGTACCTGCTGTCGGCAAAGGCTGGATTGGGCGCCAAAGCGTACTGGCTCGCGCCCACGCTTTTCTGGCTCAACAGCGGAAACCGGTTCCTCATGGCAGCCTGCTGGGCCGGTCTCGCGGCATCTGTGCTGCTCATTTTCAACATCTGGCCGCGAGGCATGATCGCCGTTTGCCTGGTGGGTTATCTGTCGTTCGTCGCCGCCGCGCAAGTTTTCGCCGAATACCAGTCCGACGGGATGTTGCTCGCCGCCGGATTTCTGAGCCTGTTTTTGGCTCCGCCCGGATTGCGGCCCGGATTAGCACGCGATCACGCGCCGTCGTGGGCAAGTGTGTTCTCGCTCCTATGGCTCTGGTTCCAGATCTATTTCGAATCGGGTATGGTGAAGCTGGCCAGCCACGACCCGGAGTGGCGGAACCTGACAGCGCTCGATCATTATTACGAAAATGGGCCGCTACCCAATTGGATCGGTTGGTATGCGCAGCAGTTACCGCACTGGGTTCACGCCGGGACTGTAGTGTTCACGCTGGTGGCGGAACTTGGACTGGTCTGGATGCTCTTCCTGCCCCGCCGGTTCAAGATCATTTGCTTCCTCATCGTCACGCCCTTCCAAATCGGCATCATCCTCACCGCGAATCTGGCGTTCATCAATCATCTGGTGCTGGCGCTCGGCATCCTGCTTCTCGACGACCGCTTTCTCGGTGGGTGTTATCGACGCCTGGTGCAGCCGTTCATAGCCAGGCGCGCGCGGTTGGGCACGTCCGTTTCTGAGGACGCAACGTTGCACGCGGTCACCGCGGGCGAGGCTTCCGGCGCTCGAATCGAGTCCGCGTTAGGCGCGCCAGCGTCGCGCACGGAGCAGAGCACGAAAGAACAAGCCGGCTGGCGGCGGGCGTGGCAGTTCGGGTCGTTGCTGTTCCCAGCCTTCATACTGAGCTGGAATTTCTATGTCGCCACCGTGCTCCTGCTCTTGATGTTTGTCCCCCGGCTGCCGGTGCCGTCGTCTCCCATCATCGCGCTTGAACCTTTCCGCATCGCGAATTCTTACGGCCTTTTTGCTGTCATGACCACGGAGCGCCGTGAAATTGAATTCCAAGGCTCGCGCGACGGCAAGACGTGGATCGCCTATCCCTTTCGTTACAAACCGCAGGACGCATCGCAGCCGCCGCGCATCCACGCGCCCTATCAGCCTCGCTTTGATTGGAACCTCTGGTTCGCCTCCCTGGGCGACTGGCGAGAAAACCCGTGGGTGGCGCGCACGGAATTACTTTTGCTCCACAACAACACCAGCGTGCTCGAACTTTTTGCGGCCAATCCGTTCTCCGGCAACCCACCGCTCAAGGTGCGTACCGTGACGTGGAACTATTGGTTCACCGACCTTCGAACCAAGCAGTACACGGGCCTTTGGTGGCAACGCCAATTTCAGGGATTGTTTGGGCCCACTCTGGAGCGTGAGCCGGACGGCGAGATCGTAATCGTCGAAGAACCGAGTACACATGGAATGACGCCCATCCCCGAGCAGTGAAGAACGGTAGGCAGTGCGCAGGAAGCAGTAGGAAGTACACAGCAGTCCGTCTCTGTCCTTCCGAAAGAATTTCCTGTGAAGGGAGATCTGCCTTCTGCCTACAGCAGTCCGCGCGGCGCTCGCTTTCCCGCCAGGCGGATCATGGCGCGAACCAGCTCTTTGTAAAGAGGCACAGTATCCGGAAATTCGCGGTGCAGCTCGGCGAGATGGCGGCGGAGGACTGGCCAGTCTCCGCGCGCCGCCGGGCCGGTCAAAGATTTTGGGCCTCCGAAGTCCGCAAAGTTCTTGATGGTTTCGGCCACAAACCGATACAGCATCGGCCGAATCACCTTGTGTGGCACCTTTGAGCGCGCGAGCAGGCGAGCGGACCAGTCCATCAATGTCACGATTGTTGGGCAAACCACAAAAGCCGCGGCGTGGTACAGAACTCTGTTTGCGGCGGGGATCAGGAACGCAACCCCGCCCAGCGCTTTCACTACTCGTTTGGCGAGCCGCAGCGCTTCTGGGTCGCCCTCGATAGCCCAATAACCGTTTCGAAGATTCTGCACTCCCGCCGCAGGGCTCGGTATGGTTTGAAATGGATGAAGCGAGCCGATGGCCGCGCCCCGCTTCTTGAACGGTGCGAGCACGGAGGCCGGCAGCGATCCGCTGGTGTGAAGGACGACCCGCCCTGACCAATCATCGCTGAGCGCGGCCAAGCGCTCGGCCACAGGGGCGACCGCCGCATCCGATGTCGTAATGAAGATCACCGAGGCGCGGGGCAGCTCCGGCGAGTTCAAGCCCACAGGATGCCCACTGCCAATGAACCGCGCCGCGCGCCGCGCGGCGGACAGCCGGCGGGCCGCCACGAGCCGAATGGGGAATCCAGCCTCGGCTAAAAGCCTGCCTAAGGCCTGGCCTAATCGGCCCGGGCCGATGATCGCAATGTTTTGGCCGACAACGGACAGAGGACTACGGGCCACGGACAGCCTCAAGTTTGTTTCACGCCAATTTCTTTTTCTTTCAAGCCCTTAATGCGGTCACGCAACTGCGCGGCTTTCTCGAACTCGAATTGTTTCGCCGCTTCGCGCATTTGTTTTTCCAGTTTCCCGATCAATTCGTCGAGTTGGTCCTGTGACGTCGGCTCTTCACCTTCTTCTTCCAGCGGCACGGTTACGAAGTCCGCTTCGACGATCGAAGCCAGGGCCATATCGACAGGCTTCACGATGCTTTCCGGCGTGATGTGGTTCTCCTCGTTGTACTGAATTTGCTTGGCGCGGCGGCGATTGGTCTCGGCGATGGCATGCCGCATCGAGTCGGTCATGTTGTCAGCATAGAGGATTGCCTTGCCGTGGATATTGCGCGCGGCGCGGCCCATAGTTTGGATCAGCGAGCCGCCGGAGCGCAGAAATCCCTCCTTATCCGCATCGAGGATGGCGACCAGCGAGACCTCGGGCAAATCCAAGCCTTCGCGCAACAGGTTGATGCCAATCAAGACGTCAAATTCGCCTCGCCGCAAGTCCCGCAAGATCTTCACGCGCTCCAGCGTTTCGACTTCCGAGTGGAGATAGCGGCAACGCACGCCAACCTCCGTGTAATATTCCGTCAGGTCCTCCGCCATGCGTTTGGTCAGCGTGGTGACCAGCACGCGCTCATTCTTAGCGGCGCGGGCGCGGATTTCGCCTAGCAGGTCGTCAATTTGATTTCTTGTGGGCCGGACTTCCGTGGCCGGGTCAATCAATCCGGTGGGCCGGATGATCTGCTCCACCACCTCGCCGCCGGAGCGCGTCAGCTCGTATGGGCCCGGAGTGGCTGAAACGTAGATCACTTGGCCGACGCGGTGCTCGAATTCCTCAAACGTGAGCGGACGATTGTCGAGCGCCGAAGGCAGGCGGAAGCCGTAGTCCACCAGCGTCTGTTTCCGCGAGCGGTCTCCGTGGAACATGCCGTGAAGCTGCGGAATGGTCTGATGGCTCTCGTCGACGAAGATCAGCGCGTCCTGGGGAAGATAATCGAGCAGCGTGGGCGGCGGCTCGCCGGGCAAGCGTCCGGAGAGGGGCCGCGAATAGTTCTCGATGCCGTGGACGTAGCCCATCTCCTTCATCATCTCGACGTCAAACATCGTGCGCTGGTGCAGGCGCTGGGCCTCAACCAGCTTCCCCTGCTTCTCCAGTTCGCCGCGCCACCATTCGAGTTCGCTCAGAATACGCTCGATGGCCGTCTCGCGCTGGTCGGCGGGCATCACGTAATGCGTGCGCGGATAGATGGGCACCCGCGTGTAGGTTTGCTTCACCTGGCCGAAGAGCGGGTCGATTTGCGACAGCGATTCCACGGTGTCGCCCCACATCTCGATGCGGTAAGCGTTATCGTCGTAGGTGGCGAAAACTTCGATCACGTCGCCACGCACCCGAAACGTTCCGCGCCTGAAATCGACGTCGTTCCGCTCGTATTGAATTTCCACCAGCCGCCGCACGATATCCTGGCGCGATATTTTTTGCCCCTTTTCGAGCATCAGCAGCATGCCGTAATAGGCCTCGGGCGAGCCGAGACCGTAAATGCAACTGACGCTCGAAACAATCACGCAATCGCGGCGCTCGAAAAGCGAACGCGTAGCGGAGAGCCGCAGCTTGTCCAACTCGTCGTTGATGGTCGCTTCCTTCTCGATGTAAACATCAGCGGCAGGCACGTAGGCTTCCGGCTGGTAATAGTCGTAGTAGCTGACGAAATACTCGACCGCGTTCTGCGGAAAGAAATTGCGGAACTCGTGATAGAGCTGCGCGGCCAGGGTTTTGTTGTGAGCGAGCACCAGGGCGGGGCGGTTCGCCGCCTCCATCACTTTGGCCATGGTGAACGTCTTGCCGGAGCCCGTCACGCCCAGCAACACTTGGTGCTGCTTGCCATCCTGAACGCCGTGAATCAGGGCGTCGACAGCGGTCACCTGATCGCCGCGTGGCTGGTAATTGGAAATGAGTTTGAAGTCCATTGGTAAAAAGAAGCTAGTGTAGTGCGTCCAACGCTTCTTTACATTTGGCGACCTTCGTCAGGATGCGTTCGACCGAGGCGCTCCAGACGAAGACTCGCGGGTTTTGGTTATGACTGCTGATGTAATCGCCAATGGCCTGGGTCAGTTCCTTCACGTTGCGGAACGAGCCGCGACGCAGGCGCTGCTGGGTCAGATTTCGAAACCAGCGCTCGACCAAATTGAGCCAGGAACAGGACGTGGGCGTAAAGTGCAGGTGAAAGCGCGGGTGGCGACGCAACCAACGCTCAACACCGGGATGCTTGTGGGTGCCGTAGTTGTCGACGATCAGGTGCAAGTCCAATTCACTAGGCGTCTGCTGGTCGATGCGCTTCAGGAAGCGTGTGAATTCTTGATGCCGGTGCTGCGGCATGCAGTCCCCGATGACGGCGCCATCGAGCGTGCTCAGCGCCGCGAACAAGGTGGTGGTGCCGTGGCGCGTGTAGTCGTGGGTCATCGTGCCGCAACGGCCGGGTCGCAGCGGCAGACCCGGTTGGGTTCGGTCCAGCGCTTGAATCTGGCTCTTTTCATCCACGCACAGCACCAGCGCCTTGTCGGGCGGATTCAGGTAAAGGCCGACGACATCGATGAGCTTTTCCACGAACCGGGGATCGCGACTCACCTTGAACGTCGAGACACGGTGCGGCCTCAAGCTGTGCTGCTTCCAAATTCGCCGCACGGTCGCTTCGCTGACGCCTTGCGTTTTGGCCATCAGCCGAGTACTCCAGTGTGTGGCGTTGGGCGGTTGGCTGCGCAGCGTGGCTTCCACAATCGCCGCCCTCTTCTGGTCGCTGATGGCAGGGATGCGGCCCGGACGAGGAGCGTCCTTCTCCAAACCGGCGGTACGCAGGGCCAGAAACCGCCCACGCCAGAGTTGCACCGTCGGTCGCGAGACGCGCAGGTGGCGGGCGATCTCCTGGCTCTCGACTCCATCGGCGGCCAGCAGAATGATCTGCGCCCGCTGAACGAGGCGCTGCGGCTGGCTTCTGGCTCTGGCCCAAGTTCGCAAAGTGCCACGCTCCTGATCGGAAAGAAGAATCGGTTCGGCTCTTCGGCTCATGCACGGCATGATACCCGAGGGCCGACAATAAGTAAACCTATTTGTGACGCACTACACTAG